>FZPW01000069.1_pt1 | contig 61795 bp, 62 predicted proteins | sample 1534771 | NCBI WGS metagenome assembly FZPW01 (sample SAMEA104161894, study PRJEB21768) | metagenome | biome: subterrestrial habitat; feature: phreatic zone; material: underground water | place: France | collected 2016-06-01 | depth 60 m | reverse complement strand
TTTTTTTTTAATGATACGGCGACCACCGAGATCTACACTCTTTCCCTACACGACGCTCTTCCGATCTATGCGCGGATTCTGGCCGATGAGTTCTTCGTGCGAGTAGCCGGTAATTTTGCTGAAGGCCGTATTCACTTCGAGGATGTTGCCATGCTTGTCGGTGATGGTGATGCCTTCCAGTGTATTTTCGAAGACTTTGGATGTTAGGCGCAGCCGCTCTTCCGCCTGTTTGCGTTCGGTGATGTCGGCGGACAGTCCGATCAGGCCGATGACGTTGCCCGAAGTGTTATACAGTTTGACCTTGGTGATCTCGACCAGATGATTTTTGCCGTCAACGAAGGGAAGCAACTCGGTTGAAAGGTGCGGAGTACTCTGCGCATAGCATTCGCGGTCGGAGGCGGCGCAGTTGTCGGCAATTGTTTGCGGCAGGACGTCGGTGTATTGCCCGGCAGACAAGAATTGTTGCTCGGAAATGCCGACCGCATTGCAGAAGGTATTGTTGACGAATTTCAACCGGCCATCGATGCCTGACATCCAGATGCCTATCGGGGCATTGTCGAGGATGGCCTGAAATAACAGGCGGTCGGCATCAAGCTGCTGTCTCGAACGGTTAATTTCGATTGCCGCCCGGTTGCCGGCGGTGATGTCGTGCCCGGTCAGAACGATGCCGCGGATCACCGGATTGTGCAGCAGGTTGCGGCTCGCGATTTCGATGTCGCGGTAACTGCCGTCCTTGTGCTTCATGCGGAATTCAAATTTTTTAACCTGTTCGCCAACGCTGTGTGCCTGGGTATTTGCGAGTGCCTCACTGGCTTTGGGCGCATCGTCGCTATGGATTAAATCGGTGACATGCTTGTTGATTATTTCGGCGGGGCTGATTCCCAATATTGACTCGATGGAGGGGGAGACGAACCGCACTATGCCCGTTTCCGAAATGATGGCGATAAGGTCGTGGCCGTTTTCCACCAGAGCGCGGAAGCGTTCTTCGCTCAAATGCAGCGCCTTCATTTCATGCTTGTACTCGTTTACTTTGTCGTTGAAGATTTCGTAGTTGCTGAGAACGAAATACAGTGCGAGCAGATACAAGCAGGTCGTGACAATATCGAGGTGCGAGTATGCCGTGTCGAAGGGCAGGAAATGTCCGGCCACAATGGTCAGCAAGGTGACAATCAGCCAGGCAAAGCCGATTTGTCTGCCCTTAAGAAAGAAAGCCGAAGCGACCAGCAGAAAAAATAAGGAAATTCGCGTTGTGTTATTGGGGGCCAGCAGATACAGCGCGGTAAACAGGCTGTACGACAGCAGCAGAGCCACAGTGCAGAGAATGGCGACCTTTTCTTTGTGGTGGCGAAGATAGAAAACCAGCGCGAAATTGCAGAGTGCAAACGCAATATCAATCATGCCCATCAGCGGGCTTGTTTGCCAGCGAAAGAAACTCATTCCCGTGGCTACAATTCCGGCAAGCAGAAAAACGCTGTTCAGAAAAGTCACTCTGGGATTGTAATTGTGGCTGGGCACGGTGGAACCAAGATTAAACATGGTGCAATGAACCGAAAATATAAGAACCTTCTCAGGCAGAAGAATAGCCTATCGGGCAAGGTTAGGTAAGCGTGAAATCAGGCTTCGGTATCGATTGTTTCCCACGCAATGCCATTTCGGTCGCAACGCAGTGCGTTGGCGCGCTTATCCCAGTCAGCCAAAACCCAGCGGTCGCAGCTATGCCCGTCCAAACGGTGCAGGTGGTGAGCGGGGCGGTGGGTGTGGCCGTGGATGATGCGCGGGTAGTGGTGTTCGTGCAGTAACTCGTTCACTGCTTGCAGATTTACATCCATGATGCTGGAAGCTTTGTTTTGCTTTTCCGCTTCGCTTTTCTTGCGTATCTGTTCGATCTGCGCTTTGCGCTGTGCCAGCGGTAGCGCGAGAAACTGTTGCTGCCAGCGGTTGTTGCGCACTTGCGCGCGAAAAGCCTGATATTCCGTGTCGTCGGTACACAAGGCATCGCCGTGCGTGAGCAATGTCGGCGTGCCGTATAAATCCAGCACGGTCGGGTCATTCAGCAGTGTGGCGTTGCAAGCCTCGGCCAGTTGGCTATTCATCAGAAAATCGCGGTTGCCGCGCATGATGTAAAGACGCGTGCCCTGTCTGGTAAGCGAGGCCAGCGCGCCGGTAATTTCGCGGTGGAAGGGCGTGTCCAGATCGTCGTCGCCCGCCCAGTATTCGAACAGGTCGCCAAGAATGTAGAGCGCTTCGGCCTGCGGAGCGCTGTGCAGGATGAAATGGTGGAACAGCCGCGTGGTGAGCGGCGTGTTTTCACACAGGTGAAGATCGGAAATGAAAAGAGAATGTGTCATCGGAAAAGAAAACGGCGCCTAGCTTTTGCTATATGCCTGCATAGAAAAGGTCGGCGCCGCCAGATTATTCTGTGACTACTTCCGCTTTGGTGATGATAACGTCTTCAGTCGGTACGTCCTGATGGAAGCCCTTGTTGCCGGTCTTCACTTTTTTGATTGCGTCTACGACTTCGGTGCCTTCAACCACTTTGCCGAATACGCAGTAGCCCCAGCCTTGGCTGTTCTCGGCGGAGAAGTTGAGGAAGCTGTTGTTCTTCACGTTGATGAAGAATTGCGCGGTGGCGGAATGCGGGTCGTTGGTGCGCGCCATGGCGACGGTGTAGTTCTCGTTGCTGAGGCCGTTGTTGGCTTCATTCTTGATCGGGTCGTTGGTCGGCTTTTGTTTCATGCCGGGTTCGAAGCCGCCGCCCTGAATCATGAAGCCGTCGATCACGCGGTGGAACACGGTGTTGTCGTAGAAGCCGCTGTTCACATACTCAAGAAAATTCTTGACGGTATTCGGCGCTTTTTCAGCGTCCAGTTTGATGGTGATGATGCCGTGATTGGTGTGCAGTTTGACCATGGTCGATTTTCCTTTTTGTGCGGTGGTTGAAGCTGCGTGCGCCGGCAGGGCGCACAGGCCGGCGAGCAGTAAAGCGAAAAGAGTTTTAATCATTTTTATCATAGTAAAAACCAAAAATTGGCCACAGAGATCACAGAGGACACAGAGAAAGATAAGGTGTTTATTCGTTCAGTTCATTTGCACGGGAGATGGCGTGCCATCTTAAAACAGGGAGCAACAGTTTTCTCTGTGCGCTCTGTGTTCTCTGTGGCTAAAAGCTTTTCCTGCATTATGCGGAGCCCTCGTAAACGATCTGCCATTTATTGTCGCGCTTCATCCAATACTGGCGTTTGTTCATGCGGTTGGACAGGTTGTTGCTGCTGTAATCCTGCTCGAAATTCACCACCACCAGACCGGGCTGGTTCGGGTAGGTGAAGATGCTCACGTTGGAGAGATTGACCTTGACCCACGACTTGCCCGAATTCACCAGACGTTTTTGCTGCGCGAAGGCGGCCAGTTTGGTGCTTTCGGTGGCGAAGTCCGGCGCGTAGTGCGACAGGTAGGCATCGGTGTTGAGGCTGGCCCAATCGCTGCGCCATTTTTCGATCTCGGCCAGCAAGGCGCTGCGCTCGGCGCGGTCACTGTCGTCGCTCCAGTCCATCTGGCCGGTGATGATGACGGGGGTATGGCCCACTTCCACTTGCTTGCCGAGTTTCAGCAGGTCGTCGTTGGTGAGTACCACGCAGCCGCTGCTGGCGCGAGGCGGACGGCTGTAGGTGTCCGAAGGCGTACCGTGCAGCCAGATGCCGTGGCCGTCGCGGCCTTGGCGGCGATCCCATTCGTTCGGGTAACTCAGCGGAAAGGCAACCGGGCCGTAAAAGTCGGTGAGCTTGTCCTTGGTAAGCTTGTCGTTGATGTAGTACACGCCGAGCGGCGTTCTCTTGTCGCCTTCGGAAACTTTATCCGCGCCTTTTTTGCCGACGCTGATGTAGAAGTCCGCCACGTAGCGAGGCTCGCCTTTGACATTTTCAAACAGGTACAGCGTGGACTTGCTGGTGTCTACCACGATGGCGTGACGCTGTTGCGCGTCGAGTTGCCAGACATATTTCGGTGTCATGGTCAGCGGCTGCTGCTGTTGCACGCGCTGCAAGCGGGCGCGCGCTTCATCGCGCAGGTCGTCCACGCTGTCGCGCGGCGCCCCCGGCGCGCTGCCGAAACCGTTGAGCTGCTGCGCGCGTGCCATGAGCAGGTCGCCCTTGACCAACTGTGCCAGCTTGAAATTCGGGTTGACCTTGAGCAGCGAGTCGACTTCGTTCAGCGCGGCATCGAGCTTGTTGTTGCCGATGGAATGCAGGCTCTTCGCCAGCATGGCTTCCATGCTGCGCGAATCGTTTTCGACCGCGGCTACCGGCGTAGCCAGCGCGCCGATCAGCATGAGGGTCATGGTTGCGTATGGCATGAATTACTTACCCGCGCGTTCTTCGGCGATCAGCCACTTGCCGTTGTCCTTCACCAGCTCCATGGTCTTGGTGGCGGAGGTGTGCAAATGGCTGGCGTGGTAGAACTGCTTAAAGGTCACTGTGGCGTGGCTGTCGTTCGCCAGCTTGACCTTGGCATCTTTCACTTCCACATGAATGGACTTCGGTGCGGCAATACGCGCCTTGCGCTGCTCTTCCCATGCCTTGCGGCTTTCGCCGTCGGGTGTTTTGAATTCCTTGGCGTAGAACGCGAGATACTTCTTTGAGTTCTGCGCCGACCACGCAGCCGCCCACTCGTGGATAGTCTTGACGACTTCTTCGTGGTTGTTGGCGGCAGGTTGTTTTGCCGGTTCCGCAGCAGCAACAACGACTGGCTTGGTCTGAGTAGTGGCGGCAACCGGAGCTGGCACGGGTGTTGTGGATGCGGTGGGGTTGGATGGTGCGCTGGCGACCACGGTGCTGGGCTTCGGTGCGCTGACAATGCCGGTCGCCGGATTGCGTGCGGCAATGGTTGTCTTGCCCGTGCGCGCGTTGCCGCCGAACAGATCTTTAATCATTTCCAGCTTGGTCGCGGTGGCGGTGTTGCTCTTATCCAATTGCAAGGCGCGGTCATAAGCCTGACTGGCCATCTTGGCGTAGATGTCACCCAGATTTTCGTGCGCGGTGGCGTAGCTGGGATGGGTGCGGATCGCCATTTCCAGCGCAACTTTGGCCTTTTCGTATTGGCCTTGTCCGGCGTACAGCACGGCGAGGTTGTTGTAGGGCTCGGGCAACTCGGGGTAGTCGTCGGTCAGCGCGGTGAAGACTTTGATTGCGTCGGCGGTTCTATTTTGTTCGGTGTAGATCAGGCCTTTGAGGAAACGCGCCTGCGCATCCTTGGGTTTGCTTGCCAGCACTTCGTCGAGTTTTTCCAGTGCCTGCGCGTGTTGCCCCTGTTTGAACAGCTTGCTGGCATCCTGAATGTCATCAGCGGAAGCCGGATTGAAACACAGCAGCAGGACACAAAGTGCGGCGGTTTGGCTAAGACGTTGGATCGTATTCATCGAATGTAATTATTCCGGGAAGTTGCGCAAATTCGGTTTTAATGGGATTGACCCATCGAAAGGGTGTGAATTCTACCAAATAAGCGTCTGTCTTTCACAAGTTATCAATGTCCTGCGAGAATTTGCACCGGGTTTTCGGGTAAAATCCGCCATCTTTAAATCGCAGGCATTTCACCACCCATGAGCAGCAATACCCCTGTTTCCAACGCCCCGGCCTCCAATTTCATCCGCACGATCATTGATGGCGATCTCGCCAGCGGTAAGCACAGCGCGATCCAGACGCGTTTTCCGCCCGAGCCGAACGGCTATTTGCATGTCGGCCACGCCAAGTCGATTTGCCTGAATTTCGGGTTGGCGCAGGACTACAGCGGCAAATGCAACCTGCGCTTCGACGACACCAACCCGGAGAAGGAGAGCGAGGAATACGCGCAATCCATTCAGGACGACGTGCGCTGGCTGGGCTTTCAGTGGAATGGCGACGTGCGTTGGGCATCGGATTATTTCGACGCGCTGTACGACTACGCGATCGAGCTCATCAATAAAGGCTTGGCCTATGTGGACGACCTCACGCCGGAACAGATGCGCGAATATCGCGGCACGCTGACCCAGCCGGGCAAGAACAGCCCCAACCGCGACCGCTCCGTGGCCGAGAATCTCGACCTGTTCACGCGCATGAAAAACGGCGAATTCGCCGACGGCGCGATGGTGTTGCGCGCCAAGATCGACATGGCTTCGCCCAACATGAACATGCGCGACCCCGCCATCTACCGCATCCGCCGCGCGCACCACATCCGTACCGGCGACAAGTGGTGTATCTACCCGATGTACGACTATACCCACTGCATCTCCGACGCGCTGGAAGGCATCACCCATTCCATCTGCACGCTGGAATTTGAAGACCACCGCCCGCTGTACGACTGGGTGCTGGATAACATCACCATCCCCTGTCACCCGCGCCAATATGAGTTTTCGCGCCTTGAGTTGCACTACACCATCACCAGCAAGCGCAAGCTGCTGCAACTGGTGAACGAGAAACACGTGAGCGGCTGGGACGACCCGCGCATGCCCACCATCAGCGGCATGCGCCGTCGCGGCTACACGCCCGAAGGCATCCGCGAATTCGCCAAGCGTATCGGCGTTTCCAAGAGTGAGAACAGCGTGGACATGGCGATCATGGAAGGCGCGATCCGCGAAGATTTGGAGCTGCGCGCACCGCGCGTGATGGCCATCATCAACCCGCTCAAAGTGACGATTACCAACGCCGACGGCGCGCAAACGCGCGAGGCGGACTTTCATCCGAATATGCCGGAGCTGGGCAAACGCGTCGTGCCGTTCAGCAGCTCGCTGTTGATCGAAGCCGACGACTTCGCCGAAGTACCGCCCGCAGGATGGAAGCGCCTCACCTTGGGCGGCGAAATCCGCCTGCGCCACAGCTACGTGATGCGTTGCGACGAAGCGGTGAAGGATGCGGCGGGCAAGGTTATCGAACTCAAGTGCAGCATCGACCACAACACGCTGGGCAAGAATCCCGAAGGCCGCAAGGTCAAAGGCGTGATTCACTTTCTGTCGAGTGTACACGCGCTGCCCGCCGAGATTCGCGTGTACGACCGCCTGTTCACCGTGCCGCAGCCGGATGGCGATAGAGAGGTGGATTTCTGCACCCACCTGAATCCGGCTTCGCTCACCGTGGTGCAAGGCTGGGTCGAAGCCTGCGTGCAAAATGCCGCGCCGGAAACGCGCTACCAGTTCGAGCGCCTAGGCTATTTTGTGACTGACCGCCGCGACCATCAGCCGGGCAAAAAACTGGTGTTCAACCGCACGGTGACGCTGAAAGATTCCTGGGCGAAAGAACAGAACTAGCATGCTGAAAATCTACAACACCCTCGCTCGCGACAAGCAGGATTTCAAACCCATCGAAGCCAACAAAGTCCGCATGTATGTGTGCGGCATGACGGTGTACGACTATTGCCACCTCGGACACGCGCGCGTGATGGTGGTGTTCGATATGGTGCAGCGCTGGTTGAAGGCTTCCGGTTTTGAGGTGACCTACGTGCGCAACATCACCGACATCGATGACAAGATCATCAAGCGCGCGGCGGAGAACAAGGAATCTATCCATGCGCTGACGCAGCGCTTTATTGACGCGATGCACGAGGATGCCGATGCGCTGGGCGTGCAGCGCCCCGACCACGAGCCGCGCGCCACGCAGTATGTGCCGCAGATGCTGGAGATGATCGCGCAACTGGAGCAAAACGGCTTGGCCTATCAGGCGGCGGACGGCGATGTGAATTACGCGGTGCGCAAGTTTGACGGTTACGGCAAATTGTCCGGTAAATCGCTGGAAGATTTGCGTGCGGGTGAGCGCGTGAATGTGACCGAGAGTAAAAATGATCCGCTCGATTTCGTGTTGTGGAAGAGCGCGAAAGACAGCGAAGCGGACGAGGTGAAGTGGGATTCCAAGTGGGGAAAAGGCCGTCCCGGCTGGCATATCGAATGCTCCGCGATGGGTTCGGAATTGCTGGGCAAACATTTCGACATTCACGGTGGCGGCGCGGACTTGCAGTTCCCCCACCACGAAAACGAGATCGCGCAAAGCGAAGGCGCGCACCAGTGCCAGTACGTGAATTACTGGATGCACAACGGCTTTGTGCGCGTGGACAACGAGAAGATGTCCAAGAGCTTGGGCAACTTCTTCACCATCCGCGAAGTGTTGAAAAAATACGATGCCGAAGTGGTGCGCTTCTTCATTTTGCGCGCCCACTACCGCAGCCCGCTGAATTATTCCGATGCACATCTGGATGATGCGAAGGGGGCGCTGACTCGGCTGTATACGGCTCTGAAGGTTGCGCCAGTAGCAGCGCAGGATGTCGATTGGAGTGAGGCTTACGCGCAACGCTTCAAAGCCGCGATGGACGATGATCTCAATACCCCGGAAGCGGTTGCCGTGTTGTTCGATCTAGCCAACGAAGTGAATCGCAATCAATCTGCCGAATTGGCTGCGCAGCTTAAGGCATTGGCTGGGGTACTTGGACTACTGCAACGCGATCCGCAAGAGTTTCTGCAAGGTGGCGCGAGCGCGGGAGGTCTGGACGATGCCGCGATCAGCGCGCAAATCGAAGCGCGTATCGCCGCCAAGAAAGCGAAAAATTTCGCTGAGGCCGATCGCATCCGCAAAGCGTTGCTGGATGCTGGCATCGTTTTGGAAGACACCGCGCAAGGCACAACTTGGCGCAGGGCTTAAGGCAGTTTTCCCGCGGTCACTAAACGGTTGAGCAATTGCGGACGCGACATCCAGACAAGGATGTCATCGAAGCTGGCGGTGGGTACGTCGCTCTGATAAATCCCGCCGGTGGCCTCGAAGCTGGCATTTTGTCCGTCGGCGGTCAGATTCGGGCCGGTTGAATAGATGATTGCAATAGGTCGTTCACTGGTTGAGGTAAGCGAGTTTCCGCCGTTGTCCTTGATGGTGAGTGCATCGTTGGAAAATGTTGTGGACAGGCTGATGGTGCCGGCGAAGTTGCGATCCACGCGATAGCGCCAGTAGCCGCTCCACGCATCGCCCGTGGCATTTCGTTTACTTCCCCACGCATCGGTTTCCAAAACGCCCAGCGTTTTCCACGGCAAATAACCTTCTGCTGCCGGATTGGTTGAGCAGCTTGCCGCTTCTTCTCCATATGCCGCATTGGCCGGATCGGCAATGGTGCTCGGGCATGGCAGTCTGCCGTTGATGATGGCAAAACCCTGTAACGCCTGCTGAATGTCGGCAAGCTGTTTGCGCGTTTCTGTTCGGCGCTGCTGTTCAATCTGACCGGTTAAGCCGGGTAATAGCCCAACCATCAATAAGCCAACAATGGCCAGTACGATGGCCATTTCGAGCAGGGAAAACCCCCGGTTATTTAAATTCCGGCTATGGGAGCGCATAGAGCTGGTCGTTAGCGTTTGAAGTCGGGGTGACATAGTTGTCGTCCATATTTTGATTTTCCGCATCGTCCAGATACCACGATAAAGTGTTGTTGGCATACGTGCGCGCCACGTTGCCGAGAGGTGTACCGGGCATAAAAAACAGTGCGGGCGTGCTGTTGCCGGAAACATTGAGCATGGCATTGCAGCCCGGCGGGCTCGATGCAAGGCGGCTGGTTCCCGCGCTGTAATAGATCACGCGATACCAGAGATTGGTGCTGAACCAGGATGATCCGCCGGCGGCAGACGGCAGAGAATAGCTATCGCCCCAGTCCACCGGTAATGCGGTAAAGGGAAAGCGGCCGCGGCATAGATTGGTATTGCTGTTGCAGGTGGATAGGCTCTTGCACGTGCTGAATGGTGCGGGATACGGGTAGACGCCGTTTGCTGCGCGATAATTTTCCAGTATGGTTTTGAGTTCTCCGGCGATTCTCTTTTCGATGATCGGCATAAAGTCGCGCGTTCTGATCACGAGCAAACGGTCGTTGAAGGAGTTGCCGCTATCTGCCGCGATAAACGGGCCGTTGACCGTTGCGTTATTGCGCCCATTGGCGCTATCCAGATAGTTGGCTGCGCTTGTTTTTTGCACGGCGGAGTTGCGTTGCTGGTTGCCGACAATTGCGCCGGAGGCAAAGACAATGGCGACGGCTTCGCTGCCTGCCGGTGTCAGCAGTGTGCTGCCGTCGCGGTCATACACTTGCAGGGTTCCTTTGGTATCGCTGTTGATGATGCTTGCGGTTTTGCGGAAGTTGCCTGATTGGGCATACCACAGCGGTTCGCCGGATTCATCAGTCAGCTCCGGCAACCCCAAGGTTTTCCACGGCAGGCGACCAATCGCACCGGACGTACACAGTTCATTGGCATCGCCATATCCGGCTGTTCCGGGCGCATCGGTGTCGGGGCAGGGAAAGTTGCCGGGTCTGGCCGGTGTCGCCCCGCCGTTGACGTTTTCGCTGCTCACTGCGTAAGCGATCAGCGCTTCTTTGGCGCGGGCCAGCGCCGAGCTAGTGGTTTCCTGCCGTGCAGTTTTTAAGGCCGATATGCTGAGTGCATTTATCCAAAATGCGGCCAATCCAAACACCATGGCGACCAGTACAAGAATCAATGCCGCGCCGTGTTGTGTCTGTGATCCGCTCGGGCACATGGCTATTCATTGTCGGGTGCGGCAGCCGGTTCGCTATTTTGGCGGAGCGGGGTATCCAGAAAAATTCGTTCTCCGACTTTCACTTCCAGCGGTTTTTTCTTGCCCGGTACGGTCACGGGAATTTTGTCCGAATTGCCGCCGGGGGTGAGCTGCTGTGCTTTGCCGTTGATCCAGACAATGCGGCTGCCGTCGCTGCGCTTGATGACGCCGTTGACGGTGATGACGGACTGGTCGCCGCTGTTGCTGCCGGACTTGAGTGCATGTTGCAGCTCCAGCTGTTTGCGTTCGGTCGGAGTGAAAAACAGGCGGCCCAGTTCATCCGCACGGGCGGTGGATATCAGGCCGATGGAAACAAGGAGAGCGAAGCAGGCGGTTCTGTTCACGGTGCGCTCCGGTTATTCAGGGTGATCCAGCCGCCCGAGCAATCGGCTTTGAGCAGAGCGCCGCGGCTGAGCAATGCCGGGGCATTGCCTGTGTCGATCCGTTCCAGTGTGCAGCGGTCAATGATGAACCAGCCTTTGGAATCGGAACGCAAAGCCTCGAAGAAGTTGATGAGTTGGCCTTCATGCAGCAAATCCATTTGCAGATTGACGCTGCTGAGTTTGATGTCGAAGTCGCCCGTGTTCAGCGCGGGGTTGGGGGTGTAGGGTTGCTGCGGAGAGATGGTGTATCTGAAGTCAATAACCCGGTGTTGCTGGCGCAGGGTTTCGAGCCCTTCCATCCAGTCGAGCCGCGGTTCGTCGCCGATAATTTTTTTTGCGGCCAGCGCGTCATATTCTTGCGCGTAGATGGACATGTTTTCCAGATCGCTTTGCGCGGAGTCGAGCGCGCTACGCGCTTCGTTGAGCTGTTTTTGCGCGCTTTGACGTTGCTTGAGGGTGTGGTCGACGTATTCCGCACCCAGCCATATGGCACTGCCGCCGACAAACAGACTGAGCGAAAAGGCGAATCCCCCCCATTTGATATGCCGGAAATCGGCTCTCGCAAAATTCATAGCGGGTGCCTCCAGACCAGTTTGAGCGCGAATTGTGCGGGCTTGTCCGTTTGCCGGTCACCGCTGATACTGCCTTTGGGACTGACATCCAGCGGCAGGGTTTGCACGCTTACTTCGTAGCCGTGTTTGCCCAGCGCCTGCTGGAAGCGTTCCAGATAGGCGAGGGCGCCGCGATAGTCGTTGCCGAAATCGAGCAGTTCGCCGCTCATGCTGACGACCTGCGCAGGGTAGGGCGAGGTTGCCGCTTCGGCGGCGCTGGTTTGCCATGCGATTTTGCCGGGACGGATGCGCTCGAACTGAGTCAGAACCTCGCCCAGCTCATGAAGTATTTCTTCGGGGAGCGGAAAGTAGTTGTCGAATTTGCGCATCAAACTGACAGCGGTTTTCATATCGCCGGCGGGAATGGTCGTGACCGGAAATTTGCGTTTAATTTCTTCCGCCTGCAGTGTGATACGCGCCGCCTGCGCGAGCAAAGGTGCGGTTTCCTCCGCGTTTTCGCGTCCCTGCCACACAGAGATGCTGCTCCACAGCAAGCTGACCAGTGTGGTTATTGCCGCGAGCCCGAATAGTATCCAGCGCAGTTGCCACAACAGGTAGTAATGCGTGTGTATCGAATTGGCGTAATGGCTGGCCGGTGGCTTAGAGGCCAGCAGATGCAGGAATAATTGGGTCGCGTCGGAATCGGAATAAGTGTCTTTGGATTTGATGCGCGCACCCAGCGTTTGAATATCCAGATAGGCGAAATGCAAGTCGATCGAGCTTTCCAGATTGGCCTCGAGTTCCTGCCTGTCGTCGGCATGACAAATGATGCACACATCCAGCACCTCGCCGGGGGGAGGCAAGCTCAGGCTTTTCAGATATTGCTGCGTGCGCGGCGTTTCGGCGGCGACGGATGCGCTGAACGACTGGTCGCCGTTAATCGGTGTCAGGCGCGAGAAGTGCAAGTGTTTTTTGTTGAAATAAGTCTGGCGCAGTCCGGCATGTTTTTCCCATGACAACAGCAGCACATGGTCCGAGCCGATGTCTTTGAGCAACGGTGTGGTGATATTCGGAACGGAGTGGATGCCGATGAGCGGAATGCTGTTGGTCAGCAGCGTGTCCAGCCACGGCGAGATGCGGTGGGGATTGGTCAGCGCGGAAAACAGCATTTCGTCGTCGCGTCTTCCATCCGGTTGGCGGTGCATCAGCCGGGCTTGGCGGAACAGGGTGTTGCGGTAGTATTGTTCGAATTTACGTTCGATCAGATCGCTGCGGTTCTTGCCGCGCAAATGGGGGACAGATTCGTTGCGGAAATCTTCCTCAATCACATCCACCAGCAAATGGGCGGGTTCGCGGTGATGCCGCAGGTATTCGGAAAACTGCTCCCTCCCGCTCGAATCGTTGCCGAAGTAGCGTGCGGCAGATAGCGTTCCTCTTTCCCAGGAATAAGCCTGAAAATGATCCGCGCTGAGGAAGAGCAAAGTTTTTCGCGTCAGGCTCATCGGCGGCTCACATTTTGATCTTGCTGATAATGTCGTAAATCGGCGACAGCACCGACAGCATGACCCAGCCCAGCAGCAGACCCAGCACGATGGTCATGGTCGGCTCGATCATCACCTGCACTTTTTTGATCGAGTCTTTCACATCGCGCTCGTAGAAGTAGCTGACGTTCAGCAGCGCCTGATCGAGTTGCCCGGTGGCTTCGCCCACTTTGAGCATGCGTACCACCAGCGGCGGAAAGATGCCGGTGTGCTGAAAACTTTGGGTGAGATTTTTGCCGGACTCGATTTCGTGGATGACCACTTGCAGGCTTTGCGCGATTACTTGGTTATTGGCGAGGTCGCGCGAATTGGCGATGCACTCCAGTATGGTGATGTTGGCGCTGTACATCATGGCGAAGGTGTTGGCGAAACGCGCCAGAATGATCTTGCGCAATACCGGCCCCACCGGCCACATATGCAGTTTGAGATTGTCGATATGGTATTGCAGGCCGGGGTTGAATCTGAGCGCGCCTTTATAGGTGACAAACAGGATGAAGGGCATGGCAAGCATGATGTACCAGTAATTGACGAAGAAGGCCGAGGTGGCCAGCAGCAGGCGCGTCTGGAACGGAATTTCCTGCCCCATGCCCTTGATGAAGCCGACCAGTTGCGGCACGAGGTAAGTCATCAGGAAAAAGGTGATGGCGAGGATGATGGCGCCGACGAACAGCGGATAAATCATGATGTTTTTGGTTTGTGCGGATAGTTCGTCCTGCCATTTCAGCGATTCGGTGAGGTGCCGGAAAATATCCGGCAGCTTGCCGCTTTCTTCCCCCGCATGGGTCAGACTGACGGTGATTTTGTCGAAGGCGTTGGGATGCAGCGACATGGCCTGCGAAAGTTTTTTGCCGTTCTCGATGGATTCCACCATGTTTGCGATGATCTCGCGGAAGGTGGCGTCTTCCATGCTGTCGCGCAAGTCGGCGAGCGATTCGAGCAGCGGCACGCCGGCGCGGGTGAGTTGGTCAAGATTAAAGAAAAAGGTGATGAGATCGCTGCGCTTTATTTTTGATCGGCCGAATGCGAACGACGACGCATTGGTTTCTTCCTGCGCGCTGATGAGGTCGAGTCCACCGCGCTTCAGATGCAACTCCAGATCGACCAGATTGGCCGCATCCTGCAAGCCTTTGCTGGTCTTGCCCTGCGCATCTATTGCCTTGTAGGAATACATTGCCATGTCGGATTACCGTTACATCCGGTCGGTCAGGTCGACCACGCGGGAGACTTCGGCAATCGACGTGTGATCCTGAACAATACGGCGCAGGCCGTCCTGCGCCAGCGGGCGGAAACCTTTTTCCAGCGCGGCCTGCTTCAAGTCGCGGATACTCGCGCGGCGCGAAACCAAATCGTCCAGATCGCTGTCCATCTTGAGTATTTCCATGATCGCGCGGCGGCCTTTATAGCCTTGGTGCTGACACATGTCGCATCCCGCCGCGCGGTAGATTTGCGAGTCATCGTCGTTGCGCATGCCGAGCAATTTGCGTTCGTTGATGTCGGGGTGATAGCCGTATTTGCAGTGCGGGCACAGAATGCGGATCAGGCGTTGAGCCACCACGCCGATGATATTGCCCGCCATGATGTCGGGCAGGATGCCGATGTCGAGCAGGCGCGGTATCGCGCCGATGGCCGAGTTGGTGTGCAGCGTGGAGTACACCTGATGACCGGTCATCGCCGCGCGGAACGCCATTTCGGCGGTGGGGTGGTCGCGGATTTCGCCGACCAGAATGATGTCCGGGTCTTGCCGCATCATGGAGCGGATGCCGCTGGCGAAATCGAGCTTGGCCGCCTCGTTCACCGAGCTTTGGCGAATCAGCGGGATGGGGTATTCCACCGGGTCTTCCAGTGTCATGATGTTCACCGACTCGGTGTTGACGTGGTTGAGCACCGAGTACAGCGTGGTGGTTTTGCCGCTGCCGGTGGGGCCGGTCACCAGCACGATGCCCTCGGGTTTGGCGATGATGGTGCGCAGCGTGATGAGTGCCAGATCATCCAGCCCGATCTGGTCGATGGGCACGATGCCTTTCTGGCGGTCGAGAATACGCAGCACGAGGTTTTCGCCGTGGGTGGTGGGGTGCGAAGCCACACGGAAGTCGATGGGGCGACCGGACAGGCGCAGGGAAATGCGGCCATCCTGCGGCGCGCGCGTCTCCGCGATATTCATGCTGCTCATCACTTTCAGGCGCACCACCATAGCCGGCCAGAAACTTTTGTGCAGGCTGCGCACCTGGCGCAGCACGCCGTCCACGCGGTAGCGGATGCGCAGAAAGCTGCTCTCCGGGTCGAAGTGAATGTCCGATGCGCCCTGTTGCACCGCCTCGGTGAGCAGCGCGTCGATCAGGCGCACCACGGGCTGGCTGAATTCGTTCACCCCCTGCTGGAGGTTCTGGTATTCCATCTCGCCCGGTTCGATTTCGTGCAGGATGCCGTCGATGGAAAGCTCGAAACCGTAGTACTGGTCGATGGCACGCAGGATGTCGGACTCGCTGGCGAGCTGGGTGGTGAGCCGGTATTCGTCCTTGAGCAGTGCGCGCACCTGGTCAAGCGCGATGATGTTGTCCGGGTCGGCGACGGCCAGTGTCAGATTTTTATTGAGTACATCGACCGATAGCGGCAGCAACTGGTAGCGGCGCGCGATGTCCTTGGGGATGAGCGCGATGGCGGCGGAGTCGATGATGACGGTGGAAAGATCAACGCTCTCCTGTCCGAGATTTTCCGACAGCACATCGCGAATGGTGGCCTCGGAAAGAAAACCCAGTCGCACCAGCAGGCGCCCCAGTGGCTGCGGCGATTTACTCTGCTCCAGCGCGGCAATGCGCAACTGGTCTTCGCTGATGACACCTTTGGCGATCAGCAGCTGGCCGATGGGTTGCTGGGTGTGTTGTTGGGAGGCGGGCATGTTTTTTTAGTGTTGTTTATTTATTGGATCTAATAGGTCCGGATTGAAAATCGTTTACCTTATTTTATTTCCCCGCCGTATTAAGCTCATCCAACCGCCGCTGCGCCTGCTCTCGGTCAAATCCGGCATGCCCCGTGGTATCAAATTGCAAAGCCTGCCGATAATAATTCAACGCCGCTTTGTGTTGGCCCAGATGATCGAGGCTGGTTGCCAGACTGAAGGCGAACAGCGCATTGGTGGGCTCGATGGCCAGCGCATTGAAATAAGCCTGTTGTGCATCCGGCCAGCGCAACTGCCCGGCGTACTGGTTGCCCAGCGAGAAATACAAAACCGCCGAATCCGGCTGTTGCGAAATGAGCTGCTTGAGGCTGCTTTCTTTGGAGGCCGGATCGTTGCCGCCAAAGGTGAGCAGCGCCGCACGGGCGACCGGGTCGCGCGGGTTGAGCTGTAGCACTTGGCGGTAATAATGCAGCGCCGTATCGTCCTGTTTTTGCCGCTGGGCGATGACGGCCAAACCCAGCAATGCATCGCGGTTCTTCGGGTCTTGGGTGTAGGCCATGCGGTAGCGTTGCCATGCGGCGGCGTAATCGCCGTTTTGGTATGACTGATAGGCGCCGGTCAGAATAAGATCAATCGAATCGGGTTCCTGGGTATGTGTGATATTCACCGGCTTGGCGGGAGCGCGAGCTTTGCTGTTGCCGTGAGGCGGCGTTATTTTTATGGGCGGAGCTGCGGATAATTGTTTGGTCGCGGGAGGCGAAAGTTCGGATGCCGGGGCCAATGGAGTCTGCATCGTTGCAAGCGCGGGGGCTGTCGCGATTGGAGTGGGGGCGGGACGGGGGGCTGTTGCCGGTGATGCGTGATGATAAAAACGTTGGTTGGGCGGCGTGATTTCCAGATAAACATAAAATCCGCCGCCGACAGCCAAGATACCTCCGGCAATCAGTGCCGACGGGATGATGCCCGGTCGCCAATGCTTTTTAACGGGTGTTTTTTTTGCGGCAAACAAATTTTCTCCCGCTGTGCGAGCCGTGCCGGACGACTCGGTCTGCGCGGAGTATGCAGAGTCCAATGGTTTTTCGAGCCGATCAGATATTTTTGACTCGGCCGCCCCCGATTTTTTTAGCGCGTCGAGTAATAAGCTCATGGAGTTTGTTTTTCCTGAGAGGATTTTTTTGCCGACTCGGAATTGAAGAAATCGGCATTCGGCAAGCTGTCGCGGTACTGGCTGAAATCCCCGGCTATGCTGGCTTCTTTGATGACGATGGGGCGCAGGAATATGACCAGTTCGGTTTTGGTTTTCGAGTCGTTGCGGTTTTTGAAAAAGTTGCCCAGAAACGGAATGCGGCTCAATAACGGCACGCCGTCGCTTCTGTTGTCGATACCGTCTTGCATCAGCCCGCCCAGCACGGCGATCTGGCCGCTGTCGATTTTGATGATGGACTCCATTTCGCGCGATTGGATTTCCGGTACGCGGTTGACCATGCCAGCCGCCGCCAGCGAGGGGTTGGGATCGGTGATGAATCCGGTGATACGCGAAATGGTCGGGCGCACATTCATGGTGACCGTGTCGGTATCGCTGATGTAGGGGGTGACATTCATCACAAAGCCGACGTCAACCGAATGCGGTGTGGTGGTGTAAATCGTGTTGGAGGTGGTTTGGGTTTGCGTGGTGGAAGCGCTCACCTCAAAGTAAATTTTGCTGTCCACCACTTTGAGTGTGGCAGTCTGATTGTTCATCACGCTGAGTTTCGGGCTCGAGAGCACTTTGACTTTGCCGAACGATTCCAGCAGTGAAATATGCGAGCTGATATTGCCCAGCGGGGAATTCGGGTCGATGTATTTGAGTATCATCATGCTGCCGGTATTGGTCGAACTTAACCCGGCGCTGCCCAATTGTTGTACGGAGCCGGAATCCTTGCCAAACGACCAGTCGATGCCTTGCTGGTGGCCTTCGCTGAGCGTGACCTCGGTCACCGTGGCTTCGATGAGCACCTGGCGGCGGGCGGAGCCCATGACCTTGTCGATGAATTCCTGAATTTTTTCGTGCTGGCGCGAAGTGGCGCGCACGATCAGCACGCCGGTTTCCTTGTTTGCAAACACGTTGACCGCGCGTTCATAAACGCCTTTTTTGGCGACAGCCTGTCCCTCGCCCTGAATATCCTGATTGCCGCTGCCGGATGCTGAACTGCCCGCGCGGGAGCCGCTGTTTATTTGCCCGCCATTGCCGGCCTGATTAATTTCCACGCCGTTGTTTCTGGTTTGCGGGGCGAGCGAGATGGAGTTGGACGCTGCGCCCATGCCGCGCGCCTGAAGTTGCTGCTGGGTTTGCAAATCGACTTGTTCCTGATAATGCAATTTGTCTTCATCGTTGAGGATGTTGGTGACGTTCTCGATCAGGCTAGACATCAAATCGTTTTTGGTCGTGCTTTGAATGTCGGTCGAAGCCGCGTTTGCTCCAGCAGTCGGGCTTGATGTGCCGCCGCCGATACGGCTGGATGTGAGCATGGAATTTTTCACCGTGCGCGACATGTTGATGAAGTCAATCTTGTAGGTTTTCAGGTAATGCTTGTCGGGCATCACCATCAGCGTGCCGTTGTTCAACTCGTAGCGCATGTCGACCTGCTTGGCGATGCGGTCGAGAATTTGCGGCAAGGTCTGGTTGATGGCGTTAATGGTGACAATGCCCTGTAACCCCGGGGTAATGTCGAGATTGATTTTTGCGTCGCGCGCCAGTTCGAACAACAAATCCTGCGCGGGAACTCCCGTTACGGTGATGGTGTAAGTCTCGACTTTGCTGGAAGGCTTGGGCGGGGGGAGGGGGATGACGCGTTGGTCGGCTTGCGGGATGTTGCCGTCCGCGGCTGCCGCATCTGTTGCGCGAATATGTTTGTCGGAGGGCTGGAATGCTTGCGGGTTGCCGGGCTTAGTCCCGCTGCAAGCGGAGATAAGCAAGAGACCCGAATACAGCAGTGCATGCAGTAATTTCATACCCTACTACCCCTTTGAACAAGCGCGAAACCAGCGTATGAGAACGTAGCATCTTTACCCCATCTGGGCAATATGCCATTCGGACTATTGCATTGTCGCGGGCCGTCGGCCGGGGCCGGAAATTCCCGGATTTTTGATCGTTCAGACTTTGAAGGATAAAGAGATGGCCAATAATTTTTGCCACAGCACAATCCACGTTTCCCAGTCATGCCCGCCGGGCATCACCGCAACGTGATGTTGCGGCAGGTGCGCGGCGAGCATGATGCTGGCACCTCGGTAGCGGTCTTCGCTGCCGTAGCCTAAGAAGATGGGCGGGAAGCCGTTTGTTGTCAGCGGGCTATTCTGGATTTTCTGGAGCAGGGCGCGTTCGTGGTCGAGGCTGACGATTTCGCCCGCCTGCCATTGATGCAGTCCGCCCGCTGCTTCCACTTCGGCAATGATGCCGCGCGTCCCCAGAAACGGGGCGAGCAGGAAGATGCCTTCGATTTCTGCTGTGCGTTGCGTGGCACAGAGCATGGCTCCTGTGCCGCCCAGCGAGATGCCCAACAGCCAGATGCGCCGGTAGCCGCGGGCGCGCGCATTGTCCAGTGTGTCGTGCAGCAAACGTTCAACTCTCTCCCGCTCCAGATACAAATCGACATGCGCATCCAGCGCCAGCACATCTACCGGTTGCCGGAGTTCGCGCAGCGCGCGGATAAAACCGTTATCGGCCAGTTGCTGCGGCGTGTTTTTTGCGCCCGGCAGCATCAGCAGCAGGATGCGTTCTTCGCTGGCTACGGGCGCGATGTCGTAGATGGCGTTGGCGGGGATGTGCATGCCCATCAGTGTTTGTCCGCTTTCTTGCGCAGATCAAAGCCGGAAAAATATATGTGGGTTTCGTCGCCGGTTTTTTTCAGGTGCAGGGTTTCGGCTTTGCCCGGCCCTAGGCCCGCCATCACCATTTCGGTATCGGAGAGCGGCAAGAGTGCGGAGCGGAACACGATGCCGGGTTTTTGCGCGAGGGTAAACGAGCCGATGAGAAAGCCGTCCTCATGCGTTACGTGGATTGCCTCCGGCATCGGGCCGTCGGGTTTGTTGGCGATCTCGTAGTTGCCGACATAATCCAGTGTGGACGCCGGAATGGGGGCGGGCGCAAGTTTTTCACCAAAGAGCGTGGTTTGCCCCTGATTTGTAAGCGCCAGCACGTTGCGTCCGTCGATCCGGTGCAGCGACAGGCTGACTTGTTCCAGCGCGTCAATCTTGAGCGGGATGAAGCCGAACAATTTGAGGCGCAAACCGAACTGCTGGTCATCGCGCGGACGCAGTTCAAATTTCCAGCCCATCACATCGGCGTATAGACTGTCGCCGCTGTTTTCCACTTTGACCAAACCGATCAGCGTGTCGAAATAGCCGGCGAACGCGCGGATGTTGTCCAAGGTGTGCGGTACGTTCCGCGCGGTATTTTTCGGCGGCTCCGGCTGCGCGATACCGCGCTTGGCTTCGAGCGCCAGCTTGAGTGTCTCAGCTGTAATTTTGTGCACCACCTCATGCGCCGAGGTGGAGTTGGACAGCACCACCACGCCCAGCTTGTGCTCGGGCAACACCGTCATCATGGAGTGGTAGTTCAGCGTGGTGCCGCCGTGGCTCGCCACCGTGCCCGCGCGCGGCACAGTGACGTCGCTCAATATCCAACCCAACCCCATCTTCCAGTCGAAATCCATAGGCAGGTTGGCGTTTTGCACCTTAAACATTTCGCGCAACGATGAAGCTTGGATAATTTGCTTGCCGTCATATTTGCCGTCGGCGAACACCATCTGCATGAAATGGGTCATGTCGTTTGCGCTCGAATTTAAGCCTCCCGAAGGCAGGTCGCGCAGCGGAACCGCTTCGACTTCCCTGCCTTTTTCATAGCTCTTGCCGGGGATGCGCGGTGCGAATTCGGAATGCGTCATGCCGAGCGGGCGCAACAGATGGGTGTCCATATAGCTTGCGTAATTCTCCCCGCTCACCTCGCCGATGGCTGTGCCGAGCAGCGTCACGCCGAGATTGGAATACGCGAAAATATAATCGGGCGGATAGGCGGTGTACTCGTTCTTAATCAAATTCACTTCCGCCGTAAACGGGGCGGGATGGCGCTCGCTCATGCCGCTCACCCAATTGCACGGCAGGCCGGAATGGTGCGTCATGATGTTGCGCGGGGTGATCTTGTCGGTGCTGCCAAAACGGCTTTTGATGGCGAATTCCGGCAGCGCTTTTTGCAACGGCTGGTCGATATTCAGCTTGCCCTGCTCGGCCAGTTGCATCGCCGCTGTTGCGGTGAATACTTTGGCGATAGAGCCGAGGTGGTACACCGTGTCGGGTGTTGCTTTGATGTCCGCCAGTTTGTCCGCATAGCCGAATCCCTGCGCCCACACCACCCGCTGGTCGTCCACCAGCGCAATGCTCAATCCCGTTACGTCGGCATCGTTCATTTCCTGCCGGATCAGCCAGGAAATGTACTCGATGGTGGCGGTGTAATCGCCGCGCGTTTGGTGGGCGGGTTTGGGCGGGGGCGTGCTGCATGCCGCAAGTGAGGCGAAGGCGAGAGCGATAAAAATTCCGTTGCGGAATCGAGCAAAACCTAACCCCCTCCAACTCCCCCTTTTCAGGGGGAGAGCCGAGCCAGCTCCTCCCCTGAGAAGGGGAGGTTGGGAGGGGTTAGGTTCTAACGAATAATTTGAACTAAACACGAAATTCCTGACGGCGATGCGCATAAGCGAGCATTGTATAATGCCGGGCAACCTTCCAGACCACAGCCCTGCCGATGTCATCTCCCCGCAATAATTGGACGCACATTTTTGCTCTCAAGTTTTTCCTGCTCGTGCTGGTCGGCGCGATTGCGTTCACGCTGTGGAATCCGGCGCTGTGGATGTGGTCGTTGGGAGCGGTTGTTGCCAATCATTTCATTCTCACCATTGCCGGGCTGATCCCGCGCAGCAAACTGCTCGGCCCCAACCTGACGCGCCTGCCGGATGAAGCGGCACAACGCGGCGAAGTAGCCATCACCATCGACGATGGCCCCGAGCCCGCAGTGACCCCGCAAGTGCTGGACATACTCGATCACTATCAAGCCAAAGCAACCTTCTTCTGCATCGCCCGCAAGGCCGCACAGCATCCCGAGTTGTGCCGCGAAATAATCCGGCGCGGCCACAGCATCGAAAATCACAGCCATGCGCATCACTGGTATTTTTCCCTGCTGGGACCGTGGAATGTTTACCGCGAAGTGCAGACGGCGCAAAAAGTGTTGAGCGAAGTGTGCGGGCAAACGCCGCGCTTCTTCCGTCCTCCCGCCGGACTGCGCAACCCCACGCTGCAACTGGTGCTGGAGCGTTGCGGCTTGCGCCTGTGCAGCTGGAGCAAGCGTGGTTTCGATACACGCAACGGCGATGCTGCTGCGGTGCTGGCAAGCCTGACGCGCGACCTCAAAGGCGGCGACATCCTGCTGCTGCACGACGGCAATGCCGCCATCTCCGCCACGGGAAATCCCGTCATCCTCGATGTGTTGCCCGAGCTGCTGGCGCGACTGAAGCAAGCCAATCTGCGCGCGGTTACTTTGAGTACAGCGATCCCATGACCGCCACCTTCCGGCGCACCTTGCTTAAAGCGGCCGCACAGCCGTACCGTGCCGCCGGAAAATTTGCCTGGTATTTCGCCAGAGGAAAGTTGAAAGGCGACCCAGTGTTTTTCGGTTTGCTCGAACACGGATTAATTCCCGATGCCGGGCGATTACTCGACCTCGGTTGCGGACAAGGCTTGCTCGCCGCATGGTTGCTGGAGGCGCGGTCTCAGTACGAGTCGGCTAGCTGGCCCGCACACTGGCCCGCCGCGCCCAAGGTGGAAAATATCTGCGGATTTGAACTCATGCCCAACGATGTGAAGCGCGCCCGCGCCGCACTCGGCGAGCGCGCCCAATTTGTTCAATGCGATATACGCAGCGCCGATTTCGGTCAGGCCGATGTCGCCATCATTCTAGATGTGCTGCACTACATGAACTATCAGGCGCAGGAGGATTTGCTGCGCCGCATACGCGCTGCGCTGCCGACCGGCGGTACTTTCATCACCCGCATCGGCGATGCCGCGGGCGGCTTGGCGTTTTGTTTCAGCAACTGGGTGGATCAGGCGGCATTCCTGCTGCGCGGGCATCGTTCATACAAAGTGTATTGCCGCACCAGAGACGAGTGGTGCGAGCTGTTGCAGCGCAACGGCTTCGAGACTCGCCTACTGCCGATGGATAAAGGCACGCCCTTCTGCAATGTGATGCTGGTGGCGAAGGCGGTTTGAGTTTTGACGCAAATAAAAAAACCGCATTGCTGCGGTTTTTTTATTGCGGCCTGTTTAGTTCGGCAATTACGACTTAACCTTTTCCTCGCCGTCCTCAATCATGGAAACGCTGGTCACCACATTGTTCTCATCCAGCGTGATGAATGCGCGATAACGGGTAGTGGGAGCGACAAACGGCGCGAGTCTGCTCACGGTGTATGCGTACACCAAAGCACGGCCATTTTTCTCTTTCACCAGCGGATACATCACTTCACCGGAGGGTTTGCCCAATAAGGCGATCACATCGGCCTTGGTGCTCTTGCCCTTTACGAGCGTGCCCACTTTTTCGGATTGAAATTCGGTCTTTTCCTCATCGAACGAGCTGTTGAATTCCTCGCCGACCATCACATCCTTATGGAAGGAATACACCAGCGTTCTTTGCGGCATAATCATTCCGTAGAACGCAGCACCCTTCATGAAAAAGTAGGTGATGCTTTTAACCTTCTCGCCGTTAACTTGAATATTGTCGTTTGTTGCATTTGGTTTTCCCACCAACTTGATGACATCGTCTTGGGTCGCTTTTCCTAACCTGAGCGTATCTTGGGCAGGACGAACGTAATCGTGGGCGCAAGCGGAAAGTAAAACAACGGACGCGACCAGAACTGCAGTGCGGAATAACTTCATCGGGTGATCCTCCTGTGATGGGGTGATTTTTGTGTTTTCCGCCATGAATTAAATGGCGGTAGGAGATATTCGCTGGCGGCTACGCTACCGTCAACACGAAAATCTATTCATGTGCGCCGCATGTTTTTTCGTCTTGAGTAGCAGAGATTGCTTTGCGCGACACCGGCAGCAACACGCTCACCGTTGCCAATTTATCCGCATGCAATTCCTCGCCCAGCAAGGGCATCAAATTGGTCGGCTGGCGCGGGTGCAGGGGGAAATTCTGTTTGATCGCTTCCAGCTCTTTCTGGTTGGATTTGAAGTAGCGACTCGCTTGAATCACGCGCGGCAGGTTTTTGACGAGGTGCCACAGGCTCCAGCGGTGTTGCCACAGGCGTTTGGCGAAGGTGCGTTGGTAGTGCTTGCTGTTGTAGAAACGCATGATGTGCCAGTTGTAGAGCGCGTCCATTTCTTCGCGCGAGGCAAATCCTTTGGGCAGGAAGACGAAGTTTAGGCAGTTCATCAGGCGCCAGTCTTCGATGAATTCGCCCGACACGCCGCTTACGCATTCGTCCCAGATCGGCGCGCCGTAGAGCGGGCTGAATTTGGTCATGTTCATTTCATCGAGATTGAGCGAGAGGATGAAGTCGCTGGTGACTTTGACGGTCTCCGGTGTTTCGCCGGGCATGCCGAAGATGAACAAGCCCTTGGCGCGCAAGCCCGCCGCGTGGATTTGCTCCACGGTTTTTTTCACCGCGTCCAATGTCACGCCCGCCTTGTGCCGCGCCATCATGTCCGGGTCGGCAGACTCGATGCCCATCGACACCATCAGCGCGCCCGCCTGTTTTAATTTTTGCAGCATCTCATCCGAGGTGTGGCCGGTGCGGATGGCGCAGTTGAACTGCATGCCCAGCGGCTTTGCGATCAGCAGGTCGCACAGGTCGAACACGCGTTGCTTTTGCGCGGTGAACAGATCGTCGTAGAAGTTGATGTGGTACACGCCGAATTTGTCGCGCAGGTGCTTCATGTGGTCGTAGATGTACTGCGCGGAATTGACCTTGTACAAACGCTCGAACACCGTGCGGTCGCAGAACGAGCAGGTGTAAGGACAGCCGCGCGAGGTAATCATGGTCGCGCCGTGTTTCTTGATGTAAGAGAACAGCGGCAGGTGATACGCATCGGGAAAACCAAGCAGCTTTTCGTAAGCGGGGAAAGGCAAATCATCCAAATTTAGGATGCGCTGGCGGCGAGGGTTGGAGACGATGCGTTCGCCGTCGCGATACACCAGATTGGCGATCTCGCTTACCGACTTGCCGTCCGCCAAATCCAGCATCGCCCCTTCGCCCTCGCCGATGCACAGGTAGTCGATCTCGGAAAACTGTTCCAGCAGCGGCGCGCCGATAGAAGAGACATGCACATTGCCGAACGCGATTTTGATCTGCGGGTGCGTTTGCTTGATGAGCAGCGCCATGTCCACCGCATCCATGAAGCCGGAGGTGGTGACGGAAAAGCCGATCAGCTCGGGATTGGTCGCGAGTATCTGCGCTACGTTCCCCGCGATGTCGGGCGGCGCAAACGGCCCCAGGCAGTCATGCACAAAAGTTTCGTGCCCGTGCTTATCCAGCCAGGCGGCCAGCGACAGAATGCCGATAGGCGGCATGCGGTTGGCCAGCACCGAGAAGTCGGGCTGACCGGGGACGAAGTTGAAACCGGCAGGGTGGACGAGTGTGATGCGCATATAGGTTGTTTTGAATTAGGGAAGGTTAAAACCTAACCCCCTCCAACTCCCCCTTGTCAGGGGGAGAGCCAGACCTGCTCCTCCCCTGAGAAGGGGAGGCTGGGAGGGGGTTCGCTCGCTAAAACCACTTGCGCCAAATCAACAGCGGCAACCGGATAATAAATCCCACAAACAACCGGATGTGCATGCCCGTCAGCAACAGGTTGTCGCGCAGGTAGTTGAAGTGCGACACGCCGCCTTCGTCCGCGCGCAGGTATTTGACCGGGGCGGGAATGTTCACCGGGCGGGCGCCGCACCAGCACAGGCGTACCGCCGCTTCGGGGTCGAAGTCGAAGTGGCGCATCCAGTAGCTTTCTTCCATCACGCCCATCAGCAAATGCGCGGGATACACGCGGAAGCCGTAGAGCGAATCGCCGATGCCTTGCCATAGCGTTTCCAGATTCGCCCACCAGTTGGAAACCTTGCGGCCGCGCACGCGCAAGGCCGGGGCGCTGGCGTCGAACACGGGTACGCCCAGTACCAGGGCGTTGGCATCCTGCATCGAAGCGGCCATGAATTCGGGGATTTTTTCCGCGGGGTGTTGCCCGTCCGAATCCATCGTCAGCGCGTGCGTGAACCCGAGACGGGTCGCCTCGCGCAGACCGTGCAGCACCGCCGCGCCTTTGCCGTGGTTCTCTTTCAGCACCAGCACGCGCAGGCCGGGGTCGCTCTCGGCCATGCGCAACAGTTCGACTTCGCTGCCGTCCGTGCTGCCGTCGATCACCACCCACACCGGCGACCATTGTTCGCGTGCGGCGCGCACCGTGGGATACAGCGCCGCCCCGGTGTTGTAGCTGGGGATCAGGACGAGATGTGTGGTGGAGGTGGTGCTCATGCTTGTTTGCTCTTTTCCTGTGCCGACATTTCGCGGCGGTAATAGGCTTCCAGATCGGCGACGAAAGTTTTTACATCGCCCTTCACTTCAAAACGTTCGCCCAGCCGCGCGCGGTAAACCAGCGGGAACTGCGGCTTTTTCAGCAGCGGCCAGTGCTTGCCCAAGAAGGGACTGCTCGCTTCAAGGAACACGGTTTGCACCGGCACGCCGGAATTTTTTGCCACGAGACCGAAGCCGCCTTTGAACGGATTGATCGGCTCTTCCACGGTGCGCGTGCCTTCGGGGAAAATCAGCAACTGGCTGCCCTCTTTGGTCGCGGTGGCCGCACGGCGGATCAGGTTGCCGGTGGAGTCGTTGCGGATATAGCCCGCCATGCTGGCGCCGCCGCCCAGCATCGGGTTGTCGAGCAGCGCGGCCTTCAGTACGCACACCATGCGCGGCAAACGCGAGCCGATCAGCACCACGTCGATCAGCGCGGGATGGTTGGTGGTGATGATGAGCGGCTCGCCGCGCAGTTTATCCAGCGCGGTCAAATCGCACTTCACCAGCCCGCTGGCGCGCACCACAAAAAGGTAAGCGCGGAAGCCCATCATGATGGCGTACTGCCCCACGCGCATTCCGATGCGCTGCGGCATCAGATGGCGCAACACGCTGGCGGGCAGGCTCCATGCCAGACAGACTGCCACGAAGAACAGCAGCCCTCCGTACAGTACGATGTACTCATACAGCGATTTAAACGGCAGCAAAATCCATTTCACGTTGTTATTCCTGATGTATCAATCTAAAAAACAAAAATTCAAGCCACAGAGAACACAGAGTGCACAGAGAGGAAAGATTAAGATTTTCAGCGCGGCACTCCGATTATTGATGCTGTTTTCTCTGTGATCTCTGTGTCCTCTGTGGCTAATTGGTTTTTTAGTTTTAATCGTTACTCACTTCCACCATCTTATCCGACTTGTCCAGCACCCACGTCACCGCGAAGCCGACGGTGAAATATTGTTTGCTTTTCACCAGCGGACTGTCGGCAAAGACCGCACCGGACAGATCGTCATATTTCATAAAGCCCCCCATCCAGCGCCCGTTCGCACTTTTGTTGAGGGCAACGATGAACTGCGTGCCGGAGTAGCCGCCATCGGCGGCGTAGGTTGGGCGCGTTGTTGTCGCATACTGCGGCGCGACATCGTAAAAATATTGGTGGTAGCGCTGGTCGGAATAAATTACGCCGCCCACCAGCCCGACGTTCCAGCCGCTATGACTGATGTCGCGGAAATCCAGATTCAGTTGCGGCTGAAACAGCCAGCCCTCGTCGTGCACGCGCTTGAAATCGGAAGCAACGACGGCGCGCAGCGGCATGCGCAAATCGAAATTGGTGAGCTTGTCGGGTGCATAGTACAAATGAAATTTGAGCGACGGCCCAAGCTCCAGCGTCGGGTCGAGATCGGGCATGCCTTGCCGGGCAACGGCGCCCTTGGCCGGAACAGAGCCGTTCAGGCTGATGTCCATCTCGATGCGCTCGTGCCGGAACAGCAGGCCCTGCACGCGCTCGCGGTTAATCTGAAGCGTTTCGCCGCGATAGACAAAGTAGGGCACGGGGAGCAGGTAAGGGCGGCGCTCATCCGAGCCGCGATAGACGGGGAAGTCGATTCCGCCAATACCCGCGCCGAGTTCCCACAGCGGTTTGGATTCGGTTTGGGCTTGGGCGGCGGCAAGGCTGAATGCCGAAAGTGCCAACGCGCCGCGTATTGAACTCTTGATCACGGCAGCGCCCCGAACCTTAGCGAGCATCGTTGAAATAAGCGCCTTCGATTTCCAGCAGCAAATCGGAACGACAAATGTTGGAATGCAGGCAGACTGTCTTGCAGGCGTTGCCGAATTCCTCGCGGATTTTGGTTTGCACCATCGCCAGATCTTGCGCGTGGCGCAAATACACTTTGAGCAGCATCTGCCCCCGCGCGGGATCGTAATGCGGGATTTGTTGCAGCAGGGTGCGGATGTTGAGCAGTGTTTCGACAGTTTGTTTTTCCGAGTCGCCCTGATGCAGGGTTTCGTAGCCGACAATGCTGGCGGTACCCGAGATGAAAAAACAATGTCGGTCGCCCAGCGTGACCGACATGGCGCGCACAAAAATCGGGCTGCGCGGGCCGAACAGTTGCGGGTAGTGATAGGCGCTGACCTGACGCGGATTCTCCACTGCTTTACCGGGCTGCTTGCCCGCCATGAAATAGATGGTCAGCGCGCCGCCGTTGCTGCCCAGCGCGCTGGCTGCGGGGACGTTTTCTTCATTGATGTCGCGGCCGTTGTGCACAAAGGCTTCGTGGCGACCGACGTTGAAACCGCGATAGCGCTCCAGCCCCAGCTCGTCGTCGTTGATTTGCGGGAAGTAGTGCCAGGCGCGCAGCAAATGGCGGTAACCGAAATGGTCGATAAAGCCGAAGACTCGGGTATAGGCGTCCAGCGCCAGTTGTTCCAGCGACTCGCCCGGTTGCTGCGGTAGCGTCAGGCTGCCGAACAACACCTTGCCGTCGCTGCTGCCACTGATGCCCGCATGTTCGCAGGTCGTGACGGCGGCATCGCTGGTCCACACTTCGAGGCTGGTATCGCGTTCGCCCAGCACCGGAATGTCCACCCACAGTGGCGGGTTGCCCGCGGCCGCGAGCGTCGTTGCTTGGCCGAAGCCGATCACGCCCAGTACATGACCGCGATGTAGGTCGAGATAAGCGCCTATTTCATCGGGGCTGAGATAAGCCAGTCCGAAATGATGACCGTGGTTTTTCATATCAGTTCGTTATACCCATTTCAATCACCCGGATCGACTGCTTGCGTTTGCGCCAGGCCATGTAGCTGCCTTTTAGATCGCCGAGGCTTTGCAGGTAATACATCACTTTGAACATGAATAACCAGAAGCCATAGCTGTTTTTGCCGAATACATCGCCGACCAGCACCGAGATCAGCGCCTTTTTGATTTTGCTGTCGGAGCCTTCGTACATCAGCAGGTTGCGCATGGCCGGGGTGGTGAGGCGGTAGATGAACCAGGAAAATACTTTCGGCCCCTGCATCATCACCCGGTCAAATTCCCGCAACGCATTTTTGGCTTGCGACGGATTGGACAAGCAAGTCTCCACCGCATCGGCTCCGGCAAATGCGCCCTGCATGGCAAACAGCACGCCGGAAGAAAATACCGGATCGATAAAGGCGAACGCGTCGCCCAGCAGAATGTAGTTTTCGCCCGAAGAGCGTTCCGACAGATAGGAGAAGTTGCCCGTCGCGGTTACCGGAGATTCCAGCTTGGCATTCTGGAGGCGTTCCGCCAGTGCGGGGCACAGGGCGATGGTGTCCAGCAAAAACTGCGTGGTGTCGGTCTTGCGCGACTTCATGTAGTACGGCCAGCAGGTTGCGCCGACGCTGGTGTTGCCGTCGGCCAGCGGGATGAACCAGAACCAGCCGTGGTCGAACCAGAACAGGCTGATATTGCCTTCCACATCGCCCTCCAGCCGTTTCGCGCCGGAGAAATGGCCGAAGATGGCCGCGCTGTTGTGTTTCTTGTTGCGGTGCTTTATCTGGAAGTGATTGGACAGGAAGGTGTCGCGGCCGGAAGCGTCCACCACGAATTTGGCGCGGATGCGCTGTGTCTGTCCGTCTTTGTCTTTGGTGCTCACCAGTGCATCCGCACCGGGCTGAAACTTGATGTCTGTCACCTTGCATTGTTCGATGGTGCGCGCGCCTTTGGCTGCGGCATTCTTGAACAAAATCTCGTCGAACTCGTCGCGGCGCACATGGTAAGCGGTGGGGTAGGTGTTGTCCCAGGCATCGTTGAAGTCGATCATCACCGGCGCGCCGTGCCAGGGCGAGGTGAACTCCGCCCCGCGCTTGATGATGCCGATGCGCTTGATGTCTTCCGCCACACCGAGCTTTTCAAACAGCGGCATATTCAGCGGCAGCAGCGATTCTCCGATGTGGAAGCGCGGATGCTTGGATTTTTCCAGTATCAGCACATCGCGCCCGCGCTGCGCCAGCAGGGCGGCGATCGTGGAGCCGGCGGGGCCGCCGCCGATCACCAGCACTTCACACGAAATTTCTTGCTCAACCATCTAGTTTCCTTTGTTATTCGGCTCTGTTAACCAGAATGCGAATCAATAATTTTTCCTGCCCGGCAGTAAAGGTCAGTACGCCTTCATTTTTGTAGGCGTACTGCACGAGCCAGTGCTCCGTGCCGGAGTAATACGTTGCGGATTCATCTCCGACGGGTTGCCGCCATTGTTTGTCCGGCGTGCCGATCAGCTCCTCGGCCTGTTTCAGCGGCATGCCGATTTTCAGCTTGGCAAATTTGCCGCCGGGCAGGGGTTTTCCCACGATGTTGCTGTTGGTGGCTGCGGTTGACTCTTTGGTGACTAAAGCCTCGCTGTCGGCGGATGCTTTGGCTGCGGGGGGCGCTTTTACGGCGGAGGGACTGTGCGATTTGGCATCCGGTTTGGCCGGATGGGATGCACATGCGCCCAGTAACGCCGCGCTCAATGCAATGAGAGCCAGATGCACGTGCTTCATTTTTTATCCCGCCTCCGAAGATCCGTCTCTGTGCCGGATTTAAGCGTGCATCTTAACCGACACCCCCGCACCGGGCAACCAACGGCGCAGGGCGGGCGTGGTAATCACGGTGCTGAAAATCGCCATCAGCACCAGCATGGTGAACACGTTTTGCGAGATCACGCCGAGGTCGTAGCCGACGTTGATGATGATGAGTTCCATCAGCGCGCGGGTGTTCATCATGATGCCGACCACTTTTGATTCGGCATGCGTCAGCCCCGACCAGCGCGCGGCCAGATAGCAGCCGCCGAATTTTCCGATGGTGGCGAGCACGATCAGCAAGCCGCACCAGCCCCACAACTCCCAGCTATTCAGCGCGCCGACATTGGTGCGCAGGCCGGTGTAGGTGAAGAAAATGGGCAGGAAAAACACGGTGACGAATTCGCCGACTTTCTTGCGCCAGGCTTTAACTACCTCATGCTGGTCGTGCAGCAACACACCCATCATGAAGCCGCCGAAGATGGCGAAAATGCCAATCTGGTAGGTCGCCATCGCCGACAGAAAGATGGTGGCAATGAGCAAGCCCAGCAGGTTGTCGGAGAAGCGGTGCTCGGTGACCACCGAATGTTTTACCGCACGGTGCAACGCCGGACGCACCAGCAGCCAGCACACTGCAACGTACAGCGCCAGCGAGCCCAGCGTTTTGCCGAAGCCGGCCAGCGAGAAGCTGGACAGCGACACAGCCGTCACGATAGCCAGTAACAGCCAGCCCACCACATCGGTGATGGCGGCAACGCTGATGCCGATCACGCCGAGCTTGGTGCGCGTCATGCCGAACTCCATCATGATGCGCCCCAGCACGGGCAAGGCAGTAATGGAGAATGCGGTCGCCACAAACAGGCCGGAAGCCAGATGGTCGGCCTGCGGCGATAGTAGTGGTGCGGTGTAATAACCGAAGGCGAAGCCCAGTGCGAACGGCAGCACGATGCCCGTCGCCGCGATGCGCATCACCGCGCTGCGGTTGTCTTTCGCGGTCAGGTGCGAGAAGTCGAATTCCAGACCGATCTGAAACATCAGCAGCACCAGCCCGATCTGGCTGAGGATGAACATCGGTTGCGGCGAGCTGGATTTGAACACGTACTGGAACATGTCCGGTGCAAGCAAGCCGAATAGCGACGGCCCCAGCAGGATGCCGATGATGATTTCACCCACCGCGCGCGCTTGCGAGAAACGCGAAGCGAGTTCGCCGCCGACGCGTCCCATGATGACGATGATGACCAGTTGCAGCAGCGTGAAAAACAGCAGGGCTTCGTTCTGGTGGGTGGCCGATTGGGCCAGTGTGGCAGTGGTCATGCATCACTCCGTACAATCAAAATGGCAGAAAAAATCAAACTCAGCACTGCGCCCGCGGCCACGGTGGAGCCGATGGCGCTAAGCACGGGCGACTGCGAAAACGACAGTAGCCCGAAGCCCAGCACGGTGGAGGCGTTGGCGAACAGCAGCGAGGTGACGGTGCGTTCGCGATCCTGTACCGAGGTGCAGCGGTGGTCGAAAAACAGCGCGTAGTTGGAGCCGACCGCTACCACCAGCAACAGGCCGATGAGGTGGAAGATCGACAGCGTGTGTCCGGTGAGCAGTAGCGTGGCGGTGATGACGATGACGGCGGCCACCAGCGGCAGCGACACGTCGAACACGCGGCGCGCCGAGCGCAGGCTGACGGCCAGCAGCGCCATGATCGCCAGCGCGCCGAGCAGCGAGTAGGTGCTGGCTTCATGGCGGTAGTCGCGGAACATTTGTTCGGATTCGCGCTTCATGTCGAGCAGCACGAACGGCGTTTCGGTGCTGAGGCGAATGGCGCGGTCGATGCGCTCGCCGTCTTGCACGCCGTGCAACAACAGCATGAGTGTCCAGCCGGCGTCGCGTTGCAATAGCATCGAGTCCAGTTTCAATCCGAGATTGGTACCTTGCAGCGCGGCGCGCTCCAGTGGTGCTTGCTGTTTGGCCTGCGCGATTTCCTGCGGGAAAGTGGCGAAGGTTTCGCTGCGGAATGGCATATCGCGCAGAGCCTGCTTCAGGTTCGCGCCCAGTGTTGTGCTGTCCGGCAGGGCGGCTTGCCGTGCCAACTGGGTGCGGCGGCTGGGCAGCAAGGGCGCATCGAAACCTTGTAGCGCGCCGGTCTGTACCTGTTCGCGCAGGATGTTCGCGAGGATTTCGCCCTGTTGCAACACGCTCTCCTGATCCGGCGCGGTGAGCACCAGCATATAACGCACATCCGGCGCGCCCATGTCGTTGCGCAGTTGCTGGTCCAGCGTCTGCAAATCTTTGGAAATCGGGCTCATGCTGGCGAGGCTGTCGTTCCACAGCCCGTCGCGTTTCACTACCAGTAGCACCAGTGCCGCGACCACCAGCAGCGCCAATGCGGGGCGCGCACGCGGCGCTTGCCGCACGACTGCCATCAGCGCGCGACCCAAGCGCGGCGAGGCGTGTACCGAGAATCCGGCGGGCAGCAATTGCGGCAGCACCCAGCGCGTGGTGCTCACTGCAACGACGAGTCCGGCGATGGAAAATAAACCGAGTTGCGCCAGTCCCGCAAAGCCGGAAAACAGCATGGCGCTAAAACCACAGATGGAAGTCAGCACGCCCAGTCGCAGCGTTGGCCAGATGCGGCGCAGCGTGCTTTGCGGCGTGCCGTCGCGCTCGATCTGGGTGAACAGGTAAATGGCGTAGTCCACGCCCTCGCCGATCAGCGTGACACCGAAGCCGAGCGTGATCCCGTGCACGCTGCCGAAGCCCAGACTCACCGCCGCGATGCCCGCCAGCGCGCCGCTCACCACGGGCAGCAGCCCAAGCGCCAGCACGCGCGGGGAGCGGTAGAGCAACAGCAGCATGGTCGCGACCAGCAGCGTGGCGATCAGCGAAAGCCGTGTGGCATCGTCGCGTATCGAGGCGCGCGATTGCACCGAGAACACGCCGGGTCCGGTCATTTGTACGCGGGCGGTGGCGGCTTGCAGTTGTTTGGCTGCCGTGTCGAACGCGCTCTGAATGCGCTGCATGGCGAGTTCCTGCGCGTCGATGTCCGAGCCGGAGCCACGGGTCTGGATCAGCAGCATGGCGCGCGTGCCGTCGCGCGAAAACCACACATCGTCCTGCATGGCGGGGTGCGCTTGACCATCGAGCTGTTCCAGCAGATGGATCAATTCGCCGCTGGGGTCGGTGGGCAGCACGCGCTGCGCCATGCCGCCCATCGGGGTGCTCAACAGATCGAGATAACCGGACAGGCTATCGCGCAGTCCGTTGGCGCTGAAGCGCTTCGGTGTGACCGCGTCGCTCAATACATAGCGATAGCGCTGTAGCAATTCGAAATCTTTTTCCAGTCCGATACGCTCGCCGTTGTTGACCGCCGCCAGCTCGCTGTCGCCGCGCAACTGCGCCGCCATGTTTTTGCTGAGCTGCGCCAGTACCGGCGCGGGCGCGCCGTCCACCCCGACCAGAATCAGCCGCGACACCACGCCGTCGCGCAACTGGTCGACCATGATTTTTTGCGCGGGTGTCGGATTGCGCGGCATGAATGCCGACATGTCGGCGGTGAATTGGGAGCGCGCGATGACCAGCACGCAGGCGGCGACAAAGGTCAGCCAGAGGGCGACGGTGCCGTGTTTGCGGAAATTCACTGCGCATCCTCCACGACTTTCATTTCCGTATGGTCGCCGTTGGATTCTTTGGTCTCAATGCTGTCCACCCAGTTGCCGTGGCCGCCGACATGGATTTCGCGCACCACTTCGCGGATTTGTTTTTCGATCGGCAGTAGGTGCAGTTTCCAGTGCGCGGCATTGCCTTCCAGTTCCACCTTGTAAAAACGCTGCAAGGTGGGCAGGTCGCCCGCCAGCGTGGAGCGGATGCTCTCGACGAACGCCCACACCGCCGGATACTCCTGCAGCACCAGCGTGCGCTTGATGTTGCGCGCTTTGCTGTCGATGGTCAGCACGCCCTGATCCAGCACCAGACTTTCCACCTTGGGCGCGAGGGTGTGTTTTTCCAGATGGCCGGGCGCTTGAAACAGCAGCGTGCCGGAAGATTCCAGCGGACGGTTGAGTACGCTCAGGAATTTGCGCTCGGTGAATTTGCCTTTGGCTTCTTTGACCTGTGCGAGGTCTTGCATCAGTTGTTGCACGTTCCAGGACGGGGTTTCTTCCGCGCGGCACAAAGCGGGCAGGCACAGCAACAGGATGAACAGATTGCGCATCATTTTTTCCAGAAGTCGAAGAAGTTGAACCAATTGTACGGTGCATTACGGCAGTGCCGCTCGATACCCGCCACATAGCGTTGCATGGTTTGCCGCAACACTTCGTTGCGCGGCAAACCTTCCAGCGTGGACATGTCGACCACTTGCTCGAAATACAAGTCGTAACGGTTGCCGCCGCGGTATACGCCCGCCATCAGCAGCACCGGGCTTTTCAGCATGTAGGCCATGCGCAACGGGCCGGTGGGAAACTTGGCGGATTCGCCCAGAAATTCAAATTCCATCGTGGCGCCGCCGTTTTCCAAACCGCGGTCGGCGAGGATGCCGATAAACTCGTTGCGCTGCAGCGCCTGCTCCACTTTGAGCATGGAGTCGATTTTCCCCAGCGGGATCACCTGCTGCGCCAGCTCGGGATTGATCGCGTTCAGCACCGCGTTCAACTTGCGCGCGTTTTCTTCGTACATCACCACGCTGGCGGGCGGCCCTTTTATCTCGTCGGCGAAGGCGCGGGTGACTTCGAAGCTGCCGAGGTGCGCGCCAAGCAGAATGCAGCCGCGCCGCTGTTCGAGGATGGCGCGCGCCACATCGTCGAGATGCACTTGCACGTCGAATAGGTCAAAGCGCCCGTTGAGAAAAAATACACGGTCGAGGATGGTGGTGGCGAAGGTGTGGATATGGCGGAAGCCGTCGCGGATGCGCGGTTCGCGCCCCAGCACTTTGCGCAAATACTGTTTTGATGCGGTGCGCGCCGCACCTGCAAACAGCAGGAAGTACAGGCAGATCGGATACAGGAACAGCCGTGCGACGGGGCGCCCCAGCGTGAGCGCCACCCAGACGATGAAACGGATCGCCAGCGTGTTGCTGCGTTCCGGCCGTGCCGTCCATTCGGGGACAGTTGATTTGTCCGTCTGCTTACTCATCGCCTGTTGTACTGATGCCGCCCGATACCACGGTGTTTCCGGCGACGGTGCATTGAAATTCGAGCGTCCCTTTCGGCGAGCGCGCATAACCGATTTCGATCAGGTCGCCGGGGCGGGCCGGATGCAAAAACTTCGCGGCTTTGACGTTGCACGCGCTGTAGTGTTGCCCTTCCGCCTGCTCGATACAGCGCAATACCTCGGCCAGCAACAGCGCGCCGGGGATGATGGGGTTGCCGGGGAAGTGGCCAGTACCGGTAGGGTGGTCGGCGGGAAATTGCAAAGTGAGTGTGTTCATTTTTTAGCGCAGCGCTCCAATAGTTGCAGCAGCGCGTCGCGCGTCAGTTTTCCGGTGCTGTTGCGCGGCAGGGCGTCGACGAAATACAGCGGGCGCGGCATGAAGACGGCGTCCACGCTGTTGCGCAATGCGCCCAGAATATCTTCGCCGCGCAAGCCGGGGGCGACTACAAACGCCAGCGGGCGTTTCATCTCGCCGTCGTCGTCGTCGTCGGGCATGAAAAACACGCCATCCCGTACACCGGGAATTTCGTTGAGGTGATGGTTGAGGCTGGCCAGCGAAGTGCGTTTGCCGGCGATATTTACCAAGTCTGCGGTGCGGCCGAGCAGCGTAAAGGTGCCATCCGCATGGCGCTCGACCACATCGCTCAGCGGTGCTTCGATCTCGACATGACCGCCGCACATGCGGCTGCCGTGTTCATCCTGTTGCAGGCGGATGCCGGATAGCAAATGCCAGGCTGCGCCCTGTGTGGTGCGGCGACTCGCCACCATGCCCGCTTCGGTGAAACCGTAGATTTCATACAGCGGCGCGGTAAAACGGGCTTCGGCTTCGATCGCCAATTGTGGGGCGAGATGGGCGGTGGCGCACAACACGAATTCGACCGCGGGTAATTCAGCCACTTCGGACAGCAGAGTGCGCAAATGAATCGGCGTGGTAATCAGGCTGCGCGGCTGCGGCAGGGCGGCCAGTTGCGCGCAGATGTCCGCCGGGTAGAACGGCCTCTCGGCGACCATTGCCAGACCGTTCTGCATGGCGATCAGCATGCAGGATTCCAAACCGTACATGTGTTGTGCCGGAACGGTGCCCAGCAAAGCCATGCCCGAATTTTTCCGTATGTTCAGCGCCAACCCTTCCGCTTCGGCACCTTTGCATATACTGCCCCACGACTTGGGGTGTGCGACCGGGTGGCCGGTGGAGCCGGAAGTGAATACCAGCGCCGCGCGTTGTTCCGGCGCAATCGCCGGGATGGCGCGCACGGTATTGCCGGTTGCCTCCTGCTGCGGATATTGCACGGTTTCAATGTTGGCGAAATCCGCCTTTCCGTCGGCGAGGCAATAAAAGTCCGGGTAGGTCTGCCCGAGTCGCTCAACAAAGCTGGGGGTGTAATTCGGTGGCAACAGGCTGATTTGTCCGCGCACCAGCGCCGCCGCAAAGCCGACCGCAAAATGGTAACGGTCGGTGCACAGGTTCAGGATGTGCTGTCGCTGCGGCAGTTGTTGCGCGAGATGTTCTACATCTTGCAGAAAGCGATTAACCGTAATGGGCAGCCCCGCGCGGTAGGCGAAGATGCTGGCGGGATCGGTGTGGCTGATGAGCGGAATTGTTGCCATGAATCAGAGCTTAATCTTTTTTGGGAGCGGCGAAATGTTTGGTGTACACCTCGATCGCTTTCATGATGGATGCGCGCGGGTGATGGGGCAGATGTACTTTGCGGTATGCGTATTCGCCGACCAGCAGCAGGAGCAGCAGCGGGGTGTTCAGTATGTTGATAAAGAACGACCATGCAGCGGTGGAGGCAAAGATATACAGCAGCAGCGAGATGATGACTTGCAGCGCGAAAAACAGGCACCAGACGATGGTAACCATCCGTGTGTAACGGGCGATATCGGGCGGTAAGTTGCCGCTGATGATGCGCGAGATTTGCGAAATCAGCGGCTCCTTTCCTTTGAGCAGCGTGCGGCCAAACAGCCACAACAGGAACAGGTTGAACGAGGCATGCGACAAGCCGTTGACTGCCAATAGCCCCACGCGGCCATGTTCCCCGGTCACAAAATAATAAACCGCTGCCGCCAGCAGTCCCGCCACCAGCGGCCACCAGATTTTGGCGACCGCGTTAAAAATCATCCAGCCCGCCACGATCAGCAACGGCGCGAACACCAGTAACAGGCGCCAGGCTTCCACCTCGTCTTTAAGAATGTAGGTGTGCAGCAGGATAGGGTAGGCGGCGAACGCCAGTACGATGAGTCCTTTGCCCAGTTTCTTCAGCATGTCAGTTGCCCCCGCTTTTTTGAACAGGGCAAGAGTTCGCGCGAGCTGTCGTGCAGGCTGGCGTCGTTGGCGCAAGGCGAACGCGGAGAGAAGATTCAATGGCGGTAAAACACACGATGATTTGTGAACACTTTCGCATAAACTAAGGGCGCAACGCCTGAATATGCGTCGTGCAACGGGGCGCGATTCTACCTGTATTCGGTTGTAATCGCCCGAGTTTTTGGGTTTTTCAAAGCGCTGTGCGCGGATAAAAATCGGTTAAAATTCGCGCTCTTTTGCACAATTCCATACTGATCTATGTCCGCGAACAACAACACCGAAAACAACATCGTCCACGCCCCGCATCCGCCGCTGACCGAATACTACGGTCGCGAAGAAGACCGTCGCGACTGGGTGGGCGAACAGTTCAACAAAACCGCGCCGGATTACGACCGCGTGGAAGCCATTCTGGGCTTGGGCACCGGCCCGTCTTACCGCCGCAGAACATTGGTGATGGCCGGATTGAAGCCCGGCATGCGCGTGCTGGATGTCGGCATGGGCACCGGTTTGGTGGCGCGCCAAGCCGCCAGCATCACCGGCGATCCTTCCGCCATCACCGGCGTCGATCCCAGCCCCGGCATGATCCAGAGCGCGAAATTGCCCAAAGGCGTGACCGTGGTCGAAGGCCGTGCCGAGCAGATTCCGTTGCCGGACAACAGCTACGACTTCCTGAGCATGGGCTACGCCCTGCGCCACGTTTCGGACATGTCCATCGCCTTCGCGGAATTCCACCGCGTGCTCAAGCCGGGTGGTCGCGTGTGCATTCTGGAACTGACCCCGCCCAAAGGAAAATTCGCCACCGCGTTCGTCAAGTGGTATTTCCGCCACGCCGTCCCTGTATTGGCCAAACTGGTGGCAAAAGACAAAAACACTTCGCAACTGTGGCGCTACTACTGGGACACCATCGAAGCCTGCGCCGCGCCGGAAAAGGTGATGAGCACGCTCTCGGCAGCCGGGTTCGTCAATGTGAAACGCCATGTGGATATTGGCATTTGCTCGGTGTATCTGGGCGACAAGGCTGTATAAATTATCGGCGTAAAAAAAGCGGGGGCGTATTTCGCCCCCGCTTTTTTATTGCGTACAGAATTTAAATCCGCCGTCTGAACAGCACAAAAGCCAGCACCAGCATCAGCGCGGCAAAGCCCGCCAGCCTGCCCGTTTCGGGCAGCACGCTGGCGATGTCGCCGCTGCGCAGCAGCACATCCAGCAAGCCTTCCAGCCCCCAGTTCATCGGCGAGTAAGCGGCGATTTTTTGCATCACGGCGGGCATGACGAACAGCGGCACCATCACGCCGCCCAAGGCTGCCATCAGTACGTTGAGGATGGGGCCGAAGGTGGCGGCTTGGGCGTGGGTGCTGACCAGACTGGCGATAGCCAGCGCGAGGCTGACGGCGGCGAGGCTGATGGCGAATAGCATCAGCAGCAGCGCGTCCCAGTGGATGCCCGCTAGCGACAAGCCTTCGCCGCCGATATGCGGCATCAGCCAGACACCCACTGCCAGCATCAGCGCGGCTTGCACGCCGTTGACCAGCAGGTAAGGCGCAATTTTTGCGGCGATCAGTTGCCACGGTTGTGCGCCCATGCTGCGCAGCCGCGCCAGCGCGCCGCAACTGCGCTCTTCCACGAACAGCCCGGCGATGGAGGCCACCACGAAGAACATGCCGAACACCAGCCAGGCCGGGACGTTTTGCTGCACCGCTGTCGGGCGCGGCCCCGCGCTCATGCGTTCCGCCGCGACGGGTGTGTTGCCGATCAGCGCGGCGGCATCGAGTTTGCCGGGCAGTTGTGCGAGCAGACCCTCGGCGCGCAGTTGCGCCACGATGGCCACCAACCGCATGCGGTTGGTTTCAAACACGCTGTTGTCCAATCCCGGCTCGGTGAGCAGGCGCGCCTTAGCCGCGCCTTTGTTGTCGATGTCGTCCACCACTTTGGAAAAACCGGACTCGATCACCAGCACGTATTTCAAACGCCCCGCTTGCAGCTCGTCTTGCCAATGTTCGGGCAAGGCCTGCGCCTCTCCGCGTTCCTGTGTCCAGCGTTCCAGTAATTTTTTGGAAGTCTTGCCCTGATCCTGATTCAGGACGGCGTAGGTCAGGCTCTTGGTGGACGGCGTGTACACGTCTTTCAACGCCATCGACATGACGATGATGAACACCATCGGCATGACAAACAGCGCTCCCATGCCGTGAATGTCGCGCGACAGGGCGAGGAGTTCTTTTTTGATGAGAGCTAGGAACATTGGAGGTACTCGTCTGTTAATCGCGCAGCGACCGATGCGTCAGCGACATGAATAACTGCTCCAGATCAGCATGGCCGAATTGCGCGCGGCTCACGGTGAGTCCGGCGGCTGCCACTGCGGCGATGGCAGCCGCGAAATTGTGGCGGGAAGCCAGTGTGAGTTCCACGCCCGCATCCTTGCGGGTGACGCTGCCGAACGGTGCCAGCAACGTTTGCAGGCGCGCTTCGTCGCCGCTGTCCACCGCCAGTTGCAATGTCGTTGCGCCCGCATTCAGCAATTCGGCGAGCGCGCCCTGTTCCAGTACGCGCCCCTGATCGAGGACGACGACGCGGTCGGCGATGGCTTCGACTTCTTCCATGTAGTGCGAGGTGTAGATCACCGCGCAGCCTTGCTGTGCCAGCTTCTTCACCGCTTCCAGCAGGAAGGCGCGCGACTGCGGATCGACGCCGACGGTGGGTTCGTCGAACAGTAAAAATTCGGGGCGGTGCAGTAACGCGATGGCGAGATTGAGGCGGCGCTTGAGGCCGCCGGACAGGCGATCCGCGCGCACGGCGGCGTAGCGCTCGAGTTGCGCGAAGGCCAGACATTCGGCGATGCGCGCTTTTTTTGTGCCGCCGGACAGGCCGCCGACTCCGGCGAAACAATCCAGATTTTCCGTGACGGTCAGGCTGGGATAGAAAGCGTATTCCTGCGGGGCGACGGCGATGCGCGTTGGCTTATCCGCGCGCGCTGCCGCCAGCGTTTGCCCTGCCAGCGTGATGCTGCCTTGCTGGATGGGCAATAGGCCGGAGAGATGCGCGATGAGCGTGGTTTTGCCCGCGCCGTTGGGGCCGAGCAAGCCCAGCACTTCGCCGCGCCGCGCGTCGAATGACACCGCATCCAGCGCGTTGACCGCAGCGGCGGCGTAGCGAAAACTTAACTCGCGGATCGAAAGCATCAGGCGATGGCGCGTTTCAGTGAGCGGAAAAATTCCGTCTCGCGTTCGGCTTGTGCGCGCAGCATGTCGGCCAGCATTTTCGGGTCGAAGGCTTCGCGGCCTTTAATCATGCGCGCCGCTTTCAACGCGAATTCGCGCCAGCCGTCGCCGACTTCGTTCATGCGTTCCGACAAGGCGGATAGCTCGGCGATGCCGGTGATCTGCGCCGCTTCCTGCAAAAACGCGGCATACAGGAAACGGAAACCCGCGCCGCCCGTGCCGATTTCTTCCTGCATGCGCACGATGTGGCCGACATAGTTGAGGCTGAGTTCCGAGGTGTCCAGACTGGCGACTTTGTTGGCCAGCATGCGCATGCCGCGCACGCCGACGATGGGGATAGGCCCCAGCATGATGCGCGCGGTTTTGGTGATGGCTTTTTTCACCGCCGCCGCACTGATTTCGCTGTGGCCTATGCTCTCGGGGTAGTACAGCAACCCCTTGGGGGCGAGTGCGCCCTTGGCAAAACGGGCGCGCTGCAAATCGGCGCTGGCGCAGCGTTGCGGCAACTCGGCGACCGGATCGCTAATCAGATATTCGTCGCCCTCTTTGCCGTATACCAGCAGGTTGTGCGCGTTGAAATGGAAGCGCATGTCTTCGGGGAAATACGGCAGCCAGAACACCGACGTTTGCAGCCCGACCACTTTGCCCTGCGCCAGCAATTCGTCCAGCCGCGCCATGCCGTCGGCGGGTGCGCGGAAAGTTTCAAATTTGAACTTGGTCTGAAACGGCTTGCTCATGCCCTTGAGAATGAACTTGGGCGGCATGCGGTAAGCGATCAGCGGGAAGCCGGTGATTTTGACGAACGGCAGGTAGGCGAACGACAGCGCGGAAGACAGACCGAACGCCATCGCCTCGGAAAGCGCGATGCCGTGGTGCGTCATCAGATTGGCGGCGACGCCGCTTTCGCAGTGGGCGGCGTGGCGGTGGGTGAAGGTGGTGTTGGTGTGGTTCATTTTGAGTTATTCGGTAGCTCAAACCCCCTCCAACTCCCCCTTGTCAGGGGGAGCGCCGAGCCTGCTCCTCCCCTGAGAAGGGGAGGTTGGGAGGGGTTTGGTGTTGATGGAATATTGTGGTTCAAGGCAACGACTGTATCTGTGCAATGCTCAACCCCAGCGCCTCGGCATAATTCGCCAGCACTTTCGGCGACAGTTTTTTAAACCGTTGCGGATGCAAATGTCTGCGGATGCGCCATTGCCAGATGCCGCTGACTTGCGACAGCAGGGCCACATCCATGCGGCGCGCATACATCCAGTATTCCAGCGGTGCGGTTTGTCCGGCTTGCGCGCGCGCTTTGGCATCGGCGGCCAGCGCGTTCATTCTGTCCACGGCCTGCATGGTTACTGTCTCATCCACCTCGGAACCGCGCGAGGGGACGATGACCATTTTGCCGTCGGCATCTTTGGCGTACAGCGCTTTGCGGTGAATGCCAAGCGTGCGGTTGCCTTCCTGCGGGACTTCGTTTACATCCATTACACAGCCTCCAAGAAAATAAACCCGCTGGAGAAGCGTCCGCTCTCCGGCACGAACATGAGCAGCTTGTGACCGGGCTGGATGCGCCCGGAGCGGAACAGCTCATCCAGCATGATGAAGGGCGAGGCGGAGCCGGTGTTGCCTTTGGTCACCAGATTGGTGAACCAGTTTTCGCGCGGGATGTTGAGGCCGACTTCGGCCAGTGCGGCGGCAACCGGTTCGGCGAAATACATGGAGGAAATGTGCGGCAGGAACCAGTCGATTTGCTGCGAGGCCAGATCGTATTTCTCCACCAGTTCGCGTAGCGGGGCGGCCAAGGTCGCGCGCACTACATTTTCGTTGAGCAGCTTCACGTCCTGCTTTACCGACAATACCGAGCGTTCCGCGCATTCCTGCGTCGAAAAAGTTTGCCAGCCGGTCAGCGAACCGTCGGCATTTTTTTCCGCGCCGGAATACATGCAGGTCGGCAATTCGTGCGCCGCCGACGACAGCTCCACCCACTTCACTTGCAGGCTGAGCGGGCCGTTCGGCTGGGTTTCCAGCAGCACCGCGCCCGCGCCGTCCGACAGCATCCAGCGCAGGAAATCTTTTTCAAAGGCGATTTCGGGACGCTCTTCCAGTTCTTGTACTTTGTGTTCGGCTTCGGCTTCGAAGTTGCGCGCATGCAGGCCGGGCGAGGCTTGTTCCGAGGCGACTGCCACGGCGCGCAGCGCCTCGCCGGAACGCACCGCCATCCACGCGTATTTGAATGCTGCCGCCCCCGCCAGACAAATGCCCGCCAGCGAGACAACTTCCAGACGCGGCCAGCCCAGCTCGCCATGCACCATCACGCCGTGTCCCGGCATCAATTGGTCGGGGCGTGAAGTGGCTGCTGCCAGACAATCAACCTTGCCCGCATCGCCCAGCCCTCTGACCGCCTCGGCGGCCATCGCGGCATTGCTCATTACCGTTTTGCCGGTGGCGGGGTCAATCGCGTAGTGGCGGGTCTGGATGCCATTGTTGCGCAGCACAATGCGGCGCGCCTTGGAGGGGCGGCCGCCGACCATGCCGAGCACGGATTCCATCTCGTCGTTGCCGCGCGGCTCCAGCGGCAGATAGGCCGAGGTGCGCGTGATATAAACTTCATTGGCCATAGCGGCTCATCCTCTCCGTGCCCGAACCCGACGGCAGGTCGAACTGCTGTTTCAGGGCTGTGAAGCGTTGCCGCATGAGCGGACGCAGCAGCGCTTGAATGAGCAAACTCAACGGTACGACGCTCAAGATCAACGCAATCAAAAAAATCACATACAAAACTAAAAACGGGCGGCGGCTCATTTGTCCCGGTGCGCCGACCGCGCGCAGCAACTTGCCCCACAGGTAAAAACTGCGCGTGCCGGCTTTTTCGCTGACCAGCAAATGCGGGTCGGCGTTCGAGGCTTGCAGCCCGGCCAGCAGCGGCGCATTGCCGCGCTCCTGGTCGTGCAGCAGCGCATCGCGCAGCGCGTGGCCGAAGCGGCTGGTCGCCTTGATCGTTGCCTCGTCCACGCCGGCGGGCGGCAGCATTTTGAGGAAATCGCGTTTGCCGCTCAGCAGCCATGCGGGTGCGGTGAACAGCGTCACCAGCGTCGGGTTGGAATCGACCAGCGCGACGTTGTCGATCAACCGAGCACCGCAATCGTCCAGCATGCCCTTTAGCTTCTCCTGCGCCAGCAGCCACATATTGCGGCAGGCGATCACGGTCACCACCGGCTTGCCCGCCAGCAATTTTTTCGCCAGCGGATGTTTGAGAAAAGCGGTGATGGGTTGCGACGGCGCGAGGAACCACACCTGATACGGCAAAATCACCAGATCGAAATTTTCGTCACCCGTCAGGGTCAGCGGCTGCAACGGCGGCGGCACCATGTGCGCGGATTCGGGAAATGCGTCGAGGAAACTGAAAAAATTCCACGGAAACGGAAACGGCGTGACCGGACGCAAGGTCTCGATATGCACCGCGATGCTGCTGCTCTGTTGCAGCGGCTCGACAATGCGCCGGGTAATCTCGGTGAGCTGCCCGGTTTGCGAATAGTTAATGACCAGTATGCGCTTGAGCGGACGGGTGGTTGATGCTTCGGAATTGTTCACTTACGGTCACGCAACTGGTTGAGGGGATTTAAGAGCAGGCGGATTCTATCATTTCGGGTATCCGCGACCAAGGCGGGGGCTCAGCGAGTCGGCTTCATTTGAACCTGCACGCAATCGCGTCCCGGTGAAAACATTTCCGCTGACGACGTTGCTTCGAGGTTGCCGTTGTTTGTCGCTGTACGATGCAGGCGCAGCCAGTTTGTCGTGCCGCCGTCCATCTCATCTACCCAACCCAGCAATATGCCGCCGCTGCCCGCTTGCGCGGCGGCGAGGCTCAGCAGGGCTTGCGGTTCGCCGCCGGCCACGAAGCAGGCGTGTCCTTTCCATTGCAGTCGCGCGCCCAGCAAGGCCAGCAGTTGGTTGGGCTGGGTTTGCAAAAACGCCAGCGGCATCGGCAGGTCCGCGCGCATTTGGTCGAGCACGATGTCGGTCGCGGCATAAGTGCCGCGCAGGCTGCCCAGCCAGATTTGTGCATCCGGCGGCAACGCGGTTTCGCCCGCATCCGCCATGCAGCGCAAGGCGCCGTATAAACCTAACTCCGCCCATGTGCCGATGCGGCGCGGCTTCGCGCCCAGCATTTGCGCCAGTTGTTCGCGCCAATCAGACGGTGGTGGTGAGGCGAGGCAGCGTCCGCTGATGGTGAAGGTTTTCATGCGCGCTCCAGTACGACGGTGGCGTGGCTGCCGCCGAAGCCGAGGATGGTGGCCATCACGTGGAGCACGTTGTCCGGTGCGGTTGCGGCGAGTTCAATGCCGAGGTCGGCATCTGTTGCGTCTGCATATTTTGGCCATAGACATTGTTCAAGGCAGGCGGTGAGCAAGGCGATTTCTGCCGCACCCGATGCGCCCATGGTGTGGCCGATCATGGCTTTGAGCGAGACCAGCGGTGGTACTTTTTTGAATGCGGCGCGCAGTCCTTCCGCTTCGACCGCATCGTTGCCAGGGCTGCCTGCGGCTTGCACTTTGATGAGGTCAATCGTATCTGCCGTCAAGCCGCTGGCGGCGAGTGCCTGCTGGTACATGCCGACCACTGCCGATAGGGATGCGCCGGTAGGCTGGCTGCCGTCCACCACATTTGCGCCGCCCAGCAGTTTCCAAGGCGCGGTTTCGCGTGTGGATAGGCGCAGCGCGGCGACGGCTTCGCCCAACACCAGACCATCGCGATGCTGTCCGAAAGGTTTGGCGGTTGTAGGCGAAAGCAATTGCAGCGCCGCGAAACCGCCCGGTGTCAGCAGGTTGTCGAGTTCCACGCCCAGCACCAGTGCGTCTTCCAGCTCTCCCGCACTCAGCAAGGCATGCGCGGAAATCAGTGCGTTCAGGCTGGAGGTGCAGGCGGTGTTGATGATGTGTATCGGGCCTGCCCAATCCAGCCATGCGGCGATTTTGCCGGAGAGTTCGCGGTAATCGGTTTTTGCCGCGCCTTGCTCTATCGCGCCGATGTTGAAGGAGGAGGTGGCGATGAATAATGCGCCATTGCGCGCCTGATCAGCTCCGGCTTCGGCGGCGACGCGCTGCACGAGGTGGCGGGTGCGTTCGTACCAATTTTGTTCGGGGTAGGAAATGGCGTGATACGGGTAGTTGCCGCCCATTTCACCGGGCAGGGAAATGGACGTGGCTGCTGTGTCGCCTCGTTGCAAAAGCTTCAGTGTGCTGGCGATGTCGAGGCCGGACGCGCAGGCTAGCCCGCGACCGCAGAGGTAGACGGGGTTCATGCCTGACGGCGGCTATGCAGATACTCGGCCAGTGCCAATAGCGAGATCAAAGCGCGGCGCGTGTCTTTGCTGTCGGGCATGCGCACGCCATATTTCTTTTGGATCGCCATCGAGATTTGCAGCGCATCGAGCGAGTCCAGATTCAGTCTGGAGTCTGGGCCGAACCACGGTTCATCGTCGCGCAGACCGTCGGCGGGATCGTCCTTGTCTACGGCGGCAAGGATCAGCGCTTTAAGTTCGGCGCGAAATTCCGGGGTGTTGTCGTTCATGGAATGGATGCGCCCGCCGGTTGGCGGGCGCTTCAATTATTTTGCGCGATGTTGCTGGATGTGCTCGTTCAGTGTGCGCAACGAACTGAAAATCTTGTTGTTGTCCGCATTGTCCGATTTGAGTTGCACGCCGTAGGTTTTGGAAATTGCCAGCGACAATTCCAGAATGTCGATGGAGTCCAGCCCCAGCCCTTCGCCGTAGAGCGGTGCATCCGGTGCAATTTCGTCCGCCGAAACTTCGAGGTTGAGTGAGGTAACGATGAGTTGTGCCAACTCTTTTTCTTGCGCGCTTGCTGCCATGATATTTCCTGTCGATTATTTTAAGCGGGCGCATTTTACCTGATTGCCTGCGGGATAGTCGTTGCCTTGTTTTGAACGGGGAACGGTTGCCATGAATTAACCGATATTCGGGCATTCAAATTTGCCATAATGCGGCGGGGGGTTTAATAACTTTTGAAGAATAGGAGCGAATGTATGAAACGTGGAATCTATATTGCCGTGAGTTTGTTGCTCGCCGTGATGATGGGCGGATGCGCCAGCAAAAAGATGCATCTGGATGTGCCTCTGGAGTGGAAGCCGACAGACAATGCGAGCGCGATTAACTTGGCGGCAGCGTCATCTCAACTTTACAAAATAGCGGTATTTACAGATGCGCGCGCGAATCAAAAAGAAATCGCCAAGAACATTGAGGACAAGAAAGTCAAAATAGTAACGACGCGGGATAACGTTGCCGACTGGTGCCGGGACAGGTTCAAAGTGGCGATGAGACAGCATGGCTTTAAGGTTGTAGAAGACAATGCAAGCGTGATTATTAAAGGGGAAGTCCTTCAGTTTTATGTGGTGGAAGACAGTGTATACAAGGCCAATGTGAGAATTAAACTCACCGCCGAAAATGCGGAAGGCAAGGCACTGTGGGAGGGCGAGATGTCCGGCGAAGCTTCCCGGTTCGGGCACTCCTACAGCATGGAAAATTACTATGAGGCGTTGAGTGACGCATACCTCGGTGCGGTTGATGATTTTATAAATAACCAGGTGGTTAAGCTGGAACCCAAAAAGTAACCAAGTAGCTTTGTCGCTCCCCGTTATTCCCGCTAACCCAGGAATGGCGGGGTGGCCAATTCATGGATTGGCCGGACTAATCGAAGGTATACAGCGTCGAGAAACCGATTCTGCTGATGCCGCCGGTAGAGTTGGTGTTGGTTGTGGTCAGCGTAGTGGTTGCGCCGTTCACTTGATAGGTGTAGCCGTCGTCGGCGAAGATACGGAGCGTTGATTTTTTCGACATTTCGTATTGCAGCCCCAGCCCGTAAGGCAGGCTGGATATGGTGCTGCGCAAGCCGCTTAGCCCGGCCCCGTTTAGCGACGAGCTGACCTGGGCGACACCGAGTTTGGCGTAAATTGAGGCGCGGTGGGTTATCGGAAGCAGGAAAATGGCCGAGATGGCTTTACTGTTTGCGGATACTTTTGCGGTCGTGTCCACCAGTTCTCCGAAGTCCACGTATTCGATTTCCATTGCCAGATGCTTGTTGAATTGCGCGCCGAGCAGAATGCTTGCGCCTACGCCGGTGTAGTTGACGTTGCCGACTTTGGCTTCCGAGTGGCCGAGACCAAAGGCTAAATATCTGCCTTCGTAGGCCAGTGCGGTGCCGGAAAAAAACAGGGAAGCGATTGCGAGCAGGAAGATCAGTGGTGATTTGTTCATGGTGTTCTGTTCCGGTGTTCAACCGCTATCCGGCGGGGATTGAGGCGCTAAATCATCGCGCCGTTGATGGAAATGATTTGCCCCGAGATGTAGGCGGACTTGTCGGAGGCGATGAACGACACCAGTTCGGCGACCTCTTCGGGCTTGCCCGTGCGTCCCACGGGGACGAGGCGCTTGATGGCCTCTTTGTCGAACACGTTTTCGGTCATGGCCGATTCAATGATGCCGGGCGCGATGGCGTTGACGGTGATGCCCCGGCTGGCGACTTCGAGCGCCAGCGATTTTGTTGCACCGTGCAGCCCCGCTTTGGCGGCGGCGTAGTTGGTCTGCCCGCGATTGCCCGTGATGGCGGCGACGGAGGAAATGTTGATGATGCGCCCCCAGCGCTTGCCTATCATCGGCATCAGCAGCGGTTGGGTGACGTTGAAAAATCCGTTGAGCGATACATTGATGACGTTGTGCCATTGCTGGGCGTTCATCCCGGGCATGACCGCATCGTTGTGGATGCCCGCGTTGTTGACCAGTACCTGTATCGCGCCTTCCGCCAGCACGGTTTGTAGCGCGCTCTGCGTTTGTTCCGCATTGCTCACATCAAATGCGATGGCTTGCGCGCTGCCGCCGGCAACGGTGATTTCGGCGACCAGTTCTTCCGCGCGTTGCAATGCACTGTTGGCGTGGACGTAGACGTGGTACCCATCCGCCGCCAGCTTGCGGCAAATCGCCGCGCCGATGCCGCCGCTGCCGCCGGTGACCAGTGCGCGCTTCATGCCGCCACCTTGTCCGCGTCCAGCACCACGGTGGCGCGTCCGCTCATGATTTTGTTTGTGCCAGCGTGGATGCTGAACTGGTAAATAACGCGCGCTTCATCGCCCATGACTTTCTCCGCATCGATGATGAGGTCGTCGCTCAAGGTATCCAGCCGCATCGTGTCGCAACTGACATCGCGCAATGCGGCCAGATACCCGGCGCGCGGTTTGCTGTCGAATTTTGCGTCCCATGCACCATGTACCGCCATGGCCTGTGCGGCGTATTCGATGCCGCACAGCGCGAGCAGCGCATCGCCGCTGCGCATCGGATTAGCTGTGTCGCGGTGCGAGCTGCTGATGCAGCGGATGCGCTGCGCATCGCATTCCAGCACACCGTCGAGCAGGCACATGCTGCCCGTGTGCGGGATGACTTTGGCGATGGCGCTCTTGTCGGCTAGCATGGGATGACGCGGATGTTGAGGTGATTGTCGGCGAAGTAGGCGAGGCAGATATGCGCCTCTTTGCCAGAGGACAATGCTGCCAGCAGCGGCAGGCCGCGTGCGGCGGGAATGTTGAGGCGCAAGGCTTCCAGCTCGGCGCTTTGCATCGCGGTGTCGTCCGCGTGACCGGAGACGAATTCCACCTCGATTGCCGCCAACGATTTTTCGGTTTGCTGCGGTGTCAGGATCAGCGCCATGCCGAAGGCGGCGCTGATGGGGCGCAATGCTTTCAGCGGCTCGGGGTAGGGGTGGTCGTAGGCGAACAGCGCCACCACGGCTTTATCTACCGTCACTTGCGTGGCGGATTCGAGCAAGCCTGCCGCGAAGCTGGCATCGTGCGCGCACAGGCTGGTGGAGGGCTCATGCGAACCCGCCGCGATGCACCAGTAACCCGCCGCTGCGTTGTGCACGGAATTGTGGAAACGGGTCGGAGAGACTTCGTGCGGCGCGGTGGCTAGGATGCCGTTGATGGCATGCACGTTGTCGTTGTCGCCGCCGGACGAGGTGAATACGGTGGAGGCGGATTGCGTGGCACGCCCGGCATGCAGGAATGCTTCCTGCCCGACCGCCATTGCCAGCTTGATCGGTACGCCTGCGCGGCGACGCTCGGCGGCGGGCAGCATGTCGCTGGCGCGCAGATTGGTCGGCGCGCCAACATAGGCCGCATTGCCCGCCAGAATTTCTCGACCAGCTGACCAGTTGTCCAGGCCGGGGCCGATGAGGCCGATACCTTCAACGAAAAAGCGCATCATGCCACCCTCCCCAGCACGAGGCTGCAATTGCTGCCGCCGAAGCCGAACGAGTTGCTCAGCACGCGGTTGATTTTTACGTCGCTGTTTTCGATGCGGTAATTGATTGCCAGCGCGGGATCAAGCGTGCGGGTGTGCATGCTGCCCGGCATGAAGCCGTGCTCGACCGCGAGCATGCCGATGATGGCTTCGGTAATGCCCGCCGCACCCAACTGGTGTCCCGTCCAGCCTTTGGTCGAACTGCACGGTACGCGGTTGCCGAATACCTCGGCGACAGCTTTGCCTTCGCTGGCATCGTTGGATTTGGTCGCGGTGCCGTGCAGGTTGATGTAGTCGATGTCGTCGGGCTGCAATCCGGCGGCGGCAAGCGCGCGCTGCATCGCCATTTTTGCGCCCAGTCCTTCCGGGTGCGGTGTGGACATGTGGTGTGCATCGGAGCTTTCGCCGACACCCAGCAACAGCATGGAGTCCGTTGCTGTCGCACGCTCAATCAGTACGAAGCCCGCACCTTCGCCAACGGAAATTCCGTCGCGTTCGGCATCGTATGGGCGGCAGGGGAATTTCGATACCAGACCGAGGGAGTTGAAGCCGTACAGCGTGCTCAGGCACAAGCTGTCCACACCGCCGACCACCGCGGCATCGCACACGTTCGCTTCGATCATGCGTACCGCATTGGCGAACACTTTGGCGCTGGATGAACAGGCGGACGAAACTACGAACGACGGGCCGCTCAACCCCAGATAGCGCGAAACGAAGCCCGCCAGAGAATAGGTGTTTTGTGTTTCCGCGTAATGGAAGTCGGCGGGCAATGCGCCCGTTTGCGGGTCGAGGTGGCGGTAGGCCAACTCGGTTTGCAAGATGCCGGAGGTGCTGGTGCCGAGGAATACCCCGATGCGTCCCGCGCCGTATTTTTTCTTGGCAGTTTCGGTCGCCGCAACGAAGCCGTCCTGCTCCAGGCACAACTGCGCAAGGCGGTTGTTGCGGCAATCGTAGGCGGACAAGTCGGCGCGCAGGCGGAAGTCATCCAAAGCGGCAACCTTGGCAATATAGGTTTCCAGTGTTACATCTTCAAAGGCACAAGGGATTAAGCCGGATCGGCGGGCGCGCAACGCGGCCAGTGTGGAGTTCAATCCGAGCCCGAGGCTGTTGGCAATCGTTGCGTGGCTGATGGCGAAAGGCTGCAATTTTTAGAACCGCTGAGTGTAGAGGGATGAATAAAATTATGCGGATCGGATTTTATCACAGCATAAACGGCTTAATAAGTTGCCCGATGTGGCACCTTGTTTTTAGCCGTGGAAATCATCCAACTCATAAACACCCGGCGAAAACGCATCTTTATAGCGTTGTGGTAAAAGCTCGGCTGCCGCGCGTGCTGCTGGGCTATCGGGGTAGATGCCATACAGAACGCGGAAGCCTTCTTTGCCGTTTTCGTGGATGGATAAGATGTAAATTTCAGACAGCTTACCCAAATTTTTAGCTCGGCTCAGAAAACCTTCTATGCGTGCCGGACGTACATCTTCGGTATAGAACAATTGCAGGCTGGCGCGGCCTTTGATGCCTTGTGCCAGCATGACTTCGGTGGCGGAGAGTCGTTGGTGGAGAAACGAGCCGGGCGCCGCGGCACTATGTTTTGCCTGCGTTGGCGACGACGCAGGAGTCATTGCAGCTGAGCTGGTCTGCGGAGCGAGTGCAATTGAGACTGGTGCCGAGGGGGGGGTAATGGCAGTTTGCATTGCGGCGACAGGCGCACTGCTATCGGCAAGTTGGTGGGCGTTATCGGCCTTGCCGAGTAACCAGCCCGCGCCGGCGATGACGAAGGCGAGCAGCGCGATGCCCCCCGCGATTGCCGCATTTTTGCGGTTGAGCCAGGATTCGTCGGGAGTGAGCTCGCTGTCGCGGATGGCGGCTTGCACATGGCGGGTGTCAATATTGTGGGTGTTTTCCACGAATGCGGCGAGCAGCGATTTGTCGGCCAGAATGTTCACACGGCGCATCAATCCGTTGGACGCTTTTCCTATGAGGGCGACGGCGGCAGGCGAGAAAATGTCCGGGCCGTGGTAGCCCGCCGCGCGCATGCGGAACATCAGGTACGACTCGATGACTTTCTTCGACAGCGGCTGCATGTTGAAGTGGTGCACGATGCGGTCTTTCAACTGGCGCATATTGGTCTGCGCCAGTTTTGCGTCTAGTTCCGGTTGGCCGAACAGCACGATCTGGATTAGTTTGTCTTTGCCGACTTGCAGGTTGTACAGCAGGCGTAATTCTTCCAATGTCTCTGTTGGCATCGCGTGCGCCTCGTCCACCAGCACCACGCAACGCTCGCCCTGATGGTGTTTCTCGACCAGATGGTTGTGCAGATTTTGCAGCAGCACGCTGACGCGCTGACCTTCCAGCTCCAGTCCCAGGCCGTCGGCAATGGCGTAAAGCAATTCGTCGCGCGACAGGCTGGGGTTGGCGAGATAGATGGCTTTGATGTTGGTGGGCAGACGGTCGAGCAGCATGCGGCACAGCATGGTCTTGCCGCTGCCGACTTCGCCGCTGATCTTGATGATGCCTTCGCCGTCGGTGATGGCGTAAATCAGCGCGTCGAGGATTTCACCGCGGTTGGCGCCGGTGAAAAAAAATTCAGTGACGGGGGTGATTTTGAACGGCGGTTCTGTCAGGCCAAAATGTTCGAGATACATCGAAACTCCCTAGTTTTTCTTTTGCGCTTTATGTTTTTGCAGCGCTTCCATGCGGCTGTATAAAGTGGTGCGGGCTATGCCGAGCAGCTTGGCCGCTTCGCTCATGTTGCCGCGCGCCATATCCATCGCGGCGTCGATATGGCGGCTAGTATAGTCCATCAGTTCATCATCCAGATTGAAAGCGCCTTGCTGCATGGCAAATTTGGCTGCGGTCATCCGGTCGGAGGTATCCGCGGTGCGGGGCGTCATGTCCAGCTCGGCTTCCAGTTGCGCTGCGTTGATGCTTAGACCCGGATATTTTGTGGATAGGCGAATGATGATATTGCGCAGTTCCCTGATATTTCCGGGGAACTCGTAGTTGCTCCAAAGCTGTTCTGCCGCGGCGTCCAGACTGAACGGAAGCTTATGTGCCTGACTGGCGTAGTAACTGCGAAAGTGTTTCAGCAGCAAGTGTTTGTCCAGGCCCAGATTCCGCAGTGGCGGTACCTGTATGGTGAAAATGCTCAGGCGGTGGTACAGGTCGATGCGGAACGTGCCGTCGCGCACGCAGGCTTTTAAATCGTGGTTGGTCGCGGCGATGATGCGGGCGTGGCTTTTTCGCGTGACGGTTTCGCCGACACGCTGGAACTCGCCGTTTTCCAGTACGCGCAACAATTTGGCTTGCAGCTCCAGCGGCAATTCGCCGATCTCGTCCAGAAATAAAGTTCCCGCACCCGCTTCTTCAAAGAATCCGGCTTGTGCGGTGTTCGCCCCGGTAAATGCCCCTTTGGCGTGACCGAAAAAAACCGATTCCAACAGGTGGGGCGAAATGGCCGCGCAGTTGAATACGATAAAAGGTGCCGCGCGGTTTGCGCTCAGACTTTGCAAGGTGGCGGCAACTAGCTCCTTGCCGCTTCCCGACTCGCCTTCGATCAGAACCGGATAGGGGGTGGTCGCGTACAGCTCGATCTGGCTGCGCAGCGATTGCATCGGCGGACTGTTGCCGATGAGGATGGGTGAGGTGCTGTTTGGCGCTCCGGAGGTGATCGGGTCAATGCGAAAGTGCAGCGCGTTATGCAGTTGCGCTTTGATGGTCTCGGGAGCGCAGGGCTTGGCGACGAACTCGATTGCCCCCAAGGCTCTGGCATGCCGGGCATTGGCTTCATCGTCCTGCCCGGACAGCACGATGACTTTCAGCGCGGGCGAATGTGCCAGCAGTTCGGTAATCAGGCGGAAGCCTTCTTCGGGGCGATGCGGCGTCGGCGGTAAGCCCAGATCGACTAAGGCCAGTTGCGGTGGCTGTTTCAGGTCGCGCAGCAGGCGAATAGCCTGAGCGCGATCTTCCGCCAGATGAATGGAGAAGTCATCCGCTAACACCAGACGCAAGGTGTCGCGGATGAGCGGGTCATCATCCACGATGAGCAGGGCGGGAAGATTGTCGCGGTTATCCAAGGTGTGTGTGTTGCCCGCATATTGTTGACCGGGCGCAGAATAGCCCGCAATCGGGCTTTGCTCAAGGGCACTTCTAAAAATCCAAATTTCGTCACAATACTGCGTTGCTCACAAAAAATTACTCCTTACATATAACACATATGCTGCGTCGTAATTTTTTGCTCTCGCCTTGTCTTGCTTAGAAATTTAAATTTTTAGAAGCACCCTCAAGAGAGTTCGCAACGCCCGCATTGTCGGGGGAGTGGCATATTAGTCACCGCCCCGTTAGAATGCGCCCCTCAAACATGCGCAAGAAGGTTTAATTTAGTGTCTTCTCAACCGCTGGTCGAAATTCGCGACGTCAATTTCACTTACGACTCCCGCCCCGTCCTGAAAGGTATAAATATGACGTTCCATAAAGGGAAGGTCATTGCCATCATGGGCGGCAGCGGTTGCGGCAAGACTACGCTGTTCCGTTTGATCGGCGGCGCGCTGAAGCCGACCAAGGGCGAAATTAAAATTGACGGGCAGGTGACGCACGAGCTGGATCAGCAGGGGCTCTATGAGATGCGCCGCAAGATGGGCGTGCTGTTCCAGTTCGGTGCACTGTTCACCGATATGTCGGTGTTCGACAACGTGGCGTTTCAGATGCGCGAGCATACCGATCTGCCCGAAGAGATCATCCACGATCTGGTGATGATGAAGCTGCACGCGGTCGGGCTGCGCGGTACGCATCATCTGATGCCCGCCGAGCTGTCCGGCGGCATGGCGCGCCGTGTGGCGTTGGCGCGCACCGTGGCGCTCGACCCGATGCTGATTTTGTACGACGAGCCGTTTGCCGGGCTGGATCCGATTTCGCTCACGGTGGTGGGCAACTCCATCAGGAAATTGAATAACGCGCTGGGCGCGACCTCTGTGGTGGTGACCCACGATGTGCAGGAGTCGCTCAAGATCGTCGACTACATTTATTTCATCGCCGACGGGGTGATCGTCGCGGAAGGTACGCCGGAAGAGATTCAGGCGTCGGACAAACCTTTCGTTCACCAGTTTGTGCATGGCGAGATGGATGGCCCGGTGCCGTTCCACTATCCGGGGCGCGACTATAAACAGGATTTGGGAGTGAGTGCCTGATGCCTTTAGTGAAGAGTGTCAAAAATATCGGGCACCGCACGGTGGATGCGGTATGGCGCATCGGGTATGCCTCGCGCTTTTTTGCGCTGATCCTGCTCAATTCGGGTCCCAGCTTCCGCCGCTTTCATTTGACGGTGCGGGAGTTGTTTTTTACCGGGGTGATGTCGCTCATCATTATTCTGGTGGCGGGTTTGTTTGTCGGGGTCGTGCTCGGTTTGCAGGGCTACGAGACGCTGAAAAGCTACGGCTCCGAATCGGCGCTGGGTACGCTGGTGGCGTTGAGTCTGGTGCGCGAACTGGGGCCGGTGTTGGCGGCTTTGTTGTTCGCCAGCCGCGCCGGTTCAGCCATGACCGCCGAGATCGGTTTGATGAAAGCCACCGAGCAGATCGCCGCGATGGAGATGATGGCGGTGAATCCGATCGCGCGCGTGGTTGCGCCGCGCTTCTGGGCGGGGGTGATTTCCATGCCGCTGCTGGCCGCGATGTTCTCGGCGATGGGGGTGTTCGGCGGTTATCTGGTGGGCGTGGTGTACATCGGCGTGGATGAAGGTTCGTTCTGGTCGCAGATGCAGGCCTCGGTGGATTTTCAGCATGACGTGATGAACGGCGTCTTGAAGAGTTTCGTGTTCGGCGTGGCGGTGACGGTGATCTCGTTGTTTGAGGGCTACGACGCGCCGCCCACGGCAGAGGGCGTTTCGGGCGCGACCACGCGCACCGTGGTGCAATCGTCCGTGGTGATTTTGTTGCTGGACGTTATTTTGACCGCAGTTATGTTTCGGGGGATTTGAGCTATGGAACGGACCACACTGGATTTGTGGGTTGGGGCATTTGTGGTGGGCGGGCTGGTCGCGCTGGCTATCTTGGCATTCAAGGTGGGGAACCTCAGTACCTACAACGTGTCGGAGTCCTACTTGTTAAAGGCAAACTTCACCAATATCGGCGGCCTCAAGCCGACGGCTTCGGTCAGAAGCGCAGGCGTGCTGATCGGGCGGGTAACGGAAATCAAGTTAAACTCGGATCGCTATGAAGCCGAAGTGACCATGAGCATCGACAAGCGTTACCAGTTTCCCAAAGATACGCTGATCAGCATTCTGACATCTGGGCTGCTGGGCGAGCAATACATTGGATTGAAGCCGGGTGCTGATGACGAAATGCTGAAAAACGGTGATCTGATTAAGCAGGCGCGTTCCGCCGTGGTATTGGAAGATTTGATCGGTCAGGTAGTCGCAAACAAGGCCGAAGGTGCAAAGTAAGGGCGCTTCTAAAAATTCAAATTTCTAAGCAAGACAAGGCGCGAGCAAAAAATTACGACGCAGCATATGTGGGATATGTAAGGAATAATTTTTTGTGAGCAACGCAGTATTGCGACGAAATTTGGATTTTTAGAAGTGCCCGTAATTTAGTCGAGGTGTATATGAAACGTTTTATTTCTATGATGGTTGGTGTGTCGCTGCTGGGTTTTGCCGCATTCGCGCGGGCGGAAGTGTCGCCGCAGGTGCTGGTGGAGAACTCGGTGCAGGAGGTGATGACCACGCTGAAGAAAGAGAAAGACAAAAAGAAGATTGATGCGCTGGTCAACGAGAAGGTGTTGCCGCTGTTCGACTTCACACTGATTACGAAGCGTGCGGCGGGCCCGGCATGGAAAACGGCTACGGACGCACAGAAAAAAGTGCTGGTTGAGGAGTTTCGCGAGCTGTTGGTGCGGGTGTTTATTGCCAAAGCATTTACCAATATCGGCAACCGCACGGTGAAGTTCGAGCCGACCAAGTTTGCCGACGGCGACGATCAGGTGACGGTGCTAACATCGGTGATAACGCCCGGTGAAGCCTCGTTCTCGGTAGATTACGATTTGAAAAAAACCTCGGCAGGCTGGAAAGTCGTCGATCTGGCGATTGCGGGCCCACGAGTTGCGCTGGAAATTTATCGCAACCAGTTTCAGGACCCATTGCAGCAAGGCGGCGTTGACGGCTTAATCAAATTCCTCGCGGAAAAAAATCGCGTTGCCGCGGCAGGCGGTGGGGAACCTGTGCGCAAGGCTGAGAACAAGTGATGAATACCGGCAGCAATGTTGTGCGCGTGTCCGGTCGGCTGACAATCGAGACTGCCGCGGATTGGTTCAGCAAGGGCGTGTCGATACAAAACAACAGCCGCGAACTGGTGGTCGATCTGGCGCAAGTCGAAGCGGTGGATTCCTCCGCCGTGAGTTTGATGCTGGTGTGGTTGCGTGCTGCGCAGAGCAAAAATGTGAAACTCTCGTTTATTAACACCCCCGAGAATTTGCTGAGTCTGGCCAGTCTGTACGGAGTGGCCGATTCGCTGCCCCTGCATGGTGCCAGCGCTTGAGCCAACTCATAGTCGTTGCGCCCCCTGATAACTAACGACTAACGTCTACCTACTAACAACTCCAATATCCATGCAAAAATTATCTATCCAAGGCGGCACCCCACTGCGCGGCGAAGTGCGTATCTCCGGCGCAAAGAATGCCGCACTGCCTATCATGTGCGCCAGCTTGCTGACCGCCGACGCATTGCGCCTGACCAATCTGCCCGAGCTGCACGATGTCGGCACCATGCGCAATTTGTTACTGCAAATGGGGGTGACTGCCGAGACTGCGGCGGGCGAGATCACCTTCAAGGGCGACAAGATCGACAAGTGGGAAGCGCCCTACGACATGGTGAAAACCATGCGCGCCGCGATTCTCGTGCTGGGGCCGCTGGTGGCGCGCTTCGGCGATGCCAAGGTTTCCCTGCCCGGTGGTTGCGCCATCGGCTCTCGTCCGGTTGATTTGCACATCAAAGGCCTGCAAGCGATGGGTGCGGAGATTACTATCGAGCATGGCTACATTCACGCTAAGGCCAAACGGCTGAAAGGCGCGCGCATTTTCTTCGATATCGTCAGCGTCACTGGCACTGAAAATCTGATGATGGCGGCGGCGCTGGCTGACGGCGTGACCGTACTGGAAAACGCTGCACGCGAACCGGAAGTGGTGGACTTGGCCAACTGTCTGCGTGCTATGGGCGCAAAAATTTCCGGCGACGGCAGCGATGCCATCACCATCACCGGCGTGGAAAAACTGCACGGCGCAACCCACCGTATCATGCCCGACCGCATCGAAAGCGGCACATTCTTGGTGGCCGCCGCAGCAACGGGCGGCAGCATCACCCTGCGCGAAACGCGCGCCGACATACTGGAAACCGTGCTGGAAAAACTCACCGAAGCGGGCGCGCAAATCAAAGTGGAGGGCGATACCATCCATCTGGAAATGACGGGCCGCCCAAAATCGGTCAACGTGCGCACCGCGCCGCACCCCGCTTTCCCCACCGACATGCAGGCGCAGTTCATGGCGCTGAACTGCATTGCCGACGGCAGTGCGATGGTGGTGGAAACCATCTTCGAAAACCGCTTCATGCACGTACAGGAACTGCGTCGTCTAGGTGCGCAAATTGATGTCGAGGGCAACACCTCGGTCGTGCGCGGTGTCGATCATCTGGAAGGCGCAACCGTCATGGCCACCGACCTGCGCGCCTCGGCCTGCTTGGTTATCGCCGGGCTGGTCGCGCAAGGCGCAACCGTCATTGACCGCATCTACCATCTGGATCGCGGCTACGAACACATCGAAAGCAAGCTGTCGCAACTCGGCGCAAATATTCGCCGCATCAAATAGGAATTGAACATGATTACCATTGCCTTATCCAAAGGCCGCATCTTTGAAGAGACCCTGCCGCTGTTGCAAGCGGCGGGGATTACCGCGCTGGAAGACCCGGAGTCTTCGCGCAAGCTCATTTTGCCGACCAACCGCGACGATGTGCGTCTCATCATCGTGCGCGCTTCCGATGTGCCGACCTACGTGCAGTACGGTGCGGCGGATATGGGGGTGGCTGGTAAGGATGTGCTGAACGAACACGGCGGCGAGGGCTTGTATCAACCGCTGGATTTGAATATTGCCAAGTGCCGCATGATGGTCGCGGTGCGCAGCGATTTCGATTACGAGTCGGCGGTGAAGCAGGGCGCGCGTTTGCGCGTGGCGACCAAGTACGTGAAAACGGCGCGCGAGCATTTCGCTTCCAAGGGGGTGCATGTCGATCTCATCAAGCTGTACGGTTCGATGGAGCTGGCGCCGCTGGTTGGTTTGTCCGACGCGATTGTGGACTTGGTGAGCAGCGGGGCAACGCTGAAAGCGAACAATCTGAAAGCGGTTGAAGAGATCGTGCAGATTTCTTCGCGTCTGGTGGTGAACCAGGCTTCATTGAAACTTAAACGCGCCACGATACAACCGATGCTGGATGCTTTTGCCGGAGCCATAAAATGAACATTACCCGTCTTTCTACCAAACAAGCCGATTTCGATGTCAAGCTGAGCAAGCTGCTGGCTTTTGAGGAAACTGCCGACGAAAAACTGGAAGCGACGGTTGCCGCCATTCTGGCCGATGTGAAAAAGCGCGGCGATGCCGCAGTGCTGGAATACACCCGCAAGTTCGATCGTTTGCCGCTGGCTGATGCTGCAGCGATGGAGTTGCCGAAGTCCGAGTTGAAGGCCGCGTTCGACGGGCTTCCCGCCGAGCAGAAGAGTGCGCTGGAGCAGGCTGCGCGCCGCGTCACCGCCTATCACCAGAAGCAAGTGCAAAGCTCGTGGAGCTACACCGAGGAAGACGGCACGATGCTGGGGCAGCAGATTACTCCGCTGGATCGCGTGGGGCTTTATGTGCCCGGCGGCAAGGCGGCTTATCCTTCTTCGGTGCTGATGAATGCGCTGCCCGCGAAAGTGGCGGGGGTGGGCGAGTTGATTATGGTGGTGCCGACACCGGACGGTATTAAAAACCAGTTGGTGCTTGCTGCGGCATTCCTGTCTGGCGTGGATCGCGTGTTCACCATCGGCGGCGCGCAGGCGGTGGCGGCGCTGGCGTATGGCACCGAGAGTATCCCCAAGGTGGATAAGGTGGTCGGCCCCGGCAATGCCTATGTGGCTTCCGCCAAGCGCCGCGTGTTCGGTGCTTGCGGTATCGATATGATCGCAGGCCCCTCCGAAATTCTGGTGATTTGCGACGGTAAGACCAACCCGGACTGGATTGCGATGGATTTATTTTCGCAGGCCGAGCACGACGAGTTGGCGCAAGCCATTCTGCTGTCGCCGGATGCTGCTTTTATTGAAGCGGTGGCGGCGAGCGCCAATAAGTTGCTGGAACAAATGCCGCGCAAGGAAATCATCAAAACCGCGTTGGAAAATCGCGGCGCGCTGATTCATGTCGCCGATATGGACGAGGCTTGTGCTATCAGTAACCGTATTGCGCCGGAGCACTTGGAAGTCTCAGTGGAAGAGCCGCAACAATGGCTGTCCAAGCTGAAACATGCCGGGGCGATATTCATGGGGCGCTACACCTCCGAGTCGCTCGGCGATTATTGCGCGGGCCCTAACCACGTTCTGCCTACTTCCGGTACGGCGCGTTTCTCCTCGCCGCTGGGCGTGTACGACTTTCAGAAGCGCAGCAGCCTGATTCAGGTTTCCGCGCAGGGTGCGCAGACGTTGGGGGCAATTGCTTCAACGCTGGCCTTTGGTGAGGGCTTGCAGGAGATCGGAAGAGCGTCGTGTAGGGAAAGAGTGTAGATCTCGGTGGTCGCCGTATCATTAAAAAAAAA
>FZPW01000047.1_pt1 | contig 62054 bp, 58 predicted proteins | sample 1534771 | NCBI WGS metagenome assembly FZPW01 (sample SAMEA104161894, study PRJEB21768) | metagenome | biome: subterrestrial habitat; feature: phreatic zone; material: underground water | place: France | collected 2016-06-01 | depth 60 m | reverse complement strand
TTTTTTTTTAATGATACGGCGACCACCGAGATCTACACTCTTTCCCTACACGACGCTCTTCCGATCTAAGAAAAATGGCAATTAAAGTTGGTATCAATGGTTTCGGCCGTATCGGTCGTATGGTGTTCCGTGCAGCAACCAAAGATTTCCCAGAAATCGAAGTCGTCGCCATTAACGACTTGCTGGAGCCGGACTATCTGGCTTACATGCTGAAATATGACTCCGTACACGGCCGCTTCAACGGCGACGTGGCAGTAAACGGCAACAATCTGGTGGTAAACGGCAAGACTATTCGCCTGACCGCAGAAAAAGATCCGGCAAACCTGAAGTGGAACGAAGTAGGCGCCGACATTGTGATCGAGTGCACCGGCTTCTTCCTGACCAAGGACACCTGCCAGAAGCACATCGACGCAGGTGCCAAAAAAGTGATCCAGTCCGCACCGAGCAAGGACGACACTCCGATGTTCGTGTACGGCGTGAATCACGACACCTACAAGGGCGAAAACATCGTTTCCGCAGCTTCCTGCACCACTAACGCATTGGCTCCGGTTGCCAAGGTGTTGAACGACACCTTCGGTATCAAGCGCGGCCTGATGACAACTGTGCACGCTGCAACAGCGACTCAAAAGACTGTTGACGGCCCGTCCAACAAAGACTGGCGCGGCGGTCGCGGTATTCTGGAAAACATCATTCCTTCTTCCACTGGCGCTGCCAAGGCTGTGGGCGTGGTGATTCCGGCACTGAACAAGAAGCTGACCGGTATGGCATTCCGCGTACCGACCTCCGACGTGTCCGTGGTTGACCTGACCGTAGAGCTGAACAAAGAAGCGACCTACGACCAGATCGTTGCCGCAATGAAGTCCGCTTCCGAAAACGGCCCGCTGAAAGGCGTACTGGGCTTCACCGATGAGAAAGTGGTTTCCACCGACTTCCGCGGTTGCACCAACCCTTCCATTTTCGATGCGGAAGCCGGCATTGCGCTGGATCCGACCTTCGTTAAGGTCGTGGCTTGGTACGACAACGAATACGGTTACACCTGCAACCTGATGCGCATGGTTCGCCACATCGCCAAGTAATTCACAGCAACAATTGAGGGCTGGCTTTGCGCCAGCCCTTTCTTTCTTGTCAAAGGAAAAATCATGTCCGTTATCAAAATGACCGATTTGGCTCTGAAGGGCAAACGCGTCTTTATCCGCTCCGACCTCAACGTTCCCGTTAAGGACGGCAAAGTCACATCCGATGCACGCATCACGGCATCGATGGCAACCATCAATGCCGCACTGAAAGCCGGCGCCCGCGTGATGGTGACTTCCCACTTGGGACGTCCCGAAGAAGGCGTTTACTCCGAAGAAAACTCGCTCAAGCCGGTAGCCGATGTCATCGGCCAAAAGCTGGGTAAGCCCGTGCGTCTGATTAAAGACTGGGTAGACGGCGGCTTCGACGTTGCCGAAGGCGAACTGGTATTGCTGGAAAACTGCCGCTTCAACAAAGGCGAAAAGAAGAGCCTGGACGAAACATCCAAGAAATACGCCGCCCTGTGCGACGTGTTCGTGATGGACGCATTCGGTACAGCGCACCGCGCCGAAGCATCGACTCACGGCGTGGCGAAGTTTGCGCCAGTTGCTGCCGCAGGTATCCTGCTGACCGAAGAACTGGAAGCGCTGAGCAAAGCATTGCTCAATCCGGCACGCCCGATGGTTGCTATCGTTGGCGGCTCGAAAGTTTCCACCAAGCTGACTGTATTGGAATCCTTGTCCGAGAAATGCGAACAGCTCGTGGTCGGCGGCGGTATCGCCAACACCTTCCTCAAGGCTGTGGGCAAAAACGTCGGCAAGTCGCTGTGCGAGGACGATCTTGTTCCAACCGCTCAGGCTCTGATGAAGAAAATGTCGGCACGCGGTGCAACAATTCCTGTTGCTGTTGATGTGGTATGCGGCAAGAAATTTGATGCCAATGAACCTGCCGTATTGAAAGATGCGGGCGCGGTTGCCGACGACGACATGATTTTCGATATCGGCCCGAAATCCGCACAAGAACTCGCCGACATCATCATGAAGGCCGGTACTGTGGTGTGGAACGGTCCGGTTGGCGTGTTTGAATTCGACCAGTTTGGCGAAGGTACCAAGACCATCGCCAAAGCAATTGCCGAAACCAAAGCATTCACACTGGCTGGCGGCGGCGACACCATCGCGGCAATTCAGAAGTACGACATCTACGACAAGGTGTCTTACATCTCCACCGCTGGCGGTGCATTCCTCGAGTTCCTCGAAGGCAAAACTTTGCCCGCAGTGGAAATTCTGGAACAACGTGCAGCCAAACAATAATAACGGTTAGGAAATCATGCTACGCAGAACAAAAATAGTAGCAACACTGGGCCCTGCAACCAACGATAAAGCCTCGCTGGAAGCGATCATTCGTGCGGGCGTGGATGTCGTGCGGATGAACTTTTCGCACGGTACCGCGCAGGATCACATGAACCGCGCCGAGATCGTGCGTACCGCTGCTGCAGCGGCCGGTCGCACCGTTGGTATTCTGGTCGACTTGCAAGGCCCGAAGATTCGTGTGCGCAAGTTCGAGAACGACAAGATCATCCTGAATCCGGGCGACACCTTTACGCTGGATGCGGAATGGAGCGCGCTGGGCAATCAGGAGCGCGTCGGCCTCGACTACAAAGAACTGCCCAATGACGTGGTGAAGGGCGACGTGCTGTTGCTGAACGACGGCATGCTGGAGTTCGATGTGCTCGAAGTTAAAGGCACTCAGGTCATCTGCAAAGTTGTGCGCGGCGGCGTGCTGTCCAACAACAAGGGCATCAACCGCAAAGGTGGCGGACTTACCGCTCCCGCGCTGACCGACAAGGACAAGGAAGACATCAAGACAGCCGCGCTGATTAATGCCGACTATCTGGCTGTCTCCTTCCCGCGTTCGGCGGATGATATGAAGATGGCGCGCGAACTGATGCATGCAGCGGGCGGCAAGAGCCTGCTGATGGCCAAGATTGAGCGCGCGGAAGCGATTCCCGTGCTGTCGGAAATCATTTCCGCATCCGACGCTATCATGGTGGCGCGCGGCGACTTGTCGGTTGAAGTCGGCGATGCGGCAGTTCCCGGTTTGCAAAAGCGCATGATTAAAATGGCGCGCGCGCAAAACAAACTGGTGATTACCGCCACGCAGATGATGGAATCGATGATTACAGCGCCTATTCCAACAAGAGCGGAAGTTTCCGACGTGGCCAACGCCGTGTTGGATGGTACCGATGCTGTTATGTTGTCGGCCGAAACTGCTGTTGGCGATTATCCGGTCGAAACCATTCAGGCTATGGTGCGTATCTGCACGCAAGCCGAGAAGGAATTGCAAAGTACAGGCGGTGTTGATCAGCGTCTGGAGCACAGCAAGTTCACCCGTGTTGACCAGTCCATTGCCATGTCGGCTTTGTATGCAGCTTCGCACTTCAAAGTGAAAGCCATCGTCGCATTGACCCAGTCCGGCTCGACTGCGCTGTGGATGTCCCGCGTCAATGCGGGCGCACCGATCTTCGCGTTGACGCCGACCAAGAGCACCTTGAGCAAGGTCACCCTGTTCAGCGGCGTGCATCCCGTTTCGTTCCACCCGACTTCCAAAGATCCTTCGGCTACGCTGATCGAGGCGGAAGACGAGTTGCTGAAACTGGGGCAAGTTGAAGACGGCGATCTGGTTGTCATGACCATCGGCGACTCCGTGGGCAAAGCCGGTCACACCAACACGATGAAAATCGTGCGAGTGGGCGATCACCGCAAGTAAGCAAACATTGCCGGCTGAACCGGCCGGCAATGTTTAACAAATTTTTTTGATTTATCAGTGAGGAGAAAAAAATGGCACTCGTATCATTGCGTCAACTACTCGACCACGCCGCAGAGCACAGCTATGGCCTGCCCGCGTTCAACGTCAACAATCTGGAACAAGTTAAAGCGATCATGGAAGCGGCTGACGAATGCAACAGCCCTGTGATCATGCAAGGTTCCGCCGGTGCACGTAAGTACGCTGGTGAGCCATTCCTGCGCCATCTGATCGAAGCTGCGGTTGAGATGTATCCGCACATCCCCGTGGTTATGCACCAAGACCACGGCGCATCGCCTGCCGTATGTATCAACGCCATCAAGTCCGGCTTCTCCAGCGTGATGATGGACGGTTCGCTGATGACCGACGGCAAGACACCGTCTTCCTTCGAATACAACGTCAATGTGACCAAGAGCGTGGTTGAGATGTCCCACGCAGTCGGCGTATCCGTTGAAGGCGAATTGGGCTGCCTGGGTTCTCTCGAATCCGGCCACGGCGAAAAAGAAGACGGCCACGGCGCTGAAGGCGTGCTGAGCCACGACCAACTGCTGACCGACCCGAACGAAGCTGCCGAATTTGTGAAGCTGACTCAGGTTGACGCACTGGCTATCGCCATCGGCACCAGCCACGGCGCGTACAAGTTCACCAAGCCGCCCACAGGCGACACCCTGGCGATCAGCCGCATCAAAGAAATCCATGCACGTATCCCCAACACTCACTTGGTGATGCACGGTTCTTCTTCCGTTCCTCAAGAATGGCTGAAGATCATCAACGAATTCGGCGGCCAAATGCCACAGACTTACGGCGTTCCGGTTGAAGAAATCGTTGAAGGCATCAAGCACGGCGTGCGCAAGGTAAACATCGACACCGACCTGCGTATGGCATCGACTGGCGCTACCCGTCGTTACTTGGCGCAAAATCCAAAGGACTTCGACCCGCGCAAGTTCCTAGCCGAAACCACCAAGGCGATGAAAGCCATCTGCAAGGCACGCTACGAAGCCTTCGGTTGCGCAGGCCAAGCCGGCAAGATCAAGCCGATCGCGTTGGATGCAATGGCAATGCGTTACATCAAGGGCGAACTGAACGCGATTGTGAAGTAATGCAACGCATCAGCCAGTAAATAAAAAAGCGACCTTCGGGTCGCTTTTTTATTTCACGCGATGCAAATTTAAAATGTCAGGATGAATTGGCCGCGTGTTAATTATTTCTGGCTTGCCGCAACGGCAGGAAAACGCGGAAGGCAGAGCCCTTGCCCGTTTCACTCTTCACCTCAATCCGCCCATGATGCTTTTGCACAATACTATAGGCCAGAGACAGACCTAAGCCCGTTCCTTTGCCGACTGGCTTAGTGGTGAAAAAAGGCTCAAAGATACGGTTCAAATGTTCCGGTGCAATTCCCTTTCCCGTATCAGCCACTTCAATCCAAACTTCATCCGCCGCGATTCCGCTGCGGATCGTCACAGTTCCGCTTGCCTCGATTGCCTGTGCCGCATTCAGCAGCAGATTCATAAACACCTGATTGAGTTGTGACGGCATGCATTCGATTGGCGGCACATGGGCGTAATCTTTTACAACGGCCACCTTCTGCCTGAATTCCCCCTCGACCAGTTTGAGTGTGCTATCCATTCCCAGCTCAATGTTTTCCTGTTGCCAGCCGGATTCGTCCACATGCGAGAAATCCATTAAATCCTGCACAATACGGGTCACCCTGGACAAGCCGTCGCGCGACTCTTTCAGTAAAACGGGAATGTCTTCATTGATAAAACTTAAATCGGTTTCCTTTTTGACTCGAGCCATGGCGGGCGCAAGTTTTCCGCCTTCCTTGGCGTCCTCCGCATCATAAGCGGCGATCACTCTAGACAGGCTTGCAATATATTTACCCAGCGTTCCCAGATTTGAATTCACAAAACCAACGGGATTGTTAATCTCATGTGCCACTCCGGCGGCAAGCTGACCAACCGAGGCCATCTTTTCGGCTTGCAGCAATTGCAGATGAGCCGATTCGAGTTGTTCGTTAAGCATTTTCAATTCGGCATTGCCAGCCTGCAATTTTTGATTGGCATGCTCCAGTGCTGCCGTGCGCTGCAAAATACGCAGTTCCAAATGTTCGTTCAGCTCGCGCAACGCTTCGCGCTCAGCTTCCAGTTCCTGATTTTTCTGAATCACTTCCAGCGTTTTGTCGCCGAGCTTGCCATACATTTCGTTTAAGGCTTCCAGCAATACATTGGCAGCCTGAGTCATGGCGTCATTCGCTTTGCGCGTTGCGTCGGCATGACTGCAGCCTTGCTGCAGTGCGAGGATTTCCTGTGCCATACGCATATCCGATCCGAGAATATGCTGCACCAGCCAGTTGGTCAGATACTTCAACAACGGCACTACAATCTGCCGGGATACGTCGGTACTACCCTGCAAAATTTTAGCGGCCACTCCCACTTGGGCGGTAAAGTGCTGGTGCGCTTTGATATGGCTGAGTTGATGTGCGGCATCAACGGCATACTGCTTCATCAGTTGCTGCTCGGTATCGAAGTGATATACCGTGTAATTGGCTAGCTCGGACAGGATCGCATCCAGTTCCGCGGCACTCGTCTGCTGTGCATTGATTGCCCCCAGCCGGTTAATAAGATCAACCAGTTTATGGTGCTGTTCATCCACCACGCCGACGCCGGTGTTGAACTTCGCATCCCAGATGAAGGCTTCAAATTTTTCGTCAGGCATAGATAACATTTCGTCTCCGATCGCATCTGAAAATCATCCAATCTCGGAATATTCGAAGAGCAGGGGGGCTAGTGCTGAACCTGGCCGGAGCAGTTCGAACCGATTAGGGTAGATACTATTATGCGGCTGAAAAAGGTATTGAACTATTCTGCATCAAAAAAGCTGCGCAAAAGTTACTTAGTTTTTTTCACCGAAAATTTTGCTTCCGACAAAACCGCTGCCTCATTCAGCAAATACTGCTGAAATTCATGAGCCGCTACAGACAGTCGTTTTTCCTTGCGATGCACAAGGTGCCAATGCCGCACGATGGGAAATTGTTCAACATCAAGCACAACTAGTCGTTTCGTTTCCAGCTCAAGTTCAATGCCGTGGCGAGAGATGATACCTAAGCCCATGCCGGCCTGAACGGATTGCTTGATCGCTTCGTTGGTGCCCATTTCCATGTGGGCAGGAAGGGCGAGCTGGTGGCTGGAAAAGAAACGCTCGACCACGCCGCGCGTGCCGGAGCCTTGTTCGCGCAGCAGGAAAGTTTCGTTCGCAAGTTGTTTGGGCTGGATTTTTTTCTGGCGCGCCAACGCATGTGACGGTGCGGCAATCACCACCAGCGGATTTTGCATGAACGGCTCGGCCAACATATCCGTCCCATCCGGTGGCTGGCCCATGATGGCAAGGTCGGCGACGTTCTCGGCAAGTTGTTTGAGTACCGCGTCACGGTTGGCCACCGATAGACTTACCTTGATCTTGGGATGCGCCTGAATGAATTTGGCCAGCAACTGAGGCATGAAATAGTTGGCCGTACTCACTACCGCGATGTTGAGATGCCCGTGCTCCAAACCTTTCATTTCATCGAAAACGTTTTCCATCTCTTGCATCAATAAAACAACAGCGCGCGAGTAGTGCAGCAACTCCCGTCCCGCGTCGGTCAGGAACAGCTTTTTGCCTACTTGCTCAAACAGGGCCATTCCGATAGTCTGCTCTGTCTGCTTGATCTGCATGGATACCGCAGGTTGGGACAGGAACAATTCTTCAGCGGCGCGCGAATGGTTCAAATGGCGCGCCACGCTTTCGAAGACCTGTAGTTGTCGCAAACTTAATGGCAGCATGGTGCTGGAATTCTAAACCATAAAGTTTACTTATGGTTCAAATAAGAATATTTGACTGTTATTTATAGTGGGGCGACCGTACTATTCGCTCAGTAGTGGTTACATTCAACAACAAGAGGAGAAAACAATGGATCAGTCGAATCGTTATGCAAATCTGTCTTTGAAAGAAGCAGATTTGATCGCCGGCGGCAAACACCTGCTGGTTGCTTACAAACTTATTCCTGCTAAAGGCTACGGCTTTCTGGAAGTGGCTGCTCACGTTGCAGCGGAATCTTCTACCGGCACCAATGTGGAAGTATCCACTACCGACGACTTTACCCGCGGTGTAGACGCGCTGGTATACGAAGTAGACGAAACCGCTTTCGGCGATGATCCAGTCAAGGGCGGCGGCTTGTTCAAGGTCGCTTATCCGGTGGAGTTGTTTGATCCAAATCTGACTGACGGCACTTACAACATTTCGCATATGTGGTCGCTGATCTTGGGTAACAACCAAGGCATGGGAGACCATCAAGGTTTGCGCATGCTGGACTTTTTGGTACCAGAAATGATGGTCAGGAAGTTCGACGGTCCGTCCGCAAATATTACCAACCTGTGGAAGGTGTTGGGTCGCTCAGAAACTGACGGCGGTTATATCGCCGGCACCATCATCAAGCCTAAGTTGGGTCTGCGTCCTGAGCCGTTTGCCAAGGCGTGCTACGACTTCTGGTTGGGTGGCGATTTCATCAAGAATGACGAGCCGCAAGCTAACCAACCGTTCTGCCCGATGGAAGTGGTCATGCCGAAGGTGGCAGAAGCCATGGATCGTGCTCAACAGGCAACCGGTCAAGCTAAGCTGTTCTCGGCCAACATCACCGCCGATTACTACAAGGAAATGATCCATCGCGGTGACTACGTTCTCAATACGTTCGCCAAATACAATTCTGCTAGCCATGTGGCCTTCCTCGTTGACGGCTTCGTGACCGGCCCAGCTGGTGTGACCACTGCACGCCGCGAGTTCCCGGACACCTTCTTGCACTTCCACCGCGCAGGCCACGGTGCAGTGACTTCCTACAAGTCGCCGATGGGTATGGATCCGCTGTGCTACATGAAGATGGTGCGCTTGATGGGTGCATCCGGTATGCACACCGGTACCATGGGCTACGGCAAGATGGAAGGTCACGGCAAGGAAACCGTACTGGCATACATGCTGGAGCGTGATGAGTGCCAAGGACCTTACTTCTACCAGAAGTGGTACGGCATGAAGGCGACCACGCCAATCATCTCGGGCGGTATGAACGCATTGCGCCTGCCAGGCTTCTTCAAGAATCTCGGCCACGGCAATGTGATCAACACCTGCGGCGGGGGTGCTTTCGGCCACATTGACAGCCCGGCAGCCGGCGGTATCTCCCTCGGTCAGTCTTACGAGTGCTGGAAGACTGGTACAGATCCGATCGAATACGCGAAGACTCACAAAGAGTTTGCCCGCGCGTTCGAATCGTTCCCGAAAGACAGCGACAAGCTGTTCCCGGGCTGGCGCGAAAAGCTGGGCGTGCACAAGTAATAGTTGCTCGGCGGTATCAAAGCAACAAAATGCGCCCCCACACGATGGGGGCGTTTTTTTCCAGAATTCCAAACCCCTTTTTGAAGGGGAGTTGGGGAGGGGTAGAAGTGGTCTCCACTCTGCCAATCCCGCTTAATCCCCTATGAAGGGGGAAACTTAGGAGTTAGCGATGACAAACAAAAACCAATACACCGTCAGTAAAGAACCGTTCTACCAAGCTCAGGGCGATGAAGTGATGCTGTATGAAGCCGCTTACGCTGCCCGCTTGCCGGTGATGGTGAAAGGCCCGACCGGCTGCGGCAAATCGCGCTTCATCGAATACATGGCGTGGAAGCTGAACAAGCCGCTCATTACTGTAGCGTGTAACGAAGACATGACGGCAAGCGACCTCGTCGGGCGCTATCTGCTGGATGCCAATGGCACGCGCTGGTTGGATGGCCCGCTCACTACGGCGGCCCGCATCGGTGCGATCTGTTATCTGGATGAAGTGGTCGAAGCGCGTCAGGACACCACTGTGGTGATTCACCCGTTGACCGACCACCGTCGCACTTTGCCGCTGGATAAAAAGGGCGAGCTGATTGAAGCCCATCCCGACTTTCAACTGGTGATCTCCTACAACCCGGGTTATCAAAGCCTGATGAAAGATTTGAAGCAATCGACCAAGCAGCGTTTCACCGCGTTTGAGTTCGATTATCCGGCGGCCTCGCTTGAAACAGAAATTTTGGCCAAGGAAACGGGGCTGGATTCTGCTGTATGCGGCAAGCTGGTACAGATCGGCCAAGCCGCCCGCAACCTCAAAGGTCACGGCCTGGATGAAGGTATCTCCACGCGCTTGTTGGTTTATGCGGCGACCCTGATCAAAAACGGTGTCGATGCCAAAGCCGCATGCCGGATGGCGCTGGTGCGACCGATTACCGACGACGCGGATATTCGCGACACGCTCGATCACGCGATTGATGCTTCGTTCGCCTGAGCAAGCGTGCGGATAAGCAAAGAGGTCTGAGCGATGACGGATACCGTGACGGAAAGAACTGAAGAGACAGCAATGTACTGGGAGAAACTCGGTTGCCGATTCTCTCAGGTAAATGCTGTCTTTGATGAGTGCATGAAGGAGGCCAAGTCGCTGCTGTCCAAAGCGGGCTTGGAGACCTATATCGAGAATGCCCGCATCATCGGCAAGATGGGGCGGGGCGCGGAACCGTTGCTGATTTATCTGGAAGAGGCGCCGCGTGTGGCTGATAGCGTTGGCGAGCATGCGCTGATCTGGTTGCGGGAATTTTCCGAGTACCTGTCCACGCACACCAACTTCAAGGCGATCGTGCCGTTCTTGCAGACGAGCGGTGCCGTCGCGCGTCGCTTGAACAACGACAAGATGTTCAAGCGCTACATTGATCTCGTCCGCGACATGCTGGATCGCACCTCGGGTTCGATACACGGACACCACACGACCTTTGCCAGTCCGGGCTTGCCGGAATTGCTCAAGCAAGCGCCGAAGTTGCTGGGTGTTTTGTCGCTGCAAGGATTGCAGAACTGGATTGCATACGGCATCAAGTATTACAACCATCACCCAGAGCGGCAGGAAGAATATTTCCGGCTGGAATCCGCCGATGCCATCGCGGTCATGCAGCGCGAGCGGCACGGCACATTGCTGGCGGACAACGAGCGCAAACTGGATACCTACATCCGCGCGTTGTGGAATGACAGCGACTACCTCATCCCGTATTCGGTCGCTTTCGATGAGCAGCATAAGCCGATGCCCTACTACACCGATGACGGCATCCGCCTGCCCGATGTCTATGACGACCTCAATGGCGTGCCGGGCATCGACCGCTATCGTGCCGCGCTGGCGCACATGGCGGCACATCGCCGCTGGTCGCAAAAGATGATCGTGGATAATTGGAGTCCGTTTCAGCGCGCCAGCGTCGAAATATTCGAAGACTCCCGCGTGGAATATCTGGCCTGCCAGAAATATCCGGGCTTGCGCAAACTGTTCCTTGCACTGCACCCTATTCCCAGAGAAGAAGATCTCCAGCTTGAAGCGCAAGGCATTTCGGTATTCAGACTACGGCTGGCCATGGTATCGCGCGCCATTCTCGATCCGGACTACACCTACAGCAACGAGCATGTCAGAGAATTCGTTAAGCGCTTTCATGAACTGATGGCTGGCGGGGAATCGACCAGTGCCGCGATGGCATCCGTGGCGCTGGCGTTCATCGCGCGCACACGCGGCCAGCGCGACCTGACGGCGCAGATGTATTTCGACAATACCGAAGTCGACTACCGCGACGATAACCGCCATCTGTGGATATACATCGAAGAAAGCGACGAGGACGAGATGTTCGAACATCTCGACAAGCGCCAGAGCACAGAAGGTGAACTGCATGCGCTGCCGCCTCGCCATTACGACGAGTGGGACTACAGCGCGCAAAACTATCGCCCGGATTGGGTGAGTGTGTATGAAGCGCTGCATCCGCGCGGCAATCCGGCCGAGATCGATAAACTGCTGACCAAGCATGCTAGGCTGACCAAGCGTTTGAAGGCGCTGCTGGAGATGCTCAAGCCGCAGGATAAGGTGCGCATCCGCTATCAAGAGGAAGGTTCGGAACTCGATCTGGATGTGGCCATCCGTTCGCTGATTGATTACAAGAGCGGCTCATCGCCCGACACGCGCATCAATATGTCGCATCGCACCGATGGCCGCAGTTTCGCCGTCACCTTGCTGCTGGACCTGTCGCAATCTCTGAGTGAAAAAGCGGCAGGTAGCGAGCAGACCATCCTTGAGCTCAGTCAGGAGGCGGTTTCCCTGCTGGCCTGGTCGGTGCAGCAGGTTGGCGATGCCTTCGCCATCGGTGGCTTTCATTCCAACACCCGCCATGATGTGCGTTACTACCACCTCAAAGGATTCAAGGAGCCTTGGGGTGACGAAGTGAAGTCGCGTCTGGCCGAGATGCGGGCTGGGTATTCCACCCGCATGGGGGCGGCGATGCGGCACGCGGGGCACTATCTGAAAGCGCAACAGGCAGACAAAAAGCTGATGCTAATCCTTACCGATGGCGAGCCGGCGGATATTGATGTACATGACCCGCGGTTGCTGATTGAGGACGCCAGACAGGCAGTGAAGGAGTTGGATCGGGAGGGCATTTACACCTACTGTATCAATCTTGATTCCAAGGCTGACGAATATGTTGCGGACATTTTCGGCAAGCAATACACCATCGTGGATAACGTGGCGCAATTACCGGAAAAGCTACCCGAGCTTTTCATTTCATTAACCAAATAGCCATAGTGAGTCAGCGGGAAAAGCAGTAAAATTACGTTTTATAATTCATATAACTAACGGAGAGAAACCAGCATGAGCAAAAGCCTTATTCAATTCATCATCGAAGAGCAACGCCAAATACCTAATGCCAGCGGCGAATTCACCGGGCTGTTGAGCGATGTCATTGCCGCTTGTAAGCAGATCGCGCACGACGTGAACAAAGGTGCGCTGATTGGTGTGCTGGGTTCCGCCGGCAGCGAGAACGTGCAGGGCGAGACACAAAAGAAGCTCGACATCATCACCAACGAAGTGTTCATCAAATCCACTCAGTGGGGCGGTCATTTGGCTGCGATGGCTTCCGAGGAAATGGACGACATCTATGAGATTCCGAAGCAATTCCCGCGCGGTAAATATCTCATCACTTTCGATCCGCTGGATGGCTCTTCCAACATCGACGTGAACATCTCCGTCGGCACTATTTTCTCCATCCTGCGTTGCCCCGAAGGCGTGACCAACCCGACCGCAGCCGACTTCATGCAGCCCGGCACCAAGCAAGTGTGCGCCGGATATGCGCTGTACGGCCCGAATACCATGATGGTGATCACCACCGGCAATGGCGTGAACGGCTTCACACTGGACCGCGACGTGGGCGATTTCTTCCTGACTCACCCGAACATGCAAATTCCTGTGGATACGCAAGAGTTTGCTATCAACATGTCGAACCAGCGTTACTGGGAAGCGCCCGTACAGAAATACATCGACGAATGCATGAAGGGCAAGGACGGCGGCCGCGAGAAGAACTTCAACATGCGTTGGGTCGCTTCCATGGTGGCCGAAGTGCACCGTATTCTGACTCGCGGCGGCATTTTCATGTATCCGTTCGACACCAAGGATGCGACCAAGCCGGGCAAGCTGCGTTTGATGTACGAAGCCAACCCGATGTCCTTCATCGTTGAGCAAGCGGGCGGCATGAGCTCCACCGGCCGTCAACGTATCATGGAAGTGACACCTACCGGTTTGCATCAGCGCGTGCCGGTGATCCTCGGTTCGAAGAACGAAGTCGAGCGCGTGGTCGGTTACCACAAGGGAGTTTAAGTCATGGCCAAGCCGCTCGTTTCTATCGTGATGGGTAGTTCCAACGATTGGGAAATCATGCAACAGGCAGCACGTGCCCTGCAGGATTTCGGGGTCGAATTTGATGCGCGCGTAATTTCCGCGCACCGCTCGCCCGACCTGTTGTTTGACTACATCAAGGAAATGAGCGCGCAAGGCGTGCAATGCTTTATCGCCGGCGCGGGCGGTGCGGCGCATCTTGCCGGTGTGATCGCCGGCAAGACCACGCTACCCGTGCTGGGCGTGCCCATCCCTTCGAAATACTTGAAGGGCATGGACTCGCTGCTGTCTATTGTGCAAATGCCGAAGGGCATTCCGGTGGCGACCTTCGCTATCGGCGAAGCAGGTGCGGCGAACGCGGGTTTGTTCGCCGTTTCCATGCTGGCACTGAACAATGCGCAACTCGCGCAAAAACTGAGTGATTACCGCAAGAAACAAGCGGAACAAATCGCGGCTACTACGCTACCCGCGTTGTCCTAATTTTTAAGCGTGACGGTCGGGCATTACGCCGACCATCACGCCATTTTGTAATTTGAGGTTTCCATGTCTGCACTGCACGAATCCAATCTGACCAGCCTTAAATTTCTGCATCGCGGCAAAGTGCGCGATCTGTATGAAGTCGATGCCGACCATTTGTTGATCGTGCAGACCGACCGCCTCTCCGCCTTTGATGTCATCCTGCCTACGCCGATTCCCGGCAAAGGTGAAGTGCTCACCGCGGTGTCGAATTTCTGGTTCAAAAAACTCGGACAGGTCATTCCCAACCATCTTTCCGGCATCGACCCCGAGTCCGTGGTGAAGACCGAAGCCGAAAAGGCGCAAGTGCGCGGTCGTTCGTTCGTCACCAAGAAACTGAAACCGTTGCCCATTGAGGCCATCGTGCGCGGCTATCTGGTTGGCTCCGGCTGGAAGGATTACAAGAAGACCGGTGCGGTGTGCGGCATCCAGTTGCCCGCGGGCATGCAGGAAGCGCAGAAGTTGCCGCAGCCTTTGTTCACCCCATCGACCAAGGCCGCCGTGGGTGATCACGACGAAAACATTTCGTTTGAGGAAGCCAAGAAACTGCTGGGTGCCGAGATGGCTGAAAAAGTGAAGAACGCCACGCTGGCGCTCTACACCCAGGCGGCGGAGTACGCGCTGACACGCGGCATCATCATCGCCGACACCAAGTTTGAGTTCGGCACCGATGCCGCAGGCACGCTGTACCTGATCGACGAGGCGCTTACTCCGGACTCTTCCCGTTTCTGGCCTGCCGACCAATACAAAGTCGGCACTAACCCGCCCAGCTTCGACAAGCAATTCGTGCGCGACTGGCTGGAGTCTTCCGGTTGGAACAAGCAGCCGCCCGCGCCGCAAGTGCCCGCCGATGTGCTGCAAAAAACCGCCGACAAATACCGCGAAGCACAGCGGTTACTCACGGGCGCATGAGCTCAATCTCCAATCTGGTAGAAGGTTTTCAGCGCTTCCGCGAACAGCATTTCGAGCGCAACGACAGCCTTTACCAGCATTTGGTAAAAGAGGGGCAAACCCCCAAGACGCTGGTGGTCGCCTGCTGCGACTCGCGTGTTGATCCTGCGCTGGTGCTGGATTGCGAGCCCGGCGATTTATTCGTTATCCGCAACGTGGCCAATCTGGTTCCCCCTTCCGAGAACCGAGCGGGACATCACGGCACCACTGCTGCCATCGAATACGCTATCCGCATCCTCAATGTCGAACACATTATCGTGCTGGGGCATGCCCATTGCGGTGGTATCAATACACTGGTTAAAACCGGCGGCGTTGCTAATCCGGACTCATATATGGCCGACTGGATGTGTCTGGCGGAAAGTGCCCGTGCCAGCGTAATGGCTGAAATTCCTGATGCGTCAATTGAAGAGCAAATGCGAGCTTGCGAGCAGAGAGCCATTCTCGTTTCGCTGCAAAACCTGATGACTTTTTCCTGGGTGCAGGAGCGCGTTGCAGCCGGGGCGCTTACATTGCACGGTTGGTATTTCGACATCGAGCAAGGACAGCTGCTGCGATTTAATTCTGACATACAGCAATTTGAAGCTTTATGATGCGGGCGTTCCAGTTAATACTTTGCTGAACGCCTTCATGACCAAGCCCGATACCGCCACACATAATCTTGCCGATCGGCATCTTCAGTCTAAAGCCGGCGAGACAGAAGAGTTAGCCCCCGCTGTTGCGCACAATGAAAGCTTCCGCAACCGTTTTGAGTTGCGCAAAAAGTTGGGGCGCGGCACTGCCGGTGAGGTTCATCTGGCTTACGACACCTACCTGCAACGCGAAGTTGCCCTCAAGCTGACCCGCTCCAGCTATCTCGACAATCCGCAGGAAAGCGTGCGCAACCGCAAGATGTGGCTGAATGAAACCCGTCTGGCGGGCAAGTTGCAACATCCTTTCATTGTGCAAATTTACGAGGCGTGCAGCTCGGATGATTTCGACTATCTGGTGATGGAATATGTGCCGGGAGGCACACTCAAGCAGCACACCACTTTTGGCAATCTGCTGCCGATCAGCCGCTTAATCGACATCTTATACAAGGTCTGCAATGCGCTGGATTACTCGTACAAGATGGGCATCCTGCACCGTGATATCAAGCCCAGCAATGTGTTACTGGGCGACCACGGAACCGTTAAAGTCTCGGATTTCGGTGCCGCATTTCTGTTAAATTCGGACACCACTCAGGTTGATATGGTCGGTACTCTTCCGTTTATGCCGCCGGAGCAGTTCAAGCAGGGGCGTCCCACAATGCAGTCCGATGTTTACGCTGTGGGCGTGATGGCGTATCAATTGCTCACCGGACATTTGCCGTTTACCGCACAGTCTTACGACGAGATGATTTACCAGAAGCTGCATGAAGATGCGCTTCCGCTGGAAAAGCGCCGTCTCGATATTCCGCAGGCTTTACGGTTCGCCGTACATCGTGCCATGCATAGAGATCGGGAAATGCGCTATAGCTCCTGGAAAGCATTTTGCGATGATTTGGTTGCAGCCCTGCCGGGCATGGAAACACAAGATGAGCAGAGTTTTGACTCCGGACATTTTGATGTTTTGCGCAATCTGGCTTTTTTCGCCAATTTTTCCGATAACGAAATATGGGAAACCGTCGGCATTAGTTGCTGGCAGGACAGCCAAGCCGGAGACTACATTGTGCGCGAAGGCGAGGTGGGCAGCAGTTTATATGTGATGATCAGCGGCGAAGCCGTGGTCACCAAAAGTGACGTGGAACTGACCCGCATGCATAGCGGCAGTTGTTTCGGCGAAATTGCCTACCTTGATGAAGCGCGGCATGTGCGTTTGGCTACGGTCAGGGCAGTCACCGACATGCGCATGATTATGATCGAGGGGGATTCGTTGCAGCATGCCAGTGACGGATTGCAAGCCAGTTTTGCCAAAGCTTTTTTGAACCTGATGATTTCCCGCATTACAGATACCGACCGGCGCCTGATGGCTGTTTTGCTGGCACAGCCATCGGCAGGCGCATCGCGACCGGCTTGATGTTGCTCACCGACTTTGCATTCCGGTGCGCATCAATGTAGTCCTGCATCTTTTGATTCGCGGAAGCTCCAGTGCTTTGCTGCTGGTTGGCGTGAATCAGTTGTGCGGCAGGATTGAAATGCGGATTTGCCGACCCGTAAACGCTGCCGCCCGCGCCGATTTCAAATGTTGGCAGTACCGAGAGTACCAGCACTAACAAAGCAATGCAGAATGCGCTCCACAAGATCATTATTCCCGCGGGCGATTGTGTTTCGTCATTTACAAACTCGGCAATTCTGGCGGACATTGGATATAAGACACGCATAACAACCTCCTATTATTGAGTTTACCTACATTTCGTGGGAAATTTTCCCGCTCCAGAGAAATACTATCCGACAGTTTTTGCGTTGTAAAGTATTTTGTGTGATTTTTTCACACATCATGTTAAAATTCATCTCGTGAGCACACAAAACCAAACTACTGCAGGTTCGCACACCCCTTCACCCGCATTGATTACCGCCTTGCGGCGCTTACTGCGCCCGCTTATCAAGTTGTTGCTGGTTAATGGAATCACATATCCGTTCCTGACAAATCTGCTGAAATCGCTTTACGTCGAAGTGGCGCGGGATGAATTTCTGCTGAACGGCAAACCGCAAACGGATAGCCGCATCAGTTTATTAAGCGGCGTGCATCGCAAAGACGTAAAACGGCTTGGAGAAGAAAGCCAGCAGGAGCAAGTTGCGCCACCAACCATTTCGCTGGGAGCGAAATTAGTCGCTTTATGGACGACTAACGCTATATATCTGGATGAGCAGGGGCTCCATCTGCCGCTGCCGCGTCAAGCAAGCGAAGGGGGGGCCAAATCTTTTGAGGGGCTGGTCAGCTCGGTCAGCAAAGATATTCGTTCCCGTGTGATACTGGACGAATGGCTGCGCATCGGCGTGGCGCATATCGATGATGAAGACAGGGTATGCCTGAATACCGACGCATTTATTCCGGAAAATGGCTACGATGAAAAAGCGTATTATTTCGGCCAGAATTTGCACGACCATATCGCCGCGGGTGCGCACAATTTGCTGGGACAAAAACCCTCCTTTCTCGACCGCAGTGTTTACTATAATAATTTAAGCGCCGAGTCCGTCGCGGAGCTGGCCGAACTATCAAAAAAGCTGGGTATGCAAACGCTGGTTGCCATTAACAATCGCGCCAAAGAATTGCAGGAAAGTGACGCGAACAAAGCGAATGCCACACAGCGCATCAATTTTGGCGTCTACTATTTCAGCGCGGAAGATAAAACTCAAAGTGAAAAATAACGCCTACAAACTGGTTTCGCTCATTTCTGCACTTGCCCTAGTTGGCCTGTTGCAGCCCTCGGTATTGCTCGCCAGTGACGCGATCCGTGGCATTGGCGGAACAGGGCATTCCAGCAGCGGCATGGGTGGAACCGGCAAAGATATCGGCGGCACGGGACGCAGTGACATCCCCAGTGGGATCGGCGGCACTGGTCACGCACCTAATGACGGCATCGGCGGCACCGGTATCGTCGGTATCATCACGGGCTTCGGTAGCGTATGGGTCAATGGTGTGGAAGTGCAATATGATGCCAAGACTCAGGTGGCCGAAAATGCGGCAGCCGCTAGCAGCAATGATCTGGCTATTGGTGATGTGGTCGTCATTGAAGCCAATGGCAGTGACAATGGGTTGCAAGCGCGCAAGATATCCGTGATCAATGCGGTCGAGGGCCAAGTATCCGCAGTGGATAAAACCAGTGGAAAATTGACTGTACTAGGGCAAACCGTATCTATCACGCCGAAGACAATCACAAACGATAAACTGAACACCCAAAGCGTAATGCAGTTTCAGCCGAACGATCAAATCAAAGTCAGCGGCCTGCGTTTGGCCAACGGCGAAATCATTGCTTCGCGAATTGAGCACGTTGCTTCGATTGCCGAACCTAGCGTGGTCGGCCCGATCTCCGCGATCAACGGAAGCACGGTCACGGTGTACGGTTTGCAGATCATTGCCAGTACAACAGACAAATTGAGTGTGGGCCAGGAAATAACCGCAACCGGACAACTAAAAGACGGCCAATTAGTCGCGCGAGAAATTACCCCAAGCCCGACCACTCAACTGTATGGTCATGCCGAACATATCAACATGCAAGGCTATGTGGGCGCGCGATCCGCGGAGGGGCTTGTCAAAGTCGGCAGCGTGGAGATCGTGGCCGCAAACTCCCCCGTAAAGTTGGATGCACTAACTCCCGGAGAGCTTGTGCAAATCAGCGGTCACTTTGCCAACGATCACCGCGTGATTGTCGACAGAATCGAAATCAGTCGTGACATGCCCGATCGTATACAGCGCGATACGATTGGCAACCGGGATCACAATAGCTCGGACAAAGTAGATCACGTAGAACGCGACGGCCACAGCGATCATTCCGATCATGCGGATCGCCCGGACCGCCCCGATAGAACAGATCACTCCGATGCCGAAAAACACTCAAACTCAAGGCATCATGACTAGACCCAGCCGCCTTTTCACTATTAGCGCATTGCTGTTTATGAGCCTGCCAACTGTATATTCAGCGCAGGCGGATCAAGGTCGCTTCAGCCTGAGCAGCGGCATCGACTACAGTTCCGGCAAATATGGCGGCACAACGGAGACGCAAGTCACTTACATACCGGTCACCGGCAAATACGAAAACGGTGATTGGCTATACAAGCTCACCGTGCCCTACATCAGCATTACCGGCCCGGGCAATATCACCCCAAATATTGGTCAGGCGGTGTATACCAGCAGCGCAATAAGAACCGATGCAGGTCTGGGAGACGTCGTTGCCAGCACCACTTACAGCCTCGTTAACTCCGCCCGTATCGGCACGGTTCTCGATGTAACCGGTAAAGTGAAATTTGGCACCGCGGACAAATACAAAGGGCTGGGCAGCGGTGCGAATGATTACGCGACCGAGGCCAGCCTGTATAAAATTCTCGGGGGCGTCAGCACATTTGGAACGGCGGGGTACAAGACCTTCGGACAATCGGAGGGTTACACACTGAACGATGTATTTTACGGTTCGCTCGGTATAAGCAATAAAATCAGCGAGCAAACAAGCGCAGGTGTGATTTACGACTATCGTCAGCCGACCTCGTCATGGAGTGATCCACAAAAAATGTGGACGGTCTTCATGAACAGAAAAATTAATCCCAAATGGAGAATGCAGACATATCTGTTTACCGGTACGGGAAATTCTAGCCCGGATTTTGGTGGCGGCGCCATACTGACGGATAGCTTTTGACCCGGTTAAGAATTAGAGTCCCTTCAATTCGCGAAACCGCACCTTATCTGCTTCAAAGCGCGCTTTGACATTAATCATCTCCTGCTCGCTTTGAGCCAAATCTTTCTGAGTTTTAGTGACACGGGCTTCACCTTCTGCAATATCCTCCAGCAAAGAGTTTGGAATCTTTCTGCCCAGTTTTTCTTTGTCAGCCTGCTCCTTGCGCAGACTGGCCAGCGAATCCTGCGCAGACTTGGACATAGTGGTGTAGCTATCAACGCGCGCCTGCACTTGCTGTAAAGCCCGGTCACGCGCGAGGTCGATTTCCTTCTCGTTACTGAATGAACCAAGCAGCGCTGCATCTCTGCGCTTCGCTTCAATAGAGGCTTGCTGATCTGCATTCTTCTTGGCGACCGCAGCTGCCTTTGCCTGTTTTTCTTCGGGAGTCAATCTATCGATGTGTTTTTCCACGCGACCTTTATCACTGAGCCGGGTTGCATCCCTGTTGGCATATTCCGGCGGAATCGTTTCGCCGTAATGAGTCACACCACTATCGTCCACCCACTTGAACAGTTTCGCTTCCGCGTTGACGCAGAACGCGCCGCACAACACCAGCCCCAAGCCCAACAATTTTGACTTACGCATTTTTCACCCCATAACGGTCACGATAAGATTGCACGGCGTGCAGATTCTGAACCAGCTCCGCCTGCCCCTGCAAATAGCCAAGCAAGTCATCCAGCGCGGCGATAGACACCACAGGCAGCCCGTAATCGCGCTTCACCTCCTGCACCGCCGACAGCTCGCCCTGACCGCGCTCCATGCGGTCCAGCGCGATCACCACGCCGCACGGCGTAGCCCCCGCCGCGCGGATCAGCTCGATGGATTCGCGCACCGAAGTGCCCGCCGAAATCACATCGTCGATGATGAGCACCTTGCCCTGCAACTTTGCCCCCACGGTATTGCCGCCCTCGCCGTGGTCTTTGGCTTCCTTGCGGTTAAAGCAATACGGCACATTGCGGCCTTGTTCGGCCAGTGCAATCGAAGTGCCCGCCACCAGCGGAATGCCCTTGTAGGCCGGGCCGAACAGCATGTCGAACTCCACGCCGGAAGCGACAATCGCCTGCGCGTAAAACTGGCACAACTCGCGCAATGCCGCGCCGTCCTGAAACAGCCCCGAGTTAAAAAAATACGGCGACAAGCGCCCGGCTTTGGTTTGAAACTCGCCGAAGCGCAACACATTTTGCGCGACGGCGAAGCGGATAAAATCTTGGCGGTAAGCGTGCATAAAACCTCTAAAACAATTCACCACGGAGACACAGAGGCACAGAGAAGACACCACTGCAACGAAGAGCCGCCATTATAATGCGCGCCTTCACTAATCGAGAAAATTCATGCGCATCATTTCGCTCAACCTAAACGGCATTCGCTCCGCCTACAATAAAGGCCTGCTGGAATGGCTGGCCAAACAAAACACCGACATCCTCTGCGTGCAGGAACTCAAAGCCCAAGCCGCCGACATGACACCCGACATGCTCGCCCCGCTGGGCTACCACGGCTACTTCCACTACGCCGAAAAAAAAGGCTACAGCGGTGTCGGCATCTACAGTAAAACCAAACCGGACAACGTCATCGTCGGTTTGGGCATCCCCGAATTCGATGCCGAAGGACGCTACATCGAAGCGCAGTTTGGCAACCTCAGCGTCGTCTCGCTCTACCTGCCCTCCGGCTCCAGCGGCGAAGAACGCCAAGCCGTGAAATTCAAATTCATGGAAGCTTTCATGCCGCACATGGTTGCGCTGAAAAACAGCGGGCGCGACATCATCATCTGCGGTGACTGGAACATCGCCCACACCGAAAAAGATTTGCGTAACTGGAAAGGCAACAAAAAGAACTCCGGCTTCCTGCCCGAAGAACGCGCCTGGCTCACCGAGCTATTCGACGAAGTCGGCTTCGTCGACGTGTTCCGTAAATTGCACCCCGAACTGGAGGCCTATACGTGGTGGTCGAATCGCGGACAGGCTTGGGCGAAAGATGTGGGGTGGCGCATCGACTACCAGATCGCCACACCTGACATCGCCGCAAAGGCCGTGGCGACCGGCATCTACAAGGAGCAGCGCTTCAGCGACCACGCGCCGCTGCTAATGGATTACGAAATGTAGGGGGGGACGTCTTTGGTGCCCACGCTGCATGACTTGTGGGAGCGCAATTCATTGCGCGATTGCTCTTAAATAATCGCTCGATACCCTAAAGGGCACAAGAACCTCTTCGAGGTAAATCGAGCTCCCACAGGCTGATGGATAATTCGGGCTTATCGCGCCAACTACTCGCCGAATTGAAAGAGCAACGAAATATATGCGTTGCTCGTGGTGACCGGAGTGCCAGCCTGCACGTTGTAATCGTTGCTGGTTTGCAGAAAGTAGGCGTTATACCCCACCCGAAAACTTAAAAAGTTGGCCTCGTAAAACTGAAAGCCGATCCCGTAGGAAGGCCCATAGACCGTTTGTATGCCGGTCACGATGTCGCCGGTGGATTGCGCCATGGCAAACTTGGCATACCCCGCGCGCAAAAAAGGAGCCGCGCGGTCGTTGATACGGAACGTCAAATATCCGGCAACCTCCGGGCCATAGATGGACATGGTTGCGGTCGTTCCCGACTTGGCCTGTTTCAGCAAGGAGGTATAACCGCCTTCAAGCGAGAGATAGGGGTTGAACTTGTAGCCGATAAACCCCCCGTATGAAGTACCGCCCTCCGTCTCCAAAATGCTGGGCGTGTAACCGCCCGCCAGATCAAGCAGCCAGGCACGCTCCGGTTCGAGGGCGAAAGCGCCGGACGAAATGGTAGAGAGCAGCAGGGCGACAAATAATTTTTTCATCATTGAACCTCGCTTTCGGGCTGGTTAATTTGAAATTAATTTGCTTCATTGTGGGGTAATTCTCTCCACGGTGCCACTTTAACCAGCAACAACATCCCCGGCACCGCCAGCACCGCGCACAGCAGGAAAAACCCCATCCATCCCAGCCCCTCAATCAGCCAGCCCGTCGCTGCATTGGCGAAGGTGCGCGGCATGGCGGCGAGGCTGGTGAATAGGGCGAACTGGGTGGCGGTGTAGGCGGGGTGGGTGCTGCGGGCGATGAAGGCGACGAAGGCGGCGGTGCCCAGCCCTACGCCTAGGGCTTCGAGGCCGATGACGAAGGCGAGTTGCGCGAGAGCGATACCGTTGATTTCGTCGTGATGGCCGATGGAGGCCAGCCACGCGAAGCCGAAAATGGACACCAGTTGCACAACGCCGAACAGCCACAGCGCGCGGTTGATGCCGATCTTCACCATCCACAATCCGCCGAGCAAACCGCCGATCACGGCAGGCCATAGCCCGGCGTTTTTGGCGATCAGGCCGATCTGGGTTTTGCTGTAGCCCATGTCCATGTAAAACGGCGTGGCCAGCGCGGTACACATGCTGTCGCCGAGTTTGTAGAAGAACAGGAAGGCTAAGATCAGCAGCGCGCTGTTCCAGCCTTCACGCGTGATGAATTCATGGAAAGGTTCGACCACGGCGGCGCGCAAGGTCTTGGGCGGTGTGGCGCGGTGCGGCTCTTTTACCAGCAGCGTCATCACCAAGCCGGGCAGCATGAACAGCGCGGTGACGATGAACACCATGCTCCACGGCAGCGAGTCGGCGAGGATCAGCGACAGCGAACCCGGCACCAGCCCCGCGATGCGGTAGGCGTTCACATGCACCGAGTTGCCCAGCCCCAGTTCGGCATCGCTCAACAACTCGCGGCGGTAAGCGTCCAGCACGATGTCCTGCGTGGCGCTCAGCAGCGCGAGCAAGGTGGCGATCCATGCGATGGTGTGCAAATCGCTTTGCGGCGAGAAGCCACCCATCGCGGCGATCACCAGCAACAGGCCGACCTGCGTCAAAAACATCCATCCGCGCCGCCGCCCCAGCATGGGCAGCACGTAGCGGTCGAGAAATGGCGACCACAAAAATTTCCACGTGTAGGGAAACTGGATCAGCGCGAACAGCCCGATGGTTTTGAGATCGACATGCTCGCTGCGCAGCCATGCGGGAACGAGGTTGAACAGCAGGTACAGCGGCAGGCCGGAAGAGAATCCGGTGAACACGCAGATCAACATGCGGCGGGTGAAGAATTGTTGCCAGACGGACATAGGAACCTTTGCTGAGATCGTTCGGAATTGCCTTGTTCGTAGGAGCGGCTTCAGCTGCGAATGCGACTCGCGGCTGAAGCCGCTCCTACAACTTACAGCCCGCGCTGAAAGCGGTACACCGCCATGCTACCCAGCAGATTCGGCAGCACGAACACCTCGTCACCTCCGGTCATGACTCGACGTTCGAGGATGTGCACGTGGTGATCGGCACATAAAGTTTCGAAATCATTCAGCGTGCACAGATGCACGTTGGGCGTGTCGTACCACTGGTAGGGCAGCTCTTCCGATACCGGCATGCGACCGCGCAGCACATCCAGCCGCGCCTTCCAATAGCCGAAGTTGGGGAAGCTGACGATGCCCTCGCGCCCCACGCGCAACATTTCCTGAATCAGCGGTTCGGTGTGGCGCGTGGCTTGCAGCGTCTGCGACAGGATGACGTAGTCGAACGAGTTGCTTTCAAAATCTTTCAGGCCGGAATCCAGATCGTTCTGGATCACGTTCACGCCGTTTTCGATGCAGGTGGCGATACCCGCATCGCTGATTTCGACACCGTAGCCGCGCACGTTTTTTTCACTTTTCAGATACTTCAACAGGCTGCCGTCGCCGCAGCCGAGGTCGAGCACGGAAGCTCCCTGCGGTATCCATGCGGCGATGGCGGCGAAATCGGGGCGTGTGTTTAGCATCGCGTTGCTCATGGGGTCGCCTCCTTTACAGACGGCGGATAATTTAAAGATAAGTTGTGTCGGCACCTGTCAGCAATCGCGGACGGTCGTCTCCCCGCGTTGCGGGGGCCCTGCTCCCTGCTCATGCTGCCACCTCCTTTGCGACATTGTTGAGATAGCCCCGCATCACGTCGAAGTAATGCGGATGCTCCATCAGGAAAGAGTCGTGTCCGTGCGTGGATGTGATCTCCGCGTAGCTCACGTTGCGGCGGTTATGCAGCAGCGGGCGTACGATCTCGCGCGAGCGCTCCGGCGAGAAGCGCCAGTCGGTGGTGAACGACACCACCAGAAAATCGGCGCGCGCCGCCGCGAAGGCTTTGTTCAAATCGCCGCCGCAGGCATGGGCGGGGTCGAAATAGTCCAGCGCCTTGGTCATCAGTAGATAGGTGTTCGCGTCGAAATGGGCGGCGAATTTGTCGCCTTGGTAACGTAAATACGACTCGATCTCGAACTCGACCTCGAAACCGTAATTGAGTTTTTCCGCGCGCAGCTCGCGCCCGAATTTATCCGCCATCGCGTCGTCGGAAAGATAAGTGATGTGCCCCAGCATGCGCGCCAGACGCAGGCCGCGCGTCGGCACCACGCCGTGCGCGTAGTAATCGCCGCCGTGGAAATCGGGATCGGTCAGGATGGCGTTGCGCGCCACGTCGTTGAACGCGATGTTCTGCGCGGTGAGGCGCGGCGCGCTGGCGATGGCCAGCACATGGCGCACGCGCTCGGGATAAGCCAGCGACCATTGCTGCGCCTGCATGCCGCCCAAGCTGCCGCCGATGACGGCGGCGAATTGTTGAATGCCGAGGTAGTCGGCCAGACGCGCTTGCGACTCGACCCAGTCTTCCACGGTAATCACGGGGAAGCCGGAGCCGTAAGGCTTGCCGGTTTCCGGGTTGATGCTGCTGGGGCCGGTGGAGCCGTGACAGCCACCGAGGTTGTTCATGCCGACCACAAAAAATTTGTCGGTGTCGATGGGCTTGCCGGGGCCGACCATGTTGTCCCACCAGCCGACATTCTTGGGCGCGTCGGCGTAGTAGCCCGCGACGTGGTGATGGCCGGAGAGCGCGTGACAAATCAGGATAGCGTTGGACTTGTCGGCATTCAAGGTGCCGTACGTTTCATACACCAACTCGTAACGGGGCAACACCGCGCCGCTTTTGAAGCGCAGCGGAGTGTCGAACTGAGCGCGCTGCGCGCTGACGATACCTACCGAAGAAACCACACAAAACTCCCAAAACGAAAAACCCGCTCAGCTTGGGGCTAGAGCGGGCTTACTCGCTTTAGCTGGTATGTTTAACGTGCCCCGCAAGCTGAACTCAAATCGGCACGGAGCGCAGTTTCCGTATTTTGCGGGAGGCTGTCAACAACATCGACGGAACATCATCGGATGGCTGTACGCCACGACAAACAAGAAAACAGAAGGCAAGAATACTCAATCAGCCGCCCCCGCAGTTATTTGGTAAAAAGGGGGCGAATGATTTATTCGTCCCCTTGGTTAAGTTGCACGTTATGGCAGCAATCGCATCAACTTTTACCTTCGCTCACTCACGCCTGTCTTTGTTTCGTTTCTCATCTTTTTCATGCTCATCCTGATCGTGCGGTACAGTCACGGTGGCTGAGGCAATGGATTTGTTGCCGGAGGCATCGGTGGCGGAATAGGTCACAGTGTAAATTCGTCCGGTTATATTTTTGCCCTCGCGTTCGGCCTTGAGTTGAAACTGCCGAATGTCGGCACCCGCCTGTGCGCCCTTGATGTCATCTTGATCGAGCACTTCATTTGCGGTGATGGCTTCGAGCTTGATGTCTGGTTGTGGGTCGTAGTTATCCTTTGCCGTAATGGTGGCAGTAATGGGCATCAGTTTCTCGTTCGGGCGGAGAGTGTTGGGGCTCAGCGTGACTGAAATGCTGGGAGGGGTGGTGTCTTCAAGTTCGAGTGTGCCCATAACCTCTTGAAAGTTTTTCTCAGAGCCAAAGCCCACTTTAAAATTTCCTTTCAGATATTTTTCATCCGGCCCAGTGAAGGCAGGTTGGCCAGTTACTAAGGGTAAATCAAGTTCATTGTCAACTAAAGGAATTGTCACGCTGAACCCCGCGAGGGTTTGGCCTGGACGAATAACGGAAGACCCGTCTCCCCTAGGAGTAAGCCACTCTAGATAATAATTATCGGTATCTTGCTGTCCAAATACATGTGATTTCCAATATGGCGGCTGGTTGGTGCTACCCTGTGCAAGAATGATTGCGACACCAGTCTCCCCCTCTCTCCCATATGTCCAGCCCAATGGCAGTCTGGTAAGTTGAGGGTACTCATAATCTTGAGCAATATCATAATAGCCGCCGATTGTGAAATTATTGAATGGTGCGTCGCTGTTGTTAATTACTTTGTAGTTGTAGACCAGATTACCGCCATAGTGAATGCCGTAAACCAAAACACGGATGCCGGTAGCAGGAGCAAAGGGTTGAGCCTGCGCTGTAACAGTGCTTGCTAGCAGCGCGAGGATTGCCAAAAGACGAGAAAAAAGAGGGGTCATGTTGTGTCTCCTTGGTTCTTAGGGAAGCTGAAAATGAACTTTATCCACAGGTGTAAATCGTCCGCCCCAGCGTAAATTACACGCAGGAGGGTTATCCGTTGTACTGTTCATGTAATCTTGAACATCTCCAATAATTGTCACGGTATCTTTGCAAGGTAGGCAATTCAATGGTTTTGGTATGGTGATAAACGCAGCCGCTTTCTTCATCAGCTCTTTGGCGACACTCTTTGGAATGTCTATCGCCCTGCCATTAACGTGCGGAGCTTGATTGCCTGATGACGATGGTGGCGAATCAAAATCGTGTCGAGCCATATGGCTATCTACATCTGTAATGACGGCGGTGCAGGCATGTTTCTCGCTATCTGCCAACTTTTCGATTGCTTTCGACTTATCCCAAACGGCTCGCAAATGATTTTGGTAAGCCGCATTTCTGATGGTTGCACTCGGTTTCGTATAGGGAGTCCTCAAACCGAGTTTCTGGATTTTATCGGACACACATTGGGCTTGGTTTTGCATTTCTGGTGTCAAACTTGGGCAGGCATTGTTTATGTCTGCTCCCCTGCCAGCCTCCAAAGACTGTGCGCATAGGTCATCGGCAGGCAACGAGGGGAGCGGGGAAATCTTGCAATCCGAAACTGGCACACAACTCGTCCCCGCCGCATCCGGCTGAAACTTGGCATCACAAGTGCATGTCGTTGGATTGGTAGCAGTCGGCGTTCCCGTGGAGTTGGGAGGGCAAGAAGAGAGCGGAACAATCGGTTCTGTGTAGCTGATGCAAAAGCTGGCATTGTAAACAGCAGAGCCGGGCACGATTCCGCAAGTCATGCTGCTGATTAATGTCCCCGGTGCCCAGCCGCAGAAATTGGGATGAGCGACACAAACCGCAGCAGGTGTTGCGCCCGTCCATGTGGGAGAACCGGGCAGATAGAATCCTGCTGGCTGCACCTGAACTGAACCCTCCGCAAGGGCGGGGCGAGCTATTGTGAAGATGAGAATTAGAATGCAGAAAACGAAGTAGCGTAAGGAAGGGCGAAGCAATTTTGTTGCGTCAAACAAAAACGTACCCATCGCATCCTCCTGAATTCTGATTAGTATTATTTTGTGAAACTGGCGGGCAATGTCCCACTTATTCTGGCGGGCTGTCAATAGTTATCAGAGGGGCACACATAATCAATTGGCTCAAGCACATAGCATCCTGAATATTTCGCGTTCCCCGCGTTTTAGAATTTGAAGATTTTTTAAAATCTCCGCAGACCTTCGCTGGATGTACCGCGAGTCTCAATACGGCAGTTGTATTCATTCAGTGCATTCTGATTATCCACTTGCCACTGCTGGTTATGCACTTGGCCGACGATTTCAGGCGGATGTTGAACTGATAGTTCAAAGCGGTCTGCATTCTCGGGAGCAAATAAATTGAACGAACTTTTTCTCACATTTTATCTTTGGTAGTTTCACTGACCTCAATTTAAGTGCATGAAGCATTTGCGTCAATAACTCGCAGCAACCGCAGATATATCCCCTTCGGCAGGCTCAGGGCGAACAGTTTGGGGTGATTCGCACTTACCAAAACTCAATGCCTTTCAGCTTGCTTTTACACAGCCTTTCCAGTAACTTGCGACCCCTCGCTAGGGGTCTGCCGAAGGCAGTGAGAAACACCCTTTGAACCTGTACGGGTAATGCCGTCGTAGGGAAGCATCCGCTGATGCTCCCCGCCATAATCTGGAGCATCACAATGAACGCCAATCCCCAATTCTTAGCCACTACCGCGCACGTTGATGAGGCGGCCGTTAAACCGCTGCCGAATTCGCGCAAAATTTATGTCGAGGGTTCGCGTCCCGACATTCGCGTGCCGATGCGCGAAATTACGCTGACCGACACCCATTTGAACAACGGCATCGAGAAGAATCCGCCGATCTATGTTTACGACTGCTCCGGCCCTTACACCGACCCGGCAGTAAAGATCGACATCCGCTCCGGTCTGGAAGAGATGCGCGCCAAGTGGATTGAAGAGCGCAACGACACCGAAGCACTGCCGCGCCTGAGCTCCGACTATGGCTGGCAACGCCTGAACGACCCGGCGCTCGCCGATATGCGCTTCAACTTGAAGCACACCCCGCGCAAAGCCAAGGCTGGCAAGAATGTGACGCAGATGCACTACGCGCGTCAGGGCATCATCACGCCGGAGATGGAATACATCGCCATCCGCGAGAACCAGAAGCGCGACGGGCTTTCTGAGATGATGCTCAAGCAGCATCCGGGCGAGAACTTCGGCAAAGCCATGCCCAAAGAAATTACGCCCGAATTCGTGCGTGCCGAAGTCGCAGCCGGACGCGCCGTCATCACCGCCAACATCAACCACCCCGAAGTCGAGCCGATGATTATCGGTCGCAACTTCCTCGTGAAGATCAACGCCAACATCGGCAACTCCGCATTGGGTTCCAGCATTCAGGAAGAAGTGGAGAAGATGACCTGGGCCATCCGCTGGGGCGGCGACACGGTGATGGATTTATCCACCGGCAAGAACATCCACGAAACACGCGAATGGATCATCCGCAACTCGCCCGTGCCCATCGGCACCGTGCCGATTTATCAAGCGCTGGAAAAGGTGAACGGCAAAGCCGAAGACCTGACTTGGGAAATCTTCAAGGACACCTTGATTGAGCAAGCCGAACAAGGTGTGGACTACTTCACCATCCACGCGGGCGTGCTGCTGCGCTACATCCCCATGACCGCGAAGCGCATGACCGGCATCGTCTCGCGCGGCGGCTCCATCATGGCGAAATGGTGCCTCGCGCACCACAAGGAAAACTTCCTCTACACGCACTTCGAAGACATCTGCGAGATCATGAAGGCCTACGACGTGACCTTCAGCCTGGGTGATGGTTTGCGTCCCGGCTCGGTGTACGACGCCAACGACGAAGCGCAACTCGGCGAACTGAAGACGCTGGGCGAGCTCACGCAGATCGCGTGGAAGCACGACGTGCAGGTGATGATCGAAGGCCCCGGCCATGTGCCCATGCACATGATCAAGGAGAACATGGACCTGCAACTGAAGTGGTGCCACGAAGCGCCGTTCTACACGCTAGGCCCCCTGACGCAGGACATCGCCCCCGGCTACGACCACATCACCAGCGCAATTGGTGCTGCGATGATCGGCTGGTTCGGCACCGCCATGCTCTGCTACGTCACGCCCAAGGAACACCTCGGCCTGCCCAACAAGGCCGACGTGAAGGAAGGCATCATCACCTACAAGATCGCCGCCCACGCCGCCGACCTCGCCAAGGGCCACCCCGGCGCACAGATCCGCGACAATGCAATGAGCAAGGCGCGCTTCGAATTCCGCTGGGAAGACCAGTTCAACATCGGCCTCGACCCCGATCGCGCCCGCGAATTCCACGACGAGACCCTGCCCAAGGAATCGGCCAAGATCGCGCACTTCTGCTCCATGTGCGGCCCGCAGTTCTGCTCGATGAAGATCAGCCAGGATGTGCGCGATTTCGCGGCGAAGGAAGGTATCGCCGAAGCCGAAGCGCTGGCCAAAGGCATGGAAGTGAAGTCCGTCGAGTTCGTAAAGAAGGGCGCTGAGGTTTATCACAAAGCATGACGCTGCAATGCCGCGAAGAGTGCGGCGCATGTTGCATCGCGCCGTCCATCACTTCACCTCTACCCGGTATGTCGCACGGCAAGCCTGCCGGCGTTCCGTGCATTCAGCTCGATGATGAATTGCGCTGCAAGGTATTCGGTCAGCCGCAGCGTCCTGCTTTTTGCGGCGGACTACAACCTTCCGCGGAAATGTGCGGCGCGTCCCGCGAACACGCATTGGCTTGGTTGGCGCAACTGGAGCGGGCGACGCATCCTTAACAATTTCGGCAGAAATAAATCGCAATGAAAATCCCCGCAAAATATAGCAACCTGTTGTTCGGCGCTCTGCTCTCCGTCATCATGGTGACGATCATTTCCGGCGCGGTTGTGCTGGTGAATCAGGGGCTGACCTCCGCATTCCCCGCGCAATGGTTCAAAGGCTTTGCCACGGCATGGCCGATTGCCTTCCCCACCGTGCTGGTCGTAGCACCGCGTGTGCGCAAGCTGGTTGCGCGATTGACCGAACCCGCCGCATAGCGCAGGTATAATCGCGCCCCATGCAACTTCGCTCCTCCTCTGCTCCCGTGGAAATTACCGCGGACTCTCCCTGTATCGGTTACTGCACCACCGTGCTGGGTGACGAGGTGTGCCGCAATTGTTTACGCACCTTTGAAGAAGTGACGCACTGGGTCGAAATGAGCGACGAGGAAAAGAAGCAAGTGAACCGGCGCATCGCCATCTTAAAATCTCAAGGCTAATCACAATGGACATCCTGTTACTCATCAAAGCCGCCATCCTCGGCGTGGTTGAAGGTCTCACCGAATTTTTGCCGATCTCTTCTACCGGACACTTGATTCTGGTCGGCGATTTGCTGAACTTTAATGATGATCGCGGCAAGGTGTTTGAGATCGTGATCCAGTTTGCGGCCATCCTCGCGGTGTGCTGGGAATACCGCGGCAAGCTGGCGTCGGTCAGTTCCGGTCTGCTGCAAAAGCAGGAGGCCGCGCAGCGCTTCACCTTCAATTTGTTCGTCGCGTTTCTGCCGCTCGCCATTCTCGGCCTGCTGTTCGGCAAGGCCATCAAGGCGCATTTGTTCGCGCCCGTTCCGGTGGCGCTGGCTTTCATCATCGGCGGTCTGATTATTTTGTGGGCGGAGAAACGCACGCATACGGTGACCATCGAAAGCGTGGATGAGATGCACTGGAAGGATGCGTTGAAGATGGGCTTGGCGCAGGCGCTGGCCTTGATTCCAGGCACTTCGCGTTCGGGTGCGACCATCATCGGCGGCTTGTTCTTCGGCCTGTCGCGCAAGGTGGCGACGGAGTTTTCATTTTTTCTCGCCATCCCGACGCTGACCATGGCAACGCTGTATGAAGTGGTGAAGTACCGCCACGATTTTCATGCCGACGATCTCGGCGTTTTCCTGGTCGGCTCCATCGCCTCGTTCATCAGCGCCTTCATCGCCGTGCGCGCTCTGTTGCGCTACATCAGCCGCCACGACTTCACCGCGTTTGCCTGGTACCGCATCGCTTTCGGCCTGATCGTTTTATTGACGGCGTCAACCGGCATGGTAAGTTGGTCTGCCGCATAAAGAAAAAGCCCGCACAAGCGGGCTTTTTTACTGGTCAATAAACAACTCAGCTTTGTTCCCACGGTAAATTCGCCGCACGCCAGCCGTTCACGGAGTTGCGCTGATTCTTGGCGTTCTTGTCGCCCTCAAATCCTTCCTGCACGTTGTAGGCTTCGTTGTACCCCGCGGTTGCAGCCACAACCGCGGCATTATGCGAGCGCGCTCCGGTGCGGCAGATGAACATCACCAGCGCTTCTTTATCAACTTGCTGCTCAAGTGAAGCCATAAAGTTGGGGTTGGGCTTCATGCCGGGGTAGGTGGCCCACTCGATTTCGATTGCCCCGGGGATGCGACCCACGAAATCCAGCTCGGCCTTGCTGCGCACGTCCACCAGTTTGGCACCAGGGGCCAATTGCAGAATCTGGCTGGCTTCCTGCGGCAGTAATGCGCCGGAATATGGCAGACTACTTTGCTTGGCCCGTTGTTGTGCTTGTTCCAAAATTGCGCTGATTTTTCCCATGATTTCGATTCCCGTCCTTGTTCAATGTTTGCTGCGCAAATGTTATTCTGCGTGGCGCTTCGCCCACTATACCCAATGCCGATGAAAAATCACACCCACTCGCACTCCCACGACAAAGCTGCCGCCTTTGAACCCGCACATCCGGTGCGTTTTGCGGCTGCGCGCAAAAGCACTTGGGTCAGTATTATTATCAATCTGGCGCTGACTATTATGCAGATGCTGGCCGGTTTTTTCGGCAAGTCGCAATCGCTGATGGCGGATGGTTTGCATTCGCTGGCCGACTTGCTGTCCGATGTATTGGTGCTGTTCGCCAACCGCCACGGTAACAAGCATGCTGATGCCAACCACCCCTACGGACATGCGCGTATCGAAACTGCTGCATCGTTAATTTTGGGTGCCAGTCTTGCCGCACTCGGGGTCGGATTGCTTATCGCCGCCGGAATGCGCTTGCAGCACCCCGATCAAGTTCAGTCGGTGCACCCCTTTACGCTATGGGTCGCCCTCATCGCGCTGGCCGCCAAAGAGGGCATGTTCCGTTACATGCTGGCCGTGGCGCAGCGCGTGCGTTCACAAATGCTGGTCGCCAACGCATGGCATGCCCGTTCCGATGCCGCGTCTTCGCTGGTGGTCGTTGTCGGCATCGTCGGTAATCTGCTCGGCTACACCTTTCTCGATCTGATCGCCTCCGCGGTGGTGGGTATCATGATTGCCTACATGGGCATCCAGTTCGCGCGCGATGCGCTGGCTGAACTGGTGGATACCGGGTTGGATGAAGAACAAGTCCGTGCCATACGCCAAACGCTCAAACACACGCCCGGCGTGCTTGGTTTGCACGAATTGCGCACGCGCAAAATGGCTGACAATGCCCTGGTTGATGCGCACATCATGGTTGATCCCAAAGTCAGCGTATCGGAAGGCCATTACATCGCCGAGGCCGCCCGCGCGGCCGTGCTGCGCAACCATCACGTGCTGGATGTGATGGTGCATATCGACCCCGAGGACGATATGCTGGCCAAGCCTAATGCGCACTTGCCGCCGCGCGAATTTTTGCTTGCGCATCTGATCGAGAGACTGGGGAGCGATTTTCCGCTGGATAATGATCGCATCGTGCTGCATTACCTGAGCGGCAAGGTCGATGCCGAATTGTTGCTGGAGCACGGCCATCTGCAAGATTCAGCCGCACTCCCGGCTTTACAGCAGAAATGCACAACCATCTCGGCGGATGACCGCTATTTCCGCAGCATTCAGATCTATTGTCGCGATGCACCATAGTGGTGCATCGAAAGCGGCAATGCCCCATCCGAGGGCAAATTTTTTTACCCATTTGCCTTGGGGGATATGGCAGAATGCGTCCCTTGCAGCAGTCGGTCGGTTGGCACACTTTGTGCTGAAATCGCCATAGATTTTTTTGTTTGTAACTCGTTTTAGATAATTAATTTGGGAGAGTGTGATGTTCAAGTCAGCAGCTGAAGCTATCAAGTCCATTCAGAGCGGCGAATATAAGTTCGTCGATCTGCGTTTCACCGACACGCGCGGTAAAGAGCAGCACGTATCGGTTCCGGCCAAATATTTTGGTGAAGACAAGTTCACTGACGGTCACGCATTCGATGGTTCTTCCATCGCCGGCTGGAAGGGCATTCAAGCATCCGACATGTTGCTGATGCCGGATCCGACAACTGCCTATCTGGACGCGTTCATGGACGAGCCCACACTGGTTATCACTTGCGACGTGATCGAGCCATCCGACGGCAAGGGCTATGACCGCGACCCGCGCTCCATCGCCAAGCGCGCTGAAGCCTATCTGAAGTCCACCGGTCTGGGCGACACCGCCTTCTTCGGTCCAGAGCCAGAATTCTTCATTTTCGACTCCGTACAATGGACTGTAGATATGTCCGGCTGTTCGCTGAAGATCAACTCCGAAGAAGCTGCTTGGGCAACCGGCGAGAAGTTTGAAGGCGGCAACACCGGCCACCGTCCGATGGTTAAAGGCGGCTACTTCCCCGTTCCTCCCGTTGACAGCCTGAACGACATCCGCGCCGCAATGTGCCTAGCTCTGGAAGACATCGGCATCGAAGTGGAAGTGCATCACCACGAAGTTGCCACTGCCGGCCAATGCGAAATCGGCACCAAGTTCAGCACACTGGTAAAGCGCGCCGACCAAACTCAAGCGTTGAAGTACATCGTACACAACGTTGCTCACCAGTACGGCAAGACTGCCACTTTCATGCCTAAGCCTATCGTTGGCGACAACGGTTCCGGTATGCACGTGCACCAGTCCATCTGGAAAGACGGCAAGAACACTTTCGCGGGCAACGGCTATGCCGGTCTGTCTGAAACTGCTCTGTTCTACATCGGCGGTATCATCAAGCACGCCAAGGCACTGAACGCGATCTGCAACCCGGGCACCAACTCCTACAAGCGTCTGGTTCCTCACTACGAAGCTCCCGTGAAGTTGGCTTACTCCGCCAAGAACCGTTCCGCTTCGATCCGTATTCCTCACGTTGCCAGCGACAAGGCGCGCCGTATCGAAACACGCTTCCCGGATCCGACAGCTAACCCGTACTTGTGCTTCTCCGCTTTGATGATGGCCGGTCTGGACGGTATCCAGAACAAGATTCATCCTGGAGATCCAGCAGACAAGAACCTGTACGATCTGCCGCCGGAAGAAGATGCAAAGATCCCAACCGTGTGCGCATCTCTGGACGAAGCCTTGGCCAATCTGGACAAGGATCGCGAGTTCCTGACACGCGGCGGTGTGTTCTCTAATGACTTCCTCGACGCGTTCATCGAGTTGAAGATGGAAGAAGTGAACAAGATCCGTATGACGACCCACCCGGTCGAATTCGACATGTACTACAGCATCTAAGTAGTACGCATCCCGAAAAACGGAGCCGCAAGGCTCCGTTTTTTTATGGGTGTGTGTTTGTCACTCCTGTGGTCATAACCTATACTTCGCGTCCCCCGTCTTGAAGACTCTTACCATTACGATGCTGCGTTTGTTTTTGATCATAGGAAGTCTGTGCTTTATCGGTATTGCACATGCCGAGATATACAAGCGCGTTGATGCCGACGGTCATGTGACGTATTCAAGCGAACCGCTTAAGGGATCGCACAAGCTGCAATTAAAACCGCTGCCCACTATGACGGCGCGGCCGCGCCCCCAAGTTCGAAATACTGATTCCGCCGATTTCCCGCGCGTGGATTCCGCCACGCAAAAAAGTCGCGACAATACCCGGAGGCAGATTCTGGAAGACGAGCTTGCCAGCGAAGAAAAAGCGCTGGCGGAAGCCCGGAAAAAAATGCAGGAAGGTGCGGAAAATCCCGAGGTGTACATGAGCAAGGATGGAAAAACCTACCGCAATGTGGCCAGGCAGGAAGAGAAAATGGCGGGGTTGCAAGATCAGGTGCTGATGCATGAGAAAAACATCGCCGCTCTTAAAACCGAAATCTCCAACAGCAAATAACCGCCCAATATTTGGCATGTTTTCTGCTTATAGTTAATCATGCCAAATTCTTCATTGCCCACACTGGAGCATCTTTCCACCGCAGTCATCCTGCTGGATGGTGAGTCACGCATATGTTATCTCAACCCTGCTGCTGAAAATTTATTCGGGCTGAGCAATACCAATCTGGTTGGGCATCCGTTGCAACATGCGTTCACACATACGGAACAACTGTTTGGAACCATTCAATCGGCGCTGGCTAGCCATGCCAGCCACATCGAACACGAATTGACATTGGGTATGCACCTATCCGGCAACAAGCAACACTTGAGTTGCACCGCAACACCTTTGCATTTAGAGCGTTGTGCACTGATGCTGGAGTTTCACACGATAGACCGTCCGCTCAAGCTGGCGCGCGAGGAACAGATGCTCGACCAGACGCAAGCCAATCGCTTGCTGCTGCGCAACCTCGCGCATGAAATTAAAAATCCGCTGGGCGGTATACGTGGTGCAGCGCAGTTGTTGGAGCAGGAGCTAGAAAGACCCGCGCTGCGCGAATACACCCAAGTTGTTATTCAGGAAGCCGACCGCCTCCGTTCGCTGATGGAAAAGCTGCTCACCCCGCAGCATGCGCCCCATTTCAGTGCGCTCAATATTCACGAGGTGTTGGAGCGGGTGCGTAGCGTGGTGCTGGCGGAATTGCCGGAAGGACTCGCCATCCAGCGCGACTACGACTTGAGTTTGCCCGAGTTGCATGGCGACAAGGAGCAACTGATTCAGGTCGTGCTCAACATCGTCCGCAACGCCGCGCAGGCGATGAAAGGCAAGGGGCAGATCGTGCTGCGCACGCGCATTACTCGCCAAGTCACACTGATGAAAAAATTGCACCGCCTCGCCATCGCCGTGCAGATCATCGACAACGGCCCCGGCATACCCGGCCATTTGCGTGACAAAATTTTTTACCCGCTGGTGTCGGGGCGCGCCGATGGGCACGGCTTGGGATTGACGTTGGCGCAAGACTTCGTCAGCCAGCATCAGGGCAGCATCGAATTTGAAAGCGAACCGGGACGTACCTGCTTCACCGTGATGCTCCCGCTCCCCCACTTAGGAAAATAAACATGAGCAACAAACCTGTCTGGATCATCGACGATGACCGCTCCATCCGCTGGGTGCTGGAAAAAGCGCTGGCGCGCGAACAGATCGAATTCAAAAGCTTTCCGACTGCCGACGAAGCTTTGGCGGAACTGCCCGGCAATCTGCCGCAGATGGTTATCAGCGACATCCGCATGCCCGGCAGTTCCGGCTTGGATTTGCTGCAAAAACTGCGCAACGATTATCCCAACCTGCCCGTTATCATCATGACCGCATACTCCGATCTGGAGAGCGCGGTATCGTCGTTCCAGGGGGGCGCATTTGAGTATCTGCCCAAGCCGTTCGACGTGAATCACGCAGTCGAACTGATTCGCCGCGCACTGGTGCAGAGCCAGCGTAAAAACCCGCAAGCCGAAGACGCGCAGGCCGCCCCCGACATTCTCGGCCATGCACCTGCCATGCAGGAAGTGTTCCGCGCCATCGGGCGTTTGGCGCAATCCAACGCCACCGTGCTCATCAACGGCGAGTCAGGTACCGGCAAAGAATTGGTCGCACATGCGCTGCACCGCCACAGTGCCCGCGCCGACAAACCTTTCGTCGCGATCAACACCGCCGCGATTCCGAAAGATTTGCTGGAGTCGGAATTGTTCGGCCACGAAAAAGGCGCATTCACCGGCGCAACCACCACGCGCCACGGACGCTTTGAGCAGGCCGAAGGCGGCACGCTGTTCCTCGATGAAATCGGCGATATGCCTGCCGAGTTGCAGACCCGCCTGCTGCGCGTATTGTCCGACGGCAACTACTACCGCGTGGGCGGCCACCAACCAATTAAAGCCAACGTGCGTATCATCGCCGCCACCCACCAGAATCTGGACGAGCGCGTCAAGCAGGGACTGTTCCGCGAAGACTTGTTCCACCGCCTCAACGTAATTCGCCTGCGCCTGCCGCCGCTGCGCGAGCGCCGCGAAGATATTCCGCTGTTGGCCAAATATTTCCTGCAAAAGAGCGCGCGCGAACTGGGTGCGGAGCAAAAGATTCTCAGCGAAACCGCGCTGAATTATCTCTCCGCGCAGGACATTCCTGGCAACGTGCGCCAACTGGAAAACTTGTGCCACTGGCTCACCGTGATGACCCCCACGCAACAAGTGGAAATCGCCGATTTGCCCGCCGAGTGGCGCGCCCCACATAGCAGCGTGGCAGTCAGTCAGGATTGGCGCAGCGCACTTGCCCAGCAGGTAGCACTCGCCCTGCAACGCGGCGAACCCAACATCCTGGAAACATTGACCAAGCAATTTGAACGGACCTTAATCACTCAAGCGCTGCAACACACCGGCGGGCGCCGCATTGAAGCGGCCACTTTATTGGGAATGGGGCGCAATACGCTGACGCGCAAGATTCAGGAATTGGGCTTGGAAGATCAGTAATTTATTAATTACACGGGATTTTTGATGGCGCGCTCAGAATTTTTCTGGCAAACTTGTAAAAGTTTTTAAAGTCATCGTCGGTCATTCCCGACACTCACCCCCAAATATTCCGGAGAGTAATCATGCAGCGTAAATCTCTTAGACTCGCATCTATTACCGCACTTTTGTTGAGTAGCGGCACCGCATTGGCAGTCCCTTTCAACTCGTTCGACCCGCGCTCTATGGCTATGGGTGGTGCGGGTGTTGCTGTAGGTGATCCCGCGACTGCACCGTTTTTTAACCCGGCGCTGCTTTCAGCTTCCGATCCCGCTAAAAAATACTCGTTGGAATTCCCCATCATTGGCGCGCGCCTGTACGATCCGGCAAAAATGCGTGACAATCTGCCACTATTGAGTGACAACATTACCGCTCTGAATAACTCGATTACTACAGCGACTGCAACCCCGTCCGTGGCTAACTTTAATGCCGTGGCAAACAATACCAACACAGTAAATTCACAGCTGTCTTCCTTGAGCAACAAACCACTGCAAGGTGAATTTGGCGCAGCAACAGTAATCGGTGTTCCGGGCAAAAACTACGGCATGGCCTTTTACGCGGATTCTTGGGGCGCAGTAGGCGGAACGCTGGAATATAACGATGCGACCACGCTCACCAATTTTTCCAACCTGATTTCGACCTGCACCGCTAATCCTGCCGCGGTCGGGTGCAGTACCATTACCGCCCCCACGTTGGCTTCAAAAATCCACTTGCGCGGTGTTCTGATAAGTGAAGCTGGTCTGCCGATTTCCCATGGACTTGTGACGCGGGATCAAGAGTGGGCGTTGGGGATTACGCCCAAGTACATGCAGTTGCAATTGTTTGACGCCTTACTGGATGCCAATTCTGGCAATACCAACAACGCGACCAGCAGCGACAATATTGCCAAATATAGCACCCTCAATTTTGATATGGGGGTGGCCAAAAGCTATCAAAATGGCTGGCGTACTGGCGTAGTAGTCAAGAACGTGCTGCCGCAAAAATTTGACTTCAAAAGAGCGGCAACTGCCGGTGGAACCCCCGTGGCGACCGGCTCGACCATGAACCTCAACCCGCAATTGCGCGCGGGTGTTTCTCACGAGACAGACTGGTCTACGTTGGCGTTCGATCTCGATCTGACGCAAAACGATCCGGCAGGGCTGGAAAACAGATCTCAATATGCAGCGCTGGGTGGTGAGTTGAGCGCCTTTGGATGGGCACAACTGCGTGCGGGCTATCGCGCCGATATGCTTAACTCTGCACGCAATGTGACCTCCTTCGGTCTGGGGCTTTCGCCAAGAATTCCTTTCTTCAAACTGCATTTCGACTTGGCTTATGCCTATAACGCTGACGAGCAAGGGGCATCATTGCGTTTCGGCTTTAACTTCTAAGCAGTTCGCATAAATTAAAAAGCCCCGCCGTGAAAATGGCGGGGCTTTTTTTACATCAGGCAAAATTTCAGCCTTGTATCTCGGCCACCACGGGAGTGTGATCGGATGGCCGTTCAAGCTTGCGCGGCTCTTTGTCGATCAGGCAAGCGCTGCAATTCACGGCCTCGCTAATCAAAATATGGTCAATGCGCAGCCCCCTGTTGCGGCGGAAAGCCATCATGCGGTAATCCCACCATGAGTAGGATTTCTCCGGTTGCTCGAACAAGCGGAAGGCATCGCGCAACCCCAGTTGCAGCAAGCCCTGAAACGCGGCGCGTTCGGGTGCGCTGACCAGCACCACATCCTTCCACGCCTCCGGGTCGTACACATCGCGGTCGTCCGGCGCGATGTTGTAATCGCCCAGCAACGCCAGCCTGGGATATTTCTTCAATTCATCGGCCAGCCATGCCTGTAATGCGGCGAGCCACTTGAGTTTGTATTCGTACTTGTCGGAGCCGACTTCCTGTCCGTTCGGGATATACACGCACACCACGCGCACACCGTTGATGGTCGCGGCGATCACGCGCTTTTGCTCGTCGGCAAAAGCGGGGATGCCGTACTGCACTTCGCTGATCGGTTCGCGGCTCAGAATCGCCACGCCGTTATAGGTTTTCTGGCCGATAAAGGCGCTGTGATAGCCCGCCGCCAGCAACTCGGCCTGCGGAAAATCCGCGTCCTGTTGCTTGGTTTCCTGCAAGCACACCACGTCAACAGGATTCGTCGCCAGCCACTCCAGCAGATGCGGCAGGCGCACCTTGAGCGAGTTCACATTCCAGGTCGCCAGCTTCATTCGGTCTTGGGTTTTTCTGCCTCGGGCGCGGATTTAATAACGGGACGGTAGCCATAGGGAGCGGCCTTCGGATATCCCGCGGCATCCAACTCTGCACTCCAGCTACTTTCCAGAAAACCTTTCAGCCAGCTTTTGCCGATGTTCATTACCGGAATCTGGTCTCCGCCCGAGGCTTTTTTAAATGCCTCTACCTCTTCGGCCGTCACCAGATTTTTTTCAGTGTAGGGAATGCCGCGTTTGCTCAGGTAATTCCGCGCCATGCCGCAGCCATCCCTGCAACTTTCGGCCACATACAAAGTCACCGGAAATTTTTCCTGGGCGCGGCGAATTTGGTACGGAGTGGTATCGCCGGGATCAGGTTCGGACAACGGTTTAATTTTGTTGATGTCGGCCGCATCCGTCAGCGGCTCATCACCATAATGCACTTTGCCGGAACCATCCAGAGAACGGTAATACTCCTCGGCCTGTACGCTACCTGCCAAGAGTAACAACGCGAACAATCCAAAATACTTTTTCATGTTTGTCTTCAAGGAAAATTAATCCGCCAAACCGTTATGGCGCAACAACGCGTCGATCTTGGGTTCGCGGCCGCGGAAGGCGACGAACGAATCCATCGCGTTGCGGCTGCCGCCCACCGCCAGAATTTCCTGACGGAAGTGGCTGCCCGTGGCGACATCCAGCACGCCGTTTTCCTCGAACAAACTGTACGCATCCGCCGACAGCACTTCCGCCCATTTATAGCTGTAATAGCCGGCCGCATAACCGCCCGCGAAGATGTGTGAGAAGCTGTTCTGGAAGCGGTTGAACGCGGGCGGAATCAGCACCGCAACTTCTTTGCGCACGCCGTCCAATAACTGCTGCACGGTCTGCGTGCCGTGTGCATCGTAGTCGCTGTGCAAACGCAGGTCGAACAGCGAGAATTCAATCTGGCGCAGCATCTGCAAACCGCTCTGGAAATTTTTCGCGGCGATCATTTTGTCGTACAGCGCGCGCGGCAATTTTTCGTTGCTCTCCGCATGGCGCGTCATGCCTTGCAGCACATCCCATTCCCAGCAGAAATTTTCCATGAACTGGCTGGGCAGCTCGACCGCATCCCACTCCACACCGTTGATGCCGGATACGCCCAGCTCTTCCACTTCGGTGAGCAGATGATGCAAGCCGTGACCGAACTCGTGGAACAGGGTAATCACTTCGTCGTGCGTGAACAGCGCGGGTTTGCCGCCGACCGGTGCGGCAAAGTTGCAGTTGAGATAAGCCACCGGCGTCTGGATGCCCTTGGCCGTGCGGCGGCGCGTGATGGCATCGTCCATCCAGGCCCCGCCGCGCTTGCTAGCGCGCGCATACAGGTCGAGGTAGAACTGTCCGATCAAGGCACCCTTGCTGTCGCGGATGTCGAAGAAGCGCACCGCCTCATGCCACAGCGGCGCGGTCGCCGGTTTGATGCTGAGGCCGAACAGTTTTTCGACCAAACCGAACAGGCCGGACAACACCGCATCCTCGGGGAAGTATTGCTTCACTTCCTGCTCGGAGAAGGCGTAGCGCTGTTCGCGCAGCTTCTCGCTCACATAGCCCACGTCCCACGATTGCAGATCGTGCAATTTCATTTCCGCTGCGGCGAACGCACGCAACTCATTCAAATCGTTTTCGGCAAAATGCTTGGCGCGCTGCGCCAGCTCCAGCAAAAACTCGGCGACCTGCTGCGGCGTATCCGCCATCTTGCTTGCCAACGACAGCTCGGCGAAATTGGCGAAGCCCAGCATCTGCGCTTCATCCGTGCGCAGCTTCAATATCTGCGTCATCAGCGGCGTGTTGTCCCAATCAATCTTGCTGTCTTCGGCCAGTTGCTCACTGGCGCGGGTGGTGTAGGCACGGTACATGCGCTCGCGCAAAGCGCGGTTATCAGCGAACTGCATCACCGGGCCGTAGGACGGCGCTTTCAGCGTGAACAGCCAGCCTTGCTTGCCCGCTTCCTGTGCCGCTTCGGCGGCCACTTGGCGCTCGTCTGCCGGAATGCCGGAGAGGTCTTTTTCATCTTCGATCAGGCAGGTGTAGGCGTTGGTCGCATCCAGCAGATTGTCGGAAAATTTCGAGGTCAGCGCGGAAAGTTCCTCCTGTATCGCCATGAAGCGCGCCTTCTTGTCTTCCGGCAACTCGGCACCGCCCAGACGAAAATCGCGCAGCTCATTCTCGATGATTTTTTTCTGCGCGACATTTAATGCCGCGTAGTTCGCGCTGTTGCGGATCGCCTTGTATTTCTGGAACAGCGCCAGATTTTGCGACAGCTCGGCGTAGTACTGCGTGACTTTGGGCAAGTTGGCGTTGTACACCTCGCGCAACTCCGGCGAGTTCATCACCATATTCAAATGCCCGACCTGCCCCCATGCGCGCGACAGATGCTCGTGCGCATCCTCAAACGGCTGCACGAAATTTTCCCAAGTCGGCGGCGTGGCATCGGCCAGCAGCTTCTCGGTCAGCGCGCGGTTGCGTGCGAGCAACTCATCGACGGCGGGAGCGATATGTTCGGTTTGGATCTCCGCGAAACGGGGGAGACCGGAGAAGTCTAATAATGGATTCATTTACGGCAACCTAGATTGAATAAGCAACGTGACCTTCGACGATGGTGTGACGCACCCGGCCTTGTACGGTGTAGCCGTTGAACGGCGTGTTCTTGCCTTGGCTCTTCAGCGCGGCGGGTTCGACCTTCCACGTAGCGGCGGGATCGAACACGCACACATCGGCATGCGCGCCCACCGACAGATGCCCAGTCTTCACACCCAGCAACTGCGCGGGATTGATGGTGACGCGCGCCAGCGCATCCGGCAGCGATACCTTGTCTTCCGCCGCCCACTTCAACACCAGCGGCAACAGCAACTCCATTCCGGTCGCGCCCGCTTCGGCTTCGGCGAACGGCATCTGCTTGGCATCTTCATCAACCGGCGAGTGGTTGGAGCAGATTGCATCTATCGTGCCGTCGAGCAGACCGGCGCGCAGTGCGGCTTTGTCGCGCTGGCTGCGCAGCGGTGGAATTAAATGGCAGTTGGAATCGAAGAAGCCGATGTCCATTTCGGACAAATGCACGTGGTTCATCGACACATCGCAGGTCACCGGCAATCCCTGACGCTTGGCGGCGCGCACCATCTCCACGCCTTCGGCGCTGGAGATGCGGCAGATGTGCAGCTTTACGCCCGTCTCGCGCGCCAGTTGCAGCATGGTGGAAAGCGCGATGGTTTCGGCCACCACGGGAATTGCGGGCAAGCCCAGACGGGTCGCCACTTCGCCGTCATGCGCGACGCCGTCTTTGGCGAGGAAGGCATCTTGCGGCCGCAACCACACGCGGTAGTCGAACGTCGCCGCATATTGCATGGCGCGCATCAGCACGCGGGTATCGGTAAGCGCCGTGTCGGCTTGGCTGAACGCCTTGCAGCCTGCTTCGGTCAGCTCGACCATTTCGGTCAGCTCTGTCCCCTTCAAACCGTAGGTCAGCGCGCCCACCGGAAACACGCGCGCCTTATTCAGCAAGCGTGCGCGGTGCTTGAGCATCTCGACCAAGCCGGGCTCATCCAGCGGCGGATCGGTGTCGGGCGGACAAGACAGCGAAGTCACCCCGCCCGCCATCGCTGCATCCATTTCCGATTCCAGCGTGGCGCGGTATTCGTAACCCGGCTCGCGCAAACGCGCGGCCGCATCCACCAGTCCCGGCATCACGATCATGCCGTCGGCATCAATCACCCGCTCCGCCACAAAGCCTTGTGGCGCTTGGCCGATTGCGGCGATGCGCTGGCCGACAATGTATACGTCCTGCTTCGCGTCGATCTTATTGCTGGGGTCGATCAATCGACCGTTTTTGATATGGATATTCATTGCTTGCCTCCCGCCAGCGTACTCATCACCGCCATGCGCACCGCGATACCGAAAGTGACCTGCGGCAGGATGACCGACTGCGCGCCGTCGGCCACGCTGGAGTCGATCTCCACGCCGCGGTTCATCGGGCCGGGGTGCATCACGATGGCATCGCTCTTGGCCTGCGCCAGCCGTTCCTGCGTCAGGCCGTAGTATTTAAAATATTCCTGCGCCGAGGGTAGCAACGCACCCTGCATGCGCTCGTTTTGCAGGCGCAGCATCATCACCACATCCACATCCTTCAAGCCTTGCTCCATGTCGTGATACACCTGCACGCCGAGCTTCTCGACCATCGTCGGCAGCAGCGTCTTCGGCGCGACCACGCGCACTTCCGGCACGCCCAGCGTGGTCAGCGCATGAATCTGCGAACGTGCCACGCGCGAATGCAGCACATCGCCGACGATGGCGACGCGCAGGTTGTGAAATTCTTTTTTGTAGTGGCGGATAGTGAACATATCCAGCAGCGCCTGCGTGGGGTGCGCATGGCGACCATCGCCCGCGTTGATGACGTGAATGTCGGGCGCGACATGCGCCGCGATCAGATGCGCCGCGCCGCTGGTGGAATGGCGCACCACAAACATATCGGCGTGCATCGCGCACAGGTTGTCCACCGTATCCAGCAGCGTCTCGCCCTTGCTGGTGGAAGACGAGCCGATGTTGAGGTTGACCACGTCCGCCGAGAGTTTCTTGGCGGCGATCTCGAAGGTGGTGCGGGTGCGCGTGCTGTTCTCGAAGAAAATGTTGAACACCGACTTGCCGTGCAGCAGCGGCACTTTCTTGATCTCGCGCCCCTCGGCCTCATTCACGAACTCGGAAGCCGTGTCGAGAATGTTGCGCAAAATGCGCGCGGGCAGGCCTTCGGTGGTGAGCAAGTGTTGCAGCTCGCCGTGTTTATTTAACTGGGGATTGTTCATGCAATGATTCCTGCGCTGGGTTCATCAAAATACGCTTGCAGTATTTGCTGCGCGGCATACTGGTCAATCAGGTTTTTCTGCTTCCTGCCGTGAATTCCTTCGTCGTCCAGCACCGAACTTGCAGCGGCGGAAGTATACCGCTCATCCACCAGCAAGACGGGCAAACCGAAGCGGCCTTTCAGGCGGTTGGCGAAGCGGCGGCACAAGGCGGTCATCTCGTGCGGCGTACCGTCGTCGTTGCACGGCAAACCGACCACCAGCGCGGCGGGCTGCCACTCTTGCAGCAACGCCGCGATCACCGCAAAGCGCGTATCGTTTTTTTCATCGTCGATAGTGGAGAGCGGGCGGGCCGTGGCGGAAATCGTATTGCCGACCGCGATGCCGATGCGTCTGGTGCCGAAATCGAAAGCGAGGAGCGTACCTGAAATAGGTGTGGATATGCCCTCAGGCATGTCCGGCCTCATCGGAAAGCGTGGCGTAATCAATGCCCAGCAACTTCATCGCCGCAGGCAAACGCTCATCGGCAGGCAGGTCGAACATGATGCGCGCATCGGCGGGCACACTGAGCCAGGCGTTCTGCGCCAACTCCTGCTCCAGTTGCCCCTGCTCCCATCCGGCATAACCCAGCGTCACCAGCAAATGGCTGGGGCCGCGACCTTCGCCCACGGCCTGCAAAATATCTTTCGAAGTGGTGAGCCCCACCTTGTCGTTGATGCGCAACGTCGATTGCCATTCGCCCATCGGCTCATGCAGCACAAAGCCGCGGTCGGTCTGCACCGGGCCGCCGAAATGCACCAGCACATCTTCCAGTTCGGGGGGATTGAGCGGCATATTGATCTGCGCGAACAGTTCGCTCAAGGTAAGGCTGATCGGACGGTTCACCACAATGCCCATCGCGCCCTGCTCGTTGTGTTCGCACACATAAGTGAGCGACTTGGCGAAATAGGGATCGGTCATCGCCGGCATGGCGATCAGGAAGTGGTGACTGAGGTCGAGTTGGGACATGGCGCTATTGTAATCGGAAGCCACACCTGCACACAATTTTCGTTCCGGCGAAACAGAAGGTGATTGCGTCCGTAAGAGAATGTTGCTCGGGCTTATTTTTTCATGCAACGCTGATACCTTCCATCCACCTGTTTTGCATAATTCACCGTGGTGAGTTTGCGGGTAAATTTCGGGCTGGTTAACACGATTTCCGGCACGCAGGCGCGCGGCATCGCGGGAGCCAAAGCAAATATTTTTTGGTACAGCGAAGTCTGCTCGAAGCCCGGTGATTTTTCCTGCAACAGGTCGCGGTAAATTTGCGCCTTATCCATATTCAAACGCGGCGCGATGGCGAGTAAGGCTTTCATTGTCTGGCTGGCGGGCTCCTCAAGTGCCACGCCGTCCTTATAGCGCAGCAGGTCTCCATCGGGATCCAGCGTAATGCCGGACAGGGAGCTCACCGCTTTCTGAAACGCGGCGTTGCGACTGGAATAAATGCCCGCGTTAAAGTCGGCGAAGCGGTAGGTCAGGCTTTCATACTTCGCCGGGTAATCCAGCAAATACGCCATCCCGAAATACAGGCCGCCTTTGCGGGTGAATAGCTCGTTGCGCAATGAAGTTTTTACGCCGTAGGGGTAGGGCTTTGCTGCGGCATAAGTGTTGGCGAATGTTACGCCAACCTGCATGGGGCCGCCGGTATGTACCGGGTTGTAGTCCGCCAGCAGGTCTTTGCCGAACGGGATTTCGGAGGTCATGTCCTGGTATAGCGTGTTTACTTCGTTTTCTGTTTTGAGCGTGTCGATGCGCTGGTTGTAAGTGCGCCCGTCGGGCGATTGCCTGTCGAGGCTGCTATCCATCAACCATTGCGGGATGCTGTATTTTTCGCGGCGTGCATCCAGTTCGCGTCTGACAATTTTGCTCAGACCGGGAACCATGGGCTCGGCCTGAAATGAAGACTCCTGCTCAATTTCGGCGATAACGGCACAAACATTTTCTTTGGTTGGAACGATTTTGAGTGCATCAAATGCGGAAAGCATATCCGCCGCCCAGCCGCCTCGGTCGGTAAGTTTTTGTGGCAACAGGCTGTTGATCAACGGCAAGCCAGTTAGCGGCTTGGGCTTGGGGGCAATCGGAGCCGATTTCGCCGCCGGTTTGCGGGGTGCGGAATGCTTAATTTCTTCCTTGGCTGGCTGGCTTGAGCATCCAACCAGCACAAGCACAATCGTTGCCGCGAGCAGTCGTTGGAAAGAGAGCGATGAATACATTAATTTTGCGGGAGTTAAAACTTTTTACAATACCGCCCTGACGTCATCAATTCTTATCAGCCCCCGCTCAAGCGAGAAAAGCCGGCTTTTTTGCTGTTGAATTCAGACAGGACGCTCAATAGCGTATTTGACTACGGAGCAGGAAATAAGTCTATGGCGACGATAAAAAAACAAAAAGAAATTCCACAAATTCTATGGAATCAAAGGCTGGGAATTCAGGGCATTTCGTAGCCGAAGCCGCGAATTACCGCTGCCGCTTTTTCGTTTTTCAAAAAAGACAGAAATGCTTTGGCTGCCGCTGGGGCTTTTGCGCCGGTTAGCAGCACAGCGCTTTGCCGGATGGGTTTATGAAATTCTGACGGAACCAGCCACCATGAGCCTGCGGTTATTTTGCCGTCCCGCATAACTTCCGATAAGGCAATGAATGCCAATTCGGCATTTTCGGTCGCGGCGAGTTGATAGGTCTGCGTGACGTTTTCGCCTTTTACCAGCCGTTCCTGCATGGCATTCCACATCGTCAACTTTTCCAATGTTTCTTTAGCAGCAACCCCATAGGGAGCCAGCCGGGGATCGGCAATCGCCAGTTTGTTAAAATTCCCTTTGTTCAGAACGGCGCCTCTGGCATCCACAAAATCAGGCTGGGCACTCCACAGCACCAGTCTACCGATAGCATAAACAAAGCGCGAACCTTCAACCGCCTTTCCCTCTTGCAACAAGCGCTTCGGAATAGCATCGTCTGCCGACAGCAGTACATCGAACGGCGCTCCGGCGGTAATCTGCGCATAAAACTTGCCGCTGGAGCCTGAGCTTATTTTTAGCGTATGCCCGCTTTCCTGCTGAAACTGTACGGCGATACGTTCCAGCGGGGCTGCAAAATTCGAAGCCACCGCGACGCGCACTTCGCCTGCCTGAGCTGGCGTGCTTGCCAAGCCGGCCAGTATCGCGATTGCGGCAATGTGGCCGCACAATGAAAAACGCATCATCAGCTCTCCGTGTTAACTGCGGTAATGATAACAAGCCCGCAGACTGAGAGTAAGATTTCCATCTCTGCGAACATTGATTAGACTGCAGGAACAAAATTAATCTTTCTGCCGGAGGCTCCATGCGGTTTAAGTACCTTTGCATTGGAATGATCGCCCTGTTGTCAGGTTGCGCTTCGACCGGCAACGAATGGCAAAAAGCACCGTCCCAAGTTGCCCGCCCCGGCAGCACCGTCCAGATTCGCGTCGCACATGCCGCCAATAACCGCCTGAAACGTATGACTGCGGAGCAATTGCGTATTCTGCTGTCTACCGCGAAATTTACTGTGCAGCAGAACTTCGGGGTGAATGTCGAATTTAGCGATATTGAAGAAATCAGCATCGAGCGTCTGTTCGCGCATATTCCGCCGCGCGTTGCGGCGTTGAGTTCTCCGGCTATCTACGATTTTAAAGCGGGCACCGGTGATAGGCGCAAACTCGCCGAGGGCATATTCAGCACGCTGACGCAGCGGGGGACGAAGCTGGAAGATGCCATGAATTTTGTCGCCCCATTTCTGCCGCCGTCCCATCCCGAAAATTTGCGGGAATTTTCGTCATTGCTGACGGAGGTCATGCTGTCTCGTTTGGAAGACTGGCGCGGCATCAACGCCGCTGACGGCATGCCGGTGCTGGATGCCAGTCCTTTTAACGAATGGGTATATTGGGATGCGGCGGGCTATGGCAATTTGCCGTATGAACTCGTCATCACCAACCAGCTGATCGCGAGCGCCGAATACGTGGATGTTGATGTGCACTCCGCCTTGCGGGGCGGAGTATCGGTCGGCACGACGACATACAGCCGCGGGAGCAAATTCGGCGCATATATTTTCTGGAGCACATTCCCGTTTCAGGACGATTCGGAGTACACGCGCAAGTTGCGCGGCGGCGAAGGTTATTCCCCGGCGGAAGCTGCCGAGTTGTCCGGCATTTATCTTGCCCATGAAATCGGCCATCTGCTGTTTCAGTTCGGTCACCCGTTTGGAAAAAAATCTTGCATCATGAATCCTGTCAGCATGCTGCGTTTTCGCGAGTGGTCGCGACAAATCAACGGCGCGGATTGCGCGATAGGCAGCACCCCGGAAATGACGATCGGCGCTGTCCCGTTTTACTTCAACTCAAGCTGGACAAAAGCATTGCCGGAACAATGACCACCCCATTCGGGTAATTGTTTTTGCCGCATGCGGCAGGCACGATGTGCGTTCTGCCAACACAAAATTCCCCTTATGTTTGAATATATTTTCTTTGATGCCTCACTGCGCGATCAATTTGCGGAATACGCAACAAGTCTCGGTGTGGCGCCTTCCCTGCGCGACGATCATATGGGTATGGTGGTGGAGATTCCCGAGGACATCAGCGAAGCGCAGGAAGATGCGATCGAACAGCGCTACGACGAGCTGGAGCAGCAACAGTCGGAATTGTTATTGGGCGAAGACGGCGGACTGAAACGCATCGCCGGATTCAACTACAAGCTGCCCGACGGACAATCGCGCATGGTGCCGTTGCAGGCGGAAATTGCCAGCCGCCTGCTTGCCGCTTTCACCATGGAAGAAATACAGTCATTGTTTGAAGCTGTTGCGCACAGCACACTTTATCCCGGCGAAGAACACTTGTGTAAAATACTTGCGGCGGAACTGGCCAAGCGCGACTGATGATGCTTGCTACCTACTAATGCCGAGTGGTGAGCTGCGGCGTCTGCTGATATAGTCTGGCGCACGATTGCCAGACCACCTGCTATGCCAAAACACACCACTCCCGATCACGCGCGTCTTGACCGTGTAGTTGCCGAAGCCCGCCAGCAGCGGGAATCTCGCGAAGCCGGCTATCGCGAGCGCGCCCTCAAGTTATTTCCATGGATATGCGGCAGGTGCGGACGCGAATTCTCCGGTGTGAGATTGCGCGAGCTCACCGTCCACCACAAAGACCACAATCACGACAACAATCCACCCGATGGCAGCAACTGGGAGTTACTCTGCCTGTACTGCCACGACAACGAGCACTCGCGAGTAATGGATGAGGCCGTGCGTAGTCGCGGTGCCGACAGCCAATCAGTGGCTACGCACAATCCTTTCGCCGACCTGAAATCACTGCTCAATAAAAAATCAGAGTGAAGCTATGGCTGCAATGAAACCTGAACACCTGCAACTACTGGTTACCCGCGAAATGCCCTATGGAAAATATAAGGGCCGCATGATCGCCGACCTGCCCGGTAATTATCTGAATTGGTTTGCGCGCAAAGGTTTTCCGCCCGGTGAAATAGGTATGTTGTTGTCGTTAATGCAGGAGCTGGATCATAACGGCCTTTCGGCCCTGTTGGAGCCGCTGAAAAAACGCTGATTTACTTGCTATATAAACAAAATTTTTCACCTTGAATGTATTACATCGTCCCAACGCGTTGCCAGTTCGTATTACTATGCAAACTCAGCCGGAGCAGGGGTTTCCATAAAAAATAAGCATCCGGATGCTTATTTTTGCCTATTGCATTGGGCATTGTTAAGTTTGTAAATATTTAACCGGAGAAGTGATGCGGGTTCTTGTTATTGATGATTCCCAGATGAATGTGACGCTGTTGCGGCATCTCATTAAAAAATTGCCGGATTGTGAATCTGTGCCGTTTCTAAATCCGCTCGAAGCCATTGAGTGGTGCAAAAAAAACGAACCGGATTTGGTGGTGGTGGACTACATGATGCCGAATATGGACGGCATTCAGTTTACGCAGCGATTCCGAACCGTGCCCGGTTGCGAAGAAGTGCCGGTGCTGATGGTGACTGCAAATCATGAAACGGGAGTGCGGCATGACGCGCTCAACAGCGGTGTAACCGACTTTCTCAACAAGCCGGTAGACAATGATGAATTTTTGGCGCGCGCCAAAAACATGCTGGCATTGCGCAAAAGCCTCAAGCACCTGCACGATGAAATTCGCAAAGCAACTGCCGCAATCGTCGCCCGCGAGCAAGAAACGATTTTTTGTCTGGCCAGAGCCGCGGAATACCGCGACCCGGAAACGGGTTCCCACATTCACCGTATGGCCCACTACTCGCGTCATATCGCGCGGATACTGGGGTTGTCCGCAGAGCTGCAGGAGCTGCTGCTGGAAGCGGCCCCGATGCACGATATCGGAAAAGTGGGAACGCCCGATTTGATACTGCTCAAACCCGGCAAACTTACTCCTGAAGAATTCAGCATCATGAAACAACACTCGGTGATTGGTTACGAAGTGCTGAATGCCAGCCAGTCGCCGCTCCTGAAAGTGGCGGCGGAAATTGCGCATACCCATCATGAAAAATTTGACGGCAGCGGGTATCCGCGCGGACTGCGCGGCGAAGAAATTCCATTGTTCGGACGCATCGTGGCAGTCGCGGATGTGTTTGATGCATTGACCTCGGAGCGCCCCTACAAAAAAGCCTGGGATATCGACAAAGCACAGCAAATGTTACGCGAAGGGGCCGGGACGCATTTTGATCCTGTTTGCGTGGAAGCGTTTTTTACCGAGTGGGATGCCGTGCTCGAAATCAAGAACAGGTTTACGGATGAGGTCCTTGAAGTAAGAGACCGCATGCTCGAATAACTGTGCCGAGGCTGCAATTAACTAAATTCAGGGGGATATTATGAAAGTTGCTCAAATGCGTTGGTCGGACAAAAGCGGCTGGGGAGCGTTGCCCGGGTTGTCCGCGGATGCGGACATTGTGATGGTGTTCGCCGACCATCCGTTTTTTCATGATCCCGCTTGCTATAAAGAGTTGCGCGAGAGATTTCCGAAGGCTCATATCGTTGGCAGTTCTTCTTCCGGCAGTGTAATGGGCGGGGAAATTAGCGATGGCGATTTGGTCGCTACCGTGGTCAAACTTGAAAAATCCACTGTTCGTCTTGCCTCGATCGATATTGCGCAGCCGACCGATTCGCGCGAACAGGGCGTAGCGCTGATGAATAAACTGGCTGCTCCCGATTTGCGCCATGTATTTGTTCTTTCCGATGGCTTGCTGGTGAATGGCAGCGAATTGGCACAGGGACTAAATCAGGCCGGCATTGCAGTCACCGGGGGGTTGGCCGGAGATGGAACGCGCTTCGGTGCCACTTATGTGATGGCGGATGATGCGGCCAAGAGCGGACGTATCGCGGCTTTGGGTTTTTACGGTGACATCACTGTCAAGAGTGGCTGCTTCGGCGGCTGGGATGAGTTCGGTGCCGAACGTATTGTCACCAAATCAACCGGGAATGTTGTCTATGAAATTGATAGTGAACCGGCGCTCGATTTATATAAAAAATACTTGGGCGAGCAGGCCAACGAACTGCCCGCCAGCGGTTTGCGCTTTCCGTTGAGTATTCAGGCCGGAAAATCAGAAAAGGCCCTGATACGGACATTGCTGGCGGTGGATGAGACTGCGCGCAGTCTGACTTTTGCCGGGGACGTGCCGCAAGGCAGTCTGTGCAAATTAATGCGCACCGATCTGGATAATCTGATTGTTAATGCCGGTATGGCGGCGGAGGAAGCGCGCCCGGCAACCCATGGTTCGACGGGATTGTGTCTGGTGGTGAGTTGTGTCGGGCGCCGTCTGGTCATGGGGCAGCTGACCGAAGAGGAGCTGGAAATCGTACAGGAAAAACTGGGCGCGAACACGTCAATCACCGGCCTGTATTCCTATGGCGAGCTGGCTCCGTTCAGCGACATTACCCGATGCGAGTTGCATAATCAGACGATGACGCTCACCACCATCTACGAATAAGTACTCCCATGCATCGTCTTCTGGAACGCCAGCTACGCCGTCATCTGGGCGCAGATTTTCAGCCGGATGACGCGCTGAAATCTTTGCTGGACACGATTAACAGCCACTACCACGAGGCAGACAAAGAACAGCGCTTGCTGCAAAACGCGCTGTCGATGAATAACACCGAGCTGAATGCGGTGAATGAGCGCCTGCGCAACCAGAATGCGGAGCAGACCCGGATTTTGCTGAATACGCTCAGCGATGGTGTTTTTGCTACCGATAATCACGGGCGTCTCACATTCATGAATGCCGCAGCGGAAAAAATGTTGGGCTGGAAAGAAAGTGAACTGCACGAACAATTCTTTCATGAAAAGGTGCAGTTCTTTTTGCCCGATGGCGTTGCGATTCCTTCCAACTGCAGTCCGCAGCTGGACGTCATGCAAAAAAGAGCGCCGATCGACAGCAACGGCCAGCTATCCGCGCGCAGCGGCGCCCGCGTTCCGGTCGAGTATCACTCCCGTCCGATCATAATCGAGGGGGCGCTGGTCGGGGCGCTGGTTTCCTTTCAGGATGTCTCGTTGCGACAGGAAGCCGAGCATAATTTACGCATCGCATACGATCGGCTTAAAGAAACGCTATCCGAACTGGAGTTCCAGAAATTTGCACTGGACCAGCATGCCATTGTCAGCATTGCCGATCATCACGGCAGGATCACTTATGCCAACGGTAAATTCGTTGAAATTAGCCACTACAGTGCTGCGGAACTATTGGGACAAGACCATCGGCTGTTGAATTCGGGCCATCACTCGCATGAATTTTTTAAGGCGATGTGGCAGACAATCGGGCGAGGAGAGATATGGCGCGGCGAAATTAAAAATCGCAGCAAAGATGGCCATTTTTACTGGGTAGATTCCACCATCGTCCCGTTTATGAACGATCAGGGTAAGCCCGTGCGTTATGTTTCAATCCGCACCGACATTACCGCCCGGAAGGAGATGGCTCAGGAGCTGCAGAAACAGCGTGAGTTTTACGAAAATATCAGCGAAACATTAGGTGAGGGATTGTATGTCCAGGATTTAAACGGACGGTGCAGCTACATGAATTCTGAAGCCGAGAGATTGCTCGGCTGGAAGCGGGATGAATTTCTCGGTATGCCGGTGCATGACACCATTCACCGTGTAACGCAGGATGGCGAGGCATTACCCAGTTGCGACTGTCCGATCTCACTTAACCTGCAGGCGACTGGACGGGCACATTGCGACGATCAGGTATTCACGCGCAAAGACGGCACCCTCTTCCCGGTTGAAATTTCGTCCCAGGCCATTTACCGCAACGGGGTGTTCGACGGCTCTGTGGTGGCATTTGTGGATATTTCCGAGCGCAAGCAACACGAACTGGCGATTCGATTGGCGCAAGAGCGGCTTAATCTGGCTCTGGATGGCTCCGGCTTGGCGCTATGGGACTGGGATATTGCCCATGACCGTGTTTATCTGAGTGACCGCTGGTCGGTCATGATGGGCAACAAGCAACAGGACTCCGTGTTAAGCAGTGCGCAACTGATCAGCTTGGTCAATTTGCCGGATCGCCCGCTACTTCAGCAGGCTCTCGTGTCTGTGCTGAAAGGACACGCCGAATTTTATTCGGTCGAGTTCAGAATCATACGGACCGATGGCAAGCAGCTGTGGGTGCATACTCACGGCAAAGTGGTTGAACGAAATGCCGCAGGGCTTGCAGTTCGTATGACGGGGACCAATTCGGATATTACCGAGCGCAAGCATGCGGAGGAGGCGTTGCGTAAAGCCAAAGACGCAGCCGAGGAAGCCAGCCGTGCCAAAGGCGAATTTCTGGCCAATATGAGTCATGAGATCCGCACGCCGATGAACGGCATCATCGGCATGACCCGCTTGGCTCTCGAAACGGAACTCAATGCGGAACAAAAAGAATATCTCGGCTTGGTTCAGTCTTCCGCGGATGCCTTGCTGGCCATCATCAACGACATTCTGGATTACTCCAAAATAGAAGCGGGCAAGATGGTGTTCGAGAAGATCGAATTTTCATTCCCGGTTTTGCTTTCGCAGTCTACCCGTTCGATTGCGCTCCGCGCCCACGAGAAGGGGCTGGAGTTGCTGATCGACATTGCGCCGGATATTCCCGAAACACTCATCGGTGATCCGGGGCGCCTGCGTCAGGTCATCGTCAATCTGGTCGGCAACGCAATCAAATTCACCGAAACCGGTGAGATCATCGTCAAGGCTGTAATGAGCACGATGCAGCCCCATCGCGACAAGGTGGTATTGCACCTCAGCGTGAGCGATACCGGCATCGGTATCCCGCAAGAAAAAATTCAAGGTATTTTCGAGTCGTTTTCGCAGGCCGACAGCTCCACCACCCGGCGCTACGGTGGTACGGGCCTTGGTTTGAGTATTTCCACCCGGCTGGTCGAAATGATGAACGGCTGCATCTGGGTTGAGAGCGAAGTAGGCAAAGGCAGCACCTTCTTTGTCGAGATTGTGCTCGGTCGCGGCCAAACTCAAACGCCGCAGGATAACCGGCAGATTAAAGATCTGCGGGTGTTGGTGGCGGACGACAATGCCAGCAGCCGCAAGCTGACTGTTGATCTCCTCCGGCGCTGGGGGATGCAGGCACATGCGGTCACTGATGGCTCCGAGGCAATTGCCGAACTGGGCCGGGATACCTATCAACTTATATTGCTCGATGCGCGCATGCCGGGAACAGACGGTTTTGCGGTTGCCGAATATTTGCGGGCACATCCCGAAATACCGACCATTCCGGTGATGATGCTGACATCGGAAACGCAAAGTAGTGACGCAATGCGTTGCCGGACATTGGAGTTGCCGGCATACCTGTTAAAACCTTACTCGCAGTCGGACTTGTTTGATGCGATTATGAATTCGCTCGGACTGTCCGGTATTCGCAATACTTCTTTGGATAAGCCCGGCAGTTTGCAAAAAAACAAACGTGAATTAAATGTGTTGCTGGCTGAAGACAATATTGTTAACCAAACGCTGGCTACACGTTTGCTGCAAAAATTCGGCCACCAAGTGGAGGTTGCCGGCAACGGGCGGATTGCCGTCGAAAAATGGCAGGCCGGACAATATGATTTGATCCTGATGGATGTGGATATGCCCGAGTTGAACGGCTTTGATGCAACCGCGCGGATACGCGAGCTTGAACGGCCGCTCAACTCTCGGGTTCCCATCGTTGGCCTAACGGCACATGCGATGCAGGGAAGCCGGGAAGAGTGTCTGGCCGCCGGCATGGATGGTTATCTTTCCAAACCGATAGATACGGATGCGCTCTGGGCGCAATTGCAATCTATCGGTTCAAGCACGCCGTCGCCCAGCTTGTCGCCGAGCGATACGTCATCGCCAGCCAAGACCGAAATGCATCAATTTGATTTAAACAAAGCGCTGGCCATGATGGCTGACGACATGGAGCTATTTCGAGAAATGGTGAATATCTTCCTGACTGATTATCCCGTCCATCTTGAAAACCTGGGCGTTGCAATCAGGGAGAGCAATGCCAAAGACACGCGACACTTGGCTCACACACTTAAAGGCATGATCTCGGTATTTTGTGTGCCGTCGATTTCAGGTATAGCCGAACGGATTGAGCTGCAAAAAGCCGCCGATCTTAATCAGGCATATGCAGAGCTTGGCAATGGCTTGATCTGGCTGTCGAATGAATTGAAAAAGGCCTGCAACTAAAACGCGCGCAAGCGCGTGTCCGGCAATCAGTCTTCAAGAGCCCGCACTTTCACGGTCTTACCTTTCACCTTGCCCGCTGATAATCTCTTCACCGCTTCGCGGGCGATGCCGCGTACCACCGCCACATAGGTGGACATATCGGTGACGGTGATTTTTCCGACCTGTTCGCGCGTAAATCCGGCCTCGCCCGTGAGTGCCCCCAGTACATCCCCGGGACGAATTTTTTCTTTGCGTCCGCCGAGAATTTGCAGCGTGACCATCGGCGGCAGGAGTGGTGACTGATCTTCATTTTGCAGTGCGCCCAAGTCTTGCCAGTCCGGTTCGATACGCATCATTTCGGCAATGCGGATCACACGGTTGCGGTCGGCGGGGCTGCACAAATTGAGTGCCCAGCCATCCTGATCTGCGCGCCCGGTGCGCCCGATGCGGTGGATGTGGATTTCCGGATCGGGCGTGACATCGACGTTGATGACGGCTTCGAGTTGAGAAATATCGAGACCGCGCGCAGCCACATCGGTGGCAACCAATACCGAGCAACTGCGGTTGGCGAACTGGATCAACACCTGATCGCGTTCGCGCTGCTCCATGTCGCCGTTCAAGGTGAGCGCTTTAATGCCCTGTGCATGCAGCACTTCCAGCACCGCGCGGCATTGTTGTTTGGTGTTGCAAAAAGCCAGTGTGCTGACCGGGCGATAGTGCTTCAACAACAGCGCGACGGCCTGCAAACGGTTTTCGTTTTCCACCTTGTAAAAGCGCTGGCGGATTTTGCTTTCTTCATGCTGCTCCGGCAGCTTCACTTCTTTGGGCTCGCGCATGAACTGGCGCGCGAGCCGGGCGATGCCGTCGGGATAGGTCGCGGAGAACAGCAGGGTCTGACGGTTCGCCGGGCATTGCTTCACCACGAAGGCGATGTCGTCGTAAAAGCCCATGTCCAGCATGCGGTCGGCTTCGTCCAGCACCAGCGTGTTGAGTGCGTCCAGCTTGAGACTGCCGCGATCAAGGTGATCCATGATGCGCCCCGGCGTGCCGACGACGATGTGCGCGCCGTGCTCCAAACTGTCGCGCTGCGGACGCATGGTTGTGCCGCCGCACAAAGTCAGTATCTTGATGTTGTCGACGGAACGCGCCAGACGGCGTATTTCTTGCGCCACCTGATCGGCCAGTTCGCGCGTGGGGCATAGCACCATTGCCTGCACGGCAAAACGGCGCGGGTTGAGATTCGTGAGCAAAGGCAGCGCAAAGGCCGCCGTTTTGCCGCTCCCCGTTTTCGCCTGTGCGATCAGATCATGTCCGGCCAGCGTGACCGGCAGACTATCGGCTTGAATGGGCGTCATGCTGCGGAATTCGAGTTGCTGCAAAGTGGCCAGCAGAGAGGGCGACAGCGGTAGTTCGTTGAAAGAGCGGGCTGCGGGGGGGAGTGAAGAGGGGGTGGTGTTTTTAGTCATATGCGATTATCTCAGGCCACGGTACGTCATGTCTGAAAATTTTCCCCATACGTTTTATTGATCGGGAAATCCTTAGGTTTACTTCTGCATTCCTTAGGCCGCCGACATCATATCCTGATAGCAAAATAATCCTTCGCTGATTGAGTTACCTCATGGACGGACTACATTCCCAATTGTGTCAGTTGAGTTATTACGTTTTTGTTCCAATTCGGCACAATTTATCGATAAATTATTTCTGGAGCTAATTAATATGAAAATCAACAAAACAGCATTAGCAATTTTGACACTGTCTATGTTTGCCGCATCTTCGGCCATGGCGGCGGGAGATAATTCGGAAATTTCTTTGAACGGTTCGATGGATAGCGGCCAAAACGACACTCCGGGCGCGAAGACGACGACCACAACACAGGTGATAGGCAGCTACGGCTATTATTTCATGCCACAGTTGGTTGGCCGGGTGGTGTTGGGGATCAATGACTCGGATGATGGTGCAGGTACCAAAACGACATCCGAAATCTACGGTGTGGGCGCCAAGTACTATATCGGCTCCCCCTCCAAGGGCGCTGTCGTTCCCTTTGTATTCGGCGATATTCTGGCACTTAACGCACAGTCCGGAGGTTTTACTTACACGGGCTCGGTGATTGATGGGGGCGGTGGTATCGCCACATTCCTGACCGAATCTGTTTCGTTCGACGTGGATGCGAAATATCGCCAGCAATCGTTTACTGTTGCCAGCACTACGGTGAACAATACCGGTTTCACGATTGATTTCGGTATTACCGCGCGATTCTAAAATCGAGGTATGAAGGCCGCTCGTAAGAGCGGCCTGTTTTTTCATTATTCAACTTGCAATACACCATATGAAATCGCTACTTCGTTTACTCATCGTGCTGCTGTCGATGTATTTTTTGCCGGCGAACGCCGAGCAGGAAAAAGTCGCCGTTGTTGTGTACGGAAAAAATGCCGCATCCAGGCAGTATTTGCGCATTGCGCAGACGCGAATGGAGCAACTGCTGGGCGACAACGGTGTCGTTGTTATAGATCAGGCGAAAGCCGAAGAATTGAAAAAGACCTGGACGCAACTGAGCGATCCGGGTGTGCTGATTACCGCCGAAGATTTTGTCGAGAACGCGGGACGTTTCAAGATTTCCGGGATTTACCGTATCTATCTGGATGTGGGCAAATCGGTCGGTCTGGCTTCCATTTTCACGGCCACCGCTGTGGCCGATATTCGCTTCATCGGTGAAGATGCCCAAGTTAAAGCCGCGGCATCCGCTCCAATGGGGACCAAAGGTATGCCCCCCTCTGACGGATTAACCGAGTCGGCTGCGGTCAATAATGCGATTCAGCGCGCGGTCGATTTGTCGGCCGAAAAATTCGGTTTCAAGGTGATGGATATCACCAACCCAAGGCTGGTGAAATTTTCCCTGAAGAGCGTCCCCGATCCGGGGGCGGGGGCTGCCGAGGTTGCCGCACCGCCGCTGCTTACGAACAGCGATAACATCGTGCATTACGCCAAGCTGAAGTCCGATGACTGGACATCGGAAGAACCCACCTGCGTGAGAAGTTCGGAAGGTGGCCGTATGGGGGCGATAGGCACTTACATCATGAGCACCTCGTTCAATTTCGGCAGGCCGACGCGCGCCTATGCTTCGGCACTCCACGTGGTTGACGTTGACGCCAAATCCGAAGTGGAGCGTTTCGATGTGTCGATCAAAGATTCGCGCTATCAGTCTGGTGGCTCGAAAATCACCGATTGCCGCTTTCTGCAAACTTGGCGCTATGTCGCTGCGGTGTCGCAAAGTCATCTGATCTTTGCCGATACCGAACGCGGCGTTGAACTTGGTAGAATCTATTTCGATGACCCGTTCAAAAAGCCCGTTTTGATGCACTTGCGTGCAGGCGGAAACGATTATTTGGCGGTGAGTGAAGGCGACCGCCGTCTGTATTTTCAAATCACTCGCGAGTGACGGCTCGGTAAACAACAAGAAATCCGGGAGAAGTTTTTAATGCTCGTTCGCACCTTAGCTGTTGCCGTCCTGTCAGGCTTTTTATTCTCCCCGCTGTCGATGGCGGCGAGCTGTACCGGAGGCGGCGCAAAACCCGACTGGGTGGATAACCCCGAATCCAGTAGCGACGCTTATTTTTTTGCCGCCGGGGTGTCGGATAAATTGAATGCACCTTTATCCGAGCGTATCGCAGCCGCCAAACAAAATGCTTTAAAAAATCTGTCGGAATCCATTGAGGTTTCGGTCAAAAATTCTCTGATTCTGGAACAATCCAGCAAGAATACGGCCGGACATGAATTGACCGATACCAGCCTGCTTTCCATTACCAAGACTTCAACCAGCGCTTCACTGCGCAATGTTGAAGTGATTGCCACCTGGGAAGACCCGAAAACTTGCGCGCTGTGGCTGCGCGCCCGCGTTTCGCAGAAACATGTCGAACAGGGAGATCGGAAGAGCGTCGTGTAGGGAAAGAGTGTAGATCTCGGTGGTCGCCGTATCATTAAAAAAAAA
>FZPW01000051.1_pt1 | contig 63360 bp, 70 predicted proteins | sample 1534771 | NCBI WGS metagenome assembly FZPW01 (sample SAMEA104161894, study PRJEB21768) | metagenome | biome: subterrestrial habitat; feature: phreatic zone; material: underground water | place: France | collected 2016-06-01 | depth 60 m | reverse complement strand
TTTTTTTTTAATGATACGGCGACCACCGAGATCTACACTCTTTCCCTACACGACGCTCTTCCGATCTTTACATCAACTTCATCTATTTGCGCCGGGTCGAGAAATTGTTTCGCGTAGGAAAGATACACACGCTCCCGGATAAATATATCGAACAGATCCGGATCAATGTGGCCGTTTTCCTTGAACTTACCGAGAATGTGCAATGACTCCGTCAGCGTTTTTCCTTCCTTGTAAGGCCGGTCCTTCGCTGTAAGCGCCTCGAAAATATCGGCAATACCCATCATGCGCGCCTGTACCGACATCTGCTCGCGCGTAAGTCCGCGCGGATAACCCTTGCCGTCCATTCGTTCGTGGTGTCCGCCAGCAAATTCGGGCACATTTTTCAGATGCTTGGGCCACGGTAACGATTCGAGCATCTTGATCGTCACCACGATATGGCGCTGGATAATTTCACGTTCGGCCGCAGTGAGCGTGCCGGCAGTAATGTTCAAATTTTCTATTTCGTCTGCGCTAAGAAAATCGACCTGCTCACCGGCGGGATTTCTCCACACATATTTCGCGATGCGGCTTACCCGCTCCTGATCGGCAGGTGCCATTCTTTCGGCGCCCTGATTGCACTTGCGCAAAAACTCCCGGTCATCGTCCAGTTGCCGGATGTGCGCATCATATTCGGCTCGCGCAACCGCCTCCCCCTCCTTGCCGGACAAGACAGCCCGGAGCATATCGATCTCCGCATCGCGTTTAAGCACTTCGAACCGCGTATCCACCAGATGAATACGGTCAAAGATAGTTTGCAGCTTGGTCGCCTTATCGACCACATGAACCGGCGTGGTGATCTTGCCGCAGTCATGCAGCAAGGCCGCGATTTTCAGCTCGTACTTTTCTTTCTCCGTCATTGCGAACCCCTGCAATGACGTCCCTTTTTGCGCGCGCCCCACCGCTTCGGCCAGCATCATGGTCAGTGCCGGCACACGGGCGCAGTGTCCTCCGGTATAGGGCGACTTATCGTCGATCGCGGTATTGATCAGACTGACAAATGCCTCGAACAAACCTTCAAGCTGTTCGATCAAGCGGCGATTACTGAGTGCGATAGCCGCTTGCGAAGCCAGCGATTCCAGCAGTTGCTGGTCATCCTGAGTAAACGGTTTCACCGTTTTGCTGACGGGATCAATCGCGTTAATCAGTTGCAGCACACCGATGGTCTCGTGCTCGTGGTTGCGCATCGGCACCGTTAAAAAAGACCGGGAACGATAGCCGGTTTTTGCATCAAATTTTTTCGTGCCGGAGAAGTCGAACCCGCGCGCCACATAGGCGTCATCAATATTGATCGTTTCGCCGCGCAATGCGGCATAGGTCACCACCATCGCCAGATTGGGCTCGCCGTTAACATGGAGGGGGATAGGATCGAAAGGAATACGCCCTCCGGTAGCGCCGCCCATATGAATCCCCAGAGAGTCTGTGCGCAGAATTTCAAAGGTCAGCGCCTGCTGCGCCTCATCCACCAGATACAGGGTACCGGCATCGGCATTGGTAATCCCTTTCGCCGCCAGCAGAATATTCTCCAGTAGCTTATCGGTATTTTTTTCGTTCGATAGCGCGGCACCGATCTCATTCAGATCATGCAGACGGGTAAACAGCCGCTCCAGTATCGGCGGCTGTCCCCGCATTGTTTCTGTGCCCAAGTTTGAATTTTCCATAACGTGCAATTACTTGATGCAGACCGAGCGAACCTGATGAATATCGGTAATACCCAGCAGCACTTTTTCGATACCGTCCTGCTTCAGGGTGCGCATCCCCTCTTCCAGAGCAATCGCAAACAATTCGGCAACACGCGCATGCTCCTGAATGGCCTTCTTGAGCGGGTCGGTACCGATCAGCAACTCGTGCAAACCGACGCGCCCACGGTAACCCGTGCCGGAACATTTTTCGCAGCCGACGTGTTCATACAAAGTGATTTGCCCTTTGTCGTCGCCGAACAGTTTGATCCACTCGGCATACAGCGCTTTGTAGGCGGCGTTAGCATCTTTTTTCCAAGCTTCGGTACTCATCAATTCGCTCGCATATTCGGCCAGCAGCGCTTTGATTTCTTCCTGCGTGGCGACGTGCGGCTTCTTGCAGTCCTTGCACAGTCTCTTGGCCAGACGTTGCGCCAGAATACCCAGCAAGGCATCGGCGAAGTTAAACGGGTCCATGCCCATGTCCAGCAGACGGCTGATGGATTCCGGCGCGCTGTTGGTGTGCAAGGTGGCGAACACCAAGTGGCCGGTCAGCGAAGCCTCGATACCGGTGGAGACGGTTTCCTTGTCACGCATTTCACCCACCATAATCACGTCGGGGTCGGCACGCAGGAAGGCGCGCATCACCGTGGCGAAATCGAGTCCGGCTTTCTTGTTGACCTGCACCTGGCGCAGACCTTTTTGCGTAATTTCGACCGGGTCTTCCGCCGTCCAGATTTTGGTTTCCGGCGTGTTGATAAATTTCAGGATGGAGTGCAACGTGGTGGTTTTACCGGAACCGGTCGGACCGCACACAAAGAACAGGCCGTAGGGCTTGCTGACGGTCTTCTTGACCAGCTCCAAATTGCGCACCGAGAAGCCCATGTTGTCCAGCGGGATAGGTTCTCCGGAAGCCAGAATACGCATCACCACGTCTTCGACACCTCCCTGCGACGGGATGGTCGCCACGCGCAACTCGATGTCGAGCGGGCCGTATTTTTTGAACTTGATCTTACCGTCCTGCGGTTTGCGCTTTTCCGAAATATCCAAGTCGCACATGATCTTCAGGCGCGTGACCAAAGCGTTGCGGTAAGTCGAAGGCACTTCGATGTAATTGAGCAGCGAGCCGTCCTTACGCAAACGGATACCGGTCTTGCCTTTGCCGGGCATCGGTTCGATATGAATATCGGACGCACCCATTTTGTAGGCATCCACGATAATTTTGTTGACCAGCTTAACCAGCTCGTTGTCGGCGGCGGCACTGACGTCGTCCTGAGCTGCACTGGAGTCGTCTTCATCGCCGCCCAACGAGGTCAGCAGGTCATCCATCGTCCCCATATCCTCGAAGCTACCGGTGGCATCGCCCGCTGCGCCACCGCCGCCATAGAACAAATCAAGCGTAGCCTTGAATTCGCGCTGCGGGCACACCTTGTAGATCAGGCGGTGCTTGGGGAAAATGTTGTTGACCACGCGCGAGGCTTGGATACGCTCGGGGTCGGTTGTCAGGATCACCAGACCATCGTGCGTATCGTCAATCGGCACCCAATGGCTGCTTTCCACATATTCTCGGCGCAAATTTTTGAGCATATCCGAGGGCTTGATCCGATCAGACTTGTAGGCTTCGTAGGGCACGCCGAAGAAACTGGATAATGCCTTACCCAGAGCCTCTGTCTTTACCTGAAACTCATCGATCAGCACGTCTTCCACATCGACGCCTTTGCGCCGAGCGGTGCGCGTGGCCAGTTCAAATTCGGCGGCGGACATCACGGCATCCGCAACCAGATAATCATATTTGGTTTTGACGATACCGGCCTGTTGCTGGCGTTGACGCAAAGCTACTGCCAACGTTTGCGTGAGTTCGCGCACACCTTCTTCCACCAGTTCGGGGAAAGGATGTCCGGCTTTGTTGTTGATCACCTGCATCACACCGATCAACTCGCCGCCGCTGCTCTCCATAATTGGCGCCACCAGCATTTGTTTGGTGCGGTAGCCGGTACGCTTATCCACATCCTGCAAGAAACGCAGCGATGGACTAAACGAGGCCAGTTCGTGCTCGTCATACACATCCTTGATGTTGAGCAAGCGCTTATGAAACGCGGCAAAACCGGCAATGCTTTGTTCCGCGATCGGAAGTTTGAGATCCTTAAACGAGTTGAGCCCTGTTTTAACTTTCGAGATCAGCGACGCCTTATCTTCCCCCACCACATAAATCGTTAAACGATCCGCGTTAAACAAGCTGCAAATGTCCTTGCTGACATCCAGCATGATCTCGTCGATATTATTGGTCGCATGGATCTTGTTGGTGACCTGATTCAGGTTCTTGGTGAACTCTAACTGAGCTCCCATATCGTTTACATTGTTTTGCACCGTGCTGTTCATAGCGTTTCCGATTTTTCCCTATTGCTGCTGCGATCTGGGAATAGACCACAGCCCGTTTTCCAATACTTCGACCTTATAGCCCGCCTGTGCCAGGATAAATGCGGCCGCCGAACTGCGCCGTCCGCTCTGGCAATACACAATATAGGGCGTGTCTTTGCTCAACACGCCAACCGCGTTACGAATATCATTCAGAGGCACATTGATGGCACCCGGCAATTTATCGTAACGGTACTCGGGTGGATGACGCACATCCAGCCACACGGCCCCTTCCGCCACTTTGCGCTTTGCCGCCTGATAACCGATTTTGTGCAGCAACGGCTCCTGCATTAATTCCAGAAAATCTTCTTTTTTCAGGCGCAGTAGCACGCCGTTGCTTTTCATCGTCACGGTCGCATTGCGCTTTGCATCTGAAATCAATGCCTCTTCACCGAATACATCGCCGGATTTCAGATCGGCCAACACCATGTGGACACCGCCGACCAACCGGGTTACCTGCGCCCGCCCGCTTTCGATCAGATAGTAATAATCTCCATCCTCGCCTTCATGAATAACCACTTCTTTGTCCCACACGGCGATCACTTCAATGCGGTTCAGCAGTTTTCCAATATTGGCCGAAGGCAAATGTGCAAACGGGCTATTGCTGAGATTCTCGGCGCTGAACATTCCCGAATGCAGCAACCGCTTTACCGCCGCGTCGGCCCCGTCTTTCCCTCCCGGAGCTTTCGTATCATCCTGATAGGCGAACTGATCCCAAGTCACCATCTGATCCAGCAACTCGTCACTTACCCGCAGCAGCTGAATCTTGGTCAGAGCGGTGGCCGCCTGAATATCAGGCTGGCGCTTACCGATCGGATGCCGGGCCCACTCCGAATCGGCGCGGATCAATACGCGATTGCCGTCGGCATAAACCACTTCGAGCTCGCCTTTAACCAGATAAACAGATTGTCCGTACAGAGGTTGCTCCTTGAACGGATCCGCCCCCTGCGCAAAGGTTTCCAGATGACAGTACTCGAGCAACTCACGCAAGCGCGAAGGGCTGAACGAGGAGATCGGCTCCAGCGCGGCGAGTACTCTGATGTCCAGAACATCTTGCATCGTTTTTGTCCTAAAACTCGAACACTTGTCCGTTTTGCAACATGCGTGGAATAAATCCGCAGACACACTCGCCGATTTCCTGCATAGTCAATTCGACTTCACCCGGCTTCAAATGGGTAATAAAAACTTCCGGATTGCGTTTCAGTTTAACGATATCTTTCGCCAGCAAACTCGGACAAAAATGCTTCGACATCAAGGCCAGATCAAGTTCGGCATTCGAAAATGCCGTCTCCACAATCAAATATTGCAAGTTATCGATTGCGTTAGCCGCCTCCCATAATCCATCGCAGGCGGTTGTGTCTCCGCTGTACACCAGACTGGCCACGCCGCTATCCAGATGAAAGCCGACCGCCGGAACCACGTGATTGGCCGGAATCGGTGTGATTTTCCGACCATTCAGATTAACGGCCTTGCCGAGCTCTATGGTTTCATAACGCAAGCAAGGTTCTTGCGCATTAGGAATTTCGCTAAAGTCGGGCCATATTTTCCAGTTGAATATGTGCTGCTTGAGAATGGCAATGGTCTCCGCTGTGGCATGCACCACCAGCGGTTTGTCGCGCATAAACCCGACGCTGTCGACCATCATCGGAATACTCGCGATATGATCGAGATGCGAATGGGTCACAAAGACATGATCAATCATCACCATTTCGGCCAAACTCAAATCTCCGACCCCGGTTCCCGCATCAATCAGCACATCGTGATCGAGCAGCATGGACGTAGTACGCAAGTTACCGCCGATCCCTCCGCTGCACCCCAGAATTCTCAGTTTCATTGTTGTCCCATCCTTGGCCTGTTAGCAGGCACACTCGAATTCAGTTCGCGGTTCATTTCGTCTTGAATACAAAAACGCCATCCCAGTCCGCACCGGGAGGATTGTTTCGAAAATAGGCCACGCGCTCGGCATACACCTGATACAACTTATCCTGCGGCGAACGCTTGTGCAAATCCGACAACAGCGAATCGGCTTGCGCCCAATTTTGTTGACGGTACGAAAGCAACGCCCGGTGAAAAAGCTCGATTTCATCCGACACATCTTTGCCGACCTGCCCCGCCACGCCTTTGGGTTCAAAAATAGCCACCGGCTTGTCTTTTCCCTTTACGCGTACCCAATCCAGTTCGCGGTAAACAAACTCGGGAGCGGCTGCTTTGGTATTTTCCCCCACCACAATACCTGCGCCGTATTCCTTGGTGATCCCCTCCAGACGCGAAGCCAGATTCACCGCATCGCCCATCACGGTGTAGGCCACGCGCACATCGGAGCCCATGTTCCCGACACTAACCCGCCCGGTATTGATTCCGACACCGATACGGATTGGCGGCCAGCCGCGCTGCTTAAAGTGCGGCTGCAATTCCTCCAGCACCCGCAACATCTCCATACCGGCCAAGATAGCGTTATGCGCATGGCCGCTCTCGGGCAAAGGTGCCCCCCAGAACGCCATAATGCAATCGCCCATATATTTGTCTATCGTTCCCCGATGCTTGTAGACTACACGCGACAACGGCGTCAGAAATTCATTCATCAGCAACGACAACTCTTTCGGCTCCAAACCTTCAGAAATCGTGGTAAACCCGCGCACATCCGAAAACAATATCGACATCTCGCGACTGTCGCCCTCCATCGAAACTTGCTCCGGACGCTTGCTCATCTCGCCGACAATTTCTTTCGGCACATATTGCCCGAACAAGCGGGTAATCTGGCGTTTCGTGCGCGATTCAAAAAAGTAGCCGTAAGACATATTGAGCGCAAACAACATGAGGATCATCATCAAACCGCCGGCCAAGGGCAAGGCAATATTACCGAACTGCCACAAAAGGCCGTTAATGACGACAGAGACAAGCAAGAGCGATGTTGTCATCAGCATATCCTGCATCGGGCTCAACAGCGGCAGCAAAAAGCTCAGTGTCACGCCGACCAGCAGCAACAGCAACACTTCAGCTCCCACAGTGTAAGGAGGCGCAGACTTGAACGACTGACTGAGAATACCGCTGATCACGTTGGCGTGAATCTCGACGCCGGGATAAACCTCATCCACGGGCGTACTACGCATATCCATCAACCCCGGGGCAGTTGTTCCGACCAGAATGATTTTATTTTGCAACGCAGCCAACGGCGTCCTGCCTTGCAACACATCCGTGACAGAGACATATTTGAACGTGCCGGAACCGCCTCGGTAAGGAATCAGCGCGCTCACATCGCCATCGACCGGAATACGCAAACTGCCCTGTTCCAAGTCCATTCCAAGCCATTCCAACCCGGTATAATTTTCGTCGCCCCCGGAAAATCCCAGTTGAAGCTTAGGGGAGCCCAGTACGGCACGAACCATGGCAAGCGACAGCGATTCGTAATATGCCCCCGCATACTCAACAACCATCGGCACACGCCGAACGACGCCGTCAAAATCAATCATGGGATTAAAATGCCCGGCCGAAGCCGCACTGCTCATCAGCAGGGGAAGATTTGCACCGTAACCATGCCAGCGGGTGAAATTAAGCTGACGTCCGCCAATGTCATCGGCGACAAATACCGGAGCCGGCAACATCCCCGAAACACCCTGTTCATCGGCATTAAAGTAGTATCCCAACACGACGTTATGTTGCTTCAGTTTGGCGGCAAACATGCTGTCGTAATCAAGTTGCGGGCCGAGCCGGGTCAACGCAGATTGAAATTGCGGCACGCCTTTCAGTTCGCCCCGCCCCAACTCTTGCAAAACTTTCAATCCGGAACTGTTGTCTTTTTCCGCGAACACCACGTCAAAACCGACTACCGCAACGCCGTACTGATTGAACAGCTTGTCCATCAGCACGGCAAGCGTATCTCTGCCCCAAGGCCAGCGGCCTTGCTCCTTCAGACTTTTTTCATCTATATCGAGAATGACGATGCGCTCATCCGTCTTATTCGGAAGCGTAAGACGCAGGCGAGTGTCATACAACTTGGCCTCGACGAAATTGACGAACCCCAATTGATAAAACTTGGCCGCATTACCCAGAAACAACAAGACAATGGCAAGGCCGAGCACAATCATCAGGGCATGCTTTTTCACGTGCACCTCGCCATGTATAAGGAAATATATTGACCGTTCAAGTTAACGATCACGCTTTGAAATAAAACTCCATCTTCACACCGGCCAGCTCGATAATATCGTGGTCGCTTAATTGATGCGGATGCTCTCCGGTTGTTTCGCCATTGACCAGCGGAAATTTCGCCCCCTCCACATGGGTAATAAAATAACCGTGTGGCCGCTTTGCCAAAACAGCCACCTGCACGCCCGGCTTACCCAGTGTTGTCAAACTCTTCACCAATTCAAGTTCTTTCCCGGCGTTCGGACCATTCAAGATTTGAATGGCTGCTGCTTGCTGCACCGGAGCTGCGGCAGCTTGCGGAGCGGCACCACTCTGGGCTGCAAAAACAGGTTTGCCTGTACCGGTTGCAGCGAACTTACCAGTCACCTCGGCAACTTGCGCAGCCGCACTGGTATGCGTGCCGGTAAACTCGCCATTTTCATGAACAGCCGTCGATGATGATGTTTTCACCGGACGGTTCAACACCATGGTCTTTTCAAAATCGACTGCCGAAGTTTGCGTCGGCTGATCGTTCAAATATTTGAGCTTGTACTTTCCGATTTCGATCAAATCGCCGTTTTGCAGGAAATGCTTTTTCGTGACCGCACCATTCACCGACAAACCGTTGGTACTATCGAGATCCTCCAGAAACGAATCGTTGAGGATGGTGATAATCGCGGCGTGCTCGCTGCTGATCGCCAGATTGTCGATCACAATATCGTTATGAGGCTTACGTCCGATTGTGGTGCGTTCTTTGTTCAGCACGCATTCTTTCAGCACCACACCATCCATGCTGAGTATCAATTTAGCCGGCATATTCTCAATCCCCGTAGTTAATTCTTAAACCAAGATAACAATTTCTGCACCCAGCCATGCGGGGCAGAAAATTTTCCATTCACTTTGACCAGTATCACCGACACATTGTCGCGACCACCGTTGTCGTTCGCCAACTGAATCAACTCGTTCGCGGCCAACGGCAAGTTGGCTTTCAATATTTGCAGCGTCGCGCCGATTTCCTCGTCTTCGACCATATCGTTCAGACCGTCGGAACAGAGCAAATATATATCCCCCACCCGCACATCATGCACATGAACTTCGGCCTCGACTTCCGCATCAATACCGACTGCGCGCGTTACCAGATTCTTGTTCTTCGAAGTCCGCGCATCCTCTTTGCTAATCATGCCGCTGTCAATCTGCTCCTGCAGCAGCGAGTGATCGCGGGTAATACATTCGAACAGTTCTCCGCGCAAACGGTACATGCGCGAATCGCCGACATGCGCAACCGCGACGCGGTCGTCATAAAAAACCGCCGCAACAATAGTGGTGCCCATACCCGCATATTGCGGCTGGCTTTGTGCGGCATGAAAAATCGAGGCGTTGGCTTTTTGCACGTTGTCGCGCAACAACACGACCGCCGTATCCTCGCCGCTGAAAGCGTCTTTATCCTCTGGATTCACGCTCTCCAGCTGATGCTTGATCTCGGTCGCGACCACCGAAACCGCGATGCCGCTGGCAACCTCGCCCGCATTGTATCCACCCATGCCGTCAGCCAGCACGACCAAACCGGACGGCGTATCAAAAGACACACTATCCTCGTTGTGCGACCTGACCATCCCCGGGTGACTCTGGCTGACTATCTCTAGCGCATCTTCTTTATTCACTTTCCACCCCTGCAATTAATCAATGCAAAGTAGCCGCACACTGACGGATTGCTTCCGCCATTTCCTGTCCGGTCTGATAACGCTCGTCCACTTTCTTCGCCAGCGCTTTATTGATGATGGCAACAACGCAAGGCGGCACATCCGGACGTATGCTCAAAATATCGGCGGGCGGCTCATTCGCGATACGGAACATGAGCTGCGCCATCGAGTCACCTTCGAAAGGGAGCTTACCACACACCATCTGATACATACTCGCCCCCAGCGAGAACAGGTCGGACCGACCTTCAATTTTTGTTCCCGCCAATTGTTCCGGCGACATATACGAGGGAGTCCCCAGCACCATGCCGGTTTTGGTCTTGGACGAATCGGTGATGCGGGCAATGCCGAAATCGGTCACCTTCACCGCATCATTTTCGGCGTCATACATAATATTCGCCGGCTTAATATCGCGATGCACCACATGCTGGCCGTGGGCATACCCAAGTGCATCGGCCACGCGCGCGACGATGCTCAACACTTTGGGCAGCGGCAACAAGTTATCTCGTTTGGTATAAGGCACCAAATCCCGGCCCTTGAGAAACTCCATCGCGATATATGCGAGGTCATGCTCTTCGCCCGCGTCATACATGGTGACAATGTTGGGGTGGTTCAACCGCCCTGCCGTTTCAGCCTCGCGGAAGAAGCGCGCCTTCACATCTTCCAGCTCGTCTGCCTCGAACTCCTGCGACAAATTCATGGTTTTGATCGCGACCACACGACTGATCTTCGGGTCTTTACCCTGATAAACCACCCCCATCGCGCCCTTGCCCAATTCCTTTTCAATCTCGTAACGCCCCAGCATCGGCTTCGACACGCCAGCGCGATCCAGCAGCATCGTGCTGGCATTGCTCTTGCCCGATGTACCGCCGAGTATCACTGTCTCCGACATCGCCTTGGCTTGGTTCAAACGCTGCTCCAGATCGCGGAACTTCGGATTGTAATCGACCATATACCGGAACACCGACTCCGCCTTGTTGAACTGTCGCTTGCGCTCGAAATCCAGCCCCAAGTTGTACAACACATCCATCAGACTGTCGTCCATCGGCACTTTGCGGAACTTGTCGAAAGCAATATCCAATTGCCCCTGCCCCTGAAACGCCAAGCCCAACATGCGGTTACTCTCCGCCGAATCGGCATCGGATTTGATCTTCCCTTGCTCCGTCACCAAAAAACGCTTGGTCGTCAGCAGCAAATGGCCGACCAGCAAAAGCGATGCGGGCAGCATCAGTTGCAACCAAAGCGCCTGCGTCGTCATCAAAACAAAGTGGCCGGACAGCAATGTGACGAACAACACGCCGGTGACCAGCGCGCCGACACCCGCGCTCAGGCGCGGCAGCAACACGATCAAATATAAAGACACCAGCAGAAAAACCGCAATCTGCGCGCCGAACGCCCAGCCGGGAACCACAAAGAAATCCTGCTTAAGGATGCTGGAAACCGCATGCGCCAAGGTCACCACCGGCGACATGCCGGCGGAGATCGGCGTTACCTGCTGCGCACCGACTCCGGCGGCAGTTGCCCCGATCAACACAATCTTGTCGCGATATTTCTCGGCCGGAATTTTGCCGGTCAGCACGTCGTAAAACGAATCCGCCTGAAACGCGGGCTTGCCGTCGCGGTCGTTGTAAAAATAGGTATACATGCGCGACAGCGAATCGGTGGTGATATTCAAATTGCCGATCTTAACGCTCTGCCCCGTCGTAACCTGTATATCCTTGGGCTCGAGATTCAAACTTTTGGCCGCCAGCATCAGCGACAACGAAGGGTAACTCTGGTCGTAATAACTCAGCACCAGCGGCTCGGTGCGGATACCGCCATCCACATCGGGGGTCACGTTGACATGCCCGATAGCCAACGCTTGCGCGCCCAGCATCGGGATCGGCACTTGCGCGCCATTGCTCATGAGAGGCGACACACCGCTACCGCCTGCCGCCACATTCAGCAAAGCATTTTTCAACACGTAGTCAGGCAGCGGATGATCCGGTTTACCTTGCGGCTCTCCCAGCTCAAACAACATACCCAACAACACCGAGTTGGCTTTCACCATGCTCTCGGCCAGCTTCATATCGTTATCGAGATGCGACAAGGCTTCCTGCAAAATCGCATTCAACTGCTCCCACTCCGCCGGATTACTCTCTTTCAACGACGAATTGGCCAGCAATGCACCGATTTTATTCACATAGATAAAACCGGAATCTACCTGCGGCTCGGAAAACAATACCGTGTGACCGATCACTTTGGCATGACCGTTGGCCAGAATATCCAGCAGTTGCCCCTGCACCTCGCGCGGCCAAGGCCAGCGCCCGAGATTGGCGATGCTCTGATCGTCAATGGCGATAATGGCGATTTTGTCGCTCGGCACACGCGCAGAAGCGCGCACGCCCATGTCATAAGCCTTGCGCTCCAGACTCTGCATCAAGTCGGTCGTTGCAACAAACAAAAACGCCAACGCCACCAGCAAGCCGACAAACCAGTCGGCTTTCAGAAACGTCACTTTTTTGAGGTTAGCCATCCATACCCTTTGCCATGCGGCTTAATTTAGCGGCGAATACTAAAACATTTCCCTGCATCAAGCCATATTGGCTTGATTTATTGGAATATCTAGATAGTTTTATTTCACCAGCAAAACGGGAATTTGCGCCAGATGAACCACCTTGCTGGCGACCGAACCGAGCAAGAGAGTGGATAGCGTCGTTTGACCATGCGCGCTCATGACAATCTGGTCGACTTGATGCTCATGCGCATACTGCACCACACCTTCGGCGGGCGAACCCACGCTGACGTGATAGGTGTAAGCCAATCCGCTTGCGTCCAACTTGGCGCGTGCTTGCGCGAGCGCAGCAGCACCTTGTTCGCGGTAATAATCGTTAATTGTTTCTTGATTGATGAAGAGCTTGACGTTACCGGTATCCAGCTTCCACTGCACGTTAAGCAAGCACAGATCGGGCGCCATCTTCATATTTTTCACATCGGCAATCACATGGTCCACCGCGCGCACGGCATTGGCTGAACCATCCACAGGAATCAATATTTTCATTTCACACCTCTTGATTATGATTTGTCGCCACGGCTGGCAGGCACTTGCTCATCCACCAGATCGACTACCGGCGCTGCGGCCACCTTGCGCATGGCCAGCCACTTGCCGACCGCCACCACCAAAATTGCGCATGCCGCCGGAACCAGCCAGTGCAACGCATGCTGAGATTCCAGCAACGGTTTAAACAATGCCTCGCCGACCAGCATTTCGCCAGCTACATACCCCAGCAAAGCCCCCCCGGCAGAAACGATGAACGGAAAACGGTCAATCAGCTTCAGCACCAGCTGACTACTCCATGCAATCAGCGGAATGCTTACCAACAAACCGAAAATCAACAGCATCGCATTACCGTGCGCCGCGCCCGCTACACCAAGTACGTTATCCAGACTCATCACAAAGTCGGCGATGATGATGGTCTTCACCGCGCCCCACAGATGCGTGTCGGCCTTGATGTTGCTCTCGTCGTGATCGTCTTCCGGCAACAACAGCTTGATACCGATCCAGATTAGCAACAACGCGCCGACCAGTTTCAGATACGGCAACGACAACAAACTGACCGCAAAGAAAGTCAGCACGACACGCAAGCCGATGGCTCCCGCCACGCCGTACATGATGCCTTTCTTGCGCTGTGCTTCCGGCAAATTGCGGCACGCCAATGCGATGACCACCGCGTTATCGCCCGACAACAGTAAGTCGATCACGATGATTTTGAATACATCCACCCAAAACTGGGCACTCCCCAACATCTCCAGCATCAAACTATCCCTTCAAAATTTTCTGCATCACGCGCCCCATCTCAGCCGGATTGCGTGTGATATGAATGCCGCACTCTTCCATCACAGCCAGCTTCTCGTTGGCGCCGCCCTGACCGCCCGAAATAATTGCTCCGGCATGTCCCATGCGTTTGCCTTCGGGAGCGGTGACGCCCGCGATGAAGCCGACCACCGGCTTCTTCATGTTGGCCTTGATCCAGCGCGCGCATTCTTCCTCGTCGCTGCCGCCGATTTCGCCGACCATGACCACCGCATCGGTCTCGGGATCGTCGTTGAACAGGCGCATCACGTCGATGTGCTTCATGCCGTTAATCGGGTCGCCGCCGATACCCACGCAGGATGACTGCCCGTAGCCCAGCGCGGAGAGTTGTCCGACCGCCTCATAGGTCAGCGTGCCGGAACGCGACACCACACCGATACGGCCTTTTTTGTGGATGTGCCCTGGCATGATGCCGATCTTGATTTCGTCCGGCGTAATCAGGCCGGGGCAGTTCGGGCCGATCAGCAACGTGCGCTTGCCTTGCATCTTGTAGCGCGTTTTCAGCATATCGTGCACGGGGATGCCTTCGGTGATGCAGATCACCAAGTCCAGATCGGCTTCCACCGCTTCGTCGATGGCCGCCGCCGCGCCCGAGGGCGGCACGTAAATCACCGACACCGTTGCACCCGTCGCCTGCTTGGCGTCGCGCACCGAAGCGTAAACCGGAATGCCGTCAAACTCTTCGCCCGCTTTTTTCGGGTTCACGCCGGCCACAAAACAGTTCGCGCCGTTGGCGTACTGCTTGCAATGGAAAGTATGGAACTGGCCCACCTTGCCCGTCATGCCTTGAGTGATGACCTTGGTATCTTTGTTGATGAGGATGCTCATTTTGCCTCCTTCGCTGCGGCAACAACTTTCTGCGCCGCATCCGCCATATCGTTACCGGAAATAATGGGCAGCCCCGATTCGGCCAGAATTCTCTTGCCCAACTCGACGTTAGTGCCTTCCAGACGCACCACCAGCGGCACGGTGAGATGCACTTCGCGCGCCGCCGCGACCACGCCCTCGGCGATCACGTCACACTTCATGATGCCGCCGAAGATATTGACCAGAATCGCCTTGAGATGCGGGTTCTTCAGCATCAGCTTGAATGCCTCGGTAACCTTCTCTTTGTTCGCACCGCCGCCCACATCGAGGAAGTTGGCCGGACTGCCGCCGTACAATTTGATGATATCCATCGTCGCCATCGCCAAGCCCGCACCGTTCACCAGACAGCCTATGTCGCCGTCGAGCTGGATGTAGCTCAACTCGAATTTCGACGCTTCGATTTCCGCCGGGTCTTCTTCGTCCAGATCGCGGTAGGCCACAATTTCTGGACGGCGATACAGCGCGTTGGAATCGAAATTGAATTTCGCGTCCAGCGCGATCACGCGGTTATCTGCCGTCAACACCAGCGGGTTGATTTCCGCCAGCATCGCATCCTTCTCGACAAAGGCGCGATACAGCCCTTGCAACACTTTAACCGCTTCGGCATTGGCCGCATCGGGAATGCCGATGGCGCGTGCCGCCTGCGCCGCTTCGTCGGCGGTCAAGCCGGCAACCGGATCAATACGCACGGTACGGATTTTTTCCGGCGAGTGTTTGGCGACCTCTTCGATCTCCATTCCGCCTTCACTGGAAGCCAGCAACGCCACGCGTTGCGAAACGCGATCCACCACCATGCCGACGTAAAATTCTTTGACAATCTGCGCGCCCTCTTCGATCAGCAGACGGCGCACCACCTGTCCTTCGGGGCCGGTCTGGTGCGTAACGAGGTGCATGCCGAGTATCTGTCCGGCGTACTGGCGCACTTCGTCCATCGACTTCGCCACCTTCACGCCGCCGCCCTTGCCGCGACCGCCCGCGTGAATTTGCGCCTTCACCACCCAGACCTTGCCGCCCAGTTGCTGCGCGGCAGCAGCTGCTTCGTCGACGCTGAAGCAAGCCAAGCCGCGCGGCGTCGGCACACCGAATTCGCGCAGGATTTCCTTGCCCTGATACTCGTGAATTTTCATACCGCCTCCTTATGCCTAACGCCTGTTCGAATAATTCTTTTCCACCCAATGCTGGTATTCGCCACTGGTCACGCCCTGCACCCAGTCGGTGTTGGCCAGATACCACTCGACTGTTTTGCGCAGCCCGGTCTCGAACGTCTCCTGTGGCTTCCAGCCCAAGTCCCGCGCAATCTTGGTGGCATCAATTGCGTAGCGGCGGTCATGCCCCGGACGATCCTGCACATAAGTGATGAGCTTGCTGTGCGGCGCATTCTGCGGACGCAATTCGTCGAGGATGGCGCAGATGGACTGCACCACTTCCAGATTGGTCTTCTCGTTCCAGCCGCCGACGTTGTAGGTCTCGCCCAGCTTGCCCCGCTCCAGCACCAGACGCAAAGCGCGCGCGTGATCGTCGACAAACAGCCAGTCGCGGATGTTGTCGCCCTTGCCGTAAATGGGCAAAGGCTTGCCATTCACCGCGTTCAGGATCACCAGCGGAATCAGCTTCTCGGGAAAATGGTAAGGGCCGTAATTATTTGAGCAGTTGGTGGTCACCACCGGCAGGCCGTAGGTGTGGTGCCACGCGCGCACCAAGTGGTCGCTCGATGCCTTGCTGGCCGAGTAAGGCGAATTCGGCTCATAGGCGGTTTCTTCGGTGAAGAACCCCGTTTCGCCCAGGCTGCCGTACACCTCGTCGGTAGAAATATGATGGAAGCGGAAAGCCGCTTTGCGTTGCGCATCCAGCCCGTTCCAGTAGCTGCGTGCCGCTTCCAGCAGCGTGTAAGTGCCGACAATATTGGTCTGGATAAAATCCGCCGGACCGGAGATGGAGCGGTCCACATGCGACTCCGCAGCCAAGTGCATCACCGCATCCGGCTGATGCTCGCGAAACACCCGCGCTACTTCGGCGGCATCGCAAATATCGACCTGCTCGAAAGCGTAACGGGGATTAGCGGAAACGGAAGCCAACGATTGCAGGTTACCCGCATAAGTCAGCTTGTCGACATTGACGACTTTATGCTCTGTTTCGTTGATGAATTGACGAACGACCGCAGAACCAATAAATCCGGCTCCGCCTGTAATGAGAATTGTGGACATAAAAAAGGCGTGAACTGAGTAATGCGCGGATTCTACAACATGGCCGATTTAGCGGCAGCATAAACAGTGAGTTTGCGGCTCCAAGCTTGCCCCGTTCAGGCCATTTCATTCAAGATGACGCTGCAAGTGCAACGCCCCCTTACATAGCGACATAAATCGTAGCGAGCGGCTGCATGGCAAGGTGCACGGCGCGGAAGAACCGGAATGTACAAGTAGTACATGAGGATTCCGAGCACCGTGCAACGCAACCATGAAGTCGCGCAGTAGATTTATGTCGCTATGTATAAAAAGGGGGCGCGAGAGGATTTAAATCAAAACAACAAAGATCAATTATCTTTGGCGCCCTGATCCACCCATTTCTTCAGCACGCCGATCTTCTCCTTCGCCAGTCCGCCGTTCATCCCATAGGGCATCTTGATAGACGCATGGACTCGCCCTTCGACGACCTGAATAAACACGCTGGTAAAACTGTCTCCCGGCTTAACAACCGCGCCAAACTTGGTACCTTTCATCAAACTCTGGTAGCTGCGCAAATCCAGCCCGCTGGTCTCAAACCCCTTGCCGCCGGGTTCATGGCAATTCAAACAGTAGTCATGAATAATCGGGCTGACATCCTTTTTGAAACTCAGCTCCTGCTGCGCCGGTGCGGCAAATGCCGACTGCGCGAACAACAGCACCGAGATCACCGCAACGCACTGCAAAATTCTATTTTTCATGGCACACCTCTCCCAGTGATGATTATTTTAACCTAGCCCAAATCTGGTTCTTCACCAGATACAGCAGGAACGTCAGCACAAACAGATAACCCAGCACATAGTAGCCCAGCCTGTGCCGCTCCTGCTCGTGCGGGTCTGCCGCCCAGGCGAGAAACGAAACGATGGCATGCGCTTTGCCCTGTATCTCGGCACGCTGCGCGGCTTCCGTGGCGCTGCTCATACCAAGTATGTCGGGCATCTTGGTTTCGGGATAAATGTGATTACCGGACACGCCCTCCGGGGTAACGTAATACCCCAGCAGATAGGAGTAAACATAATTCACCCCGCCGTCGCGCGCCTTTGCCATCAGACTCAGATCGGGCGGCGCCTTGCCGTAAGCCGCAGCCGCGTCGTTATCCGACATCTGAGCCAGCATCGGCGCATCCAACGGCTGATCGCCGCGCCAGCCATCCACCTTTTTCTTGTCGATACCGAAGGTCACCAGATCGCGGTACTTGATGTACTTCATGCTGTGGCAGGAATGGCAATTGGCCATCATTTCATCCACACCCCGCTCCACTGTAGCCACATCGCTGCCGACCTTGATTGTTTCCAGTTTGGCCTCGGACGATGCCAGCGCCGAACCGGCGATGCAGCAGGAAGCCAATAGTGTTAAATACCTTTTCATGCGACCTCTCCTTTGCGGCGACGCGGATTGAGTTTGCGTTTTTCGATTTCAATTGCTTCGCTGTCAATCAGCGCCTGCACCTGCGGAGGCAAACCGCGTTTTATCAACCAGCGTTCTTCCACTTTGGAAATGTACGGAACCAGGAAGAATGAGCCGAAGTAGCACAATGTCGCCACTTGTCCGACCAGAATGGTCTCGGGTGTCGGCGGAATGTAACCGACGTAGCCCAGCACCAGCATATCCAGCATGAAGAGATAGAACTGCAAGCGGAATATTGGCCGGTAATGCGCGCCGCCGGGAATGCGCGAACGATCCAGATACGGCATAAAGGCAAACATCATCACCGACAAGCCCATTGCCACCACGCCGCCCACCATATTCGGCACCGAACGCAAGATCGCGTAGAACGGCAGGAAATACCATTCCGGCACAATATGGTTCGGCGTCTGCATCGGGTTGGCCGGAATATTGTTGGCCGGCTCAATCAAACTATCCGGCATGAAAAACACGAACACGCTGTAGACGATCAGGAAAATTCCCAGCCCGTACAAATCCTTGGCAGTGAAATACGGATGGAACGGAATATTGTCCTTGGACGCAAGATCGATACCGCTGGGGTTACTGCTCTTCACCGTATGCAGCGCCACCAGATGCACCACCACCGCACCGATGATGAGGAAGGGGAACAAATAGTGCAGCGCGAAGAAGCGCGTCAGCGTGGCATCGCCCACGGTGTAATCGCCGCGCAACCAAATCACCACTTGATCACCGATGAATGGTGTCGCGCGGAACAGATTGGTAATCACCGTGGCTCCCCAGAACGACATCTGCCCCCAAGGCAACAGATAGCCCATGAACGCAGTACCCATCAGCAACAGCAACAAGCCCTGCCCCGTCCACCAAAGCAACTCGCGCGGCGCACGGTACGAGCCGTAATACAGCGTACGAGCCATATGCACAAAGATCACGAAGAAGAACGCGGAGGCACCGGTCGAATGCAGATAGCGCAACAACCAGCCGTAATTCACATCGCGCATGATGTGCTGAATGGAATCGAACGACAGTGCGATATCGGCCTTGTAGTGCATCGCCAGAAATATACCGGTGGCAACTTGCAGCACCAGTACGAATCCGGCAAGGAAGCCGAAGTTCCACCAGTAGCTGAGGTTGCGCGGGGTGGGATAGCCGGTCAGTTCATGTTTAACAAAACTGGTGAGCGGAAAACGCTTATCCACCCATTGAATGATTCTATTTGGCATGATCGTCTCCTAGGCTTGGCCGATAACAATTTTATTTTCGGCCACAAAGCGGTATGGCGGCACTTCGAGATTTTTCGGCGCCGGACCGCGCAAGATGCGGCCGCTGTCGTCGTATTGGCTGCCGTGACAATGGCACACCCAGCCCGGGCCTTCTTTGTTGGGCACACACCCCATGTGCGTGCACACGCCGATCACTACCAACCATTCGGGATTTTTGACGCGCTTGCTGTCCGGTTGCGGATCAGGCCCGCCATCGGAAGCCGCAGATGCGGAAATTTGCTCCGGTGTGCGGCGCAAAATAAACACCGGCTTGCCCTGCCATGCCACCGTGCGCATCGCTCCGGGCGTAATGTCGGAGAGATCAACTTCGGTCTCCGCTTTCGCCAACACATCCGAACTGGGATTCATACTTGCCACGAACGGCACGCAGGTCGCCGCCACGCCCGCACCGCCAACGACAGAAGATAATTTGATTAAAAAGTTGCGGCGGTCACCATCACCTAAAGTTTCGTCACTCATCTTTGATGCCCCTTAAAATATTAACGTTTGCTAATTTAGCGGGGCATCGTACGCGCCGAATATGGCAGTCACAATAAGTATGATGGGTCATCCAGCCAAGGCAAAAGTGTGCCCTCCAATAACCCTATCGCATCATGGCGTATTGATCGATGTAACCCAATGGGATTGGTTTTATTAAGGCCTATCACTTTCTTCACACAACCTTCACCTGCATCAACTCCTTACCTTCAGGATCAGTCAGGTGCACCGCGCAGGCGATGCAGGGGTCGAAGCTGTGGACGGTACGCAATATCTCGACGGGCTGTTTTACATCGTGCAACAGGTGGCCTTTGAGTGCCGCTTCATACGGCCCCTGATTACCCTGCGCATCGCGCGGCCCGGCGTTCCAGGTACTGGGCACGATGGCCTGATAGTTGTCTATCTTTTGATCCTTAATGACGATCCAGTGCGACAGCCCGCCGCGCGGCGCTTCCATCACACCCACGCCCTGTGCGTGGCTGGGCCAGGTCGACGGATCCCATTTCGTTTCGTTGAAGGTCTTCACATCGCCCGCCTTGATATTGGCGACGAGCTGGTCATACCAGCCCTGCATTTGATCGGCGATGATCTTTGTTTCCAGCGTGCGTGCCGCCGTACGACCTAAGGTCGAGTACAGAGCCTGCACCGGCACATCAAGTTTCTTGAGTGCCATACCGACCAACTCTTTGGTCTGTTCATGCCCGCTGGCATAAAGCATCAGCACGCGCGCCAGCGGGCCAACTTCAACCGCCTTGCCCTTCCAGCGCGGCGACTTCATCCAGGAATAATCCTTGTCCACATCCAGTTGCTGGTACGGCGGCTTCGGCCCGGTGTAGTCGAGCTTGGTTTCGCCCTTGTACGGATGCAGCCCCTGCGCTTTGCCCACCGAATAGTCGTACCACGCATGGCTGACGAACTCCTGTATCTCGCTTTCGGCATTGAGGTCGATGGGGTGGATTTTGCTCAGATCGCGATCCAGTATCACGCCGGAAGGAATCAGGTAAGAAGACGGATCGGACATGCCCTTGGCCGGGAATTCGCCGAAGGTGAGGAAATTGCCCACGCCTTCGCCCTGCTTGAACCAATCCTTGTAAAAACCCGCGATGGCCAAGGTATCCGGCACATACACCTGATCGACGAATTCGCGCATCTGGGTAATCGCGTTCTGCACCGTCTGCAAGCCAACCACATTGACCGCCGTGCCGGAATTGCCGCCGTGGAAATGCGGGCCGTTGCCCTGCCCCTGATGATTCGGGTCGATGCTGATCGCACACGGCACGCCTCCGACCAAGAACATCGGGTGCGGATTCTTGCCGCCGAACACGGCATGCAGCTTCACCACATCGCGCTGCCAGACCAGCGCATCCAGATAGTGCGCCACCGCCATCAGATTGGCTTCGGGCGGCAGCTTGTAAGCCGGATGCCCCCAGTAACCGTTGGCAAAAATCCCCAACTGCCCAGCGTCAACAAACCCTTTCAGCTTCTTCTGCACATCGCTGAAATAACCGGGCGAAGATTTGGCATAACCGGAGATGCTTTGCGCCAGCGCGGAAGTCGCTTTCGGGTCGGCCTTCAACGCCGACACCACATCCACCCAATCCAGCGCATGCAGGTGGTAGAAGTGCATCACGTGGTCGTGGATGTATTGCGCGCCTATCATCAGATTGCGGATCAGCTCGGCATTGCTGGGCACTTCAATCTTCAGCGCATTCTCGACCGAGCGCACCGAGGCGAGACCATGCACCAAAGTGCAAACGCCGCAGATGCGCTGCGCGAATGCCCAAGCCTCGCGCGGATCGCGCCCGCGCAGGATGAGCTCGATACCGCGTACCATGGTACCGGCAGACGAAGCGCGGGTGATGCGCCCCGCGGCATCGGTCTCGGCTTCGATACGCAAATGACCTTCGATACGGGTGACCGGATCAACAATGACGCGGCGTGAAATGGATTCGTTCATGGTGCGTTGTCCTCAACCAGATATTCAGCAAGTAGTTCGGTCAGGCCGATCACTTCGACCTTCATGTGGTAATGCTCAAGACCTTCTTCCATCACGATGCGGCAATTGGCGCAGGCGGTCACCAGCGTCTGCGTGCCGGTCGCTTCGATCTGCCCCTTCTTGTGCTTGAACGCCTGCAAACGCAGCGGCTCGGCGCGCGTGTTGGCGGAGACTCCGCCGCCACCGCCGCAGCACCAGTTCATCGCGCCCGCATCAGGCATCTCGCGGAAGTCTGCCGCGATCTCGCCCAGCAGGCGGCGCGGCTGCTCCACCACGCCGCCGCGCCGGGCGATCTGGCAGGGATCGTGGTAAGTCAGCGGACGTTTGTCTTTGCCTTGGGTCTTGAGCTTGCCCGCCGCGCGGAGTTCATCCAGCACTTCGAGAATATGTTTCACTTCAAAGCCGAACGGCCTGCCCATCAGGTTTGGCCCGTCCCAGCGCAAGGCGGTGAAGGCGTGGCCGCATTCGGGGCTGATTACGCACTTCACTTGCAGGCGTTCGGCGGCCACCACGATGCGGCTGACGATCTCGCGCGCCAGATCAGAAACACCGATCTGGATGCCGCTGTTGGTCGCCTCGAACGCATCCTGCGCCAGCGTCCAGCTCACTCCGGCTTGCTTGAAAATACGGCTGAGTGCGGCCAGATACTCGGGGAAATTGATGATCTCCATCGACGACATCAGTACCAAATAGTCCGCACCTGTTTTTTCGACGGGCACTTCGATACCGGTGTCGGCCTGCACGTGCTTGATCTGCGCCAGCACCGCAGGCCACTTGATGCCCATCGGGCTGCCGAGGGTGATGGCGCGGGTGGTCGCGCCGACCAAGTCTTCTGGCGCATGCCCCGAGGCGGCCATGCCTTCGCGCATCTTGCGGATCATGTAGGTCATATCATTGCCCACCGGGCAGACCATCGCGCAACGCCCGCACAGGGTGCAACTGTCGTACACCAGCGGCTCCCACTCCGCCAACTCCGCATCCGTCACCGGCTTGCTCAAACCGAGCGCTTTACCCAGCTTGCCCAGCAGCGTGTATTCCTGCTGCCACACACGGCGCAAGGGTTCGAGCTTGTGTATCGGGGTGTACTGCGCATCGCCCGTTTCGGTGTAGAACAGGCACGCCTCGGCGCACAGCCCGCAATGCACGCAACTGGAAAAAAAGCTGGCGACCGGCGCGTCGATCACCTCTTTGAAAGCGTTGAGTCCTTTGGCGAGAGTTGCGCTCATGAGTCGGCCTCCTTTGGTCCAGCAGTTGTACAAGATTTCAGGCGTCGGCCTCCGGCGTCAATCGCGGACGTTCTCATCCCCGCTGCGCGGGGCCCCTGATCACTGCTCATGACGCCACACCTTTCCGTCCGAAAATATCGCCGTTGTACCAGCGCGAAATAAACACCGAGAAAGTGTGAAACAGCTTGGTGAAGGGCAACAACACCAACAGCAATTCCACCGAGAACAAATGCAAGGCCAGCATCAGCGTGTATTCCACGAACAGATGGTGATACGCCATGTAGCCCGTCAGCAGCGGCAACAGCGTCACCGCCCAAGCCAGATAATCACCCGCGCCCGACAGCATGCGCTTCACCGGATGGTTCAGCCGGTGCGCCAGCAACACGCCCAAGGCAATGATCGCGGCAATCGCCGAAGCATCCACCAACGCCGACGGCAAACCCGGCCACCCCAAGCCCGCCATGCTGCGGAAAAACTCAATGTGCGGCGCGAAGAAAAACAGGGCGATAAATAAGCCAATATGGAATACATAACCCGCGAGATAAGTCACCGGCTCGCGCTTCATCACACTCCGTATCGGCAGCGAACGCGTCACCATCGTGCGCCAGCCGCTGCCGGGGCTATCGCTACGCGGCCGCGCCAGATCGGCCTTGCGCCCCAGACTGAATATCTCGAACAGGCGCAGCACAACTCCGGCGACGAAGATCATCAGCGCCCAGTTCAATGCGCTGCCGCGCGCGAAGGTGAGAAGGTCGAGGTGGTTCATTTTTCCTCCCGCGTCAGTTCTTGCAGCGTCACTTTTTCGTGCGCGGCCTTTGATGCGTTTTTGGTCGAACGGTTGTGCCAAGTAATCGCCACGCCCGCCGCCGCACCGCCTACCGCAGCCGTTCCCAGCATCGTGGCCGTTGCCGACACCGGCATGGACAACGCTTTGTACAGCGGCCCCGCATCCCAAAAATTCGGCTCGGAACAGCCGATGCAACCGTGGCCGGACTGGATGGGGAAGCTGGTGCCGTCGTTCCACTTGGTCGTGGCACAAGCGTTGTAAGTCACCGGGCCTTTACAGCCGAGCTTGAACAGACACCAGCCGTTGCGCGCGGCCTCGTCGTCGAAGCTTTGCGCGAACTTGCCCTGATCGTAGAACGGACGGCGGTAGCAGCGGTCGTGAATGGTCTCGCCGTAAAACGATTTCGGGCGACCCAGCGCATCCATTTCCGGCAGTCCGCCGAAAGTCAGGAAGTGCGCCAGCACCCCGGTCATCACCACAGGAATCGGCGGGCAACCGGGCACGTTGATGACGGGTTTGTCTTTGATGATATCGCCGACCGATACCGCACCGGTCGGATTCGGCCCGGCTTTGGGAATGCCGCCGTAGGTAGCGCAAGTGCCCACCGCAACGATGGCCGCAGCCCCTTTGGCTGTTTCTACCAGCATGTCGTAATTGCTGATGCCAGCGATAGTGGAATAGCCGGGATTGCCCAGCGGAATCGAGCCGTCGACAATGAGCAGATATTTCCCCTCGTTGTCTTTCATCGCCTGCATGCGCGCGTGTTCGGCGGCTTCGCCCGAAGCGGCTTGCAAGGTATGGTGGTAGTCGAGCGAGATGAGATCGAAGATCAGGGTTTCCAGCGTGGGCTGGTGCGAACGCGTGATGGCTTCGGTGCAGCCGGTGCATTCCTGAAATGACAGCCAGATCACCGATTGCCGTCGCGCCTTGGAGATGGCTTCCGCCATCACACCTGCCATCGAAGGCGGCAACGCCAGCATGGCCGTCATGGCAGTACAGAATTTGAGAAATTCGCGGCGGGTGATGCCGCGCTGCTTAAGTCCTTCCCCAACACTGCCGGGTTGCTCTGACTGCTTCATGTCGACTCCTCTTGGTAGTAACCATGGAACGCATGTGGAGTCTGCGCGGCAGCCCCGCGCCGTTCAACCCCCCGAAAGGGTTATACGCAGCAACTTATTGCGAAGCGGAAGCACGGGAAAATTTGGCGATGATCTCGGCAGCGAGGCCGCACACCGCGGGCATGGCCGCCGCCACCTGCGGAGTCAGCGCCTCGCCCCAGCCCACTACTTCAGGCTGTATACCGATCAAGGCACGCTGCTGCGGCCAGCTTCCGGTCAGCAACGAAATGGACATCAGGTCGAGCAGCCCCACCTCATGCACGCTGCTCTTGCGGTTCGCGCCCATGAAACGGTCCATCTCCTCGCCCTCGAAGCTGCGCATCGTGCCGGGAGCAGCGCCCAACTCCGCCGCGTCAATCACCAGCAAAGCAGTGCATTCGCTGATAGGCGCGGCCAGCGTGAACGACAACGTACCGCCATCGAGAAATTCCATGTCCGCGCGGTCGGCGAACCGCTTTTCGAGTTCACGCATCGCGACGATGCCCACGCCTTCGTCGGTGAGCAGCGTATTGCCGATGCCGAGCACGAGTATGTTCATGGTTTCTTCGCGTGCGCCGGACGGAACACCGCGCACTGCGCCGCATCGGCTTCGAGATACGCGCCCTCGATCAGGTCGATGCAATAAGGCACGGCGGGAAACACCGCGTTCAGGCAATCGTCAATCGCGGAAGGCTTGCCCGGCAGGTTGATGATAAGGCTCTTGCCGCGGATGCCCGCCGTCTGGCGCGACAGGATCGCGGTGGGCACCACCTTCAGCGACGCGGCGCGCATCAGCTCGCCGAAGCCCGGCATCATCTTCTCGCACACCGCTTCGGTCGCTTCCGGCGTGACATCGCGCAAAGCGGGGCCGGTACCGCCGGTGGTGACGATCAGGCTGCATCCGAGAATGTCGCTCATCTCAATCAGCGTCGCTTCGATCAACGATTGCTCGTCGGGAATCACCCGCGCCACCGCTTCCCACGGGCTGGTCAGCACGCGCGCAAACCATGCGTGCATCGCCGGGCCGCCCTTGTCTTCGTACTCGCCGCGACTGGCGCGGTCGGAAATGGTGAGGATGCCTATTTTTGCTGCGGTCATTTATAACTCCTGAATTCCGTTCTGTTCCTGAAACGCCGCCCCATCCAGCAACTGCACCGTCACCGCCTCTCCCGCCGCCAAACCTTTGCTCTCATTCGGCACCACCAGCAAGGCATCCGCGCGCGCCATCGACAGCAGCACGCCGCTGCTTTGCGAGCCGGTCGGGGTGGCCAGATAACCGTGCTCATCGCGGCTCAACGTCACACGCACAAATTCCAGATTGCCGGGGCGATGCTTGAGTGGCTGCGTCAGGCGCGCTTGCACGGTGCGGCGGTACAGCCGCGCATGTCCCAGCATATTGCGCAGCGCCGGAGCGACAACCTGCTCGAAACTCACCATGCTGGCGACCGGATTGCCCGGCAGGCAAAACACCTTGCTGCCGGGGCTGGTACCAAACGCAGCCGGATGACCGGGGCGCATCTGCACACGCCAGAAATGCATGCGCACGCCGAGCTGCTCCAGCGTGGGGCGCACAAAATCATGCACGCCGACCGATGTGCCGCCGGAGACCAGCAGCACATCGTATTGCAAACCCTGTTCGAGTTTTGCGCGCAATGCCGCCGGGTCATCGCGCGCGATGCCGAGCAGCACGGGCTGCATGCCCAATGCCTGCACCTGCGCCATCAGCGCATAGCCGTTCGCATCCGGTATCTTGTTCGCATCGAAAGGATCATGCAGCCCTTCCAACTCGTCGCCGCTGGAAAGAATGGCGACAGTCGGGCGGCGCTGCACCTCGACCGTAGCCGCCTTCACCATCGCGAGTATGCCCAGCACGCCCGGCGTGATCTCCGTGCCCGCTGTCAGAACCACGTCATGCGTGCGCAAATTTTCTGCGCGGCGGCGGATGTCGTTTCCTGCTTGCGCGGAGATATTGATCTGCACCGTGTCGGCAGCAACGGCCTGCGTATCCTCAACGCGGATCACCGTATCCGCCCCCTGCGGAATCGGCGCACCGGTCATGATGCGCACACACTGCCCGGCTTGCACCGTCAGCGTGGGCAGGTCGCCCGCTTTAATGTCGGCCACGATGGCGAGTTGCGCGGGCACAGCGCCCAAATCGGCGGCGCGCACCGCATAACCATCCATCGCCGAAATATCGCAAGGCGGATGGTCGCGGTTCGAGCGCACCTCCTGCGCCAGCACGCGCCCCAATGATTGCAGCAGGGCGATTTTTTCCGTGCCCAGCGGCGGGCAGTGTTGCAACACGCAGCGTTGCGCGTCGTTCAAAGGTAAAGCTTCGCTCATTTCATTCCTTCGGCTATCGCCACATCCTGCGGCGTATCCAGATCAAAAAAACTGCGTAGTTGCGGATCAAACTGTAACAGCTCATTCGCCCCCACATAGCGCACATCCAAACTTTTCAGCACACCGATGATACTTTTGTTGCCGCCCGCCAGACTCTGCCGCAACACCGGCAAACAACCGCGCGCATAAAACGCCGCCAGCGGTTGCGCGTATTCATGCGCTTTGGGAATCACCGCCTGATGACCGACACGCAAACTCGCCAGATGCGCGATCAGCGCGGGGGCAACGAACGGCATATCGCACGCCACCACAAACACCCACGGCGTGGTGGCCGCCTCCAATGCGCTGATGAGCCCAACCAGCGGCCCGCCGTCCGTTTGCGTATCGCATATCTGCGGCAGCGCCACATCGGCACGCAATTCGCGCACGCTCACCAAGGTCTGCGCAAACAAGGGCTGCACACTGGCGCTCACACGCTGCAACAAAGTCTCGCCGTTAAACGGCAACGCTGCCTTGTCACGCCCCATGCGTTTCGATTCGCCGCCCGCGAGAATAATGGCGGTGCAATCAGCAATCATCCCCGCACCTGCGCCAGAATAAATTGCGCGATGCCATCCACATCATCCAGCGCAAAATGCGGCAAATGCGCATGCGCCTCCGCCACATCCGTCACCATCGCAATCAAGCCCTCACCGCAGCGCGGCACGGCAGAACACGCGGCACGCAGCACCTCGATCTTGGGACAGTTCGCGTCCGAAAAACTTTCCGCCAGCACCAGATCAACATCGCTGAAATAGCGCTGCGCCAACAGCACCGGATCATGCGGCGCGGGCATATCTGCCACCAGTTGCAGCGCCTGCGGCGTAACCAACATACTCGCCACCGCCCCCGCCTGCTTGAAACGCCAACTATCCTTGCCCGGCGTATCGAGCGGCACTTGATGATGCGTGTGCTTGATAGTCGCCACCTTGAGCCCTGCCGCGTTCAGCACGGGGAGCAGTTTTTCAATCAGCGTGGTTTTGCCGGAACCGGAGTGGCCGACGATGGAAACAATTTTCATAGATTAAAAAAAATAACGCCAACCTCGCGACAAAATTCATGAACGACAAATAAATTTTAGGCTTAATCGCACAAAACAATAAAAATTAAACCATTCGAGCAATCACAAATAATCCAGGCCAGTAGCTTTTTCCAGACTCCCCTATTAATTCTCTGGATACTGAAGGAAAGTGCCAGAAAACCATATCGCCTTTAAATTCCTGTTTAATTTCTTTTACCATTGCACTTATTTTTTGGTCGATTCCATTTTTATGTTTAACTGGAATATATACAGGCACAAAAACCATTCCTAAGGCAGTTAAACCACCTTGCCCTCCTTTTGATTTCTTTGCGTCATTACAGGCAATATTTAGAATCGGCTTTAACGTATTACTTACTCCCTTAGAGTTCAACGAAATGACTTTCATCTTGGCCTCAACAAGCGTGCTTGTTTTTTCGTTTTCACACCATAAATCAACTCTTCCATTCCATTTGGGCTTATTGGGGTAGCCCTTTTCATATTGAAACTCTTCTAATGCGACAAATCCTGCTCGCCAGCAGGCTCCCGCAAGAATTCCAATGTTCGCACGCTCTGTATACCAATACGGTGCATCCCCTTTTGTAATCCGACAAAACCTATCTATTAGCAGAAACCACTCTTCAATGATTCCTTCCCACTCTGACAATCTCTTATGAGGGATAACATGTCCACTTATGGCTCTTTGTTCGCTAGATAAAACAGTCATTCTTCATCCCCATAGTGAAGTAGTATTTATTTCAGATCGACAGATGTTTCTGACCACTTAGTTTCTACAGCAAAAAAATACCGAAGCTCGGTACTCGGCTTCGGCGAAAACGATAAAAAGCAACTCACCAACGTTTGTCGAAATACACTTTCAATACCGCCCTTGCGACTTATTGATGTAATTCGACAACTGCTCCGCTTCCCGATTCATACGGATCAGGTTGGTGTGGGTGTTGCGGAACAGGGCGCACATCACTTTGTAGATGACGCGCGGATTGGTATCGATCAGAGTCTCGAAAGCATCCGGCTCCAAGGTGTAGACGGTGGCGTCGCCTTTGGCGACCAGCGTCGCTTTGCGCGTGCTGCGGTCGATAAAGGCACGGGTGCCGGCGCACTCGCCCTTGCTCATGCTGTAGCGCACATCCCCCTTGCCTTCTTTGTCTTCATACAAATCGAGCTGGCCGTCGACCAGAATGAACAGCGTGCTGGAAGCATCTCCTTCTTTGGAAAGCAGCTCGCCGTCTTTCAGATGCTTGACGCCCATGACGCTACCGAGGACACGCCCTTCGCCCAAGGTCAGATCCTTGCCGATGGAAGATTTGCAGATCAGTTCAACGCGAATTTCATTACTCATACGGGTCTCTCCATTGTGTAGTTTTATAAAATTCCAGCAGGTCTTAACAGCAATCAACATCACATACAGCGCCAGCCAGGGGGGCGCAACATCAACCCTTAATGGCTGTGCAATTTCTCTTGCAGCCACACTTTAATCAGCGACTGATACGGCACATCGCGAGAGTTTGCCGCCGCCTTGATTGAATCCAGCAGGTGCTGGGGCAAGCGTAGCGAAATGGTTTTTGTCGTGGGCTTCAAATTAGGCAGCACAACCCGCTGGGCTTTCGTCCAATCTAGGTACTCGCTGGAATCGTGTTTTTCCCAAAAAGCGCGCTCCTCCGCTTCATTGGAAAATTTCGGAATTACTTTATTTGGCTTGCTCATAAATTGTGCGCTCCTTCCTGTGCATGTCCCTTGCTGAAATAACACGAATCTGCTTACCCGCATTACGTAGCGTGAACGTGATATGCAATATCCGCCCCTCGTCCGTCTTGCCCAGCGCGTGAAAACGAAGCTCTGCCTGACTGTGTTTTTCATCCGTCAAAAGCAACAGCGGCTCGTTAAAAAACACCTGTTCTGATTCGGCGGTTGAAACACCGTGCTTGTCGTTCTTGCAGACGTTTCCATCATCCCAATCAAAGCCTGTGATTTTGGTCAGATCAATCATATTTGTATATTATAGAGACATACATTAAAAGACAAACCGGACAAAACTCAGACAGCCCTACGGATGCTGCGTCACCCACGACTCGCCCTGCGGCGTAGTTTCTTTTTTCCAGATCGGCACACGCTGCTTCAGCTCATCGATCATCCAGCGGCAGGCATCGAAGGCGGCGGCGCGGTGTTCGGCCCCCGCGGCGATGAACACGATGTTGTCGCCCGCACGAACGGTGGTAACGCGATGCACGATGCGGGCATCCAGCAGACTGAATTTTTCGATGGCTTCGCTGCGCAATTTATTCATCTCGGCCAGCGCCATGCTGCCGTAGGCTTCGAAATCAATCTCACTGACATCGCGCCCTTCGGAAAAGTCGCGCGCACAACCGAGGAAGGTGGCGATGCCGCCGATGCGCTTGGAGCTGGCTTTCAGCGCAGCGATTTCTGCATCTTGGGAGAAGTCTTCTTGTTGGAGGCGGACGGGGGCGGTCATTGCTAAGGCTCTCTATGGTTGATCGGCGTATCCATCAATTGCGCACCGCACGGCTCCTCCCCTGAGAAGGGGAGGCTGGGAGGGGTTAGGGTTCCGATAAAAAACCTAACCCCCTCTAACTCCCCCTTTTCAGGGGGAGAACAGTGCGGGCTACTGTTGAAGAGATGCGCCATGTTTAATGATTATTGAAAGAGAACATTCGGGTACTTTCTAGCCGCCTGAAAACTTCGCCATAAAAGCAATCTCATCACCGTCGTTCAACGGCAACTGCCTATCCTTCACCTGCGCCTGATTCACCGCAGTGAAGCTCACGATGTCGAACGCCTGCGGATGCTGCGCGCTCAGAGTAGCGACGACATCCTGTAATTTCATTCCGGCGGTAAAAGCCAATTGCGTTTCGCGCATTTGCACACGCTCGGCCATGGGGCCGAAAAATAGTATACGGATCACGCTTCACCTCTGCGCCACACGCCGCTCTTGCCGCCGCGTTTTTCTTCTAGCTGCACTTGCTCAATGCGCATGCCTCTATCCATCGCCTTGCACATGTCGTACACGGTGAGCAGGGCAGTGCTGGCGGCGCACAGGGCTTCCATTTCCACGCCGGTTTGCCCCACGCATTTGGTGGTAGCGGTGACGCGCAGGCCGACGCAACCTTCGGCATCGGCCTCGTTGATTTCGTCGAAGGCGACTTCCACGCCGGTGAGCGGCAGGCTGTGGCACATGGGAATCATGTCGGGGGTGTGCTTCGCGGCCATCACGGCGGCGACATCGGCGACAGCCAGCACGTTGCCTTTGGCAACCTTGCCTGTACGGATGCGCTCCAGCGTGGCGGGCTGCATGCGGATAATGCCGCTGGCGATGGCCACGCGCCGGGTATTGGCCTTATCGGATACGTCCACCATGCGGGCGCGTCCGTCTGCGGAAAAATGTGTGAGTTCATCCATCGTTATTATCGTCCGATCAGCTTGTGCATATAACACTTATGGCGCATTGTAATCAGGCACTACGCCAGTACAATGAGACAGCTGACATTAACAGATTTCCCCTTTTATTTGGCGCGAAAATCGCAAACCATGACCACGCTGCAAGATCGTTTCGGACGCAACATCGAATACCTGCGCTTGTCGGTAACAGACAGGTGCGACCTGCGTTGCACCTACTGTATCCCGCAAGGCTTTCACGGCTTCGAGACGCCGGAGCACTGGCTCAGTTTCGACGAGATTGAGCGCGTCGTTGCCGTGTTCGCCCGGCTCGGTGTGGCGCGCATCCGCCTCACCGGCGGCGAACCGCTAACCCGCCCGCGCATCGCCGACTTGGCGCAGCGCCTGTGCAAACTGCCCGGCGTGAACGACCTTTCGCTATCCACCAACGCCACGCTGCTCGCGCGCCATGCCGCCGACCTGTATGCAGCGGGCGTGTCGCGCCTGAACGTGAGTCTGGATTCGCTCGATGCGCCGCGTCTGGCTTGCATCACCGGGCGCGATTGTCTGCCGCAAATACTTGACGGTCTCACCGCCGCCAAACAGGCCGGGTTCTCACCGATCAAAATCAACATGGTGGTGCTCGGCGGCGAGAACGAACACGAAGTCGAAAGCATGGTCGAGTTCTGCATGCAGCACGGCTTCATCCTGCGTCTGATCGAAACCATGCCGATGGGCGACAGCGGGCGCAGCGCCAGCTACGTCAACCTGCAAGCCGTGCGCCAGCGGCTGCAACAACGCTTCGGCCTGATCGACGGCGTGGTGGCCGGCGGCGGCCCCGCGCGCTACCTGCGCTCTGCCGACGGCTCATTCTCGCTGGGATTCATCACCCCCATCTCGCAACACTTCTGCGACACCTGCAACCGCGTGCGGCTCTCGGCGGACGGCATTTTGTATCTGTGTCTGGGGCAGGAAGACACGCTCGATCTGCGTTCTTTGCTGCGTGCGGGCATCGACGACTCAGGGCTGGAAGCTGCAATCTGCGCGGCTATCGCGCGCAAACCGGAACGCCACGAATTCAAAGATCAACCCGGCAAGATCGTGCGCATCATGACGCAGACTGGCGGTTAATCGTCGCCCAGCACCGGAATCTGATCGCGCACCTCGTTCAATAAATCTTCCGCATGCAGCTCGGTCTCCGCATGGATCATTTTGATGACGCCATGCGTGCCTTCGTTTTGTTCGGCACGTAACTGTTTCGCACGTGCCGAGGCATCGCGGTAGCTGTCGTGCTGTTCGATTTTTTCCAGCATGCGTATCGGGCGTTCGGTGATGCGGTAGATGAAATAAGGCATGTACGGTTCCGGGTTAGGCGGCAGGGCGTTTCATAAAGGTGACGACATTCACGCCGGGCGCGTTCTTGCTGGCGCAACTGCCCTCACCCACACCAGCGAGTTGTTCGGCCTCATGCAGCAGGTTCACCACATCCACATAATGTTTCTGCTTCACCATCATCAGCGCGGTGTAGCCGCCTTCGTTTTTCGCCAGCACATCCGCTCCGGCTTTTAACAATGCTTCGACCACGGCAGTTTCGCCGTAGCCCGCCGCCAGCATGAGCGGGCGCACACCGTAGCCGATGGGCGCTTCGATATCGGCACCCGCTTCGATCAGCGCTTGCACCACGTCGGCGTGTCCGTGTTTAAGCTCGGCGTTATAGCAGGCCTGCATCAGCGGCGACCAACCATTCTCGTCACGCGCATTCACATCTGCCCCGCCAGCAAGCAAGCGCTGCACTTGCGCCAAATCGCCCGCGTGGGCGGCGGCCATTAATTCGTTGAACATAGCTTTCTCTTTTTATTTCTTTACGGTGTTTTCCAAAGCAAGGCGTATCGCTTCGGGCGACTTCATGATGTTCATAAAACTGTTCTTGCCCATCATACTGAGGTCCGGAAAATCGATGGCGATGCGGAATCGCGCATACAAGGCATAGACTTTCTTGCCGGAGACCAGCATTTCATACGGCAGGTGGGCCGTTGACTTCAACTCGCGAAAATCAATCTCCTTCATGATGAACTGGTCGTCCATATACTTGGTATCAGCGCCGCCTTTCAAGGCCACCCCGAATACACTTTCCTGCTTACCCGGAACATCGACACGGTAGACTTTGCTCACACCGTTTTTGTTATTGGCCAGGCCGACATCAACCGCTTTCAGCGCTTCTTCATAGCTGGCATATTCCGCCAGCACGCTTGGCTCGTCGAAGTATTCCATGCCGATGGTGTAGTGGTATTTGCGCGCCTGTTTCGCGGTCATGCCCTGTGCGCCGAACTCTTCCTGCTTGCCTAATGCATTTGCCAGCGCGCTTGCCACAGCGGTCAAGTCGCCTTTCATGCGGTAAACATGCGACATATATACCGGGTTGGTATAACTCACCTGCACGGTGTTGCCGGCCTCGGTGAGCGCCACGCGCTGCACCGCACCGTAACCGCCGAAATCAGAAGCAGCGGCATTGCTCTTTAACTCGTCATTGGTGATAACAATGATGTTCGCTCCGGCATAGGGCGAGTATTCACCGACCACAGTAAAGCCCGCCCCGCTCAAAGCGCTCTTCACTTGCAAGGATTTCTCGGCCACGGTTCCCGCGCCTTTTGAAGCCAGCACAAAAGGTTTGAGCATCGCATCGGCGGCCTGCACTCCGGCGGAAGCAAGCATCAACAACGCAGACAACAACACACCCTTGATCGTTAAATGTTTCATCTTGCCCCCTGTTATTGGACTGCGGATTTTTATGACTGCTGCGGGTGGAACCACGCCAGTTTTTCCCTGAGCGTGACCACGCCGCCGACGATGATGAGTGTGGGCGCTTGCGGTTTCTCGCGCTCGGCAATGGCGGGCAGCGTGGCCAGCGTGCCGGTGATGACGCGCTGCGTGGGCTGCGTGCCGTGCTGCACGATGGCGATGGGAGTGGTGTCCGGCAGGCCGTGCTTGACGAGTTCGGCGCACAGCGTATCCAACCCGTGCAAGCCCATGTACACCACCACGGTTTGCCGCGGGCGCGCCAGCGCATCCCAGTCCAGATTCATCGTACCGTCTTTGAGGTGGCCGGTGACGAACATGCAGGACTGCGCGTGGTCGCGGTGCGTCAGCGGAATACCCGCATAAGAGGCCACGCCGGAAGCGGCGGTGATGCCGGGCACCACCTGAAAAGGAATACCTTCCGCCGCCAGCGTTTCGATCTCTTCGCCGCCGCGCCCGAAAATGAACGGGTCGCCGCCCTTGAGGCGCAGCACGCGCTTGCCTTCTTTGGCGAGACGCACCAGCAACAAATTAATTTCTTCCTGTGGCAGCGTGTGGTCATCGCGTTTCTTGCCGACGTAGATGCGCTCGGCATCACGGCGCGTCATCTCGACGATGGGCTTGGACACCAGCGCGTCGTACACCACCACATCGGCCTTTTGCATCAGGCGCAGCGCGCGGAAGGTGAGCAAGTCGGGATCGCCGGGGCCCGCACCGACCAGATACACTTCGCCGCGCTGAATGTTGTCCTCGCTTTGCAGCATCTGTTGCAGCATCGCTTCGGCGCTGGCTTCATCGCCCGTCAGCACCTTCTCGGCGACCACGCCTTCAAACACGTTTTCCCAAAAGATGCGGCGCTTGCCGGGATTGGTGACGTGAGTTTTCACTTCTTCGCGGAAGCGCTCGGCGAATGCGGCAAGGCGGCTGTAGTTCTGCGGGATTACCGTTTCCAGTTTGCCGCGCATCATGCGCGTCAGCACCGGCGAAGCGCCGCCGCTGGAGAAAGCCACCATCAGCGGCGAACGGTCGAGGATCGCGGGCATGATGAACGAGCACAGCTCTGGATCATCCACCACGTTGACCGGAATGTTGCGCGACTGCGCCAGCTCGGAGACTTGTTTGTTCACCGCGCGGTCGTTGGTCGCGGCGATGATCAGCGTCACGCTGGCAAGATGCTGCACATCGAAACGTGCAACGATGCTTTCCACGTTTTTCAGCGCGGCCAACTCGGAATCAATCTCCGGCGCAACCACGCGCACTTTCGCGCCCGCTTCCAGCAGCACACCCGCTTTACGCTTTGCGACATCGCCGCCGCCAACCACCAGACACAGTTTGCCTTTGATGTTATGGAATACGGGCAGAAAATCCATTTACTGTACTGCCTTCAGAATCAGCGGCACCAGTGCCTCCGGCAGCTTGATCTTGCCTGCCAGTGCAAACGCATGCGCGCTGTCGGACATTTTGTCCCAGGTCTTCTTGATGATGAGTATCCATTTGGCCTCGTCGTAGTCCGGCTTCTGCTGGGCAAAGCCCAGCATGTAGTGCTCGATGAACACCAAGTCCACCACGTCTTCCATCATCTGCGTTTCCGGATTGGCCTTGATATCTTTCTTGCCAACGATGGTTTTTACGCGGGCGATCATTTCGTCGTCGTAGCCGACCTGCTTCATCAGGTTACCGGCGGTTTCGGCGTGAAATTTATACAAGTTGGTGCGCCACAGCATGTAGCCCTTCTTGTCCATAGGGTAGTCGCTGCGCGGGCTTTTCCAGCGCTGGATGTGCTGCGCGCGGCAGGCGAGTTTCACCGCCTCGGATGCGTCTGGCGCAAAGCGCTCCTGCATCTCGGTCATGCGCTGCGCGTAGAGCAGCTCCTTGGGGTATTCCTTGCCGTTGGCGATTTCCTTGTTCGGGTCTTCCGAGTTGGCTTGGTCGAATGCGGCGATAGCGGCTTGATACAAACTTGTGTTCATAGTGCTTTCTCGTTGATCTGTGTTGATGTTGATTGTTGTTCCTTGCAGCGGCGCACGAAAGCGACGAAGCGCGTGGCCCAGTAGCAACTGCCGATGGTGCGCAGATGGGTATAGGATGCCAGCAGGTTATGCACGGTGAGTCCGTCGCGCTTGCCGTCAATGCCGTAACCGCGCTCGACATGGTATGCGAAGCGCGAGTCCGGCGGAAGATTTTCCAGACTGGAATAATGAAACTCGTGCGCGCGAATTTGCTTGGCTGGCATACTCGGACGCGGCCACGGATGCGCCTCGTCTTCCTTGAGATGCACATAGCCGCGCCCGATGGGCTTGGCGTGCATCTGCACATCGCCGGGAATCGCGCCGACCATTTCGAAAGTACGGCCCTCGTAAGTGATGCCGCGCGACAAATACATCAAGCCGCCGCATTCCGCATAGGCGGGCAGACCGTTTTCGATGGCGTGTTTGATGTCGGCACGCAGACTGGTGTTGGCTTCCAGCTCGGTGGCGCAGGTTTCGGGAAAGCCGCCGCCGATATACAGACCGTCCACTTGCGGCAAATGCGCGTCGCGCAAAGCATCGAACGGCACCAGCTCCGCCCCCGCCGCTTCCAGTGCATCGAGATCGTCGGCGTAATAGAAACCAAATGAACGGTCGCGCGCGATGGCGATGCGCACTTTGTCGCCGCAAGGCAAGGGACTGACCTGAGCTTTGCGCGGAATTGGCAGCGGGGCTTTTTGCGTCAGTGAGAGCAGTTTGTCGAGATCAACCTGTTCGGCAATCGCCTCGCCAATCTGCTTGATCTTAGACGTGGCAACATGCGATTCGTTGCTTGGCATCAGCCCGAGATGGCGTTCGACGATGCTCAGGCGCTCATCGTGGTGGATCGCGCCGATCACTGGCACGTCGGTGTAATGCTCGATTACCGCACGCAGCTTGGATTCATGGCGCGAGCCGCCGAGGTTGTTGAGGATGACTCCGGCGATATTGATATTGCGGTCGAATGCCTGATAGCCGAGGATCAGCGGCGCGATGCCGCGCGTCATACCGCGCGCGTCGATCACCAGCATCACCGGCAGGTCGAGTATCTTGGCCAGCGCGGCATTGCTGTTGCTGCCGTCCAGCGCGAGGCCGTCGTACAAGCCTTTGTTGCCTTCAACCAGATTCACCTCGGCGCTGTGGCGCGCAAAGGTGGCGACGATGTCGTCGCGTTCCATCAGATAGAGATCGAGATTGCGGCAGGCGTTTCCGGCAGCCTGACTGAGCCACATCGGGTCGATGTAATCCGGCCCTTTCTTGAACGGCTGCACGACATGGCCGCGCGCCTTCAGCGCGGCGCACAGGCCGATGCTCACCATCGTTTTACCCGATGACTTGTGCGCTGCCGAAATAAGCATCCGATTCATGGCAGCCTTCCGAACGAATTAGTCAGCGATATAGGGTTTGTCTTGCGGCATGAAATTCAGCACACGCACGCTGACGGTGGTGATGATAAACGCAATCGCCAAACCGCCGAAGCCGAGCATGAATTCATAGATCGAAGGAGTGTAGCTGGCGATCTGTCCGTCGCCGAAGCTGCTGCTGACTTCGTAGCCGGGAAAGATGCTCAGCGGATAAGCCTGTCCGCCGATGATGAATACATACAGCAGCGAGAACGCGCCCAGCACCACCAGCAGGGAGGCGGCCATCACACATTTGGTCTTGCCCAAAATAGGCGTATAGATCAGCAGCAGCGGAATAACATTACCGAGCAGGACATAGCCCCACCAGAACAGATTGGGATAGATGCCGCCGTCGCGCAGAATGAAATGCTCAAAGCCGGTCTGGTGCGCGAAATACAGGTTGGTGAAATGATAAGTTGCCACCATGTATAGCGAACCGATCACAAACACGCCGAGCAAATTGCGTTTGCGGCGCATGATCTCCGGGTCGAGTTGTTTTTCGTTCCACGCGTAGATGCTGGTCTGCACCACGTGGAATACGGCCAGCCCCCAGGCAAACGACAGCACGATGAACATCGGCGGCAGCAGCGCCGAGCCGTAGGCCTGACGCGCGGTGAGGAACGCAAAGATCAAACCCGTGCCGGTGGTCAGCACGAAGCGCCAGACGAACACAGCCAGCCCGGCAGCTTTGTTGAACGGGTTCATGCGCCGCTCCATCATCGTCCACAGATAGACGACCACCAACGAGAACATGCCGGAGTACAGCACCACGTTCCAGGCGAACACCGAAGTCGGGTTGAAGTTGGTCATCGCGACGATGATGCGATCGGGACGCCCCAAGTCCAGCATCAGCAGGGTGAGACCGCCCGCCAGCATGGCGATGGAGAGCAAACTCGCCAGCGGTGCGCGCGCCTTGTAAATCGCCTTGCCGAATACCGAGCCGATGGAGGCAACGTTCAGCACGCCCGAGGCGGCCACGATCAGAAAAATCGCGAACACATGCGGGATGCCCCACACGATCTGGTTGTTCATGCCGCTGATGATGTGGCCGTGCTCTTCCATCATGTGCACGGCATACAGACCGGCCAGCGCCACCAGACCGCCCGCGGCCAGCAGCACATAAAACAGTTTGTTCTTGAAACGCAGCGAAGCTTGGGTAGGCATGGTCACAGTCCTTGGTAGCGCACGCCGGGATTCAGGCGCAGTTCGGCACGCACCTGCACGGTGGCGACGCTATGTACTTTTTTGGAAATCTCGCTTTGCGGATCGTTCAGGTCACCGAACAGGATGGACTTGTTCGGGCAGGCTTCGGCGCAGGCCGGTTGCAAGCCCTGATCGACACGGTGTACGCACATCGTGCAGGCCTCGACCGTACCCTTGCCGCGCGGCACATCGGGATTCTGGTCGTGCTGCGGCTCGTGCACGAACGAGCGCGCCTTGTACGGGCACGCCATCATGCAGTAACGGCAACCGATGCAGCGGTGCTTGTCCACCAGCACGATACCGTCCGCGCGTTTGAACGAGGCCGTGGTCGGGCACACATCCACGCAGGGTGGGTGCTCGCAGTGCTGGCACATCATCGGCAGCGAGGTTTGGCGCCCGGTGCTGATGTCCTTGATTTCGATCTTGCGTATCCATTGCGAATCGGTCGCCTTGGTTTCGCCGGACAAACCGTTTTCTTTGTTGCAGGCCGACACGCAATCGTTGCAGCCCGGGGCGCATTGCGTAGTGTCGATCAGCATGCCCCAGCGCACTTTGCTGCTCGCGCCGTCGGATTTCCCCTGCGCCACTTGCATCAGCATCATGCCGGGCGCGATGGCGACTGCCGCCGCACCGAGCGAGGTCTTCAAAAAATTTCTGCGCTGGATATTGGTGTCACTCATTTGGCGTTCCTCTGCAACCATGCGCTCTTGCGCTTTCCCGAATGGCACTCGAAGCAATCAATCTTCACCGCCTCGTAGCGGTGGCACGAGACGCAAAAACTGTCGTCGCGCGCGATCACGCTGTCATCCTTGGTACTGGCATGGCACTCGATGCAGTTCTTCAGACTAATCTGATCGTCGCGCACACCGCGGCGCAACGCTTCGTCGCGCTGGTGCTTGAGCAGGTGCATGTGGTTCTTGCGCATCCACTGCGGGTCTTTCACGCACTCTCCGCCTTTGCCGATATCCGGCTTGGGCATGTTTGAACCGGCAGCCCAAGCAGCGGGCATGCACAAGCACAGCAGAAAAATCGCAAGCAGCCTCATCACTCGCCCAGACCCATTTGGATATAACCGGTAGGACATACGTCGGCACAAATATGGCAGCCGATGCACTTGTCGTAGTTGGTCGTCACGTAACGTCCGGTCGTCGCTTCGGATTTCTTGACGCGGGACACGGCGGTCTGCGGGCAGTACACCACGCAGTTGTCGCACTCGAAGCACATACCGCAGCTCATGCAGCGCTTGGCTTCGGCTTGCGCTTCGGCTTCGCTCAACACACCGAGACGTTCGTCGAAGTTACCCAAGGCAGTCTGCTCGTCCAGCGTAATCACGTGGCGCACTTTGCGCGGCGTGTAGCCGAAATGACCGAGGAACAGCTTGTCGTGCGGAATGATGTAACGGTCGGAACGGTTATCGAAATTGTGCACCGCGATGTCGGAGTTGCAGGTGCCGCGCAACGGCTCGGTCGCAGGCTTGATCTCGATGCCCTTCTCGGCCAGCTTGCGCATCAGGTCGAACTGGTGCGCGTCGATCTTCGGACGCTTCTCCAAATCCTTACCCAACAGGAAGTTGTGGATACCGTCGGCGGCGATGGAGCCGTGGCCGACCGCAGTCGTCAGCAGGTGCGGACGAATCACGTCACCACCCGCGAATACGCCGGGTTTGCCGTTCACCACATAGTTGCGGTCGGTAGAGATTGCGCCCTTGCCGTTGTTGAATTCTTCCAAGCCGGTGAAATCCACCGCCTGACCAATCGCCGAAACGATCAGATCGGCAGCGATGTCCTGCTCGGTGCCTTCGATATTTTTGACTTCCAGCTTGCCGCCGACAATCTTAGCCTCGCACTGCATCAGACGCAGCGCGGTGGCACGGCCGTTCGCATCGCGCACGATACCAACCGGTACCAGTCCGCCCTTGATGTCGATACCTTCCGCCAGTGCCTGCTCGATCTCGTGCTTGTTGGCCTGCATCTTGTCGATAGGGAACAGCGAGGTCAGTGTCACCACGGCGCCTTCTTTCGCGGAAATCTCCGCAACATCGTGCGCCATGCGTCCGGCGATGGCAGCTTCGGTATCGGTAGGATGGGCATGCTTGATGTGCCCCAGGCGGCGGGCGATAGTCGCTACGTCGATGGAGGTATCACCGCCGCCGACCACGACCACGCGCTTGCCGACATGCTGCAAACGCCCGTCGTTAAAGGCCTTCAGGAAGGCGGTCGCGGTCACCACGTTAGGCGCTTCCGCGTCGGCGAGAGGCAATGCGCGACCGGCTTGCGCGCCCATGCCGAGGAACACAGAATCAAAGTCCTTGCGGATTTGTTCCAAAGTAATGTCCTTGCCCACGTGGCAGTTCATGCGGGTCTTCACGCCGAGGTCGAGGATGCGCTGGATTTCCGCATCCAGCACATCGCGCGGGGTACGGAAGCCGGGGATGCCGTAACGCATCATGCCGCCGAGGAATTCGTGCTCGTCAAAAATCGTGACGTCGTGGCCTTTCATCACCAGTTGGTAGGCACAAGACAAACCGGCTGGGCCGCCGCCGAGGATCGCGACTTTCTTGCCGGAAGAAGCGACGTTCGGCTTGTTGAACTTCAGGTTGTTCTTGATCGCATAGTCGCCAAGGAAATGCTCGACCGAGTTGATGCCGACGTGGTCTTCCACTTCGTTACGGTTGCAGCCGCTCTCGCACGGAGCCGGGCACACGCGCCCCATCACGGACGGGAACGGGTTGGCTTCGGTCAGACGACGCCATGCGTATTCCTGCCAAGGCATGACGGGCTTGCCGTCCGCGCCGTTCGGCACCTTCTCGGTGCCACGCACAATGCCCAAGTAGCCGCGAATATCTTCGCCCGCAGGGCAGCTGCCCTGGCATGGCGGTGTGGACTGGATGTAAGTCGGGCACTTGTAAGAGTAGCCAGCCTGAAAAATCTTTTCGTTCAGACGGCGCACTTTATTGTCGCCATCCTTGTAACGGCGGAATGTGATTTTCTGCGGGGTTTCGCTCACTACTGACATGTTTGCCTTCTCCTCGTTATTTCGGACCCAACTGGATCGCGTTGCTCACCAGTTGATGCACACCACCCACCACCTTCCGGTCAAATCCGTAGATGGGCAGAACCTTGGTAAATTGCGCCTTGCAAATGGCACAGATGGTCGCCATAAAGTTGACGCCGTGTTCATCCGCCACTTGCTGCAAAACCTCCATACGCGGCAACGCACCTTTGACGCGCAGATCAATCAAATCATCGGTCAGCAAACCGCCGCCGCCGCCGCAGCAGAAGGTCTGCTCGCGCGTGGTATTGGGTGCCATCTCGACAAAATTATTGGCGACTGCTTTGATGATGTTGCGCGGAATCTCGAACTGACCGCCGGCAAAATCACCCATACGCGAACCGCGCGCCACGTTGCAGGAATCGTGGAAAGTGATGATGTGCTTGTCGTTCTTGGACTTGTCGAACGTCAACGCGTTGCGCTCAATTGCATCCCAAGTGAATTCACAGATATGCGTCGGCTGCTTGTAGCGGTGATCGAGCTGCTTTTGCAGCATCTGCGCGAAACGATCCACTTCGCCCGCACCGTCGCCCACGCCGGAAAGCGTGTTCCAGAAGCTGTAAGCCACGCGCCACGCATGGCCGCACTCGCCTACCACGATGCGCTTCACGCCCAGTTCCAGCGCGGCTTCGCGGATACGCAACGCGATCTTGCGCAGTTGCTCGTAGTTGCCGATAAACATGCCGAAGTTACCCGCCTCGGAAGCCATGGACGACAGCGTCCAGCTCGTGCCGGTGGCGTGGAATACTTTGGCGTAGCCGATCAGACTGTCGATATGCGGCTCGGCGAAGAAGTCGGCGGACGGCGTAATCAGCAACACTTCCGCGCCCTTCACGTCGATGGGAAACTTCACGTCGATGCCGGTAGCGTCCTTCACATCCTCTTCCAGACCTTCCAGCGTGTCGATCAGCGCGGGGCCGGGCAGACCGAGGTTGTTGCCGATCTTGTGTACCTTGCCGATGATCTCGTTGGAATACTTCTGGCCGTAGCCGATGGAGTCGAGAATCTCGCGCGCCGCCATAGTCACCTCGGCGGTGTCGATACCGTAGGGGCAGAACACCGAGCAGCGGCGGCACTCGGAACACTGGTTGAAATAGTTGTACCACTCGTCCAGCACTTCGCGCGTCAGATCGCGCGCACCGACCAGCTTGGGAAACAGTTTGCCGGGCAAAGTGAAATAGCGACGGTACACGCTGCGCATCAAATCCTGACGCGCCACGGGCATATTCTTGGGGTCTTGCGTGCCGATGAAATAGTGGCACTTGTCGGAGCACGCGCCGCAATGCACACAGGCGTCCATATACACTTTGAGCGAACGATATTTCGACAACAGCTCGCCCATTTTGGCGATGGCCTTGTCGTGCCAGTCTTCCACCAGTTGACCGGGGAAGCCGATAGCCTCGTTGATTTTGTCGCTGGCGACGTAAGGGCCTTTGCCTTCCATCGCACCCGGCTTCAAGGCGGGGATGATGGGGATAATGCGATAAGCGGGTGCGGTAATGTCTGCCATGCTATTTCTCCGATTCCAACTTGGCAGCCCATGCGCTCAAATGGCGTTTCTCACGGGGATTGTCTGTTTGATTACGGGAGGGCGAAAAAAAGACTCCTGGCGCGTGCAAAAGCTTGCTGAGAGGGAAAATCGCCAGGAGAGCCACAACCGACAACAAATGCAGCACGAGTATCGTGTCTGCGGGTAGAGGCTGAATACTGAACATCATCAACCCCTGAAAAAAACCTTTCACTGCGATCACATCGGTATGCACGAAGAACTGCATCAGCAAACCGGATGCGGCAATGGCAATCAACAGCAACAACATCAGATGATCTGACGGTGTGGAAATGTAACGGATGCGTTCGACGAACAAGCGGCGCGCCCACAAACCGCACAGGCCCAACAGCATAGTGATACCGGCATACAATCCGAACGGCTGGATCAGCGCAACCCAACCCCAGACCGGCTCGGTGAAGTAACGCAGATGGCGCAATACCACCAACGCCATGCTGGCATGGAACAACCAGCCCATACTCCAAGTCCACAGATTCGCCTTGAACAGGCTCTCGAAAAACACCACCTCGCGCGTCATGCGCAACACCACGCCGCCGGTTGTGGTGGGTGCGGGTGTAGTCGGTATCTTCAGCGGAGCCGGTGTGCTGGCGTAAGTGCGGATACGCTGCAACAACCCGACGACAAACACCAAGGTCGCTAGATAAAAAAGAATCGCAATCAGTGCGCTCATCGTCGGGCCCGGTCAGCTAATTAAACGCAACCGGTTGGCTTGGGCAGACCGGCGATCTTGCACGCCTGCTTGCCGGGGCCGTACGGGAACAAACCGTACAGGTATTCGCTGTTGCCCTTCTCTGCACCCAGCTTCTTGCCGATGGCTTTGGTCAGCACGCGCACGGCCGGAGCGATTTGGTATTCCTCGAAATATTCACGCAGGAAATTCACTACTTCCCAGTGCTGCTCGGTCATAGCGACGCTTTCTGTCTGGGCGATGTAATTGGCAACATCGGTATTCCAGTCGGCCAGATTGACCAAATATCCTTCTTCATCCGTTTCGTAAGTTTTGCCTGCGACTTCGATCATTGCCATGTTATTTCTCCTTGTGAAAATTGATTGTGATTACAGCCAGGATTGGCAAGCGTTATTACTGATGGTGAGCTCGACAAAACCGCCGTGATCTACCGGAGTTACCCCCTGCATCAAACGGTCGGCCATGCCGCGAGCCTCAAGGTCGGGCTGCAAAACATAGACCTTGACGCGCCCCATCGCCTCGCGCAACTTGCTTTCAAACGCATTGCCGGAAGTGGCGGCGTAAACCGCATCTTCTGTCAGCAGAATATCGCCCGAAGCGGTCATGCGCAAACAGCTTTCCAATGTACTGCTGGTCAGGGGGGATTTATTGATGATATGTAACATGTGCGCCCCCTTAGAAACTCAGAACCACGTCTTGTTGTGCCATCAGCGCGCCCATTTCGGCGCTGCTGAGAACCGTGACATCAACCAGCAGATCGTCTTCGCTCAAACCGCGCGCATCCAGCGATTCTTTCTCAACGTACAGCTTCTCGATGTCGTAACCTTCCAGCGCGCGGTAGGTAGGCGAGAAATTCTTGGTCTCGATACCTTTGGTCTGCTGGGTCTTCTTCAACTGGTATACGCCGTCATCTGCAAACACCAGCGACACATCCTGATCGAAAGCGGCGGTAATCAGCACCACTTCCAGCGCTTCCAGCGCGTAGATCGTACCGTGCGGCGCTTTGCGGTTGACGAACATGAATTTTTTTACAGTACCTTCACTCATCTCGTCTCTCCTCAATCGCCGAAGGTAACCAGACGGTCACACTTGGTTCCGGCTTCCACCAACTGACCCAGACCGGAAATGCGAAAACCCTGCGCCAGATTTTCCTCACGGATACCGCGACGCATCGCCGCCGCCACGCACACCACCAGATCCACCTTGTGCTCTTCCGCGAGTTTGGTCCAGCGGTTGACGATATGGCGGTCATCCTGTGGCGGCTCGGTCAGCTTCGAGGCGTTATTCACGCCGTCGTGATAGAAGAACACGCGCCATACTTCATGGCCTTTGGCGATAGCGGCTTTGGCAAACAGGTAAGCGGAATCGCTTGCCTGATGCTGGTACGGCCCTTCGTTAACTACGATTCCAAACTTCATCTCTGGCTTCCTTTTAGAAACGGATATGCGTCGAAGCGTTCAGGTTCGCACGCGAACCGCGCCAGTCGTCGATCAGATACTTGGTGAACGGCAACCCGGTCTTCTCGAAGAAACGCGGCCAGCCGATACGGTCGATCCAGTCTGCAATACGCTCCCACGGACGCGCATCTTCTTTGTATACGTGCAGGATGTTCTTCACCACTTCGGCAACTTCGGGCCAGCGCGGCGCATTGTTGGGCAGACCGGACGCAACCATCTTCATGAAGGTCGGCTTGCCGCGCGCGTTGGAGTTCTTGCCGCCGACCCAGATTGCCAGCTTGGAATTTTCCGGGTCGTTGATTTGCATTGGAGGGCATGGGGGGTAGCACGCGCCACAGCACATACATTTGGCTTCGTCGATTTCCAGCGAAGGCTTGCCGTTCACCATCGCGGGACGGATCGCCGCAACCGGGCAACGCGCAACAACGGTAGGACGTTCGCACACGTTGGCAACCAGATCATGGTTGATAACGGGCGGCTTGGTGTGCTGCACGATGATGGCCAAGTCAGCCTGACCGCCGCAGTTAATTTCGCAGCAGGAAGTCGAGAGGTGCACGCGGTTCGGCATTTCTTCGCGGCGGAACTCGTCGTACAACTCGTCCATCAGCGACTTCACCACGCCGGATGCGTCGGTGCCGGGAATGTCGCAGTGCAACCACCCCTGGGTGTGGGCGATCATGGTCACCGAGTTACCGGTGCCGCCCACGGGGAAGCCGTTCTTTTCCAGTTCAGCGATCAGCGGGGCAACTTTCTTTTCGTCCGACACGATGAACTCAATGTTGGAACGGATGGTGAAACGCACGCGGCTCTCGGCGAATTTGTCGGCGATGTCGCACAGCTTGCGGATGGTGTAAACGTCCATCTGGCGCTGTGTACCGGCACGCACAGACCACACTTCGTCGCCGGAGTGGGATACGTGGTGCAATACGCCCGGACGCGGACGGTCGTGGTATTTCCAGTTGCCGTAATTCTTGGCCAGTGTCGGATGCAAATATTTCTTGTTATCCGGTACGCCGGTCTCTTTAGGCTTGCGCTTTGCGGCGGGTGCTGCGGCTTGAACGGCTTGATTCATTCTCTATCTCCTCAGGCGGCTTGCTTCTTGGCGTTGATCTTGGCGACTTCGTCGTCCCAACCATCAGTACGCACATAGGGGTTCATACGCGGCGAATTAACCATGGCCGGATCAACGTCGATTTCCATCGCATCGAGGTAGTTGGACAGACCGATACGCTCGATCATTTCGCCGGAACGCTCATGCTCCAGCGCGTTTTCAGCAAAGAAGTCGATGTGGCGTTGCGCGAAATCAACCAGCTTCTCGACGCTCTCTTCGGAATCCAGCTTCATGAACGGGATCACCACGGTGCCCATCAGGCCGCCGATCTTCAGGTGGCTCTTACCGCCGACCAGCACGCTCGCGCCGCTGTCCTTGCCGGGAGCCAGTGCGCCGGTCATCACATTGATGCAGTGCATGCAGCGCACGCAGTCCTGGTTGTTAATTTCGACGCCATGGGTATCGCTCACAGCCACGGTGGAAATATGCTCGCCCTTCTTGAGCTTGCCGATTTCCTTGAGCTGGAAAGTCTTGGTCGGGCAACGCGAAACCACGTCGTTTACCAGTTCGTCCATACCGTGCTTGGCAAACCACTTCTTCGCCAGCGCTTCGTCGGTGCGGATGTTGTCGCGCCATGTACCAATCACCGCGATGTCGGAACGCTGGATCGAGTTCATGCAATCGTTCGGGCAACCGGAGAACTTGAACTTCACTTTATACGGCAGAGAAGGACGGTGAATATCGTCGAGGAAGGTATTCAGCACTGCACGGTGCGCATTCGCTTCGTCGTAGCAAGACTGTTCGCAACGCGCCGCACCCACGCAAGACATGGAGGTACGCACTGCGGGACCCGCGCCGCCGAGGTCGAAGCCCATTTCATTGAACTCGTCGAACGCTTTTTGCACGTTATCGGTGGTCGCGCCCTGGAACATGATGTCGCCGGACTGTCCGTGGAAAGCGATCAGGCCGGAGCCGTGCTTTTCCCATATGTCGCAGAATTGGCGCAGGGTGTTGGTGTCGTAGTGCATGCCCGGAGGAGGCATCACGCGCAGCGTATGGAACTCGGCTGCGTCTTTGAATTTTGGTGTGCCGTCTTCGTTCTTCAATTCGGTGAAACGGGGAATTACGCCGCCGCCGTAGCCGAACACACCGACCGTACCGCCCTTCCAGTAGCCCTTGCGGGTTTTGTAGGACTCTTCCAGTTGACCCAACAGGTCAACCACGTAATCCTTTTCTTTGGCCAGCTCTTTCAAGCCGGTCACGAAGCTAGGCCATGGGCCGGACTCAAGCTGGTCGAGATTCGGGGTGTTATGCAACTTCTTCGCCATAATTCTTCCTTTCAGTCGGCACGCATTGATCGCGCCGGCAACTAGTTTCAATGACCCGGTAAATAAGGGGCTAGAGATTCAAACGGTGATTTGTCTGGGCTCTGCTGCCATCCCGTATCCGGCCGCCCAATTTCTTTATGGGAACGGATACTACGGGGCATCCGGCAAGCAAACTATCACCCGTAGCGGGTATTTTTCATAACCCTTACGGGTGGTGTCGCGCCGTTCACTAGTAGTATTTCAAAGCGGGCGCAATTGCAGATAGACTCGCTCCTCGTAAAAGCAAAGGAAACCCCTCCCAGCCTCCCCTTCTCAGGGGAGGAGTCGAGCGGCGGCACCCTCCAGTTTGGCGGGGTTAAATCAGTGAATTAGAAAGTAGGCATGGCAGAGATTAAAGGTTTGGCAAAATTCAAAGTTCCGCTGGGTTCGCAGGAGATCGAGCTGCAACAGATCGACCATATCGAAGGCGGCATGAGCCTGATGCGCATCCGCATCCGCGAGGGCAAGCGCTTCACCATTTTCGACATCGACCCCGGCACCGCACGGCAATGGGCGCAAGCCATGCAGGATTGGGCGGACAGGCAGGATGCAGGCACGCATGAGTAATGCCGCCGCAATGATAGACGCGGTGTTCGACGTGAGCGGCGGCACGCTGCCCGCCGACTACCCCTTTGCCTTATGGCATGCGCTGCTGCGCCATGCGCCGGAGCTTGCCGCAGACGCTTCGGTCGGCGTGCTGCCGTTGCGTACTGCCGCCAGCGAGGCGGGCATGTTGCTGCCGAAACGCGCCAAGCTGGTATTGCGTATGCCCGCCGCGCTCGCGGTGCATATTGATGCGCTGTCGGGACAGCAGCTCGACATCGGTAGCGGCTCGCTGCAACTGGGCCTTGGCAAAGCACGCACCATCCAGCCCCACCCCACACTGCACGCGCATCTGGTCAGCAGCAACGCGGAAGAAGTGCAATTCATCGAAGAGGTGAACGCGACGCTGGCCGAGCTTGAAATTATCGGCAATCTTATTTGCGGCATGCGCAACAGCTTGCAGACACCCGAGCGGGAAATTCGCGGCTACAGTCTGGTGATTCACAACCTCAAGCCGGATGCCTCGCTACGTTTGCAATACACCGGATTAGGCACCGACCGGAATTTCGGTTGCGGCATTTTTGTACCCCACAAAGCCATCAGCGAATTGGATTGATGGCGGCGCGGGATTTTTCTATCAAACGGAGGAAACGATGGGATACACAGTAGCTGGTAACGAACTTGAGACTGATGCAGACGGCTTTTTGCTGGAACCGGATTACAGCGAAGAAGTAGTCGGCGTGATCGCCGCAGCCGAAGGCATCGAACTGACTCCCAAACATTGGGAAATCATCAATTACATGCGCGAAGAATACAAAGAAAACGGCCACACGCCCAACTTCCGCAACATGCTGAAAGGTGTCAACGAATTCTGGCCGGACGCGGACAGCAAGGCGCTGTACGACCTGTTCCCGACCGGGCCAGCCAAACAAGCCGCCAAGATCGGTGGATTGCCGCAGCCTTATGGTAAGGGCGGGTATTAAATAGCAATGCTCTCACCCTCAAGCCTAACCCCTCCCAGCCTCCCCTTCTCAGGGGAGGAGCAGGTTCGGCTCTCCCCCTGAGAAGGGGGAGTTGGAGGGGGTTAGGTTTTAACGCCCACAAGGATTTCCATGCGCATCAAAAGCAACTGGTTCAAACCCGGACGCGAACACACTCCCGAAGAACTCGCCGGGGCGGTGTCGTTTGTCGTGTATAAAATCGCCGACAACGCGCTGAAGAACACGCGCAAGGCGAAATTCGAGGTTGCCGTCGGTGCGCAGTATTTCGCCTTCCTGACCGAATTTTTATTGTTCCTGATTCAAGTCGCCGACCGCATCGCCTATCGCCGCCTGTCGCCGGAAGCGCGCATCGATTTCACCACGACCTTGGCGCAACGCATCGCGGAAACCCATGCCGAGAACGAGAGCCGTTTGCTCGGCGGCGAATTCGCGGACTGCAAACGCCGCTTCATCGACAAGCTCAACCTGCGCGCGGGCGAGTATGCCGAGTTCGGCTACGACGAAAGCGGCCCCGATTTTTCTTTCACGCGCTACCTCGCCTTCTGCATGGACGAGGTGATGAGCGAAAAAGACAGCGGCTGGATCATCGACCAGATGATGGCGATCGAAGCGCCGGAGGCGGTGGAGATGGTGGAAAAAACTTTCCGCAACCTGCTGGAAACCGAGCCGCGCCCGGCGCGCCGCCGCGCTTCCGTGAGCGGCGACTAAACCATGAGCAGCCCTTTTGATCTGGCCGATAACGATGCCTACCAGCGCTGGCGCGAGCACAAGCTGGCGCACGCCATCACGGCCACGCACGAGCTGATCGTCGAGATCAAAAATCCGCTGGCGGTGACGGCTGCCGAGCGTGCCGAGTTACTGTCGCGCGGACGGCGCAGCAACATGGCGATTTACGCCTCCCCCGTCACCATGGATGAAGCCATGCTGCAACAGTTTGCCGCGCAGTTCGGGCTGGTGCGGCTGGATGCCAACTGGCTGGCAGGCGAACGGGGTATCACGCGCATCACCGTGTGCCACGGCGACGGCAAACGCCAGACCTACATCCCCTACACCGACCGCGCCATCAAGTGGCACACCGACGGCTACTACAACCCGCCGGAGCGGCAGATACGCGGCATGGTGCTGCACTGCGCGCAGAGCGCCGGAACGGGCGGCGAGAACCGCGTGATGGATCATGAGATTGCCTACCTGCTGCTGCGCGATGCGAACCCCGATTTCATCCGCGCCCTCTCCGCCCCCGATGCGATGACCATCCCCGAGCGGGTGGACGAAACCGACGGCGTGCGCCCAGCCCAGAGCGGCCCGGTGTTTTCGGTTGATGACGCCGGAAACCTGCACATGCGCTACACCGCCCGCACCCGCAGCATCGAATGGAAGGCGGACGAAGCCACCCGCGCGGCGGTCGCCAAGCTGGAACAAATCCTCGCCGCCGATTCGCCGCACATCCACGGCCTGCGCATGGAAAACGGCATGGGCCTGCTGTGCAACAACGTGCTGCACGACCGCACCGCGTTTACCGATGACCCGCACCAACCCCGTTTGCTGTTTCGCGCCCGCTACCTTGATCGACTAATAGCCGATTAGTTTTCTCAAGCTTTGGCTTTTGCTGCCGATACACAGCCAATGCCGCTACACATTTTTTAAGGACTCTCATGAGCAAAAAATCGCCCTCGATACTGAATCAACTCAAATACTCATTTCTGGGATTCGGCCTTACGATGGGGCTGGTGTTTCCGTTTTACGCCAACTTCTTCGTCAACTGGAAAGAAGGCATGCTGCTGTGGTTTTGTCTGGGCTGCATCGTTGCCGGCGTCACCATCGGCGTCATCAACCACAAACTGCTGGAATGGCTGCTAATCCGCAAACTGCGTCAGGTCGCTGTTGCGGCAGAACGCATCCGCCAAGGCGACCTGCGCGAAGGCTGCGGCGTGCGCAGTGCAGATACAGTCGGTGAAATCACCCAAGGCTTTGACAGCATGGCCAGCGGCCTGCGCACCACCCTCACGGAAGTTAGCTATTCGGCCGACTCGGTGGATACCACCGCGCGCCAGATCGGCACCTCCATGCAGTCGCTGGGGAGCAATACCGAGGAATATCGCCGCAACTCGCACGAGATCGTCAAGGTCATCAACGGCATGGCCGATGCGGCCAACTCCATCCTCACGTTATCGGAGGCCGCTGGCAACAGCGCCACTTCCGCCGACGAGCTGGTGCAACACGGCGTAACGCAAGTAAATGCAACCGAGCAGGCCATCTCCGTGCTGGATGAAGCCAGCCGCAAGATTTCCGCCAATGCCGCAAGCCTTGAGGGCAGCGCAAAAGAAGTTGAATCTGCCGTGGCCGACATCCGCGCCATCGCCGAACAAACCAACCTGCTGGCGCTGAATGCCGCCATCGAAGCGGCTCGCGCGGGCGATCAGGGACGCGGATTTGCCGTGGTAGCAGACGAAGTGAGAAAACTCTCCGAACAGGCGGCGCAGGCCACCATGCGAATCGACGGCATGCTGAAACGTGTCAGCGCCGATGTCGCATCGACGGTCAGCATTTCGCGCGAAAATGCCAGCGCCGTACGTGACGGCCTGCAAGCATCCAAAGCTTCCTCCGAAATTTTCGTACAGATCGAACACGCCACAACCTCGATGAAAAACTCAGTCGATGCCGTGCGCGAAGCCGCCGACGACCAACAGATGCTGGTCGGCCTCGTCCTCTCCCGTATCGAAGAAAATCAGGGACGCATCGACAATGTTGCCACGCTAACGGCACACTGCGTCCACGACGCGGAAAGCATGGTGACCGCCGCGCACAGCCTGAATGAAACGACGGGAAAGTTCGTGCTCTAAACCGCCCCACCCGAAAGGACTTTATGCCGCGCCTGCTAGTCTCGCTGTTCGCACTACTGCCTGTTCTGGCTGCGGCCACTCCGCTGGCGGTAAGCCAAGTTGCTCCCGGCGTGTACGTCCACCACGGCGCACATAAAGACCTCAATGAAGGCTACGGCGGCGACATCTGCAATATCGGCTTCATCGTCGGCGGCAAAGGCATTGCCGTCATCGACACCGGCGGCTCGCCCAAAATCGGCGCGCAATTGCGCGAGGCCGTGCGCAAAGTCTCCAAGCTGCCCATCCTCTACGTCATCAACACCCACGTGCACCCCGACCACTCGCTGGGTAATGCCGCGTTCAAGCAAGACAACCCGGTATTCGTCGGCCACGGCAAACTGGCCGAAGCGATGGCGCAACGCAAAGAAACCTACCTGCGCAACCAGCCCAAATGGGTGGGCGCGGACGCGGCGGGCACCGAACTGATACCGCCCTCGCTAGCCGTCAGCGCAACGCGCGACCTCGACCTCGGCGGACGCACGCTGCACCTGACCGCCTACCCGCTCGCCCACAGCCCCACCGACCTGACCGTGCTCGACAGCGCAAGCAACACACTATGGACAGGCGACCTGCTGGTCATCGAGCGCACGCCCTCCATCGACGGCAACCTGCCCGGCTGGCTCGACGTCATCGAACAACTGCGCACCATCCGCGTCGCACAAGTCATTCCCGGCCACGGCCCGGCGAGCAACGACCTGCCCGCCGCCCTAGACAACGAGAAACGCTACCTCACCACCCTGCTCACCGACGTGCGCGCCGCCATCAAACGCGGCGACAGCATGGAACAAACCCTCACCGGCGCCGCCCAGTCGGAACGGGGCAACTGGCTGCTGTTCGACACGGTGAACCGCAGAAATGTCGCGATTATTTTTCCGATGCTGGAGTGGGAGTAGGACGTTTAGGCGAGGCGTCAATAGCGTGTGACGGCATTTCGGCCATAGCGGTCATTTTATCTATACGAATGTTCGTCTGCTTTTGTATCTACAACGGAAGCTTGTTCGCCGCCGTTACGAGTTCACTTGAACTCAACACAAAATCATTGCTGTTCGCCAAACGCTTCACGACCAAATCGATAAACGCCCTTGCACGGGAAGGCTGTGCGGTTCGAGTGCCATAGTAAACAAAGAGATTGGCCGGTTCGCAAACATGCTGGGGGAGTATTGGAATCAGTTTGCCGGAGCGAATATAGGAGGCAGCCGTGATGCTGGTCAGTTGTCCAATCACCATCCCGGACAATACGGCACGAAGCTCAAGCTCTTCATCGTTCGTGCAGAGATGGGGAACGATGTCGAGGCTGGTTACTTCGTCGCCGACTTTGACAAACCATGGCGCCGGGCGTCCGTTGCCCGGATGCAGATAAGCGCTGCAACGATGAGTGCGCAATGCCTCAAGGTCGGCGGGGTTTCCGTATTCCTGCAGATAATTCTGCGATGCGCAAATAATCAGCTGAAATGGAATCAGGCGTCGCGCGACGACGCCTTCCTGCGGTGTCGCCGCGATCCGGAAGCCGACATCCACGCGTTCTTCGACCCAGTCACCAACGCGGTCATCCAGCAGCACATATGGCTGAATCTCATTGTGCTCCCGGCAATATTCTTCAAGCAGCGGACCGATGATGGACGGAAACGCGATGCGCGGCCCGGCTATTCGCAAAGGCCCGGCATGCTCCGTCTTCGTTTGTTTTACCGTCTGCAGTGCTTGCGTCAGGCCAACCAATGAGGGCCGCACCACATCAAGGAATCTCTGCCCCTCCTCAGTAAGCGATATTTTGCGCGTGGTCCGGTGAAACAGTCTTACTCCCAAGTGCCGTTCGAATTGAGCCAGCGTCTTGCTGGCAGCTTGCGGAGTCATGTCCAGTGCCTCTGCGGCACGCCTGATGCTGCCTAGCTCTGCGGTCAGGACAAAGGTGTTGACGGAGCGAAATTCATTGATCGACATCGGTCTCTCCTTTTTTACGATTAGCAATCATAGATTGCCAATTAAACAACCAATTGACATCTAGTTATATGACAGTATGCCATCTATATTGTCATCACGGTCAACACCAGGAGGAGGCGCCAGAGGGAACATTCATCGGCAGCAAATCCGCAACCGGCAATCGAATGCAAATCAACAGGAGATAAAAATGCAAAAACGTAAACTGGGTAATCAAGGTTTAGAAGTGTCGGCGCTGGGTCTCGGTTGCATGAGTATGAGTACCACGTATTACGGCGCAGTCCCCGATAAACAGGAAATGGTTTCGCTTATCCGCGCCGCAGTCGAGCGCGGGGTGACCATGTTCGACACCGCTGAAGTCTATGGGCCATTCTCAAACGAAGAACTGGTCGGCGAGGCCCTCGCTCCGTACAAGGGCAAGGTGGCAATCGCAACCAAATTTGGTTTTGATCTTAATCCTGAGACGGCGCAGCGTACTGGAGGTCTCAACAGCCGACCGGATCACATCAAGTCAGTGGCTGAAGCCTCGTTGAAGCGTCTTAAGGTTGATACCATCGACTTGTTCTACCAACATCGTGTCGATCCATCCGTCCCAATCGAAGATGTGGCCGGCGCGGTCAAGGAATTGATCGCCGAAGGGAAGGTCAAATACTTCGGTTTATCCGAGGCGGGGGCACATACCATTCGCCGCGCCCACGCAGTTCAGCCGATTTCGGCAGTCCAGAGCGAATATTCTTTGTGGTGGCGCGAACCGGAAAACGAAATCCTTCCGACATTGAAGGAACTCGGTATCGGCTTTGTGCCTTTCAGCCCATTGGGGGCGGGTTTCCTGACAGGCAAGATCGACCTGAACACGAAGTTCGATGCCACGGATTTCCGCAATGCTGTTCCTCGCTTTTCGCAAGACGCGTTAAAGACCAACATGGAGCTGGTGGACGTTGTGCGCGAGATGGCAGCGCGCAAGAAATGCACACCTGCCCAGCTTGCTCTTGCCTGGTTGCTGGCGCAGAAACCCTGGATCGTCCCTATACCCGGCACCACCAAACTTCACCGCCTTGAAGAAAATCTTGGCGCTACTTCTGTTGTACTTTCCGAAAACGAACTTCACGAAATCCATCTGGCAATATCAAAGATCGAGGCGCAAGGTGAACGGCTACCAGAGTGGGCCATAAAGATGACCGGCTTGTGATGACTATGAGATTGCTTATGAAGAAAACAAAGGAAGGAGAGCTTTGGCTATTCTCTAGTTTGCAAAGTGCAAACTAATATTTGATGGAGAGGCTATTGCTTCCGCTTTCGACCCATTGCTGCCTATGGCGAGCGGCCGCTTTGTGGCTATCCAATCACCACGATGAATTTCTGGATCGTGGACGTAGGAGACATTGAGAATTCACCACTTGAAGCTCTCGTTCGACAATTGGCTTGCCATTAAATGGCGCGAAATAGATAATGCTGCCCATTGGGGATATCGCAGCCTCCCCGCTTCAAGACAATCTATCGTCCAAGGTCTGCTCTGAAATTGGATATTCCAAGGAGGAGTAATGGACGAACAGAAACACCATCCCGATAATACAGTCCCCCCCGAACCTGTCAGCATGACAGAAGCATTCAAGTATTGGCTCAAATTGGGATTCATTAGTTTTGGTGGCCCTGCGGGACAAATCTCGATGATGCACCAAGAGCTAGTCGAACGCAGGCGCTGGATCTCCGAGCATCGCTATCTGCACGCACTCAACTACTGCATGTTGTTACCGGGGCCGGAAGCTATTCAACTTGCAATCTACATTAGCTGGCTGATGCACGGCATTCGTGGTGCCGTCGTCGCTGGCGTGCTGTTTTTTCTTCCCGCGTTTATTTTGCTATCTTTGCTTGCTGGCATTTACCTAAATTTCGGTAACGTACCTGCTGTTCAGGGCATTTTTTACGGCATCAAACCCGCAGTGGTTGCCGTTGTATTATTTGCGGCATGGCGCATCGGTTCACGTACGATCAAGAATGAAACGCTGTTCACAATTGCATTGCTGGCCTTTGTTGGCATTCTATTTTTCGACATTGACTTTCCGTGGATTGTGCTTGCTGCCGCCATCCTCGGCACTATTGGCGCAAAAGTAATGCCCGCCAAATTTAAGGCAGGTGGCGGTCACGGAGGTTCAAACAAAGCCTATGGCCCAGCACTGATTGATGACGATACGCCGCCGCCTGCCCACGCCAAATTTTCATGGCGCAAGCTCGCCATCACTGCAGCTGTATTTGTATTGATTTGGCTGGTTAGCATGACGGCGCTAACGGGCATGCCAGATTTATTTAATATGGGCGAATTCTTCACCAAAGCGGCTTTTCTCACACTCGGCGGCGCTTATGCGGTGCTACCCTATGTTTACCAAAACGCGGTCGATCATTTTGGCTGGCTCACCGGCCCGCAGATGATGGATGGTCTTGCGCTAGGAGAAACCACACCGGGGCCGCTCATCATGATCGTCACTTGGGTAGGCTATATGGGAGGTGTCGCAAAATCCGTGCTTGGCGCATCTGTTGCTGCGGGTCTAGCGGGTGCGGCGGTGGCAACTTTCTTTACTTTTCTGCCCAGTTTTTTCTTCATCATCGCCGGAGGGCCAATCATTGAGTCCACACGCGGCGAACTTAAATTCACCGCGCCCCTCACTGCCATTACTGCAGCCGTAGTGGGTGTGATTTTAAATTTGGCCGTATTTTTCGCGTGGCACACCTTCTGGCCTAAAGCTACGATGGCTGCGCCATTCAGCGGTCAGTTCGAGATCATTCCCGTCATCCTCACGCTTGCCTGTTTCATCGCGCTGTGGAAATACAAAACTGACATCATGCGTGTGATTGGCATCTGCGCGCTGTTCGGTTTGGCTTATTCATTTTTTATGTAAGGGAACGATATGCAGTGGATTACCCGTGAACGCCCCAAGATTGATCGTATTGCTTGCCCGTGGCTAATTACTCGCTTCATTGATAAAACACCGGAGTTTTTGTATGTGCCGTCGGAAGATGTTTTGCGCATCGCAGCGGAAACTGGTGCAATTCCTTACGACATCCACGGTGTTGAGTTATCGCACGAAGGGGAATTGTGCAGCTTCGACACCTTCCTCAAAAAATACGAGCTTACTAATGCAGCGCTACAAGATTTGGCAGTTATTGTGCGCGGTGCAGATACTGACCGCCTCGATCTAGCGCCGCAAAGTGCTGGGTTGTTGGCAATTTCTCTAGGCTTATCGCACAACATTAATGATGATCACGAAATGCTGCAACATGGACTGGTAATGTATGACGCACTATATGCGTGGTGCTGTCATGCTAGAGACGAGAAACATTCGTGGAATCATTAGGAATATCTGCTCCCTCCACAATTCCACCCTATGGGAACGTCAGCTATCTGGCTTTGAGTTTTTAACCCTGACCGACTGCAAGTGGCACGTAGTACTCATACGCCATACTAGCGCAAAGCGGACGCAAGAGGCTTCCTCGTGCCTCATGTGGAAGCGACTGACCTTCTGGTCAGTCGCTCCACATTGCCTATATTTCGGTTTGCTCTGAAATCTCCAGCGCATCGTCAACCTCAATCCCCAAGTACCGCACGGTGCTTTCCAATTTCGAGTGGCCTAACAAAAGTTGCACTGCCCGCAGATTCTTGGTTCGCCTGTAAATTAGAGTTGCCTTGGTTCTGCGCATTGTATGTGTGCCATAGACGGCAGGATCAAGTCCAATTTCGGCGACCCAGCGATGAACTATCCTTGCGTATTGTCGAGTTGAAACATGAAGGGATTTTTTCAGACGACTCGGGAATAGGTACTGTTCCGACTTCAAATTTGCCTTGGCAATCCAAGCGGAAACCGCATTTCTAGTATCCTCAGTCAGCTCAAATTGCACTGGTCTCTGCGTCTTTCGTTGGACAACGATCGCTCGCGCCAACAACTGATTGCCATGAGTAACATCTCGAACTCGTAAGTTGACCAAGTCACAACCGCGCAGCTTGCTGTCGATGGCTAGGTTAAACATTGCCAGATCACGGATTCGTCTGCCGATTTGCAGATGGATGCGAATAGCCCAGATGTCTTTCAGCTTCAATGGTGGCTTCTGCCCGATCAGTTTGCCTTTATTCCAAGGTTCGTGGGATTGAACTTTTTCCATTTCAGACTCCTTGTTGATTGAACGGAGTCTGATTCTGCGGTTTTGCTTCGCTTCTGTCGGCGTCTGCTTTGGGTTATCTTCATCCCATGAGTGCTCCGTGCCTGAAGCGGCCCCTCCAATTAATCGTCGCCCAAGACTACTCGTTGGTCACTGCTGCCCCCCCACAAAATGAAGTGCGAAGGTAGAAGTTAATCTGAAGATGAATCGTAATTCCTCCTGCATTTTTCAATAGCACCGTAATTTTCCTGCTCCCACTTGTGAACCATCTGATAGATAGGACCAAGACTCATTCCAAGCTGGGTCATGGAATATTCGACTCGTGGCGGAATCTCGGGAAATATGTTCCTGCTTATCAGCCCATCCCGCTCAAGCTCCCTTAGTTGTTGGGTCAGCATCTTTTGCGAAATCCCTGTGACCAAATTTTTCAATCGGTTGAAACGCACAACACCCTCTGATGCCAAGACATAGAGGATCATACTTTTCCACTTTCCTCCGATGATCAAAAAGGCGTCGCGAATCTCACAGCTATCGCCTGAACAGTTGTGTGCTACCGAATCATTTTGTCCGTTTTTCATGGTTACCTCTTGGTGCCTACTTATAAATTTCTTCTAAGTATATAAAATATACCGACACTATTCAAAACAACTATCTGGAGAAATCATGGAAAAGAAAGTCATTCTTGTATTCGGCGCGACGGGTCAACAGGGTGGAGCTGTAGTCCAAGCTTTGCTGAAATCTGATTTCGCCATCCGCGCAGTGACACGCAATCCCGACCAAGCAAAATCCAAGGCTCTGGCAGCACAAGGGATAGAGTTGGTGAAGGCGGACTACGCAGATGTAGAAAGCTTAAAACAAGCCCTTAAGGGGGTATACGGTGTGTATAGCGTCCACAACATGACAGGCGGACTGAAGGCTGAAGAGGAGCAAGGAAAATTGCTGGCCTCACTGGCTAAAGAGGCAGGCGTGCAACATTTTGTCTATTCATCTGTAGGCGGAGCCGAAAGAGATACGGGCATTGGCCATTTCGACAGCAAGTGGCGCGTCGAACAACATATCCGCAGCATCAACCTGCCGCACACCATCATTCGTCCGGCATTCTTCATGGAAAACTTCACCGCGTTCCCGCCCTTCATGATGTTCTCCATCCTTCGCGGCTGTCTGAAGAACCGTGGGCTACAAATGGTTGCAGTTGAGGACATCGGCAGATGGGTGGGATTGGCATTTTCTGCTCCAGACAAATATATGGGGCAGGCGATCGAGATTGCGGGTGATGAACTTACTTACGATGAGATTCAATCGGTGTGGGAGAAACAGAAGGGGAAACGCCAGTTCTGCCTGCGCCTTCCCCAATTCCTCATTTCGATGATGGGTGAGGCCGGCACCATGTTCCTTTGGTTTGGGACACATGGATACCAAGCAAATATCGATGCCTGCAAGGAGCAGGCTGGCAGTATGCGCACTTTCGATCAATGGCTATCACGCGTGAAATGATGATGCAAAACTCGATATACCTTCCCGCCGATACGAGAGAATTCAAAGACCTCGGTTTTATCCGTTTGCAAGCTTCGTTCAGGCCTTATCTTGCACCCGAGAGAAGACACTTTGGCGCACTGATCACGATAGATGATGCTGTAGTGGCGGCGGGTTCAAAAGGCTTCGGTCTACATTCACATCAGAACGTGGAGATCGTCACCTTTATCCATAAGGGTTCAGGCCGACATATCGACCCCGATGTGCCATCAAACAGTGGCCAGCTCAAAGCGGTCGGTGCGCAGGCCATCACAGCAGGTAGCGGGATCGTTCACAACGAAGAGAATAGTTCAGAAACGGAAGAACTGAATGCTTTGCAGATTTGGTTCTTGCCGCGTGAAAAGAATCTTGCACCTGCCTACGCCAAAAGAGAGTTTTTGCCAGAGAGTTACACGAATCGCCTCGCCTGCGTGGTATCGCCCGATGGCGCAGAAGGTAGCTTATCGATTCAACAAGATGTCTATCTGCATTATGGCCATTTCGATAGGTCGAACCAACTAACTTATTCTCCACGGATGGTGGGTAATGGGACATTGATTTATGTGATCGACGGAGAGGTCGAAGCTAACGGCATATTGCTCCACAAAGGCGATGGCTTTGGTATCACACAGGGTGATCCACTATCGGTGTCCATTCCAAAGCAGTCGGAATTTCTTATATTCGATGTGCCGCAATAACAGGAGTCGAACAATGCCAATGGCTCTATATACGGAACGAGTGTCCGGTGATGGCCTCGAAAGCGGAAGTAACGTAACTCTGAGCTGAATTTTCGTTATGGCCGAATTACTGTCCGTCGCATTCCGGCCATTGCTGTCGTTCGAACTGCTTCCGAAATACTTCCGTTAAGTTGGAGTTGATGACAGATTTTTGGTCGTTAAAATTTGCTGGTTTACTCATGATTCTCTCCTTGAATTATGGCAACTTGGAGAATTGCCGTTTAAAAATCCCGGGGTGTTACTCAAAATCCCCGGGCGAAGTTTGTTAGCTCAAGATGCAATTTTCCCGAAACGGCCGCTGTTGAAATCAGCAATTGCCTGTGCGATTTCGACATGGGTGTTCATCACAAACGGGCCATATCCAGCGATTGGCTCTTCTATCGGCTCACCACTCAATAGCAGTACTACAGCCTCACTATCCGCCTTGATTGAAACCCCATCTCCACGGCGATCCAGCAAGACCATTTGTGCTTCACCGACAGATGCGCTCCCGTTGACATGCACATTTCCTTGCAAAACGATCACTGCGCCATTCCAACCAGTTGGAATTGGCAACTCGGTGTCAGTACCTGCATTCAGATGAACATCGAAGACATTCATTGGTGAAAATGTGCGCGCCGGTCCGGCATGCCCGGCATAGTCGCCAGCAATTACACGTACCCAGCCTGTTTGATCTTCCAATTCCACTACTGGAATGAGGTCACTTTGGATGGATTGATAACCGGGTTTGGTCATTTTGTGCTTGGCTGGCAAGTTGACCCAAAGTTGCACCATATGCAATTCGCCACCCGATGATGTAAATGCATCGGAGTGAAATTCGGAATGCAAAATGCCTTCGCCTGCCGTCATCCATTGCACGTCCCCGGGGCCAATGACACCACCTTGCCCGGTCGAATCACGATGAGCAACTTCACCTTTGTAGACAATGGTCACTGTCTCAAAACCACGGTGAGGATGTTCGCCGACCCCTCGTGCCCGAGTGGATGGTTCAAATTGCGCTGGCCCGGCATAATCAAGCAACAAGAACGGGCTCAAGTCTTTACCGTGATTGCTATAGGAAAACAAGGATCGCACCGGAAACCCATCTCCCACCCAATGACCCCGAGGGGCGCTGTAAACACCAAGAACTTTTTTCATGATCATTTCCTTTCAATAATTTTCAAAATTAATCTCAGGCAAACGCCTTATCCATATCCTCTTCCGCTTGTGCGAATCCGCGTTGCGCTGCTTCGGAACCCATGTTGAGACCCTCTGCATAAATGAAATGCACGTCGGTAATACCCAGAAAACCCAAAACGGTTTTCAAGTACGGTGCCTGGGTGTCGTATTCCGTATCGCGGTACATCCCGCCGCGGGCCAATCCGACATATACCGTCTTTCCCTTGATCAAGCCTTCTGGGCCTTGCGCTGTATAACGGAAAGTCACTCCAACGCGAGCAATCGCGTCAATCCAATTTTTTAATTGCGACGATATGCCTAAGTTGTACATGGGCACCCCCAGCACAATGACATCGGCTGCCTGCACCTCGGCAATCAGCTCATCATCAAGTGCCACTCGAGCCGATTGCTCTATCGTGCGCTGGTCAGCAGAGGTAAAAAGCGCAGCCAGCGCATCTTCATCCATCGATGGATGTGGATCGACCGCAAGATCGCGTAGCGTTAATACGGCTTGTGGATCTTTGGATTGCAAGCGTGCGACGATGGAGTTTGCAACACGGGTAGAATTTGCCCCTTCGCGTCGAGCGCTGGCATTGATTTGTAAAATGTTCATTTTCTTTCCTCCTTGGTAGTTGAGTAACGTGGAGGGAAATATATTGGATAACCACTGTCTCGATAAGTATCCAAATCTGATAACATTGTTCCCGCTATGGAACAATTCGAGCCGAATGACCTGTTAATCTTTGCCCGCGTAGTTGAAGCGGGCAGCTTTAGCCGTGCCGCCGAACAGCTAAGCCTACCGAAATCAACGGTTTCGCGGCGAGATCGGAAGAGCGTCGTGTAGGGAAAGAGTGTAGATCTCGGTGGTCGCCGTATCATTAAAAAAAA
>FZPW01000049.1_pt1 | contig 63707 bp, 64 predicted proteins | sample 1534771 | NCBI WGS metagenome assembly FZPW01 (sample SAMEA104161894, study PRJEB21768) | metagenome | biome: subterrestrial habitat; feature: phreatic zone; material: underground water | place: France | collected 2016-06-01 | depth 60 m | reverse complement strand
TGCTGCCGTTCGACTTGCATGTGTAAAGCATGCCGCCAGCGTTCAATCTGAGCCAGGATCAAACTCTTCAGTTCAATACCTATGCAATTTTAAGTCCAGGCTTTAACACCCAGACTGATCTCACTCAAAGCGAATTTACTTAATGTATCTTCGATAAGTGTGAGTTACTACTTTTATGTCTTGAGTCGGCAACACCATTTGCAAGCAAATAGTATTACTCTTTCTCAGCACACATACCCACACTAATCGGTTGTTTTATTTTAATTTTAAAGAACTTTACCGCTTTCGCAGTTGCTGCCGTGGCAGCGAAGAGGTGCGCATTATACAGATCAATTTTACTCCGTCAACCTGTATTTCATATTTCATTTGCGACTGCTTTACCGCCTTCTTTCTCTCGCGCCGTAGCTGCAAGAGGGCGCGCATTATAGCGGCCATTCAGATTCCGTCAACACGATTCTTTAAAGTTTTATGAAATGTTTTTGAATTGTTGATTTCCTCCCGACACAAACCCGATAGCTTCGTACAATGCGCACCCAATCTGACTGCATCATTGAAGACTCCATCGTGAAATTAATTCTAGGCATCGAATCTTCCTGCGACGAAACCGGCATCGCGCTTTACCACACTGAGCGCGGTCTGCTCGCGCACACCCTGCACTCGCAAATCGCCATGCACAATGAATACGGCGGCGTCGTGCCCGAACTCGCCTCGCGCGATCACGTGCGCTACGCGCTGCCGCTGCTACGCGAAGCGCTCGACAAAGCGCAATGTGCACTGGGAGACATAGATGCCATCGCCTTCACCCAAGGTCCCGGCCTGTCCGGCGCATTGCTGGTTGGCGCAAGTGTTGCCTGCTCTCTGGCGTATGCACTAAACCTCCCCACCATCCCCGTCCATCATCTGGAAGGGCATCTGCTCTCACCCTTGCTATCCGATCCCGCTCCGGAATTTCCTTTCGTTGCATTATTAGTCTCCGGCGGACATACCCAGTTGATGCGAGTCGATGGTGTAGGTCGCTACACCCTGCTGGGCGAAACACTAGACGATGCCGCCGGCGAAGCCTTCGACAAGAGCGCCAAGCTGCTCGGCCTGGACTATCCCGGCGGTGCATTGCTATCAAAGCTCGCGCAGCGCGGCACTCCGGGGCGCTTCAAGCTCCCGCGCCCGATGCTGCACAGCGGCGATCTTGATTTCAGCTTTAGTGGATTAAAAACTGCCGTATTACTGGCCGCGCAGCAAAACCCGCCAGACGAGCAGACGCGCGCCGACATCGCCCATGCCGCACAAGCCGCCATCGTGGAGGTATTAACGAGCAAAGCCCTATCCGCGCTCAAACAAACTGGACTCAAGCAACTCGTTATTGCCGGAGGGGTCGGCGCGAATCAGGCGTTGCGCGCGCAACTTAACCAAGCAGCACAACAGCGCGGCTTTAAAGTGTTCTACCCCGATTTGGAATTTTGCACCGACAACGGCGCGATGATCGCCTTTGCGGGCGCGATGCGGATGCAACAACAGCCGCCCCAGCGCGACTACCGCTTCAACGTGAAGCCGCGCTGGGATTTGCAACTGCTCAATTACGCGGACTGAGCTTCTTTCTTCTTGCTGCCGATTTTGCTTTCCTTGCCTGTCATCAGGTTCTGGATATTGCTCTTGTGGCGCCAGATCAGCAGCATAGACATGATCGCCGTTGCCAGCACCAACTCGGGACGCAAATGGAACAGCATGGCGTAGACTGGCGCGGCAATCGCGGCCACTAACGCTGCCAGCGACGAATAGCGGAATACCACCGCCACCAGCAACCAGGTAGCCAACACCGCCAAGCCTATCCAGCCGCTCAACGCCAGCAACACACCCAGCGCGGTCGCCACGCCCTTACCGCCTTTAAATTTCAAAAAGACCGGAAACAAGTGACCGATGAACACCGCCAGCACAACTAAAGCTACCAGCAACAAGCCATCGGCATCGTGCGAGGCAAAACGGATCGCCAGAAATACCGCCAACCAACCTTTGGCCGCATCGCCCAGCAACGTCAACGCCGCAGCGGCCTTCTTGCCACTGCGCAACACATTGGTGGCTCCGGGATTGCCAGAACCGTAAGTGCGCGGATCGGCCAAGCCGAACGCCTTGCTCATCAACACCGCGAAAGAAACCGAGCCCAACAGATAGGCGAGCACAACAAAAACTAGGGTCATCATCTGGAATACCTTAAAATGCGAGCGGCGGATTCTACTCGAATGCCGCCATTACAACCAAACACCAGCCAATACCTTATGGACATCATCTTCCTGCGCGAACTCAAAATCGACACCCTCATCGGTGTTTATGAATGGGAAAAGCGCGTACCGCAAACCCTGCAAATCGATCTGGAAATTGCGCTGCCCGACAGTCTCGCCTGCCAGACCGACAACATAGCCGACGCGCTCAACTATGCCGACATCGTGCGCCGCATCCAGAGCGAACTCTCCAGCCGCCATTTCAACCTGCTGGAAGCGCTGGCCGAACATATCGCGCAGATGTTGCTGAATGAATTTAAAGCGCCGTGGGCGAAAGTCAGCGTGGCGAAGCTACAAGCGATACGCGGCAGCAGGATGGTGGGAATTTGTATCGAGCGCGGACAGCTTAAGTAATTTTTCTGCGCAATAGCAATACCGCCTGACTAACCAGCGCAGCCATTGCGTAGATAGACAACCACGGGTCCAGCAGGTAATCCCACAGATTATTGGATTCATACCAGCCGACACTCCAAGCCAGCACAGCCAAAGCAATGCCCGCCGCAACAACCGGGCATTGCCGCACCCAAGCCAGCACAGCCACCAACAATACTACGGCTAAAAACCACATACCGCCAAAGCCCCATCGGTAGAGATCAATTATTCCCAAGCCCAGCGCAAACGGATAAAGCAGAATGGCACTCACCGCCACTAGAAACAGCACGCGATATTTTTGCGTGACGGTCAGTATTCCGTCTTTGGATAGTGCCAATAGCAACAGCAAAGTAGTAATGCTCAGATCCCCCGATACACCGCGCACAAATTCGATGACGGACAAACCGCCGAAGGGCAGCATCAATACAACAAAGATGATCAGCGCCAATCCGGCTTTTTGCATCTGCCGCAAATGCCCAAGTACGGGCAAATGCAACACCAGCGTAATGATCGCCAGCGCAATACCCGCCAATCCGGTGAGGTCAGTAAAGTTCATCATGGGCGTTTTTCCAGACGTTGCTTCAACCACTCGCGATTGAACCAGACATGCTTAATGAAGGTTCTGTTCCAAGTGTATACAAGGTGCAAATCGCCCTGCCGTGTCTGTATCAAATAGGGGTAAGAAAATTCGTAGCGACATCTGCCGTTGCCACAAACGGTACGCTGGGTAGATTCAACGTATTGTGCGAGCCGTACGTTCGCCCTGCTGTCGGCTTGCGGAATCAGCGTTTGCACATTTCTGGTAAAACTCGCCTCATCCGCCTGCGCGCTGGCGGCCTGCTGGTCTTCGAGGCGTTGCACTTCGCGCCATGTCGCGCCGCCGTCGCCGGACAGCATCAGCGACAAAACATCGCGCCCCTGCTCCACCTCGTTCAGCACCGCGAGCATGCGCCCATCCGGTAGGGTGACTCCGGTCAGCGCGGCATCGGGATTGCGCAGGGATGATTTCTCGGGCGCGGACCAATGCTGCCCGGCATCCCGCGTGGTGACGGTCACGACGCGGTGTTCGCCGTTCCCCGCGTAGCGCATCAACACCCGCGCCGCTTGCGCGTCCTGCTGCAACACCACCGGCTGCAACGTACCCTGCCCGCCCGCCGCGAGGCGCTGCTTATCCAACACCGCGCCGTTTTGATCCACGCGTAGCATCTCGCCGAACTTGCTGATGAACTCGTGATACACCGGCACACCCAGTGTGCCGTCGCTGTAGAGGAACGGCGCGCCCTTCACCAGCGTGCTGATATTCGCGAACGGCGAGGTAATCAAACGGCGCGGCTCGCTCCATGTCGCGCCTTCATCGTGCGAGGTCATCGTGGTGATCGAGCTGCCCGCCCAGCCGCCCACCGACACGGTGACATAGAACATGCGCAAACTTCCATCCGCCGCGCGCGCCACCACCGGGTTGCCGAGCTTGGCGACCATGCGATGCAAGGCATGCTGCGTTTGCTCGCGTGTTATCAGCACCTCTTCGCTGCTCCATTCGGATTTCGTCGGGTCGAACACGGCACTGTGTATCGCCACATCTTTTGCGCCTTCGTGACTGCCGGAAAACCAGAAGGCGCGGATGCGGCCGTCTTTCAGTTCGATGGAGGAAGCGGCGTGGACTTGCGCAAATAATTTGGATGAAGCGAAGTGCGTTTCAAAACGTGCGGGGGCTTGCGCGGCAACAACAGGTACGGACGTCTGAAATTGCGCGGCTGCTGGAAAATGAGTGACTTTGTAAAAGGCGGCGGTAAAGGCAAGCAGAATCAAACCCGGAACAAGCCCGCGCGTGAGCTTGCCCGCCATCAGCGACATCCTTCAGCCAGCGGCAGCGTGGGGGCTGCCGTCGCTGACTCGAGCAGCAACTCCTTGGCGAACAATTGCTGGAACACTTCGCCTTGCAGGATGCGCTTGATCTCGTCCGGGTTGTGGCGGCTGCGGATTTCCAGACGCTGGCCGATGATTTTGCAGCCTTCGCATTTTTCTTTGAGCGGCATTTGCACAGCGAACAAACTGTATTTGACGGACAGTTGCGCCACGCTCTGCACCGGCTCGAAAAAATAACCGTGCACATGCGCGCCGGGCAACAGGAAGCGGTAGCCCTCGTCCACCGCGCGGAAATTGCACGGCGTCCACACTTCTTTGCCCTTGGCGTAGCGCTGCGCTTCCGCGCTGAAATTGCCCGCCGCACCATCGAACGGACGCAGGAAGGCGGCCAGCACCAGCAGCACCAGCAAGGCCACCACGTTCGTCAGCATGCGGGTGTATCGCGCCCAGAACAGCGCCAGCAAGGTGAGGGTAACGGCCACGGACAGCAGCAGCCAATACCACGGCGCATACAACGAGGCTCCCGGCATTTCCACCTGCAAACGCCATGACAGCGTGGCGATCAGCGCCAGTACCGCCCCGGCGAACAGCAGGCTCGCCACAAAAGCCGCGCGGTTGATGCGCTGCCAGTTGAGCGCGCACAGCACGGCCAGCCCCGGCATGGCTTCCAGCAAGTAGCGCGCGGTGCGCTGGCTAGGCAGGGTGAACACGATGAATAGCACCGCCATCCAAATCCACAACATGATTTCCGCATCGCCCAGCATCGCGCGGCGGCGATAGGAAATCCAGAACAACGCGATCACCGGGAAGGCCAGCAGCCCCGCATTCATCGGGTAGCCCACCAACAATGCCCACACGCTGCTGCCGCCCCATAGCAAGGTGGCGAAGTAGCTGCTATGACCCGGATCAAATTTACCCGCGTTCTCGCCGACGATGAACTCGCGCCATACGGCTTGCGGATCAGGATCGAACACGAACCACAGGCTGAAGATCGCCAGCGACACGACAACGGTGATGGCCACCTTCCACGAGTCCTTAAGCAGGAAAGCTTTGAAGCGGTAGTCGCGCTGATGCAAGTACCACCACGACAACGCGAACGCGACGGGCGCGACCAGCGCGAAAGACTTGTACAGCAGACCGATGCCGACCTCGACACCCAGCAACAGCGGAATGCTCAGGCGTGAATCGAAGGCGGTGGAGCGCCAGTACAGCAAGGTGAAGAACGGCAGAAAGAACCAGAACACTTCGGCGGGATTAACCAGAAAGGGTCGCCCGTAACGGTAGGTGGTAAAGAACGCCAGAAAGGTCAGCGCCGCCGTGAACCCGGTTTCCAGCACTTCACCGGGATAGCCGCCCTGATTGCGTTCCAGCCGCATCGCCAGCAAAAAAACCAGCACGGCGGTCAGCAGCGTGTAGATCACGCTCGGGTAGCGCAGATGCCACCAAGTCCAGTTCTGCCCCCAGTTCGTCGAGGCAATGCCCTGCCAGAACAGCAGCGGCGGCTTGGTGTTGCGCATGTTGTTCAATTCCGATTGCAGCGGCAGCAGGTGGCCGCTGTCGGCGGTCAGACGGGTGATGTGCGCGTAGGGAAACTCGTCGCCGTTTTTGGGGATGTGCGGGCTGTCCAGCCCGTAAAAATACGTGACGACCGCCAACAAGACAGCCAGCAAATATCCTATCAGGCGGGGCGTAGTCATGAGTGAATTAATCCTGCCCCGGTTTGGATTCGGCGTGCTTATCCAGCAATTTCACCCGCCCGAAAGTCCAGATGTCGTTCAACAGGAAATTGAGCACACTGGTCACTACAATGGCAAAGAAATTGGCGATCATGTAGTACACGTGCGGTGCCAGCAAATTGGTGAACACGATTTGCAGGGCGATGCTGAGACTGCATGAGAGTGTGTACTGTCCGAACTGCAACAGCCAGGGACGATCATAGTGTTGCTTGCGGTCGGCCCAAGTCCACAGCCGGTTCCAGAAAAAATTATTCAACGTGGCAAAGAAAATCGCCATCCCGAGCGACAAATTGAGTCCGACCCAATTCACCTCGCCCGCCGCATGCGACACGTGGAAGATATGCTCCTGCGCCAAATACAGCACGCCCTGATTGACCACGATACCCGAAACACCGACCGTGCCGAATTTCAGAAAGCGTACCGAAAAAATTCTGCGCAACAGAGAAGATGCCTTCATGCGCAGATTCAGCCCCGACCTCATGCCGTCCGCTCCGCGCGCAGCAGCTCGCGCGCTTTGCTTAATACCTGTTCCGGAGTGATCTGTTTCAAACACTGGTTGTTGCCATCGCACGGCGAGTTGCGGTGATTGTAGGCAGTGAGGCACGGAGAGCAGGACAGCGCCGTATACAGGCAATGAATATTCGGTGCCAGCGGGCTATACAGCGCGGGCGTTTCCGGCCCGAAGAACACCAGCGTCGGCAAGCGCGTCAGCGCGGAAAATTGTCCGGGGCCGCCGTCGTTGGTAATCAGCAAATTGGCGTGATTGAAAATCGCCAGCAAATGCCGCACCGATTTGGTGTAGCCGGTGAGGTCGATGCACAGCGGATCTGCGCAATGCGCCACGATCTGCTGCGCCAGCGGCTTGGCATCTGGCAGGCCGATCAAGGCAACCGCATAGCCCTCTTGCAGCAAGGTCGCGCATAACTGTTTGTAGTATTCGGGAGGCCACGCGCGGATCGGCAAGAGGCCGCCGTCGGGATACACCAGCACCAATTTTTTACCGGCCAGCACGGGAAAATCCGCATGCAGTTTGTCGCCGACCTGCTGCAACTCACCCTCGGCAAATTGCAGCAGCGGCGGCGCGGACAGTTCGGCAGCCCCCCCCTTGGCCATCGGCGTGCCGCTGGATTCGATGGCGGCAACCATGGTCAGAAACTGTTGCGACAAATGGCGGTACGGGTTGTACATCACCGGACGGTTGAAGTACGAACCGCGATACAGCCCTTCCTGTGTGTGCGGATGAAAGCCCACGCGAATGGTCGCACCGGAAAGGTAGGAAAAAATACTGCTCACGCGCGTGAACAATTCGCAGTCGATCACCACATCAAATTTCAACCCGCGCATCGTACGCAAAGCACGCAGGATGTCCGGCACAAATTGCCCCAGCGATTTGTCGTTCAGCGTAATCACATGTTCCGGCGGCATCACCCCGAGCAAGTCCAGTACTTCGCGGTTTTTCTTGAACATCAGGATGTGCAACTCGGCACCGGGGTACTGCTGCTTGAGCTTGGCGAACATCGGTTGCGCCAACACCAGGCTGCCCATCTCGGACAGCAGGACAATCAGGATGCGCTTGGGTTGCGCGGGAAGCGCGGGAGAACCGAACAGAAAATTGCGGAAGCGTTCAAAACCGGAAAGCAGCGCACAAATCGGCACACCCGCAATACGATCAACCGCACGTTGGAAATCAATGTTCAATGCTTCATCCAATTCACTAAGAAAACCTGAGCACATCGCCCGGCGCTCAAGCCCGTCAATTGGGCGCGTAGAGCGGCGGCATTATCGGTTAAAGCACGGGATTCAACAAGCGGGAGAGGGGCTAGGGGTGAGGGATGTTCGACGCAGCGCCACACGCCGCAATCACCCCCTCGGATGATGCTCCTTATGCAGCGCCTTCAACCGCTCGCGCGCCACATGGGTATAAATTTGCGTGGTGGAAATATCCGAATGCCCCAGCAGCATCTGCACCACGCGCAAATCCGCGCCGTGGTTGAGCAGGTGGGTGGCAAACGCATGGCGCAGGGTGTGCGGCGATAAGGGCTTATCCAGCCCGCCCTGTCTGGCGTGCTGCTTAATCAAATACCAGAACATCTGCCGCGTCATGCCCTCGCCGCGCTGGGTCACAAACAGTTCATCGCACACCTTCCCTGCCAGCAGCACCGGGCGCATTTCCTGCAAATAGCGCTTCACCCAGTCCAGCGCCTCTTCGCCCAAAGGCACCAGCCGCTCCTTGCTGCCCTTGCCCATCACCCGCACCACGCCCATGTCGAGGCTGACTTGCGCCACCGTCAGCCCGACCAGCTCGGATACGCGCAGTCCGGTGGCATACAGCACCTCAAACATGGTGCGGTCGCGCATGCCCAGCGGCGTCGCCACCTCCGGCGCATCCAGCAGCAACTCGACATCCGCCTCGGTCAGGCTCTTGGGTAAACTGCGCGGCAGCTTTGGCGTGGCAATCTGCAACGTCGGATCAATGGTGATTCTGTTTTGACGCATCAGATATCGGAACAAACGCTTGAGGCTGGAAATGGCGCGGCTGGTGCTGGTGGCTTTGGCTTTTTGCTGCGTGAACAGATAGGCGAGAAAGCCCTGTATGTCGGCATGCGTCGTTTGCAGCAGCGTAATGCCGCGCTGTTTCTGCAACCACTCGGCGAATTTATTCAAATCGCGGCGGTAACTTTCCAGCGTGTTGCGCGAGAGGCCATCCTCCAGCCACAGCGCATCGCAGAATTCGTCGAGCAGATCAGCGTCGTTCATGCGTCAGCAACCATTGCTTGATGTTGAGCGCCCCGCTATCCGCCCGGTGCATAAAGCCGCCCAAGCCCGCCTTGCTCACAACGCGGTGGCAGGGAATCACAATGGGAATCGGATTATTGCCGCACGCCTGTCCCACGGCACGCGGACTGGAATGCAGCGCCGCCGCAAGCTCGCCATAAGTTTTCACTTCACCGCAGGGAATATCGCGCAGAGCTTGCCAGACTTTGAGTTGATGCTCCGTACCCGACAACTTCAGCGGCAAGTCGAATTGAAAATTTGCACTCTCAAAATACGCCGACAACTGCGCACAGACTTCGCGGGCGAATGCATCGCACGGCATTTGCTCTTTACTACCCGATTCCAGAAAAGTAATGCCGATCAGCAAATCATCCGCACAATGAATTCCCACCAAGCCCCAAGGCGCTCTAAATTGCGCTTGATAATTCATTTAATGATCCAGTTGTCTGTGCAAAACATAGCGCAAATGATTTGTAGGGCTCAATTTTAATCCGCACATTCATCAAGAAAAGCGTTTTTCATCATAGCAACCAACTAACATTTGGATGAATGTTTATTGCCCAGCGTGGATGTGCATCCGCGCAATATTACGCAACCTTGCTGACGGCTGCGATGTTACGGCAATACGCGCACCACCCTGAATCCGTCGAATTTGGAACGAAAGGTCGGCACCTCCTTATACCGCTTGGCCGCGCGGACCGACCGAGGGGCATTGAACCACGAGCCTCCGCGCAACAAACGCAGTTTGCCGTCTTTTTGCCAGGCACTGCCGTCGGTTGGCGCGCCTTTGTAATTCTCGTGATAGCTGTCGGCCACCCACTCCCAAACGTTGCCGCTCATATCGTACAAGCCGAATGCATTGGGTTGCTTGGTTGCCACCGGAGCAGTGCTATTGCCGCACTCGCCCTCCTCACCCGCACAAGCGCCGAACCACGCCACACTTGCCGCATCATCCCTGCCGCAGTATTCATGCTTACCTCCGGCGCGGCACGCATATTCCCATTCAGCTTCGCTCGGCAAACGATATTGCTTGCGGGTTTGCGCACTCAGACGCTGTAAAAATATCTGAATGTCATCCCAACTCACCTGCTCCACCGGGCAGTTGTCGCCGCAGCTCGAAAAGAAACTCGGGTCTTTGCCCATAATGGTTCGCCACTGCTCGTGCATAACCGCGCGCCACTCCCCCTGAGTGACTTCGGTCTTGCCGATGGCAAAGGCATTTTTGATGGTAACGCGATGCACAGGCCGCTCATTCATCTCGCCTTGGCGCGAGCCCATCTCAAAACTGCCTGGCGGAATCACCACCATCTCGGGACAATCAGGACAATCGCGAAACACCTCGCCCACTTCAACCGCGCAAGCCTGATGTATAAACACAGCGAGAAAAAAAATTATTACGCCAAACAAATTTTGCATAGCACTGGACTCCATTCCTGATCGCTTCAGAACTCTCGGTTACTGGAAGCGCCAAACTTATTGGCGCAAGCCTAGCAGCAGAGCCCCCTTATTGTCATACGCAAAAAGCAAAAAGGCCTGCATTCCTGCAAGCCTTAATGTGTTGGTGGGCCCTCCCGGACTTGAACCGGGGACCAAAGGATTATGAGTCCTCTGCTCTAACCAACTGAGCTAAGGGCCCGAAACGGTTACTCTTCGCCGTCGAGGAAGCTCTTCAGTTTTTCCGAGCGCGACGGGTGACGCAGTTTGCGCAACGCCTTCGCCTCGATCTGGCGGATACGCTCGCGGGTCACGTCGAACTGTTTGCCGACTTCTTCCAGCGTGTGGTCGGTGTTCATTTCGATACCGAAGCGCATGCGCAACACTTTGGCTTCGCGCGCGGTGAGCGAATCCAGAATGTCTTTGGTGACGTTACGCAGACTGTCGTACACCGCAGCTTCCACCGGAGCCAGACTGTTGGAGTCTTCGATAAAGTCGCCCAGATGCGAATCGTCGTCGTCGCCGACCGGCGTTTCCATTGAGATGGGTTCTTTGGCGATCTTGAGGATTTTGCGGATTTTGTCTTCCGGCATTTCCATCTTCACAGCCAGTGTTGCGGCATCGGCTTCCAACCCGGTCTCTTGCAAAATCTGGCGCGAGATACGGTTCATCTTGTTGATGGTCTCAATCATGTGCACCGGGATACGGATGGTGCGCGCCTGGTCAGCGATGGAGCGGGTGATGGCCTGACGAATCCACCATGTCGCATAGGTCGAGAATTTGTAACCGCGACGGTATTCGAATTTATCCACGGCCTTCATCAAACCGATGTTGCCTTCCTGAATCAGGTCGAGGAACTGCAAACCACGGTTGGTGTATTTCTTGGCGATGGAGATCACCAGACGCAGGTTAGCCTCGATCATGTCGCGCTTGGCGCGGCGTGCCTTGGCTTCGCCGTTGGTCATCTGCTTGTTGATCTCTTTCAGATCCTTGATGGGGATACCAACGCGCTGCTGCAGCTCGTTCATCTTCTTTTGCTGGTCGATGATGGCGGCTTGATAGCGTGCCAGTGTTTCGCTGTATGGCTTCTTGGCGGCGATTTCCTGCTTCACCCACTCCAGATTTTCTTCGTTTTGCGGGAACACTTTGATGAAGTGCGGACGCGGCATGTGTGCCTTGGTCACGCACAACTCCTGAATGCTGCGCTCGTACTTGCGCACTTCTTCTACCAGACCGCGCATGGTGTCGCACAAGGCATCCACTTGCTTGGCCGAGAAACGGAACTGCATCAGTTCTTCCGAAATCTGTTCCTGCAACTTGTCGTATTGCTTGCTGCGGTAGCCGTATTTCTCGTAGGCCTTGCCCAGCTTGGTGAACAAGTCGGCAATCACGGCAAAGCGTGCAAGGGCGTCTTCCTTGAGTTGTGCGAGGTTGGCAGCGGCAACTGCTTCGCCATCTTCTTCGGACTCTTCCTCGACTTCCTCTTCTTCACCCTCTTCGACTTCCTCGTCGTCGCTCACGGTTGCGGCAACAACTTCTTCTTCCTGCGCGTCAATGAAGCCATCGATCACTTCGTCGATACGCAATTCATCTTTGGTGACTTTTTCCGCCAGCGCGAGAATTTCCGCGATGGTTGCCGGACAGGCCGAGATGGCCTGAATCATGTGCTTCAAGCCTTCTTCGATACGCTTGGCGATGACAATTTCGTCCTGACGCGTCAACAGCCCGACCGTACCCATTTCGCGCATATACATACGCACGGGGTCGGTGGTACGGCCGAAGTCGGAATCCACGGTAGACAGCGCAGCCTCGGCCGCTTCCACAGCATCTTCATCGGCAGCCACGGGCGTCACATCAGACATCACCTGATTTTCGACGTCAGGCGCCTGGTCGTGGACGGTGATGCCCATGTCGTTAATCATGCTGACCACGCCCTCGATCTGCTCGGCTTCGAGCATTTCAGGCAAGTGGTCGTTGATTTCGGCGAACGTTAGATAGCCACGCTCTTTACCCAGCAGGATCAGCGCTTTCAAGCGCGTGCGGCGCTCTTCAACATCTTGCTGTTGCTCTGCCGGATTCTCCGCCAGCTTTGCTTCGGCAGCCGCTTGTTTGGCATTGGCGGCCGCTTGCTTCGCGGGAGTGGTCTTTTTGTTTTGTTGCTGAGTCGCCATAATTTGGTGGATTCCCAGAAGTTAAATAAAGTTAATTTTCAAATGCCGCAGCACCGGCACAACGGAGGGCGCTGCCGAAAAAGGTCGCGGATTATAGCAGATTTTCAAAACTTTTCCGAAGGTTAGCTGTGCCGCCTGATTTCGGAGCGACTGCAAATTGCATGCCCAGTCTTACTTACTCGGGCTCAGGCTCTTTCAATTGCCGGAGTTGTGCAGTCAGTTCAGCGTAGCGCTCCTTACTCATTCCGCCCAGATTGCCCGCCAGCATTGCGGCGATTTCAGCCTCAATCGCGTCGATACGCATTTTGCGCAACACACCTCGGAATTCTGCGGCCACATCAAACTCTTCGCCCCACAGCATGACCTCGCCCTGCGCTACAGCAAAGGTCGCCTCGAACATCGTGCCCTGAAAATGTTGAATCATCGCCGCCGTGGTGGTCTCGTCCGCCGACTCGCGCAACCAGTCGGCCAACGCGGCAATAGCCTCGCCTTCCGCGCCGTCGCCGTGCCAGTCATTCGGCAATTCGCGCGCCAGTTCCGGCTTCATTACCAGGCAGCGCAGCAGCGTGCGCAAACCGGAAGGCGTCGCGCGCTTCGCCTTGGGCGGCGCAACACGCCGGGGAGTGGCGAGCGGCTTAATGTCGTAACTGGCTTCCAATTCATCCTGCGTCATTCCCGCCAGTGCGGCAACTTCCTTGCGCAACAGCAGCGCCATGGTCGGCGCGGTGATCGCGGTGAGCAAGGGTTGCGCATTCTTCAATAAAGCACTGCGCCCTTCTGGAGTGCGCAGATCGACCTGAGCAGTCAATTCGCGCAACAAATAGCCGGACAACGGCAACGAATCATCCAACTGCTCCTCGAACGCCTCGGTACCGAATTCGCGGATGTAGGTATCGGGATCGTGCTCCTCTGGTAAAAATAAAAAGCCAATGCGCTTGCCGTCCTGCAATTGCGGCAGCGCGTTTTCCAGCGCTCGCCATGCAGCCTTTTGACCGGCGCGGTCGCCGTCGAAACAGAACACCACCTGCTCGCACAGGCGCAACAGTTTCTGCACATGAAACGGCGTGGTCGCCGTACCCAAGGTGGCGACGGCATATTCCACGCCGTGCTGCGCCAAGGCCACCACATCCATATAACCCTCGACCACGATCACGCGCTGCTGTGCGCGAATAGCTTTTTGCGCCTGATACAGACCGTAGAGTTCGTGGCCTTTTTCAAACAGCGGCGTTTCCGGCGAGTTGAGGTATTTGGGCTCCCCCTTGTCCAGCACGCGCCCGCCAAAGCCGATGACTTGCCCGCGCACGTTGACGATGGGGAACATGATACGGTCGCGGAAGCGGTCGTAACGCTTGCCGCCCTCGCCTTCGATCACCATGCCCGTCTCGACCAGACTCGCACCCTGATAATTCGGCACCGCCGCTTTCAGATTCTGCCAATCATCGGGCGCGTAACCGATGCCGAAGCGCGCAGCCACCTCGCCTGAAAGACCGCGTCCTTTCAGGTAGTCGATGGCACGCGGATTATTTTTGAGTTGCTCGCGGTAATAGCGCGTGGCCGACTTCATCAGCTCATACAGGTCGGGAGCGACCTTTTGCTGCGGGGTATTCGAGGCTTCCTGCGGAACAGTAACGCCAATGCTTTTGGCCAAATCCTCGACCGCCTCAACGAAGCCCATGCCCGCGTGCTCCATGACAAAGCCGATGGCTGTGCCGTGCGCGCCGCAGCCGAAGCAGTGATAAAACTGCTTGCTCTGGCTGACAGTAAACGAGGGGGATTTTTCGTTGTGGAAAGGACAGCAGGCGACGTAATTCGCACCGGCTTTTTTGAGGGGAACGTAACGCTCGACCACATCCACGATGTCGAGGCGATTGAGCAGATCCTGAACGAAACTTTTTGGAATCACTCCGGCCCGCTCCCTCTTGGAATGCGCTAGGTCGGGTTACGCGATAAAACTGCTAACCCGACCTACGACTTATTTGGACAGCTTAGCCTTGACCAGACCGGAAACTTTGGCGATGTCGGCGCGCCCGGCCAGTTGCGGCTTAAGAATCGCCATCACTTTGCCCATATCCTGCGCGCTGGCCGCACCGCTTGCCGCGATGGCTTGCGCCACCGCGGTGTCGATTTCGGCTTCGCTCATCTGTTGCGGCATATAAGTCTGCAACACGCTCATCTCGAATTTCTCGACATCAGCCAAATCCTGGCGTCCGGCGGCTTCGTACTGGCTGATGGAATCGCGGCGCTGCTTCATCATCTTGTCGATGATGGCGAGAATATCGGCATCCGATAATTCAATACGCTCATCCACCTCGCGCTGCTTCATTGCGGCAAGCAACAGGCGTATCGCACCCAGACGCGCCGTTTCTTTGGCGCGCATGGCGGTTTTCATGTCATCGGTGATTTGCTGTTTTAGGCTCATATCAATACAAAACGCCGCAACCCTTGAAAGGTTGCGGCGTCCGTCAACGTTTCAATTAATACAGCTTTGGAGGCAGAGTTTGGCTGCGCAGGCGCTTGTAGTGGCGCTTTACCGCTGCGGCCAGCTTGCGCTTACGCTCGGCAGTGGGCTTCTCGTAAAACTCGCGAGCACGCAATTCGGTCAGCAGACCGGTCTTTTCTACAGAGCGCTTAAAGCGACGCATCGCTACTTCAAACGGCTCATTCTCTTTAACGCGAATGGTTGTCATGGACAAACTACCTTGTACTAAAAATTTGAGGGCGCGATTCTAGCAAAAGCCCTCCCGCGACACAACCGCGATTTTCAAAGCATTTTTTATCCCTCCCGCGTCCGTCACAGCATTTTGTCGGTTCGCTGCAACACATATAGAGACTGCGGCTTGACAAGACCAAGCGCGATACGATTAACTGCGCGCCACTTATCCATCGCCCCGTTCATTCCCCGCGGCGGATAATTCGATCAACGCAATACACTATATATTGGAGTCAGGCTAAATGAAAAAATCACTCGCGCTTATCGCTGTATTGGGCTGCTTCTCGCAATCCAGCATGGCTGCCACCACTTTTACCATGGCTAACCTCGGCGCAACCCAAGCCGTAGCCCAGGCAAATTTCCGCGCATTGTCTGAAGACTTTGGCTCCGCACTAAGCTACAAGCCCGTCACCCCGGCAGCCGCGCTCGGCCTCACCGGCTTCGACATCGGCCTTGAAGTTTCCGGCACAGACATGGCCAAGAGTGCAACGGCATGGAAGGCCGCAACGGGTAACGACGGGCTTGGCACCATGCCCATGGCCAAGCTGCATGTTGCAAAAGGATTGCCCTTCGGCATTGACGTCTCGGCCTTTTACACCTCGGTTCCCACTACCGACATCACCGTGACCGGCGCCGCGCTGAGCTATGCCATTCTCGAAGGCGGCGCACTTGAACCCGCGCTGACCGTGCGTGCGGCGGCAACCAGACTGAACGGAGTCAACGAGTTCACCTTCAGCACCAAGAGCGTGGACATTTCTTTCTCCAAGGGCTTTATGGGTTTCACCCCCTACATTGGTGCGGGACAAGTTTGGGTAGACAGCTCCACGTCCAATGCCACTCTGACAGCCCTCGGACTGACTGCCGAAACTTTCACCCAATCCAAGGTGTTTGTCGGCTTCAACATCAACTTCGGCTTGCCAAACTTCGCCATCGAAGCAGACCAGACCGGAGGCACCTCGACTTACAGCGCCAAACTCGGCCTGCGCTGGTAAGCGAACAGCAGCAAAGCAAAAGGGCGGCACAAACGTGCCGCCCTTTTTATTGCCCGCAATACCGTGCGCTTTACTTGCCGGACAATAACGCCCATTGCTGCGGCCATTGTGCCATCGGCTCGCGCGTGAAACCGCTCTTGCCAAACTGCTGCCAGCGCCCTATCACATAGCACACCAGCAAATTGGCATGCGCACCACTATCGGTTTCGGCAGACACCTTGCCTTGTGTGGCGGCGATGCGCAGCGATTGCTTGAGCGTGGCTTCAACACGATCCAAAAACTGGTTGATGCGCAGTTGCAGGCGCTCGTTCTCATTCACCAGCGCATCGCCAATCAGCACGCGAGTCATACCGCGGTTCTTTTGCGCAAAGCCCAGCAACAGGGCGACGATGCCTTCCACCTGCTTCAGTCCGTCCGGCTCTTCCGCGCTGATTTTGTTAATCAAGCCAAACACCGTCTGCTCGATGAACTCGATCAAGCCCTCGAACATCTGTGCCTTGCTGGCGAAGTGGCGGTACAAAGCGGCCTCGGAAATATCCAGCTTTTCCGCCAGCGCGGCGGTAGTGATTTTTTCGCTCTTGGGTTGCTCCAGCATCTCGGCAACAGTTTGCAGGATTTGCAGTTTGCGCTCGCCCGATTTTGCAGTGGCCATTTCTCTCTCCTTAATTCAACCGCGCTAACACGCGCGGCAGTTCCAGCACATTTCTAATTTTCACATCCACACAACCCGGTGCCACTGGCGCATTACTGACCCACACGGTTTTCATCCCCATGCGCTTGGCTGTTTGCAGATTCTCGGCACTGTCTTCCACCATCACGCATTGCGCGCCGCGCAAATGATGTTTGCGCAGCAGCCGCATAAAACCCTGCCGCTGCGGCTTGGGGCGATAGTACGCATGCTCCAGCGCAAACACATCATCGAACAAATCGTCCACCCGCAACAGCTTCAGCACCGCAAGCGCGTAGTGCTGCGGCGCATTGGAGAACACCAGCTTTTTCCCCGGCAATTGCTGCAGCATGCCGCGCAAACGCGGCTCGCGCAACACCATCTCTTTCAATTGCGGAAACTGGTGGGTATGCCACAGAAAATGGTCGGGGTCGGTACCGTGATGCTTCATCAAACCGCTCAACGTCGCCCCGTAACGCTGCCAGTAATCCACCCGCAACGCATTTGCCCCCGCCTCGTCGAGCTGCAAATGCTCCTGCAAATACGCCGTCATACTGCGGTTGATGTGCGGAAAAATATGCGGCGTGGCATCGTGTAGAGTGTTATCGAGATCGAATATCCAGACCGGATTCATTTTGCCCCCGACTCTGCCCGACATTGCTGCGCGCTATGACTCACTTGCTTTTAATCAGCGTGCCGACGCCTTCGTCGGTCAGAATTTCCAACAGCAGCGCGTGCTCCACGCGACCGTCGATGATATGCACCGAACGCACCCCGCCGCGCGCCGCATCCAGCGCCGAGCCAATCTTGGGCAGCATACCGCCGGATAGCGTGCCGTCCGCCACCAGATCATCGATTTGCTTCGGTGTCAGTCCGGTAAGCAGATTGCTATTCTTGTCCAGCACGCCCGGGGTATTGGTCAACAGCACCAGTTTCTCGGCGCGCAGCACTTCCGCCAGCTTGCCAGCCACCACGTCGGCATTGATGTTCAATGTTTCGCCGTCCGGCGACACGCCGATAGGCGCGATGACCGGAATGAAGTCGCCCGAATCGAGAAAGTTGATAATGGCCGGATCAATTTTATTGATGTCGCCGACCAGACCGATGTCGAGCATCTTGCCCGGCTCGTCATTGCTTTCCAGCAACAGTTTGTGAGCACGAATAAAGCCGCCGTCCTGCCCGGTCAGCCCCACCGCCTTGCCGCCGTATCGGTTGATGAGATTGACGATATCCTTGTTGACCTTGCCCAGCACCATTTCGACCACATCCATGGTCTCTTCGTCGGTGACGCGCATGCCCTGAATGAACTCGCCCTTCTTGCCCACCTTTTGCAACAGGTCGTTGATCTGCGGGCCGCCGCCGTGCACCACCACCGGGTTCATCCCCACCAGCTTGAGCAACACCACATCGCGCGCAAAACCTTCTTGCAGCTTGGGATCGGTCATGGCGTTGCCGCCGTACTTGATGACGATGGTCTTATCGAAGAAGCGCTGGATATAGGGCAGCGCTTCGGAAAGAGTGTGGGCTTTTTGGGCTGCGGTGGCGGCGTTCAATGGCATAAAATTTCCCTTCACAAAAGTGGCGCGCATTCTACATCAGGAGCGCCGCTTTTCGTCACCCTCAAACAAAACAAGCGGCACAAAGCCGCCTGTTTCGCCGAAAGTCTGCACTCACCATGCAAGCGATCTTTTTGAAACTCAACTCTCTGAAATCTCCTGTGGTATCTGCCGTGCAGATTGCCTGCATACCGAACTTACGCAACGCCGCCAGAAATATGGATTTTAGAAGTGTCCTGACTCGAACCCCAGATCAACCAAGCCAAGTTGCCTATCCATGCGCGCCGCCTCTTTGCGCCCTCTCACGCCAAGAGCCTGACACAACGCAGCCACATGCACTTTGACCGTACCTTCCGCGAGATCGAATCGCTCGGCAATTTCCTTGTTGCTCAATCCCTCGGTCAGACATGCCAACACCTGGCGCTGCCGATCAGTCAGGCGATATTTCTTGGGGCTTAATAGCATTTGAAACAGCTTGGACCGCACAGCGACATCCCCCGCGAGCACCAGCCGCAACACATCCAGCAACATGGCCTCCGGCGAACTTTTTCCGACACATCCGCTCGCACCGTTACGCAAAGCCCTTTGCACCAAATGAGAGTTTTCTTCCGTCGACACTACAACAACCGGAACCGACGGATGCCGCCCGCGAAAAGCGCTGACAGCGTCTCCGCCGTTGCCCTCCGACACATTCAGTTCCAGCAAAATCAAATCAAGATCGGCATGTTGTCCTGCGCACACCAAACCTTGAACGCAATTGCCGGCTCCCAGCGACTCGGCCATACCATTGGTGAGCCGCTGCAAGACAAAACGAAATTCATCACGAAGCGACTCTTTGGAATCAATCAGCAAAATTTTCATACCGTTTTTCAGTTAAATTGTGTTGCGCAAAGAACGGCAACTGCCGGCGTAGAAAAATTTCGGCGCAAAAACGCCGACCTGAAACTGCCGGTCAGACCGATAACTCAAATGAAATATGCCCGGATGAAAACTAGATCACCTGGCGGCCCCGCTGGCACTCGACTGCTGTCGATAGGATAAATCCCTTAGCCCGGAAGCTTTGCGTCCCCGCCTTTCGACGGGTTTGCCCTTGCAGGCGTTGATGCGAAGATCAACGATCGCGGCACGCACTCTAACAAAAAAATCCCGAACGCAGCAAAAAAATTGCAGGAAGAATTCTTATTCGCCCACCTCGCCCCCCAGCTCGATCAGTACACCGTCAAAACCGAATGAGCGCAATTTATAGCGGTTAGTCACCCGGATCGCATCAGCGGAATTTTTGAACTGAACCAAATAATTTCGCTTCTCAGACTCGCCCAGCGCAAAAAATCTGCCCGCGCTTCCCACCGCGCCAAACTCGGCAAAAAACTCTTTGAGCGCCGCGGTCACTTCGCCATCCGATTCGAGTTTTTCGAGTTGCACATAGAAGCTCAAAAAGTGTTGCATACTCTCTCCATAAACCTTCTCCCTCAACGCGGGAGAAGCTGGCAAAAGAGCATAATTTATCTTTGGTATTGACTCCTCGCGCTAAGAACTCTTTAGTGCGCATCAAATCAAAAAGCAAGACTATCCAAAGAATGTTGGTTCCCCCCTTTTTCCCCCCCACACTGTTTGCCCGCCGTATGAAGACCGCGCGTCAACTGCGCGGTATTTCTCAAATGGAGCTGGGGGTTCGTGCGGGAATCGACGAGTGCTCGGCATCCGCAAGAATCAATCAATACGAGCGCGGAAAGCATACGCCGGACTTTCTCACCGTCAGCAATTTAGCCAAAGCACTGGAGATTCCGGCAGCCTATTTCTTCGCGGAAGAAGACCATCTGGCCGAACTGATTATCATGTTCGGACAAATGGAAGCAGCCGAACATGATGTATTGCTGAATAGCGCAAAAGCACTTTTGAATGAATCGGGAAGCAAAGAAAATATTCCTATGTAGGCTGCGCCCTACAAGAAAAAATCTCATTAAAGAATCGTCACTCCAACGCAATTTTTCCTGCAAAAAAATTACCGATGATCGTGCACCTCGCCCGAGCCGAGATGTTTGTAACTCAGCGACATCTTTTTCACCGTCGCTTCGACTGCAATCGTTTGCCTGCGACCATTCGCATACCCGATCACCAGACTCACCGGAATGCGGTCGCCGATATTCAACTCTTTCTTCAGCCCCACCATAATCAGGAACAGGCTGCGCGAGCCGAACGTCGTCGTGTGGTGCGCGGGCAAAGGCAGGTCATCAACAACGCGCGCCGCCATCTTGCCAGCTTGACGCACCACGCTGTGAATCTCAACTCTGTCGGCCACCTCACTGCTCACCGACAACAACTTTGCGGGACTCACAGTCGTGATGTTCAATTCCAGCGTCGCCGAATTCTGTCCCGGCACACTTTCGCCCACCCAGACTTTATCGACCATCGCATCGTTCGGCCCGGCCCAAACGCCAACCGAAAAACCGAGTAACACAACGCCCAAAAATTTATTCCACATCGCGAACTCCCGCCAAAATTTTAGTGGTGATGATGATGCATGTGTTCGTCATGGCTTGCGGTGAGCGGCTTAACTTCGGCTTTCACTTCGACCTTTTCTTTGCGCTTGTCGGCAAACTGCACCGTCAGCGTCAGCGCCACACTGTCGCCCGCACTGAGCGGTTTTTTCAGACCGATCAGCATAAGGTGATTGCCGTCATCCCCCAGCGCAACTTCCTGCTTGGCCTTGAGCGGCAGCGCATCCATCGCGCGCATCTTCATCATGCCGTTCTCATGCACCATGCTGTGTATCTCGGCGCTATCGGACGCGGCGCTGCTCACCGCAATGATCTTTGCATCTTTATTGCTGGTGATATGCAAAGACACCGCGGCGCTATCCTGTCCCGGCGCGGTTGCGCGCGCCCATGCTTCGCCAACCGACACTTCACCGGCCATCGCCTGCGATACGCACAAGCACGCCACCAATCCCGCCCACAAATATTTGTTCATTTATTTTCTCCGAAAAAAAGCGCCAGCCCTTGCGGGCTTGGCGCGTCATTCTAGCTCAACAGCAAAGCAACAGGCTTAGAACTCGAAGCTTGTTTTCAACCAGAGGTTACGACCGGTTTCGTTTACCCGAGTTGTCTGCGTAAAACCGTTCACCATTGTTCCGGCACGGCTGATGTGCTCCGCATAAGTCTTGTTGAAGACGTTGTCCACACCGGCAGTTACCTGCACCGCTTTGCTGGCACGCCAGCCGCCGTTCAGCGAGAACACACAGAAGCCGCCCGTTGCCGCAATGTCCTGCCCGGCGATGTTACCCTGATTCACCGCGACGCGATTTTGGTCCGCGACACCGCGCAGCAAGCCGCCGAACGACCAGACTTTGTCGTTATAGTTGAGACCAAGACGGCCTTCCAGCGGCGAGATTTGCCCCAGCGCAGTGCCGTCGGTATCGTTGCTACCGAACACATAAGCCAGACTGCCGTCCACCTTCCAGTTATCCGCCAGTTGCCATGCCGCTCCGGCTTCCGTACCGTAAGTCGTGGCATCCACATTGCGCGTCACCTTCACATACGACGGCATCATCATCGAGCCTTTTTGGACGTTGGACTGGATCAGGTTGTAGTCGTTGATCTTGTTATAGAACACCGACACCGAGCCGGACAGTGAACCTTCGTGATAATTCCAGCCCGCATCCAGTTGCGTGGTTTTTTCGGCATTGGTATTAAACGAGCTGGCCGTAGTCATGCTCTCGTTGCTGAACAACTCCCAGTAGTCCGGCGCACGCGTCGTGCGACCGATGCCGACAAACACAGTCGATACCGCGGAAGCATCCTGCTCGTAACGCGCAAAGCCGCTCGGCAAAGTTTCGTTACGGGTTTGATTGGCTGTCGGGTTGGTCAGCACCGTCATCATGCCGCGCGACACAGTCGCACGATAATCCGTGGCCTGCCAACTGTCCGCACGCAAGCCGGCGATCACCCGACCGCTTGCACTCACGCCTTGATGCAACTCGCCAAACAGGCCGACGTTATTAAATTCGGCATCCTTGACGCGGGCTTGTTGCGTGTAATCGCCCATGTAACCGGGAGCCGCACCGGTCCGTCCGGTGTGGACATTGCGCTGGGTATCGACGCCCACTTTGAATTGCGAGGATTCGGCCAACTGCAAAGTACCGGCCAAACGTCCGCCCGTGGTAGTCCGGTCCGGATTCATCGCAGCCATCATGCTGGATGGTGTACCGCCGGAACGCAGACTGTAGCTATCCATCACGTGATCCACGTAGTTGTAATACACCTGCGCTTCGACGCCATCGAGCAAGCCGCCCATATGCTGCTTGTCGAATTTCAAGCCGATGTTGTCGCGCGCAAACTTCGAGCCATCCACGGCCCGGTCGGCATAGGCAGCCTGTCCGTCGCTCTTGGCGGCAGTCAATTCCAAACGGGTATTGTCATCCGGCGTCCACCCCAGAGCGGCATTGGTACTCCAACGATTGTAGGCGGAGTGCACGGCAACGCCGTCACCGTCCTGATAGTCATTGGCCTGCGAACGGGTTGCACCTGCGCGCAGGTAATAATCGGCGCTGCCGACTTTCGCTTCAAGCATTTCATCGTTGCGGCCGAAGCTGCCGAGTAGCAGCGAACCTTGCGCTTTCGTACCAACCTGATCGGCGCGATTCATACTGCGCTCAAACAGCACAGTACCCGCGGAGTTGCCCGGACCGTACAGCACGGTCTGCGGCCCTTTCAACACGGTGATGCGGTCATAGGAAGCGGGAAAAACATAAGCCGTCGGCGGGTCCATGCGTCCGCCGCAACCGCCGAGAATCTGCTCGCCATCCAGCAAAATGTTCAGGCGCGAACCCGCCATGCCGCGAAACACCGGGTCGCCGTCGGTGCCGCCCTTGCGGATCACCGAGAAGCCGGGAATCGTTTTCAGGTAATCGGCGCCGTCATGTGCCGGCACGGGCTGACGCGGCTTGCGCGGATCGGTCTGCACCACCAGCGGCTGATCCATCGCCGGCGCGGTAACCACCACTTCATCCAGCACCACATTTTCGGCATGAGCCAATTGAGCCAGCGCCATCGCAACCATCGCCACACTTGTTTTAATTTTGAATACCACAGCAACTTCCTCCGAAAATATACCGAACAAAAACCGGTGCGCAGTTTAGTAAAAACTACAGAGCTGCCTCTGCGACATTTTGTCGCACCCCGTTTTCAAAATTTGAATTGCACATGCAAAACTGATCGGCAAAATAAAAGCCAAGCCTGCTGACCGGAAAAGTAGGTTCTTGGGAGGAGATCACTGCAAGCGCGGTCAGCGGCTTGGCGTGAATGCACTGTATCGGCAAGCCCGGCAAATTGGAATGCGGCATTTTGTCGCACCCATAACTCCCCGTTATGTCGGTAAAATCCGCCACATGAATTCGTCCCTGCTATCCACCCAAACCGGCCACGCCCAACTGCAACGCCTCATCGCTCTGCGCGCCATGGCCGTGCTCGCCCAATGCGCCATGCTGGCGCTGGTGCACTACCTGCTGAAAATGGAACTGCCCTGGCTACCGATGCTGGTCTGCATTGCAGTTCTGGCAACCTTCAATCTGCTCTCGTGGCTGCGTTTGCGCGCCAACCATCCGGTTTCCAACATGGAGCTGTTTGCACAACTCTGCATTGATGTATCGGCGCTTTCCGTATTGCTGTACTACGCGGGCGGCTCGACCAACCCGTTTGTTTCACTCTACCTGCTGCCACTGGTGATCGCCGCCGCCACGCTCCCGCAGCGCTACACCTGGGCGATGGCACTGGTCACCACGGCCTGCTACACCGCGCTGATGAAGTATTACCTCCCCCTGCCCAGCGCCGTCGATTCGGCCGAAGAACACGACATGGCCGCCATGATGGGGCACGACCATGCGATGATGGATCACTCGATGATGCACAGCATGCCGCAGGATGATGCCTTCAACATGCACGTCATCGGCATGTGGCTGGGTTTCGTTATCAGCGCGGCAGTCGTGGCATATTTTGTGGTGCAGATGGCCAGCGCGGTGCGCAAGCGCGATGAAAAGCTGGCCAGAGTGCGCGAGGAAACGCTGCGCAACGAACGTATCGTCGCCCTCGGTATGCAGGCCGCCGGAGCGGCGCACGAAATGGGCACGCCGCTTTCCACGCTATCCGTAGTCATCGGCGAATTGCAGCGCGAAACAGATGCGCTGCCCGAATGGCGCGAAAGCCTCACATTGCTGGACGGACAGGTACGCGCCTGCAAACGCATCCTCGACAAACTGCTGGCCAACGCGCAAGACTCGGCACCATCTGCACCACAATCGCTCGAACAATTTTTCCTCGCCACACTGGACGAGTGGCAACTGCTGCGCCCGACCGTGCATTACAGTTACCATTCCTCCGGCCCGCAACCCGCACCGCAGTTGCGCATCGACCTGTCGCTGCGTGCGGCGCTGCTGAATCTGCTCAACAATGCCGCCGATGTATCGCCGGATAAAATCGACATTCAAGTACGCTGGGATACGGACTACTTCACACTCGAGATACAGGATTACGGACGCGGGCTCACTCCCGAAGCCGCCGCCAACGCGGGCGCGGCCTTCTTCACCACCAAAGAAGAAGGGCGCGGCCTCGGCCTCTTCCTCGCCAACGCGACCATTGAACAACTAGGCGGCAAGGTCAGATTGTTTAACCGCGAAGGCGGAGGAGCCACGACCGAGGTGGTACTGCCACTGAAAGGGAAACAGACATGAACCGCGGCGACTGCCCGACATTGCTGCTGGTGGATGACGACCAAACATTTTGCGGCGTGCTCGCGCGCGCCTTGGAAAAGCGCAACTTTGCGGTGACCGTCGCCAACAGCGTCGAGCAGGCGCTGCCGCTGGCCAAAGCCAACCCGCCGGAATATGCGGTGGTCGATCTCAAGATGGAAGGCGCGTCCGGCCTCGTATTGGTTCAGGCGCTGCACGAGCTCGATGCGGCCACGCGCATCGTGGTGCTCACCGGCTACGCCAGCATCGCCACCGCCGTGGAAGCCGTCAAACTCGGCGCCACGCAGTATCTCGCCAAGCCCGCCAACGCCGACGAAATCGTCGCCGCCTTCGGCCACAGCGCCAGCCCGGAATTTCCGCTCAACGCCCAGCCCGCCAGCGTCGAACGACTGGAGTGGGAACACATCCAGCGCGTGCTACAGGAACAGCAAGGCAACATTTCCGCCACCGCCCGCCTGCTCAACATGCACCGCCGCACTTTGCAGCGCAAGCTGGGAAAAAGGCCCAGTGCATCCCCGCCATCATCGCTCCCCGATTAACCGGCAGGGTCATGATATAGCCCGCCTCTTTTTTATACCTGCTGCGGCCTGATTGATTAAAATGCGCGGCTTGCCTCATGCCGCATACAAAAATAAACATTCTAGGAGTAGAGCCATGACTGCCCGTATCACGCCAGTCAATTTGAAAGACGCCATCCGCAATCTTGACACGCTGCCGGCCATGCCGCTCATCGCGCAAAAAATTCTCGCGCTCGATTTACAAAGCGACGAAGGCGAACGGGCGATGCTGAAACTGATCGAGCAAGATCCGCAGATTGCCGCCAAGATTATCGGGCTGGCCAACACCCCGCTATTCGGCGCCTCCAAAAGCATCACCTCGGTTTCCGATGCCGCCATGTTGCTCGGCATCACCCGCGTCAAATCGGTCACACTGGGTATCGCGGTAATGTCTTCGCTGGTAAAAAAATCCGCCGGCAAGCTGGATATCCAAGGGCTGTGGCTCCACAGTCTGGCCATTGCCCTGGCACTGCGCACCATTGCGCGAGCCATGCCCGCCAACATCCGCCCGCTCGACGACCAGCTTTTTCTGGCCGGATTGCTGCATGACATCGGTTACGTGGTGCTCAACCACCTCGACCAAGCGCGCAGCGACGAACTGCACAGCCGCTTCGCCGCCGAAAGCGAGCGCGACTCCTACGAAATCGAAGCCGAGTTGCTGGAAATGAACCACTGCGAACTGGGTGCCGAACTGGCGCGATTTTGGAATCTGCCGGATGTCATCGTCGCCGTATTGCGCTATCACCACACGCCCGACAATGCCAGCGCGACATTTGCCCAACCGTTGGTGCGCATGACCAGTATTGCGGGGAAAATACTGAGCTCCTTTGGCATCCCCGAGCGCGTCTCGCCGGAAATTACCGCTGCCGAATGGGAGGCATTGGAAATTGATCCCGCCAGAGCGGATGAACTCATCGCACAGATCACGGCACAGGCGGAAGAAGCCAAACAAACGGCGGGAATTTTTCAGTAGCCAACCATCCGGCGGAGATAACTCGCATACTCCGCCGCCGGATACGCTAATGCACCAGCTATCGCGATACTCCGAGCCATAGCAAGCAAATCTGTTTGCCCAAAGAACATCCTGCCTCTTGTTATAATCGCGCTTCAATTTTCACGACGACTATTATGAAGTTCGCACTGACTCTGCTACTCGCCCTCTTCCCGCTACTGTCGCATGCCGTTGACACGACTTTGCCGCCGGCCCCGTCGCTGAACGCCAAGTCTTACGTGCTGTACGACTACACCAGCAACCAGATACTGACCAGCAAAAATGCCAACGAGCGCATTCAGCCTGCCTCGCTCACCAAGCTGATGACCGCCTACGTCACCTTCAGTGCGCTCAAGCAGGGCGCGATAACTCTCGATCAAAAAGTCGAACCGTCGGCCTATGCATTGCGCATTCTGGGTGAAGAGTCGCGCATGTTTCTGGAGCACGGTCGTCCGGTCAAAATCGAGGAATTGTTGCGCGGCCTGATCGTGCAGTCGGGCAACGATGCGGCGCGCGTGCTGGCCGAAACCATCGCCAATCACGAACTGGCTTTCGCCACCGATCTGATGAACAAAGAAGCGCAGCGTCTGGGTATGCGCAACACGCACTTCGTCAACGCCACCGGCCTGCCCGAAGACCAGCACTACAGCAGCGCCAGCGACCTCGCCATTCTCGCCGCCGCCATCGTGCGCGACTTCCCCGAGTTTTATTACCTGTACGCCCTGCGCGAATACGAATACAACAGCGTCAAGCAATTCAACCGCAACCAGTTGCTCTGGCTCGACCCTTACGTTGACGGACTGAAAACCGGGCACACCGAAACGGCAGGCTTCTGCCTTGTCGCTTCGGCCAAGCGCGATAACCACCGCTTAATCTCGGTGGTCGTGGGAGCCCCTTCCGAAAGTTTGCGCACCAGCGAAAGCCAGCGTCTGCTCAATTACGGCTTCCAAAATTTTGAAATCGTCCAGCTCTACAAAAAAGACGAAGCGGTCAGCAGCATCCGTACTTGGAAAGGCACCGAGAAGCACACTGAAGTCGGTTTCCGTAACGACCTGTTTGTCGCCATCCCCAGAGGGCAGCGCAAGCAACTCAAGGCCGCGCTGGAAACCCAGCAGCCGCTGATCGCCCCGGTGGAAAACGGCCAAAAGATCGGCACCCTGAAACTCAGCCTGAACGGCCAGCCCTATCTCGATCTGCCGCTCATCGCGCTGGACAGTGTGCCGCTGGCCAATGTCTTCTCGCGCGGCGTGGACACCATCCGGTTGCTGTTCCACTAAGGAAAGCCGCGATGACGGTCTATCTGAACGGCCAATTTCTCCCCGTTGCCGATGCCAAAATTTCCGTGCTGGATCGCGGCTTTATTTTTGGCGACGGCGTGTACGAAGTCATTCCGGTTTACTCGCGCCGTGCTTTCCGCATGGGCGAACACCTGCGCCGGATGCAGCACAGTCTGGACTGCATCCGGCTAGCCAATCCACACAGCGAGGCCGAATGGACACGGTTGCTGGAAGAACTAATCGCACGCAACGAACCGGCAGATCAATACCTCTACCTGCACATCACGCGCGGCGTGGCGAAGCGCGACCACGCTTTCCCCAATCCACCTGTGCCGCCCACGGTGTTCGCGATGAGCAGCCCGCTGACCGCACCGCCTGCGACCTTGCTCGCCAGCGGCATTGATGCGATTAGCGCGCCGGACAACCGCTGGTTGCGTTGCGACATCAAATCCATCTCGCTGCTGCCGAACGTGCTGTTGCGGCAGATGGCAGTGGATGCGGGGTGCGCCGAAACCCTCATGATTCGCGACGACGAGTTTATGACCGAGGGCGCGGCCAGCAATATTTTTGTAGTAAAAAACGGCACACTACTCGCGCCGCCCAAAGACCACCTGATGCTGCCCGGCATCACCTACGATGTGGTGCTCGAACTCGCTGCCGCGAACGGCATTTCACATGAAGTGCGCAAGGTGCTGAAGGAGGAAGTGTTCAACGCCGACGAACTGCTGCTCACCTCATCCACCAAAGAAGTGCTGGCGATCACGCAACTGGACGGCAAACCGGTCGGCAGCGGCAAGCCCGGCGCAATGTTCGCCAAATTGCACGGGCTATACCAAACATTCAAACAGGAAGTAATGCGCAAATGATAGACCCGAAAGACAGCCTCATCGAATACCCCTGCGACTTTCCCATCAAAGTTTTCGGCGAAGCGCAGCCGGACTTTGCCGCAGCCATCGCTACGGTCGTGCGCAGCCACGATGCGGGTTTCGATGCCGCGACCATCGAAGCACGCAGCAGCAGCAAAGCCCGCTACACCTGCCTCACCTGCACCGTGCGCGCCACCTCGCGCGAGCAGCTCGACAACCTGTACCGCGACCTGACTTCGCACCCGATGGTCAAAACAGTGCTGTGATCCCCGTCGTCAAATCACTGGGATTGGTTGAATACCTGCCAACATGGGCGGCGATGAAAGCCTTCACCGCCGCCCGCACCCGCGAAACCCCGGATGAAATCTGGCTGCTGCAACACCCGCCCACCTACACTCAGGGGCAAGCGGGCTTGCCGGAGCACCTGCTCGACGCGCACGGCATTCCGGTAGTACAAATTGATCGCGGCGGGCAAATCACCTACCACGGCCCCGGCCAAGTTGTCGCCTATCTGCTGCTGGATTTGCGCCGCTGGAAAATCAACGTGCGCGAGCTGGTGCGGCTGCTGGAGCAATCGGCCATCAATGTGCTGGCCGAACACGGCATCGCCGCGCTGGGGCGCGAGGATGCGCCGGGAATCTATGTGGGTGATGCCAAGATAGGCGCGCTGGGTTTGAAGATACGCAACGGCTGCTGCTATCACGGGCTGTCACTGAACGTGGATATGGACACCGCGCCGTTTTCCTACATCAACCCGTGCGGGTATCGGGGATTGCGGGTAACGCAGATGAAAGACTTTAATGTCGCCGTGCAACCCGATGCAATCGCGGCCAAGCTCGCGCAACAACTCGCATCTCTGCTGCAACAGCATCTGACACTCAAAGCCACCAACCCGGAAGCCTGATGGGCGCTTCTAAAAATTCAAATTTCTGATGAAACTACTAGCCAATCCACTAAGCCAGCAAGCTGACAAGTGGCTGGTTATAAGCAAGACAAGGCGCGAGCAAAAAATTATGGCGCAGCATATGTGTGATATGTAAGGAGTAATTTTTTATGAGCAACGCAGTATTGCGACGAAATTTTGATTTTTAGAAGTGCCCTGACTATGTTACAGCCCGGCGGGCACCAAACACGCACAGTGCCACGACCAGCGCGGATACGAGCATCGTTGTGCTGATGCTCTCGCCCAACAGTAATGCCGCCAAGCCAAAACCGAAGAACGGTTGCAACAATTGCAGTTGGCTGATGGCGGCAACCCCTCCCTGAGCCAGACCGCGATACCAGAAGAAAAAGCCAATCAGCATACTGAACAGCGAGACGTATCCGAGGCTCAACCAAGCAGGCAAAGTGGCCTGTTGCAGATTGCCGGGCAGCGTCCACAAGCACAGCGGCAACATCAGCGGCAGCGCCAACACCAGCGCCCAGCAAATCACCTGCCATCCGCCCATCTGCCGTGCAAGACGCGCACCTTCGGCATAGCCCATGCCGCACACAATAATCGCGGCCAGCATGAGCAGGTCATCAAATGCGGGGACGTTTGCACCTTGCAGCAAGGCAAAGCCGACCACGACGCAACTCCCGGATAAAGAGAACAACCAGAATAGCCAGCGCGGATTCCGGTCGCCGCGCAATACGCTGAATATCACGGTCGCAATCGGTAATAGTCCGCCAAACACTAGGGCATGCGCCGCGCTGACGTGGCGTAGCGCGAGCGCGGACAACAACGGAAAGCCGACAACCACGCCGAGCGCCACCAGCAGCAGCGAACGCTTGTTGCCGCGCGCAGGCCACGGCTGGCGCAGAAACCACAAAATCAGCACTGCCAGCACACCCGCAATCGCCGCCCGCGCCAGTGTAAGAAAGAGCGGATCAAAAGCGGTAAGCGCTAACCGCGTTGCCGGAAGCGAGCCGCTAAAAATCAGTACGCCCGCGAGTCCGCTCATCCATCCTTTAAATTCTTTGTCCATGTTTATGCCCGGCGCTGCCTGTAAAGTGGAGCGACATAATCCATTTAAAATCCTCCGACAAAAAGTGACAGACAGGTACAATTTCAAGATACTGTCCTGACAAATTATGGGTACGGATGATGCAAAACAAACCTGATCGAAAAGATGGCTCGCGCGTGAACACGGTGATGCAGACCATACATGCGCAACTAGCCTCGCGAACATTGGTGCCGGGCGAGCGCCTGCCCTCCATCCGGCAGATGTCCGAACGTCTGGGCGTAGCCAAGAACACTATCGTTGATGCCTATGACCGCTTGGCCGCCGATGGCGTGATCGTCGCGAAGCGCGGCTCGGGCTTCTTCGTATGCGGGCACCCGCCGCCGTTGTCGCTTGCCAAAGTGGGCGCAACGCGGGATCGAAATATTGATCCGCTCTGGATTATCAGGCAGTCGCTCGAAGCGGGCGAAAACGAATTGAAGCCCGGCTGCGGCTGGCTTCCTTCCTCGTGGCTGCCGGATGATGAAATACGCCGCACCTTACGCAGACTTAGCAAAGAGCCGCAAACCCAACTGCTGGAATACGGGCATCCGTATGGTCATTTCGCCTTGCGCGAACAACTTAGCCGCAGACTTGGCGAACGCGGTATTGCGGCATCGGCCAATCAAATCATTCTGACGGATTCGGGCACCCATGCCATCGACTTGATTTGCCGTTTTCTGTTGGAACCGGGCGATACGGTATTGATCGACGACCCGGGCTACTTCAACTATCAGGCGCTGTTGCGCGCGCACCGGGCGCAACTGATCGCAGTGCCCTATACCCCGCAAGGCCCGGACGTACAGGTGATGGAAGAGTTGCTGACGCGCCATAAGCCGCGTTTGTATATCACCAATTCAATTTTTCAAAATCCGACCGGTGCCACGCTGTCGCCCATAGTTGCGCACCGTGTACTCAAGCTGGCCGAGCAGCATGATTTATTGATCGTCGAGGATGTCATCTTTGCCGATTTCGAGCAGAGCCACCCGCCTCTGCTGGCATCGTTCGATGGTCTGAACCGGGTTGTCCAAGTAGGCAGTTTTTCCAAGACGCTCACGGCATCTGTGCGCTGCGGCTACATCGCCGCAAGACAAGACTGGGCAGAGCAAATCGTCGATTTAAAACTGGCCACCTCGCTGGGCAACAACGGGCTTGGCGCGGAACTGGTGAATTCCATGCTGCGACAGGGCGCTTATCGCCACCATATTGACGCACTGCGCAACCAGTTGGCGGATGCCATGGGGCGCACGCTGCACAAATTGGAAAGACTTGGCATCACGCCGTGGATGAAACCGCAGGGGGGAATGTTTCTTTGGATGCGCCTACCGCAAGGACTGGACTCGGCAAACGTGGCGCAAGAATCCTTGCGTGACGGGGTCATTCTGGCTCCCGGCAACGTCTTCAGCCTAGGCCAAACCGCAGGTGAATTCATGCGCTTCAACGTTGCACAATGCCAGTCGCCGCGAGTTTTTGAGGTGTTGGAAAAAGCAATGAATAGCGCGAAAAAAACCTGAATTAAAGCGGATCAAATCTCGATCTCCTCGCCCTCGTGCGCCAACCGGATATCAATCTTGGCGGCCACATCGGAATAGCGACTGACGGCATCGGCAAAAACTCTTTCCAACTCGTCATCGCTGCGCGTCGGCTCATGGTGGGTGCAGTATAAAATCTTGACTCCGGCATCGCGGGCAAGCTCAATGCAGCTGTCGAAAGTGCCGTGCCCCCAGCCTTTTTTCGCGGGATATTCTTCCCGTGTGTAAGCGCTATCCGCGATCAGCACATCCACGCCTTTAATCGCATTGACGACAGATTGACGTTGCTCGATGATGAGTTGCTCGTACTCGACGTAGCCCTCGTCACCCTCGTCGTAAATATTGAAATACGGCTCGTGGTCGCCGGTAAAAAACACCGATTTTCCGTTGCACTCCACACGGTAGCCGAGATCAACCACAGGATGATTCAGCATCGTTGGGGTCACGGTGGTGTTTCCCACCTTGATAGGCTCATGCGACATCGCGATCACGTATTCGATGCGCGATTTCATTTCCACTTCGCGCACGGGGAAGAAGCTGTATTGCATCTGCACATTCATGATGCGCTCGGGACCTTCTCCGCTGATCGGATCAAACGCGCCGTACAGAAAAAGTTTATTGCCCGGAATGAAGATGGGAATGAAAAACGGCAAGCCCTGAATGTGATCCCAATGGCTGTGCGTGTTAAAAATATGCGCGGTGACGGGTAGTTCTTTGAGCAGGGTTTGCGCCAAGGGGAAAATTCCCGTGCCACCATCCAGCACAATCAGGTCGCCGTCGTCCGTGCGCACTTCAATGCAGGTGGTGTTGCCGCCGTAACGCACGGTGTGCGGACCCGGCGATGGAATGGAACCGCGCACCCCCCAGAACTTCACTTTCATTCGTGTACTTCCTTGCTGGCTTGCGCGTATACCTGTGCCTCGTCCACCAACTTGGAAATATCTCCCAGACTCTCGATGACTTGCGCCAGATCACCGCCGAAGCGCGCGGCAATTTCAGGTGAAAGCTCTTCCACCTCGGCATAGCCCGGTGCGCCATAACCGAGTTGCTTGCTGATTTGGTTCGCGACAAACACGCAGACCGACACTCCGTCTGCATTGGCCGACATCGAGTGATGCTCGCGAATCAGGCTGGATATCCCGCTGGGAAATTGCCACTTCTCCACCAGCATCGCGCCGACCACAGAGTGACTGGAACCGATCACATCCTGCTCGGCCCGATGCAGTGAAATCTGTTCGTCTTCACTTTTCTGCAACGCCAATTTAAATTCGTCCGGCATAAATTGAGCGAATACCACTTTGCCGAAATCGTGCAATAAGCCCGCAATATAACAATCGGTCGGGTCCGCTCCGGCCACCTTGAATTTCTGGCATAGCAAACGCGCCAGGCTCGCCGTCGTCAGCGAGTGCAGCAGATAGCGCTGCACATCAAAACCGGCGGCATTGTTTTGCGGCAGCACACCCAGCGCGGCAAATGACAGCGCCATGTTCTTGACCGTGTTCAAACCGAGATAGACCACCGACTGGTTGACGGAGGTAATCTGCTTGGGAAAACTGTAGTAAGCCGAATTGAGCACGCGCAGCAGCTTCATGGTCATCACCGGGTCTTTCTCGATGACGGTCACCAAATCTTTGGGAGAGCAATTAATGTCGCGCGACAATTCCAGAATGCGCTGCACACTCTTGGGGAAGGCAGGCATTTTTTCGACCGCAACGGCAAGCCGATGATTTAAGTCGTTAGAAGATTCAGACATGGCGCGCATTGTACTAAAGATTTAACGGATACCGGGGTGGATTCAGAAGCGGCTATAATTCAAACCTGCTTGAACTCGATCCCAAAGTCTTCACGCGGAGATGCCAAGCAAAAAATGTAAGCCGCCCCTCCAACAATGCGCAGGACTCTTCTTACAGGCAGCAAAGAGACTAAAAACGCTTGCCCCCAAATTCACCGCCACCCATGAGCCAAAACGAACACAAACAGACCGGCGCGGCCAAAACCGCGCGCAACCCGATCAAGATCGTCCCCTTGCAGGAACGGCTGCGCAAGCCGCAGTGGATACGGGTGAAATCCGGCAACAGCCAGGGCTACCACGACGTGAAACGCATGCTGCGCGAGCACAACCTGCACACCGTTTGCGAAGAGGCCTCCTGCCCCAATATCGGCGAGTGCTTCGGCAAAGGCACGGCCAGCTTCATGATTCTGGGCGACGTGTGCACGCGCCGCTGCCCGTTCTGCGATGTGGCACACGGCAAGCCTCTGCCGCCGGACGCGAACGAACCCGCGCAACTGGCGCAGTCCATCGGCCTGCTCAATTTGCGCTACGTGGTCATCACCAGCGTGGATAGAGACGATCTGCGCGACGGCGGCGCCAAACATTTTGCCGATTGCCTCAGCGCCATCCGCGCATCCTCGCCCGCCACCAAACTCGAAACACTGGTGCCGGATTTTCGCGGCCGTCTCGACATCGCGCTCGATGCCATGTCCGTCAGCCTGCCCGACGTGCTCAACCACAATCTGGAAACCGTGCCGCGCCTGTATCCCCTGGCGCGCCCCGGTGCCGACTACGCGCACTCGCTCAAACTGCTGAAAGATTTCAAAGGGCGCTTCCCGCAGGTGATGACCAAATCCGGCCTGATGCTGGGCTTGGGCGAAACCGACGAGGAAGTGCTGCAAGTGCTGCGCGACCTGCGCGCACACGATGTCGAAATGCTCACGCTGGGCCAGTACCTGCAACCTTCCGACGGCCACCTGCCGGTGCTGCGTTACGTCACACCGGAGACTTTCAAAATGTTCGAGAACGCCGCGCTGGACATGGGCTTCTCCCACGCCGCCTGCGCGCCCATGGTGCGTTCTAGCTACTTCGCGGACGTGCAGGCCGAAAAAGCCGGCGTCGTTTAGTTGTTAAAAAATTTCACAAGGTAATGCCATGACCACCCCACTCCTCATCGCCAAGAACGACCAAGAAGAACTGTTCCTGCTGCCGCAAATGGCCAACCGCCACGGCCTCATCACCGGGGCGACCGGCACGGGCAAAACCGTCACGCTGCAATCGCTGGCGGAATCGTTCAGCCGCATCGGTGTGCCGGTGTTTCTTTCCGACATCAAGGGCGACCTTTCCGGCATCTCGCAAACGGGCGGCGGCAATGCCAAGGTGCAGGCGCGCGTCGAGCAGTTGCAACTGGATGAGTTCGCGCATCGCGCTTATCCGGTGACGTTCTGGGATGTGTTCGGCGAAATGGGGCATCCGGTGCGCGCGACCATTTCCGACATGGGGCCACTCCTACTTGGGCGCATGCTGAATTTGAACGAAGTGCAGCAGGGCGTGCTCACGCTGGTGTTTAAAATCGCCGACGACAGCGGATTGATGCTGCTCGACTTCAAAGACCTGCGCGCGATGGTGCAGCATGTCGGCGACAACGCGAAGGACTTCACCACCGAGTACGGCAACATCTCCGCCGCCAGCGTCGGCGCGATTCAGCGCGGGTTGCTGGAACTGGAAAATCAGGGTGCGGAACAATTTTTCGGCGAGCCCATGCTCAACATCGACGACCTGATGCAGACCGACAGCAAGGGCGCGGGCATGGTCAACATCCTCTCCGCCGATAAGCTGATGCAAGCCCCCAAGGTGTATTCGACTTTGCTGTTGTGGCTGCTGTCCGAGCTGTTCGAACAACTGCCGGAAGCGGGCGATCTGGAAAAGCCCAAGCTGGTGTTTTTCTTCGACGAGGCGCACCTGCTATTCAACGACGCACCCGCCGCGCTGGTGGATAAGATCGAACAAGTCGTGCGCCTGATCCGCTCCAAGGGCGTGGGCGTTTATTTCGTCACGCAGAACCCCGCCGACGTACCCGACAAAGTGCTGGGGCAACTCGGCAACCGCGTGCAGCATGCCCTGCGCGCCTTCAGCCCGCGCGACCAGAAAGCCGTGCGTGCCGCCGCCGAAACCATGCGCGACAATCCCGCACTGGACGAGACCTCCGTTATTACCGAGTTGGGCGTGGGCGAAGCACTGGTCTCCATGCTGGACGCAAAAGGTACCCCCACCATCGTCGAGCGCGCCTACATCGTGCCGCCGCAAGCCCACATCGGCCCGATCAGCGCGGAAGAACGCAAAGCCATCATCCAATCTTCGCTGCTGGCGGGACACTACGAACAAACCATCGACCGCGAGTCCGCCTACGAAAAACTCAAAGGCCGCGCGGCGCAAACACCGCAGGACAAAGCCGCGCCGCAACAAGCGGCGAGCACATCCGGCGGAGGCTGGGGCGACATGCTGGGCGGCTTATTGAGTGGCAGCAGCAGCGGCACCACAACGCGCCGTCAGGGTGTGGGCGAGGCATTGGTAAAGAGCGTGGTGCGCACTATCGGCGCTGAAGTAGGACGGCAAATTGTGCGCGGCGTACTGGGTTCGCTCATGGGCGGAAAACGCTGAGTACGGAAGAAGCGCTCATTGTGATACGCCGCACCTCAAAACACCGCAACACGTCCTCCCCCTGAGAAGGGGGAGCTAGAGGGGGTTAGGTTTTTCGCCCCCCCTGATGGAACTACTAGCCATTCGACTAAGCCCGCAAGCGGGCAAATCGCTGGTTATCCCAGCCTCCCCTTGCACCCGCGAGGGGTACGCCGGGGGTACCCCGCTGCTTCGCAGCGACCCTTCCGCAGTCAGGGGAGGAGCATAGCGGCACAGGCTCAAAGTTTCGCGCTATGTTTGCTGATTATGCTAAACAGAAAGAATTCGCTCCCATGACCACCTCCTCGCGCCTCCCCACCCTCTACATCCCCCACGGCGGCGGCCCGTGTTTTTTCATGGAGCTGATGCCGGGTTTCCCGCCGACACTGTGGGACGGCATGGCAGCCTTTCTGCGCGGCATTCCGGCCTCCATCGGCGCGCATCCCAAAGCCATACTGGTTATTTCCGCACACTGGGAGTGCGACGAGCCGACCATACTTTCCGAAGAAAAATATTCGCTGCTCTACGACTACTACGGCTTCCCCGAACACACCTACCGCCTGACCTATCCGGCACGCGGTGATGCTGCCGTAGGCGCGCGCGTGCAAGCCCTGCTCGCACAAGCAGGCATCGCCTCGCAAACCGAACACGAACGCGGTCTCGATCACGGCATCTTCATCCCGTTCAAACTCATCTACCCGGATGCCGACATCCCCATCGTGCAACTCTCGCTACGCCACGACCTCGACCCCGCCACACATCTCGCCATCGGCCATGCACTCGCGCCCTTGCGCGACGAAGGTGTACTCATCGTCGGCAGCGGTTTGAGCTATCACAACCTGCGCGACTTCTTCGCGCCCAACACGGCCGCCAATCAGGCTTCGGCTCAGTTCGACACATGGCTGGGCAACGCAGTTTGCGCCACCTCTGCCGAGCGTGAACGCCTGCTGACGCAATGGGAAATTGCACCGAGCGCAAGAGCCTGCCATCCACGTAGCGAACACTTGCTGCCATTGATGGTGGTGGCCGGAGCAGCAGGAGAAGATGCGGGGCACATCAGTTACCGCGAACAACTCATGGGCAAAACGGTGTCGGCGTATCAGTTCGGCAATGCGCCATTACATAATCCCCAAACCTAATTTAAGCCACAGAGATCACAGAGTGCATAGAGAAAATTGGCTCACTCTCTCTGTGATCTCTGTGTACTCTGTGGCTAATTTATTTTCAACTTTATGAAAAACTCCATTCAAACCCACCTGCGCAGCCTCGCCGATCCCGCTATCGCCAAGGTGCTGCAAGGCTTTTTCAAAACTGCGCCGGGACAATACGGCGCAGGCGATGTCTTTCTCGGCATCAAAGTGCCGACCATGCGCGCTTTGATTAATACTTACCGCGGTACATCACCCAAAGTTATCGAGGCTTTGCTGCAATCCGAATTTCACGAGGAGCGTTTCTTTGCGCTGCTGTTGCTGATGGACTTTTATCAACGCGGCAGCACGGGAGATCAACAACAGGCGTACGAGTTATATCTCGCCAACACCGCCCGGATTAACAACTGGGATTTGGTCGATGTCAGCGCACCGCACATCGTCGGGGCTTATCTCGCCAACCAGCCGCGCCAGAAACTCTACCAACTGGTGCAGTCCGATTCATTATGGGAGCGCCGTATCGCCATCGTCGCCACGTTTAATTTCATCCGTAGCAACGACTTCGCCGACACGCTGAAAATTGCCGAGCACTTGCTGCCCGACACGCACGACCTTATTCACAAAGCCGTCGGCTGGATGCTGCGCGAAGTGGGGAAACGTGATTTGGCAGTGGAAGAGCAATTTCTGCAACAGCATTACCGCAGCATGCCACGCACCATGTTGCGCTATGCCATCGAACGTTTTCCCGAGGCGCAACGCAAACAATATTTACAACGATAAAACTTATTCCGCACAAAAAAACAAGGGGGACCGAAGTCCCCCTTGTTTTTTATTGCTTTGCTTTTGTTGATGGGTTGCGGACTAGCCGCAATCCATCCTACACGAGCGATTTCTTAGAACAATACTTCAACCAAGAAAGTCGATGCAGTCTTGCCAACTGGGGCAGTCAAACCATCCCAAGCAGAACCGGACTGAGTGGTGTAGTTATAAGCCAACTCGAAGTTTTGAGCCAGTTCATAAGTAAAGCCAACCATCACAGCGTTGTCGGTGTAAGACTTGGAAGCCGCCATGCCGGCTGCAGCAGCGAAGTCTGCAGTTGTATCCAACGTTGCAAAACGTGTAGCCAATTGCACGGTAGCGACATGAGGAATCACTTCAACCGAAGTTGCAAGGTTCAGGGAAGTTGCCTTCAGGCCGACATTGCCCAAACCATTTGCTTTTGCCAGCGTAGACCAGCCGCCAGCCATCGCGTTGCCGTTGACATCAGCAGGAGCTGAACCGAAGGTAACGTAGAAGCCGGTTTCCATGCCAGCCAATTCGCCTTGCATCTGAGCATCGATCACGGTTGCATCATAGATAGTCTTGCCGCCATCCAGTGTTACTGTGTCGCCAGAGAACTTCTGCACGCCGAAGCCTGCATCCCAGCCTGCGATGTCCAAAGTTGCAGCAACGCGAGCATAGGTCAGAGGCAGCGAATTAGCAGTCGCATCTTGAGGACCTGCAGGAGCATAACGACCAACGCTGACGAAGCCCATGGAGTTATTGGCTACAACGTTTGCACCAGTTGCGTTAACGCGGGTACCCAAGTAAGAACCGGCATAAGTCGCAGCAATGTGCTGCTTGTTCGGACCGCCGTTACCCATCATCTTGTGCGTATCGGCTGCACCGGTGTTCAGTGTTTCAAAGCCGTAAGCAGCACCTTGGCCGCCGGAGTAAACCACAGCACCCACGCGTGCATCGCCAACTGGGAACAGGATCGCTTCTTTAGCTGCGCCAGTACCAGCGGTACCAATCGCGCCGAGTTCAGACAGGAAACCTGCGAACTCAGAAATACGGCCACCGTAGAAAATCGACAATTCGCCGCCGAAGGCTGGAACGCCCCAGTGACCATTGCTGCCGGCTTCGTCTTGGTAGAAGCTGGATGTCAATACGCCCATGTTCAGACGGTCAGGAATGTCCAGATGCTCGCCTTCAAGCTTAGCTTGAGAGCCGATCATGGTGAAGCCACCGTTCTTGAATGCGCGGCCGAAACCGTTCAGCAAAGGAAAGTGTTGGAAGTGACATGCTGTACATGCCATGCCGGTTTGACGTGCAAACACGGGAACTGCGGATGCTTCTGGTGCGAATGCAACTGCTGCCATCACGCCTGCCAGGGACAGAACGATTTTCTTCATTGCGTTTCTCCTCCAATATTAAGAGACAAGATAAAAGTTACCCAGCTAACTACCCCCCTCGTGCGGCTGGGCATACAAGATACTGTGCACAAGACGGCGGCGATTATAACAACGGGTTTGTTAAGACTTTGTCAAAGACTTGATGGATTGTGTCAATTCTGCAACATTTTAAAAAATATTTTGGCTCGCAAAAAATTTTCAGCGCAAAAGTTCTGAGCGAATCGCTCATACCGTCGGCATGAAAACAATTTCTACCGCCGTACCTTCTCCCTGCCGGCTTTCAATGGCGATGCGCCAACCGTAACGGTCGCAAATGCGTTTCACCAAAGACATGCCCACTCCGGCCCCCGTGCTCTCGGCTCCTTTAAAGTGCCGCTCAAAGATTCGCTCCAACACTTCCGCACTCATACCGAATCCGGTGTCTTTAATCGTTAGCCGCCCGGTTTCAAGCCGCAGCGTCACCACGCCCGACTGCGTGTTAAAAAATGCATTGCGCAGCAGATTGCCGATCACCGCCTCCAGCAGCGGGCGTTCAACATAAAGATAAGGCTCGTCGATCAGTTCAAGTTCAAGACGGATCGGGCGGTTTTTAATCAGGTGCCGATGCTTGTCGGCACAGGCTTCCACCACATCGCTGACATAGCAGGGCGGCGCATCGGCGGCAGGACGGTATTCGCGCCCGAGCAGCAGCAAGGCCGAACTCAAGTCAATCATGTCCTGCGCAGCGCGCTTGATGCGCTCGATCCGCTCGCGCTGCTTGTCCGTGAGCGTTTTGTCGTGCTCCAGCACCTCGACCGTACCCTGAATAATGGCCAGCGGCGTCCGCAATTCGTGACTCACGTCGGCGGTAAAATAATTTTCCCGCGCGACAAACTCCAGCATACGGATGCGGTAGCGGTCGAAGGCGCGCGCCAATTCTCCGACTTCATCGTGGCGTGCCAATTTATCCAGCGACAAAATCGAGTCTCCGGGTTCCGCCTGCCCGACTTCGCGGGCCAAGCGTGTCACCGGAGTAATGATGCGGGCAGCCAGCCAGAACCCGCCGCCCGAGGAAGCCAGCGTCATCAACACGGCAAACCAGAGCAGATAATGAAGAAATTCGGTTTCACGCTCGTGTTGCTTTTGCGTGTCAAACATCAGGAAATAGCGGGAACCGCTCCTGTCTGCCACCAAAACACGATAATCAATTTCACCCACCGCCACGTTGTAACTACCCGGCAACAGATTGACAACTTCGTCCGGCGGGGAAAAATGGCTGGGCTCCATTTGCGACAGGAAGAAGCTTTTGATAAACACCGTATTTGACGGGATAAAAATCGAGTCGGTTGCATGCCGCTCGACGGAATCCTCCAGTTCGGCGCGCAAAGCCTCATCCATCAGACGGTGCCCCATCTGCTGCGCGGTTACAAACAGCGCGACAGATAACAGGATACTCAGTAGCGCGCCAAAAACCGCAAAGGCAAATGCGACACGAAAACGCAGACTATTGATCGGGTGCATCGGGACTCACCAACTGATAGCCGAAACCGCGCATCGTGCGCAGCAGTTTGCGCTCGAACGGCTTGTCGATGAGATTTCGCAACAGATGCAAATGAGCCCGCAACGAATCGCTGTCGGGGCGGGCATCGCCCCATACCGTATGCTCCAGCTCTTCGCGGGTTACCACATTCGGCGAACGCGCCATCAGCACCTCAAGTATCTTGTAGGGGATGGGCGGCAACTCGATAAGCGCGCCGGCGCGGCGCACCGTACAGGCGAATGGATTGAGGGAAAGATCCTCGACCACCATACGTTCCTTCAATTTTGATTCGACCCCGCGCCGCAGCAACACGCGCAAACGCAACTCCACTTCGCGCAGTTCAACCGGCTTGACCAGATAGTCATCCGCACCTGCCTCCAAGCCGCTGATTTTGTCTTCCAGCGAATCGCGCGCCGTCATCATCAAAATCGGCGTGTTTTTACCGCCCTCTTCCCTCAGCTTGCGGCACAGCGAAATTCCGTCCATTCCCGGCAGCATCAAATCAAGCACAATTGCGTCGTATTGATTGGCCAGCGCCAGATGCAGTCCGCTCAGTCCGTCAGCCGCCGCGTCGACCACATGACCTTTCGTTTCCAAAAAATCGAACATATTGGCTGCAAGGTCACGATTGTCTTCGATGATAAGTACACGCATTGTTGCTCTCCAGTAATGTGATTCACCCTCTCCGCCCCTCGTAACGAGGGAAGCTGAAAAGAATTTACCCCTAGTAACAATCTAAACGAATAGATTACAAGGAAAGAACATTACCACCGCTCCCGCTCTTTCGGCTAGGTATAATCCCCCAACCCAATACCCCGCGAAAATTTGTCGTCACTCAAATGTCGGACACTTTCAAGAATTTCAGTATCAAACTCAAGGTGACCTTCTTCACCCTGACATTATTTCTGGTTTCCATCGGCGTTATCACTTGGCAGTTCTCCTCGCATCTGCGTCAAGAACTTGAAGTCTCACTCTCCCGCCAGCAATTCTCGGAAGTCACTTTCGTGGCCGAACGAATCGACAGCGCCGTCAGGCTGCGTATTGATTCGCTTGCGCTGATTGCGAACTCGATCACCCCCCAGATGTTGGGGCACCGCGAACAACTTTACGCATTCCTTGCGGAGCGCAAAGCCATTTACAAACTTTGCACATTGGGCGTCATCATTATTTCCAGGGACGGGCAGGGGCTGGCCGATTACCCCGTCGCGGAAGGCCGGGGCCGCGCCGACTTTTCGCAGCGAGATTTTTACCGCCAAGTCATGGCCACCGGCAAACCCGCCATTTCCAAACCGGGACTCGGGCGCTTTGTAAAAGACCCGCGCTTGGTGATGGCAGTACCGATCTTCGATAAGAACAAGCAAATTACCGGGGTTTTTGCCGGAGTGGTCAGCCTCACTGACGACAGCCTGCTCAGTGACTTTGACATCAACTCGCACCCCAATACCGGCGGCTATCTGGTTATTTCGCCGCGCGACAATCTGTTCGTCGCCGCAACCGACAAAAGCCGTTTACTCAAGCCGCTGCCCGCGCTGGGCATTAATAAAATGCATGACCGCTATATGGAGGGGTTTGAAGGCTCCGGTATCGCAGTGAATTCTTTCGGCATTGAAGAACTGAGTTCCGCCAAACAAATTCCCAGTGCGAGCTGGTTTGTCGTGGGGGTGATGCCCACCTCACGCGCGTTTGAACAAATCACCCTCATTCAAAATAAAGCGATTAAAGGTGCCGGATTCGTTTCCTTGCTGGTACTCCCGTTGCTATGGCTATTCTTGCGCCACGAGCTTTCGCCGCTGCAACGCTCTGTACAGCGCATACAAGAACTGACCGGGGACAAACTGCGGGACACCATTCCGCTGGAAGGCAGCTCGGAAATTCGCCGGATGCAAGCCAGCTTCAACCAATTGCAAAATCACATCGCCCGCGATGAAGAACTGCTGCGCGAAAATGAAGCGCTGTATCACGCGATGTTTCAAAACAACACGGCCATCAAATGGCTGATCGATCCCGCAACCGGCGCCATCATCGACGCCAACCCCGCAGCAGCAGCGTTCTACGGCTGGCCTATCGAACATCTGCGGCAAATGAACATCACCGACATCAATACGCTGCCCGCCGATTTAATCCGCGAGGAAATGGCTCGCGCAAACGCCGAAGGGCGGAATTTTTTCCGTTTCAAACACCGCCTCGCATCGGGCGAAATTCGCGATGTGGAAGTGCATTCCGCCCAAGTCAACTCGCGCGGAAAACCGATGCTGTATTCCATCATCAGCGATGTAACGGAGCGCGAACTGGCATTGCGCCGCGAAAAGCTGCGCAGCACCGTGCTGGAAAAACTGGCGCAGGGAGGAACGACTGCCGACATCCTGAGCAGCGTCATTCATCTGGTTGAAACCGAGCAGCCGGATACCCAGTGCGCGATCATGCAGATAGACAAAGAAGGCAAACATCTGCTACTGAGCGCGGCGCCCAGCCTGCCAACGGCATTTCAGGAAGCGCTGCACGGCATGGAGATTAAAACGGAAACCGGCTCGTGCAGTATCGCCGCCGCCACCGGAAAACGCACCGTAATAGCGGATATTCAGGAACAGCCGTTTTTGCCCGAATTCAAAAGCATGGCATACCGGCTCAACCTCGCCGCCTGCTGGACAGAACCCGTTTTGTCCTCGACAGGACAAATACTCGGCACCTTCTCGATCTACCGCCGCCATACCGGCGAGCCCAATGCAGAACAAATCAAACTCATCGAACACGCAAGCAAACTGGTCTCGATTACGCTGGAGCGAAAACTGGACGAAGAGTCGCTGCGCTTGTCGGCCAGCGTATTCCAATCCAGCCCGGAAGGCATTGTGATCACCAACGAACGCAACCGCATCGTTGCGGTCAACGACGCGTTCACGCAAATTACGCAATACAGCGCAGTCGAAGTCATCGGTCGCGATCCGAAATTGCTCGGTTCCGGCAATCAGGGCGCCGAGTTCTACAAAGAAATGTGGCACGCGATCAACACCACCGGAAAGTGGCGCGGGGAAATACTCAATCGCCGCAAAAACGGCGAGATTTACACCGAATGGCTGAACATCAGCACGGTTTATGACGAAAATAATCGGGTGGAACAGCGCATCGCCATCTTTTCCGACATTACCGAAAAGAAACGCACCGAAGCCATCATCTGGCAGCAGGCCAATTACGACACGCTTACCGGCCTGCCCAACCGGCGCTTGTTCCATGACCGTCTTGCGCAGGAAGTTAAACGGGCGGAACGCGAGGGCACGCCGGTTGCACTGATGTTTATCGATCTGGATCACTTCAAGGAAGTCAACGACACACTCGGCCATGAAGCCGGCGATTTCCTGCTACAGGATGCGTCGCGCCGCGTGGCCAAATGCATACGCGATTCGGACACGCTGGCCCGTCTCGGCGGGGACGAATTCACCGTGGTTCTGCCCGGGCTCACCGACAATGAACGGCTGGAAAGCATTGCCGATTCGATCATCCACACACTCGCCACACCGTTCCACATCGGCGAATCGACGGTGTATGTATCGGCCAGTATCGGCATTACCATCTTCCCGGAAGATGCCGCCGATGTGAGCTCGCTGCTGAAAAATGCCGATCAGGCGATGTATGTCGCCAAGAGCAAAGGCCGCAACCAGTTCAGCTACTTCACCGCATCGATGCAGGAAACCGCAAACATGCGCCTGCAATTGAGCAACGACTTGCGCGGCGCATTGGAAGCCGGCCAGCTTGAAGTGTATTACCAGCCCATCATCGAGTTCGCCACCGGCCATGTCAGCAAAGCCGAGGCGCTCACACGCTGGCATCACCCGACACTGGGCATGATCAGCCCGGCAGTGTTTATCCCGCTGGCGGAAGACATCGGCCTGATCAATACCGTCGGCGACTGGGTATTCCAGCAGTCCGCCTTGCAAGCGCTCAAGTGGAATCTGAACAAAGAGCCGCATCTGCATTCCATCCAGATCAGCGTCAACAAATCGCCGCGCCAGTTCGTCGCGGGCAAACTCAATCTGGACATCGTTGACTGGTTGCGCAAGCTGGCATTACCGCCCGGCTGCATCGTGATGGAAATCACCGAAGGCCTGCTCATGGATGACCGCGCCGAAGTGAAAGACACCCTGCTGGCCTACCGCGACGCGGGCATTCAAGTTTCGCTGGACGACTTCGGCACGGGCTATTCCGCCATGTCGTACCTGCAACGCTTCGACATCGACTACATCAAAATCGACCAGTCCTTCGTACGCAACATGGTGCACAACAACGGCGATCAGGCCATTGTCGAGGCAATCGTCGTCATGGCGCATAAACTCGGCATGAAGGTCATCGCCGAAGGCGTGGAAACTGAGCAGCAGCGCGACATTCTCGCTGCGGCGGGATGCGATTACGGACAGGGATATTTGTTTGCACGCCCGATGCCGGCGGCGCAGTTTGATGAGTTTTTAGCTAAGGCGGTGGAGACAAGTTGACGATGTCAGGTGGCACGTTTCCGCTGTACACGAGGATGTAGATCGGGTTAGCGCAGCGTAACCGGCTCCGCTATCCGCATCACCACTTCCCGCCAGCCGCCTGCAACACCGTACGCTCGACCTGCACGCTGGCCGCGCCGTCGCTCAGCCACACCTGCCCGTCCTGAATCGTGCATTGCAAATTCATCGTGCGTTGCGCCAGCTTGGCGAGCTCCTGAGTGCTCTCCACCGGCAGGTTGATAATCGTCAGATTTTTCTGGCGCGCAAACTGCGCCTTGTCTTTGGCAAACCACATATCGGCCACGCGCCCGCCGTAGCAATACACCACCACTTGGTTGGCACGCCCGCAGGCTTTGCGGATCAGCTTTTCGTCGGGGATACCCACATCGATCCACAATTCGATTGCCCCGGTTAAATCCTTCTGCCACAGGTCCGCCTCGTCGTCGTCCGTCATCCCCTGCCCGAACTCCAAGTACTCGTGCGCGTGCAAGGCAAACGCCAGCAGTCGCACCATAAGGCGCTCGTCCGTTTCGGAAGGGTGGCGTGCCAACGTTAGCGCGTGATCCTGATAGTAGTGACGCTCCATATCCGCGATTTGCAAATTGGCTTTGAATACGGTTGCTTTGATTGCCATGAGATTCCCAGATTCGTATCTTGCAGGAGCCGACTAGCCCCTACTCCACCACCCGCCCGCGCAACGACTTCGTTGCACCGCGCCTGACCTTGCTCTCCACCCGCTTCTTTTGCGAGCTGCGCGTCGGCTTGGTGGCGCGGCGTTGCGTAGGCAGTACCGCGATGCTTTGCACCAATTCTTTCAAGCGCCGCAATGCCTCGCCGCGATTCTTGTCCTGACTGCGAAACTCTTGCGCCTTGATGATGACCACGCCGTCTTTGGTGATGCGCTGGTCGTTGAGTTGCAACAGGCGCTGCTTGAAGTCATCCGGCAACGATGACGCGGCAATGTCGAAACGCAAGTGCACCGCGCTCGACACCTTGTTCACATTCTGCCCGCCCGCACCTTGCGCGCGAATTGCAGTCAGTTCAATCTCGCGTTCGGGGATAAGAACGTTGTGGGCGATGTACAACACAACTCAAGCCAGCACGCGGATGCGCACATCGCCCAAGCTCACCACCTGCCCCGCGCGTATCTTCGCCGTCTTGCGCGACTCCACCTTGCCATCGACCGACACCAAGCCTTCGGCCACCAGCGCCTTGCCCGCGCCGCCGCTGTCGCACACTCCGGCGAGCTTGAGCAGGTTGCATAGTTCGACGAACTCGCCGCGCAGTTGGAATTCGAGTTGTTGCATCACAACTTCACCGCGTGTTCGCGCGTGGTGTGGAATACGACCTTAGGCCAGCGCTCTTGCGTCAAGCGCAGGTTCACGTTGTTCGGTGCGAGGTAAGCCAGGTTGCCCGCCGCGTCGATAGCGAGGTTGTGTGACAGCGCCTTCTCGAAATCACCGAGAATCTTTTTATCGTCGCATGTCACCCAGCGCGCGCTGGTGGTACTGGTACCTTCGAACATCGCGTCCACGCCGTATTCACCCTGCAAGCGGCTGGCAACCACGTCGAACTGCAACATACCGACCGCGCCCAAAATCAAATCACCGCCGTCCACCGGCTTGAACACTTGCACCGCGCCTTCTTCGCCGAGCTGTTGCAGGCCTTTGTGCAACTGCTTCACCTTGAGCGGATTGCGGATGCGCACCGAGCGGAAGAAGTCCGGCGCGAAATAGGGAATGCCGGTGTACTGCAACGGTTCGCCTTCGGAGAAGCTGTCGCCGATTTGCATGTTGCCGTGGTTGGGCAAGCCGATGATGTCGCCCGCGTAGGCTTCCTCCACCTGCTCGCGCGAATTCGCCATGAAGGTCACCACGCTGGATACACGTATCTCTTTGCCGATGCGCAAGTGTTTGACTTTCATGCCTCGCTCGAAATGGCCTGAGCACACGCGCAGGAAGGCGATGCGGTCGCGGTGGTTCGCGTCCATATTGGCCTGTATCTTGAACACGAAGCCGGAGAACGGTTGCTCGTTCGGTTGCACCACACGCACCGTGGCGTCGCGTTCGCACGGCGCGGGTGCCCAGTCCAGCAGCGCGTTCAAAATTTCGCGCACGCCGAAGTTGTTGATGGCGGAACCGAAGAACACCGGGGTCTGTTTGCCTTCGAGGAAACGCTGCAAATCGAAAGGATGCGATGCGCCGTGCACCAGCTCCACTTCCATTTTCAGTTGCTCGATCTCCAGCGGGAAGCGCTCCGCCAGCAAGGGATTGTCGATGCCTTTGATGATTTCGACCTCGCCGTCGGCGCGCTCTTCGCCGGGGGTGAACAGCAAAATCTCATCGCGCAGCAGGTGGTACACGCCGCGAAAAGTCTTGCCCATACCCAGCGGCCAAGTGACCGGCGCGCATTGAATATTGAGCACCGATTCCACTTCGTCCAGCAACTCCAGCGAGTCGCGCACTTCGCGGTCCATCTTGTTCATGAAGGTGACGATGGGCGTGTTGCGCATGCGGCACACGTTGAGCAGCTTGATGGTCTGCGCTTCCACGCCCTTGGCCGCGTCGATCACCATCAGCGCCGAGTCCACGGCGGTGAGCACGCGATAGGTATCTTCGGAGAAGTCCTGGTGACCCGGCGTGTCGAGCAGGTTCACCACGTGGTCGCGGTACTCGAACTGCATCACCGAGGAAGCCACCGAGATACCGCGCTGCTTTTCAATTTCGAGGAAGTCGGAAGTCGCATGGCGCCCGCTCTTGCGCGCCTTCACCGCGCCCGCCATTTGAATCGCGCCCGAGAACAGCAGCAGCTTTTCGGTGAGCGTGGTCTTGCCCGCGTCCGGGTGGGAAATGATGCCGAAAGTGCGGCGGCGCGCCACTTCGCGCGCGATCTTGTCGCGCGGTACGGCAGCAGGTTCTTGGATGGTTTGTTCGAGATCGTCGGACATGGTGGTCGTCCCGTAAAAAAGTTCGCAAGTCTAATGGCTTAGCGAGATAAAGTCTAACGCGGGATACAGGCCGGAGCGAAGAGAACAGGCGCTGCAATTTTTTGCCGCTGCAAAGGCGGGCGTTACACCGTTGCGTCAAGTCATGTAATTGTCACCTGACCTCTCTATAATCTGCCGCTTTAGCCCATCCTCAACGAAGCTTGGTCACGAAAGAAACTAATGAACGATCACTCTTTTTTCGGCTCCCGCACTGCGCTGACACTTGCCGTATTGCTCGTAGCCTGCGTGACACAGACAAGCTATGCCGAGGACGCTGACGTTGAGAATACCACCGCGCACTTCCAGACCACCTTCAACTGGCAGAAGCATCCCGGTTTTTCGGCAGCTTATTCGGGGCCCAACAGCATCGTTACCAACGCGGAGGAAATGTACACCTTCTCCGCCACGGCCTTACTCGGCTTCCGTCCGTGGAGCAACGGCGAAATTTATTTGAATCCCGAAGTGGTGGAAGGCGTGCCGTTTTCCACCAATCTGATCGGCCTCGGCAGTTTTACCAACGGCGAAATTACACGCGCGGGAGGCACGTCCCCTACCTACTATCGTCAGCGCCTTTTCCTGCGCCAGACTTGGAATAACGGCGGCGGCGCGGAGCGCGTCGAATCCGGCCTCAACCAGCTCGCCGGTTCCATCGACAAAAACCGTTTCGTGTTGACCGTCGGCAATTTTTCCACGCTCGATGTGTTCGACCCCAACACCTACGCCAAAGATGCCCGCACCCAATTCATGAACTGGGGCAACTGGACTTATGCCGCCTACGACTATGCCGCCGATGCGCGCGGCTTCGGCTACGGTTTTGCGGCGGAGTGGTACCGCGACGAATGGGCGCTGCGCTTCGGCCGCATGTCCGGCCCGAAAGAGCCCAACATGCTGCCGGACGATCTTGATCTGGCGGTTCACTACGGCGACCAGATTGAAATCGAGCATGAACACACGCTGTATGGCCGCAGCGGCAAGGTGCGCGTGCTGGGCTGGCACAACCGCGCCAAGCTCGCCGCGTTCAACGATGCGCTCAACTGGCTGAAAGCCAACCCCGGCAGCTATTCCGGCCCCGATGCACTCTATGCGGTGCGCAATACCGAGCGAGACAAATACGGTATCGGCCTCAACATCGAACAGGCAATCAACGATCAGGTCGGTTTCTTTTTGCGCGTCATGCAGGCGGACGGTCGCACGGAAACCCATGCATTCACCGAAGTGGACGGCTCATTCTCCAGCGGACTTGCCATCAACGGAGCGCTCTGGGGGCGCGGCGGAGATACGCTCGGCTTGGCACTCATGCAGAACTCCCTCTCGGATGAACGCCGCCGTTTTCTCGAAGCGGGCGGCACTTCTTTCTTTATCGGCGACGGTGCGTTGCACTACCGTCCCGAGCAGATTTTCGAGAGCTACTATAGCGTGCAGCTCGCCAATACCGTGTGGCTCACGCCCGACTACCAGTACATCGCCAATCCGGCCTATAACGCCGACCGCGGCCCGATCCATGTTTTTGCCGTGCGCTTTCACGCAGAACTTTAAACCCGCCCCTCCCGAAAGTCGTATAAAAGTTAATTTTTCGCCTTGCGCCTGAACACATACACCACCGACTCCAACTCCGGTGGCAACACCAACGCGCTAAGCGCCGTATCTTCGGCCAGCACAAATGAAGTTTGCAGTTTGTAGTCTTTCCAGTTACCAAAAGCGTATTGGTGGCGGCTGCCGATGACGATGTAGAGCTGCACGCTAGCCGTATTGAACACCTCGCACTCGAAATCGTTTTGCGCCGGAGGCCACGAACAAATGACGACTTCGGGGGCAAATTTTTTCAGCGCTTCGCGCGCATCCATCTTCTGCACCCAATCGGGATACGTTACGGATTTTTCCCATTCGTGATTGTCGGTCGCACTGAGTTGCACGCCACGCTCTTGGAGAAAGCGCGCCAGCGTGCCGTCGCCCGCGCCAATCTCCAAGCAGTGACGCGATGCGATCAACGCGGCCAACTCTTCGATCAACTCGCGCGAGTAAAAACAATAAATGCCTTTCGGCTGCACCAGCGGCATCAGCCGTTTACGCTGCCACACCAACGGCCACAGCAAACGGAACCAGAACAGGGAAACCGGCTTGCGCTTCAGTCCGCTGGAAAACAATAGTTGCTGCGCGACAAAACCGTTGAACCAGTTAAAGCGCAGCTTGCCTTTCGTCACGCCCAACTCGGCGGCCAATACCGTCTGGCTCAGCTTTTTAACCGACTCGTGCGCCATGCGGCTGCGCACAAAATGCGACAGCACCGCGCCCCTGTCCGGCTGGCGGTTGCCAAACGAAGCTGACGGCAACGGCTTGGAGACTCGCTCCAGATACGCCTTCAACTCCTCCGCCACCCCGCGCTCAACAATGGCCGCAATATCGCGCTGCACCGCTACCCAGTCCTCGGGAAATTTGGCACACAACTCATCCAGCCCGGGATTTGTCTTCAACCATTCCAACGTTTTTGCGTAAGTCTCTTGCTTCATAGTTTCCCCGCCCTCCACATCGCGGGCGGCACCCCCATCTCCCGCTTGAACGCTTTATTAAACGCTGCTTCCGACTCGTAGCCCACCTTGGCAGCCACTTGGCCGATGCCTATACCTGTGGGGTGGCGCAATAGCTCTTGCGCCAGACTCATGCGATGGCGCGTAAGGTAAGCAATCGGCGCTATGCCGAGTTTTTCTTTGAAGCGTGCAGTGAAAGCTGATCGCGACATGCCGACATGATCCGCCAACGCAACAATCGTCCACGGCTTGTCGCTTTGCGTATGTATCAAACGGATGGCGTTACCCAATCGTTCGTCCGACAGCACGCCGGTCCATCCGACATTGCGCGTGTTGTCGTTGTGCAAGTAGGCGCGCAGAGTTTGAATGAAGAAGATGTCGGCCAAACTATCCAGCATGGATGCCGTGCCCTGTGCGGGCAGGGTAATTTCATTTTCGAGTAGTTGCAGCGTGCTTTGCAATGCAGCGAGCTCTCGTTCATTCACCTTGAAGCAAATCAGCGGCGGCAATAAATCCAATACGAGCGGGTAGCGGTCGTCGGTAAAAATGAACTGTCCGCCAAGAACGGTAGTGCGCTCGCCCCCTTGTCCGCAGCGCAATGTTCGCCCCTGTATACGGTGGTACACCTCTTCAAATTTTTCGGTGCCGCCATCTGCGGCATGCCGGATACGAAAGGCATTGCCACGGGGTAGCAGGTAACACGAGCCCTGCACGAGTTTGACGGGCGGCGCGCCGTCCTTGATGTCGATATAGCAGCCGCCCTCGGTGATGATGCCGAATTTGGTGTGCGGATAGGCATCGAGGTCGAGCCCCCAAGGCGCATTGCCCTCGACACGGGTGTATGACGCTTTCTGGACTCTGAGTCCAGGTATGAAATTTTCTAAACCATCCATATCGAGCCGATTGAACAAGGATTAAAGACTGTTGAGCATAGCCGCGCCGCCAGGCCGATTCCATACTCCGCGCCGCGATAGCGACACATTAACTACGAAGGAGAATCTAGCATGGAACTCGGTTTGAAAGGCAAGAGAGTATTGGTGACAGGCGGTACGCGCGGTATCGGTCTGGCAATTGTGCGCACCATTGCTCAGGAAGGGGGACGCATTGTCTTGTGCGCGCGCAATGCGCAGCAAGTTGCCGAGACTGTCGCGGCATTTCAGCAGCAGGGGCTTGCGGTTAGCGGCAGCACCGTGGACATCACCGATCAAACTGCGTTGAACGAGTGGATAGCACAGGCTGCCGGTGAGATGGGCGGAATCGACGCGGTGATCGCCAACCCAAGCTCATTGGGCATGGGCGTTTCCGAGCAAGACTGGCAGAGCGGCTACGCACTGGATTTGATGGGCACGGTGCATACGATAGCGGCGGCACAACCGTATTTGGAACAGGCCGCACTGGCATCCGGCGACGCGGCAATTCTCATCATCTCATCTGCCGCTATCGCCGAAGCCGATACCGAGAGTGCATACGGCGCATACAAGGCTGCGCTGGTTTACCACGCCAAAGGAGCGGCACGACGCTTGGCTCCGAAGCATATCCGTGTCAACACCATTTCCCCCGGAACGATTTATGCCGATGACGGCTTTTGGGGTAATGTAAAACGACATATGCCGGAACTGTATGAAGGCTATCTCAAGCGCAACCCGCTGGGACGCATGGGCACGCCGCAAGAGGTGGCAAATGCTGCCGCGTTCTTGTGTTCACCTGCGGCTTCGTTCGTCACGGGCGCCAATCTTATTGTGGATGGAGGATTCACCAGCCGGGTGAATTACTGAAAAAGTACAGGACTTACTCCCTGATTGGGCTTGCAAATGAAATGCAACACTCCGCCATTGTTAATGTGTTTGATTCAATGCTGTGATAACTTGGCAAACCATTTTCAACCCTCACGCTGGAGTAAGTCATGCACGGTAGTTGTCTTTGCGGTCAGGTGGCATTTGAGGTGGAAGAAGGAAACCTCAAGCTCTACCAATGCCACTGTTCACTTTGCCGAAAGCAAACCGGCTCGTCATCCAATACCGGCACATTCGTGGCTAACGCACAATTTCGCTGGCTGCGCGGCATTGAGCAGATTTCGTCCTGGAAAATGGAGAACGGTTTTCGCACCGACTTCTGCTCGAAATGCGGCTCGCCCGTACCCAACCCGTTCGGGCAGATGCCGTATTTCTGGATACCGGCGGGGTTGCTGTCGGAGAGCGGCAAGCTTGAGATCGCGGCTCACGTCTGCGTTGCCTCGAAAGCCGCATGGGATGTGATCGGTCCGCCCGGCGTGCGCTACGAACATGTGCCGGAACTGGATGAATTATTCGCGCTGCTGCATTCCCCCGCCTGACGACATGGCGCAACCTCAACATCGCTCTCCGCACAACCGGATGAATAAACCGTGAATCTTCCCAGCCTCTTCCGTCTGCTCGCGCTCGCCGCCATTTGGGGCGGTTCGTTTTTGCTCATGCGCATCGGCGCGCCGGTTTTGGGGCCGACGATTCTAATCGAAAGCCGCGTGGGTTTTGCCGCGCTGTTCTTGCTGATCGCGGCAATGTTGTTGCACAAGCCGCTGCAAGTGCAACAGCACTGGCGGCACTACTTTGTTCTGGGCATTTTCAACGCGGCCATTCCTTTCACCTTGTACGGCTATGCGGCGCTTTCGTTATCGGCTTCGGCGATGAGCATTCTGAATGCCACGGCGCCAATATGGGGCGCGGTGATCGGTGCGATATGGTCGCGCCAGCCGCTGGGCGGGCGCGCAACACTGGGACTGGGCATGGGCGTCGGCGGTGTCGGCCTGATCGTCGGCTTCGATCATATGGCGGCTCAGTCCGGCGCGGGGTTCGCCATTGCCGCCGCGCTGCTGGCAACCTTCTGCTACGGCATCGCCACAAATTACACGCGGCACGCAAAGCCCGTGGATAGTTTTTCCAACGCGCACGGCAGCATGTGGGCGGCCAGTCTGGTGATATTGCCCGCGCTTCCTTTTGCATCCGCTCCAAGCGCACCCACCACCGGCATCATGCTGGCCGTTATTGCCTTGGGCGTAGTGTGTACCGGCATCGCATTCCTGCTCTACTTCCGGCTCATCAAAGACATCGGCGCGACTTCAACGCTCACGGTGACATTCCTGATTCCCGTCTTCGGTATTTTGTGGGGGCATGTATTTTTGGGCGAAGCTGTGACCTTGAGCATGATCGCCGGTTCGCTGATCGTGATCGCGGGAACAGCATTGGTCACCAGCTTTAATCCGGCGGCAATGCTGGCGAGCCGCCCAAGTAAGTCCGAATAGTTTTCGTTACCATGCGTTCCCTCAATTTTTTCACACCCGCATCCATCATGGACAAGACACCCTTCCTTTGCGCCAGCGACACGGTCAATTTTCATCACCCCGCAATCGCGAGGCTTGCATCCGCGCTGCGCGCCATTTCGCCTGAAGCTACCGCAAAGCAATACTTCGAGTGGGTGCGCGACAACATTCAGCACTGCGTCGATTTCAAGCGTGAAGAGGTACCTTACATCGCTTCGGATGTGCTGGCAGTTGGAACCGGGTTTTGCACGGCGAAGAGCCATTTGCTGGTGGCGCTGCTGCGCGCGAATAAAATTCCCGCCGGATTTTGCTATCAGCGACTAACCTTCGACGGCCCCAACCCGCCTTATTGTTTGCATGGCTTTGTCGCGGTTTGGCTGGATGATTTCGGTTGGTATCGCTGCGATGCGCGGGGCAACAGCAAGCCGGGTATTCATTGCGAATTTGCGCCCGGTCATGAAACGCTCGCCTATCCGATTCAGTATCCGGGCGAATGTATTTATCCCGAAGTGTGGGCAGAGCCTTGGCCGGAACTGGTGCAAGCCAAACGTGAATTGAAATCGACTTCGGCGTATATGGCCAAGCCGTTTGATTTTGAACCGCCCTTGGCAGATCAAAGTTTGTATCGGGTAACCATCGGTTAAGTCGACACAAACCGCCGCACTACCCCGCGCAACGAATCAACCCCGCATCGGCTCCAGCGTCGCATCCAGATTCAGATCATCACAGTAATCCAGAAAATCTTCGCGCAAGGTGGGGATGTGGATTTTGGCGTGGATGCCTACGGTCATGAGGACAGAAGTCAGCGGCGAGCCGGTGTGCGGAGCGAAGTATGTGCTGGTGCGCAGATCATCGATGCTGATTCCGTTGCGGGTGAAAAAGGCCGCGAGTTTGCGCACGATGCCGGGCTGATCCATCGCCACAAGTTCAACGGTGTAAGGGATGGCGCTGCGTTCGCTTTTGCCGGTGCGCTGCTGCGTGATGGCGAGGCCGAGTTGCGTGCCGAGCGCCGCCGTCTGCCCTTCCAGTTTGGAGAGCGCGTGCCATGCGCCGGTGACGCGCGCGATGAAAGAGAATTGCCCGTTCATCACGGTCATGCAGCTCTCTTCAATGTTGCAGCCGCAATCGGCAATGCGTCCCGCGATCTGTTCGACGAGGCCGAGCTTGTCTTCGCCGGAAGCGGTGATTATCAGGAAATTGTTTTCGGTTTCTGCGTTCATTTTTTGTCGGTACTTTTCTGCAAATTAATAGGCTGCATTGTAGAGGTTCTGCGCTGGAATAAAGCGCTCACTTCATATCCCCGTCCACATAAAACCACCGCCCCTCTTCGCGCACAAAGCGGCTGACTTCATGCAGCCGGTGCGCGCGGCCATTTACTTTGTAGCGCGCGACAAATTCGACGATGGCGTGATCGGCATCTTGTTGTTCGTGGCGCTTCACTTCTAGGCCTAGCCATTTGGTCGGCGCATCATCGGCCAGCCCCAATGCGGCGGGACGAGTTGAAGCGTGCCAGGTTGCCAGCAGGTAATCCTCGCGCTGCATGGTGTAGGCGGTGTAGCGCGAGCGCATAAGGGTTTCGGCAGTGGGAGCCGGTTCGTTGCCTTCCTCGTAGCGGGCACAACAGTCGGTGTATTTTTTGGTGCTGCCGCAGGGGCAAAATTCAATCAGTTTTGCCACAGCGGCGGCTCCTCCATCAGGGCAATCTGTTCGCGCAATTCGAGGATGCGGTTCTGCCAATAGATTTGCGTGTTGAACCACGGGAAGGCTTGTTTGAAAGCGATGTCGTCCCAGCGCCGCGCGAGCCAAGCGGAGTAGTGAATGAGGCGCAGCGTGCGCAGCGCTTCGATGAGGTGCAGTTCGCGTGCATCGAATTCGTAGAAATCTTCGTAGCCCGCCAACACGTCGCCCATCTGGCGCACGCGATCCGCGCGTTCGCCAGAGAGCAGCATCCACAGGTCTTGCACGGCGGGCCCCATACGGCTGTCATCGAAGTCGACGAAGTGCGGGCCTTCGTCTGTCCACAGCACATTGCCTGCATGGCAGTCGCCGTGCAAGCGCAAGCTTTTCACATCGCCCGCGCGGTCGAAACAGTGCCGCACACCATCGAGTGCTTGCTGCACCACGCTGCGGTAGGCCGCGTCGATGTCGGCGGGAATGAAATTATTTGCCAGCAGAAAATCGCGCGGCTCGATGCCGAAGGTGTCGATATTCAGCGTGGGGCGCTGCTGAAAATTTTTGAGCGCGCCGACGGCGTGGATACGCCCGAGAAAACGCCCCAGCCATTCCAGCGTGTCGCGTTTTTCCAGCTCGGGGGCGCGTCCGCCGTGTTTGGTAAAGACTGAGAAACTAAAACCCTCAAAGTGATGCAGAGTTGCGCCGTCGATTGTCGAGGCCGGCACAACGGGGATTTCGCGCTCAACCAACTCTTGCACGAAGGCGTGCTCTTCGAGGATGGCAGCATCGCTCCAGCGCCCGGGGCGGTAGAACTTGGCGACCAGCGGCGCACCTTCATCCATGCCGACTTGATACACCCGATTCTCGTAGCTGTTGAGCGCCAGCAGGCGGCCATCGCAGCGCAAGCCGATGCTCTCCAGCGCGTTCAGGACGCTATCGGGAGTGAGTGTTGCGAAAGAAAGCGATGTCGCTGTATTCATGAAGTACCACCACAAAAACCTTTTATCCGCAGATTACACAGATTTCAAAATCGGTTTGGTTTTAATCTGCGCAAATCTGCGTAATCTGCGAACAAAGGATTGTTATTTCTTGTCGCGCTGCACTTCCGCCAACCCCAACGCATTCCAGCCCTCGTGCCCCAACTTCTGCATAGTCTCGATGTTTTTTTCAAAAATCATCTCGGCTTCGGGAAATGCGGCCACAGCTTCATCTATGCTTTCTTCGCGCAGGATGTGCAGAGTCGGGTACGGCGAACGGTTGGTGTAGTTGGTGATGTCGTCCAGCTCGGTGTCGGCGAACTGGTACTGCGGGTGCATGCTGGCAACTTGCAGTATGCCCGCCAGATCAACATCCTCCAGCGCGTTGTCGACCACTTCGAGAAAATCGTTGTAGTCGAGGAAATCGGTCAGCACGTGCGGGTGGATGAGCAGAATGGTGTCGATATCTTCGCGGCTCGCCTCGGCCAGCACTTCAAATTCGCGCAACACATCCGCCAGTAATTCTTCCGGCGTTTGGGCAGCGCTGACCACATAGCGGACTTGGTTTTTGACGTACACGCCTTTGGCGAACGGGCACAGGTTGAGGCCGATCACGGCTTTCTCAAGCCAGAGCTTGGTGGCGGCGATAGCGTCTTCGTTGGCTACGGTTGTGTTCATTTTTAAAATCCATTTAGCTACAGTATTTCTTCCCCCTTGCAGGGGGAAGGGACTGAAGAGGGCGTTTAGCGACCGCGACCGCCGGAGCGATGCAGCACGGGTGCCGCGCCGCGTCCTGCGCCGTGACCACCAGCACCACCCGCCGGCTTACCGCCACCTGCTCCGGTGCGCGGTGCGCCGCCAGTGCGGGGTTGTCCGCCGCCCGAACGGGGTTGACCTTGACCGCGACCTTGGCCTTGACGCTGTCCGCCCTGACCGCGATTCTGTCCGTTCAAAATCGGTTCGGCTTTGATGCGCGGATCGGGCTCGAAACCCGGCACTTGCACGACCGGAATTTCGCGCTTGATGAGGCGCTCGATGTCGTGCAGCAGTTTCTTTTCGTCAATGCACACCAGCGAGCTGGCTTCGCCGTTGCTGCCCGCGCGGCCGGTACGTCCGATGCGGTGCACGTAATCTTCGGCCACGTTGGGCAGCTCGTAGTTCACCACGTGCGGCAGTTCGCTGATGTCGATACCGCGCGCGGCGATGTCGGTGGCGCACAGCACTTGCAGCTTGCCGGTTTTAAATTCGGCCAGCGCGCGGGTGCGGGCGGCCTGGCTCTTGTTGCCGTGGATCGCCATCGCGCTGATGCCATCCTTGTTCAGGAACTCGGCCAGATTGTTGGCCCCGTGCTTGGTGCGAGTGAACACCAGCACCTGAAACCAGTTGTGCTCTTTGATGAGGTGCGTGAGCAGTACGCGCTTACGTTCGCGGTCTACGGGGTAGACGCGCTGCTCGATCAGTTCGTTGGCCTGATTGCGGCGCGCTACTTCGATCAGCGCGGGGTTAGTCAGCAGACCATCGGCCAGCGCCTTGATTTCGTCGGAGAAGGTGGCGGAGAACAGCAGATTCTGGCGTTGCTTGGGCAACACGGCGAGCACGCGCTTGATGTCGCGGATGAAGCCCATGTCCAGCATGCGGTCGGCTTCGTCCAGCACCAAAATTTCGACGTGCGACAAGTCCACGGTCTTCTGTTGCAGGTGGTCGAGCAGGCGCCCCGGTGTCGCCACCAGAATATCCACGCGACCATGCAGTTGTTTGATCTGCGGGTTAATGTTCACTCCGCCGAACATCATCATGGAGCGGAGCGGCAAATATTTGCCGTATTCGCGCACACTTTCTTCCACTTGGGCGGCGAGTTCTCGCGTGGGGGTGAGCACTAGCGCGCGGATATGCGCTTTGCCTGCGACAGGTTTTTCCATCAGGCGCTGCAACAGCGGCAGGGTGAATCCGGCGGTCTTGCCGGTGCCGGTCTGCGCGCCGCCCATGAGGTCGCCGCCTTTCAGAATGACTGGGATCGCTTGCGCTTGAATGGGGGTAGGTTCGGTATAACCGCGTTCGGAAACGGCGCGGACGATTTCTGCGGACAAGCCGAGAGCTGCAAATGTCATGTATTACTTTCTAATGGATTACTTCGGCCTGCCACGCTGAGGCGTGCCAGTCTTAGGCTGAATGGGGGAAAAACGAACCGGATTCGGTAGCGTGCAATCAAGACTGAAGCAATTGCCGCGCGGCGCATTGTAACAGAAGCAGAGATATCCCGTTTGCTTTCGCCCCAGCCCTTTACGCCGGACTTTCCCTATGCGTATAGGGAAAGTCCTAGCCATCAAAGCCTTGTTTGTTCGGCGCAAATTGGGCATCATCCCTGCCCTGAAAATAATCGTTTTGTTGTAAAGGAGCGTGCGTGACCAAGCAAGAAAAACCGTCGAACGACATCACCGATCAGGCATTGTTGGGAATCACTATTCCCCCGTGTCCGGCTTCACTGACATCGATCATGCGCGAAGCCAAACATCCCTCTGTCGACTTTGCCTCTCTCGCTCACCTGATTAGCCGCGATGCGGGTATCGTCGGCCCGCTGCTCAAATTAGCCAATTCACCTTTTATCGGCTTGCGCACAAAAGTAACCTCCGTGCTTCATGCCATCAACGTATTGGGCATCCAAAACACCATCAATCTGGTGCAAAACATTGCCCTGCGCCAAAGTCTGGGCGGCGGCTCTCCGCATTTTGAAAAATTCTGGGAGCGCTCTAGTCTTTCCGCCACGATTGCTGAAAAAGTGGCGGCAAAATTTCCTACCGTATCCAAAGATGACGCTTACCTCGCCGCGCTTTTTCGCGATTGCGGCATTCCGGTATTGATGATGAAATTTCCCAATTATCGCGAAGCGGTAATGACGCAGTCCCAAAAAAATCAGGCACTCTGCGACATCGAGAACAATACCTTCTCCACGACCCACACCGTGGTCGGCCATATGCTGACGCGCAGCTGGATGCTCCCGCACCATATCAGCCATGCCATCCTGCATCACCACGACACGACCATTTTCACCTCGAAGAGCGAGCGTACCGAAACCAGCGTCTTCAACCTGATCGGCATCATGCATATGGCAGAGTGTATTGCGGATGAACACCTGCTTGTCCGCGACAAAGAATGGCCTCTTTTCGAACGCGATGTGCTCAAGCACTTTGAAATGTCGGCGCAGGATTTCCTCGAACTCAAAGGCGACATTCTGGAATTTTTGAACGCCGGATAAGTTAGCGGCGAGAGATCGGCATCATCGCCCACCCCGGTGATGCAGGAAAATTAATGTCTTCCGCACCAATCTTTCGCAAACTGCCCTGCCACTCTCCCGCTGCGTGAGCCACGCATTAAAGACCACTGCAACGCGGAGGTGCGCACCTCATCCGTCAGGCCTTGCTTCCATCCGTAATGCTTCAGCCAGTGGCCGGCCACCGCCAGATATTCGTCCTGCGTAAACGGGTAAAACGAAATCCACAATCCGAAACGCTCGGACAATGAGACTTTCTCCTCCACGCTTTCCGCCGGATGCACCTCGTCACCGACGTGTTTGGTGGCGAGGTTGTCTTGCATGTAGTCCGGCATCAGGTGGCGGCGGTTTGAGGTCGCGTAGATCAGCAGATTGTCAGAGAACGCCACCAAGTCACCATCCAATGCGGCTTTAAGCGATTGGTAGCCGGGCTCGGCATCGTTGAAGGAGAGGTCGTCGCAATACAGGATGAACCGCTCCGCACGACCTTGCACGAGGCCAACGATATACGACAAGTCAATCAAGCCTTGCTTGTCGATCTGGATCACGCGCAAACCTTGCGCGGCGTATTCGTTCAGCAATGCTTTCACCAGCGACGACTTGCCCGTGCCGCGCGCACCAGACAGCAGCACGTTATTCGCCGTACCGCCGCGCACGAATTGCAGCGTGTTTTGTTGGACGCGTTGCTTTTGATCGTCGATGCCGAGCAGGTCGGCCAGCGCAATACGCTGAAAGTTAGGAACAGGATGTAAGGTGCGCTGCTGGTGATCCCAGCGGAAGGCGGCGGCAGCTTGCCAATCGGGAGGCTGCGGCTGCGTACCGGGCAATACGCTTTCCAGACGGGCAAGCAAGCCTTCGGCACGGGTGAGAAAACGATCGAGTTTGTCCATTAGCAATAACCTTTGTCCGCGATTAACTCAAAAAGATTCTTTCCCTTTCGCACACACAAGTTATGCAAACGCCTTGCTTACTTTGTTTGGCTCAGGGAGCGATGCTATCAATGGCTTGATGCAGCCTTTCATTCAACTTCGCATAAACGAAAAATTCGGGGTTATGCAGATCGGCCTTGTTGTAGCAGAGCTCTTGCCCCCTCCGGTCTTGCACCAAGCCACCCGCCGCATTAACCACCGCGTGGGCGGCGGCAGTATCCCACTCCATGGTGGGGCCTAAACGGAGATAAAAATGTGCCGCGCCTTCGGCGACCAGACAGAGCTTGAGCGAACTTCCCATGCTAATGCACTGGTGTTCACCGAGTTGCCGCAACAATGCGGCAGTGCGCTCGTCGGCATGCGAACGGCTGGCAACCACTTTGACAGCCTCATCGGCATCGGGATATTGCGCCGCAATTTTTTGCGCGGCATCCGTTCCGCGCTGCACGAAAGCCCCGACATCGCGAGCTGCGTAGTAACAGACATCCAGCACCGGCGCATAGACCACGCCGAGCACAGGCTTGCCATTTTCGATCAGGGCAATGTTAACGGTGAACTCGCCGTTGCGTTTAATAAATTCCTTGGTGCCGTCAAGCGGGTCAACCAGCCAGAAATGTTGCCAATCCCGGCGCTCCTCATAGGAAATCCGGGCGGACTCTTCCGAAAGTACAGGCCAGCCCAAATCCAGCGCCTTCAGTCCTGCGCTGATAACGCGATCCGCGGCCAGATCGGCTTGCGTCAACGGCGAGTCATCGGCCTTGGTTATCACCACAGAGGCAGGATCGGCATAGACCGCCATGATCGCCAGCCCGGCTTGGCGGGCAATGGCGACAACTTGGGAAAGGAGAGTCAAGGTTTACAGAGTGGGTAATTAGAATAACGCACAATCTTTTGTCCGCAGGCTGCGGACAAAAGATTTAGCTTCTGTAGCTCGCGTTGATTTTCACATAGTCATATGAAAAATCGCAGGTCCACAGCGTCGCATTCACCGTACCGCGATTCAGCACCACGCGGATGGTGATGTCGCTTTGCTGCATGACGCGCTGGCCGTCGGCCTCCTGATAGCTCGTTGCGCGCCCGCCGTTTTCGGCCACCAGCACATCATCGAGATACAGCTTCAATTTCTCAACATCGAGGTCGCCAATTCCGGCATAGCCGATGGCAGCCAAGATACGGCCGAGATTCGGATCGGAGGCGAAGAAAGCGGTTTTGACCAGCGGCGAATGCGCGATGGCGTAGCCGATTTTTTTGCACTCGGCTTCGTCTTTACCGCCTTCAATTTTAATGGTGATGAACTTGGTCGCGCCTTCACCGTCGCGCACGATGGCTTGCGCCAGGATAGTGGCGACTTCGGTGATGACGGCTTGCATCGCGGCACGGTTGGCCGCATCAATCGCCACGCCGCTCTTGCCGGTGGCAATCAGCATCAGCGCGTCGTTGGTGGAGGTGTCGCCATCCACGGTAATGCAGTTGAAGGAGCGGTTAGCCGCCTCGGACACCATCTGTTGCAGCAGCGGTTGCGCGATGGCGGCATCGGTGGCGATGTAGCCCAGCATGGTGGCCATGTTGGGGTGAATCATGCCGGAGCCTTTGGACATACCGGTGACGGTGATGGTCTTGCCGTTGATCTGCACTTGCTTGGACACGGCCTTGGCGACGATGTCGGTAGTCATGATGGCTTGCGAGGCGTCGAACCAGTTGTCGGCTTTCAGGTTAGATCGGAAGAGCGTCGTGTAGGGAAAGAGTGTAGATCTCGGTGGTCGCCGTATCATTAAAAAAAAA
>FZPW01000030.1_pt1 | contig 72789 bp, 72 predicted proteins | sample 1534771 | NCBI WGS metagenome assembly FZPW01 (sample SAMEA104161894, study PRJEB21768) | metagenome | biome: subterrestrial habitat; feature: phreatic zone; material: underground water | place: France | collected 2016-06-01 | depth 60 m | reverse complement strand
TTTTTTTTTAATGATACGGCGACCACCGAGATCTACACTCTTTCCCTACACGACGCTCTTCCGATCTTCTTTTTTTACAACATCAACAAATTCGACAAAAAGTTTCTTTCCGGTAGGGTCTTTCATGTCAGACACATCCTTACCGTCCAGCTCGGGCTTGATGGGATGCATCACAACACGTGGCGCCATATCGTTGATCCAGAAATACTCTTTTTCTTGATAGCGCAATGCTTTGACCACACCTATCGCCCCTGCCTTTGCCTGCTCCTCGGTTAACACACCTTTAGTTTGCAGATCATAGTGATACGCCAACACACCATATGCAGCTTCAACCAAATGCTGCGTTTTCACCTGCCGATCGTGAAATAGTGACGACCGCTCCGTGAACAATGCAAACGTAGAAACAGCGAGCAAACTCAGCATTACGATGAGAATGACAAGCAATAATTTTGTTTTTATGGAAATTGATTGGGCGAATCTCATGTTTACCCTCCTACTTTAAGATCGTTATATTTTGTCGTTGTAAATGTATATCGGAAAAACTTCCGCGCATGCAACGAACAACACAACAAAAGTAGCTTAATTCCTACATGATTGCCCGATATTTCTTACAGAATTAGCCCGGTATCGAACGAGTGATCTATACACAAAGTTGCCTAACCTGAACAACGCGGCTCGGTCGCCATATTTTTATATCTCGTTCGTCCGCCAATAACTTAGCGTCTCCGCGTGAAATCTTTGGGGTTACGGCACCGAAACCGCTCACCCCATCCCCTTTTCCTCGTCATTCAATAAATGGGAAATGCGGGTGTTGGCGACCGACAGTCGCTTCACCAGCATGCGCAGGAAGGAGCGGTCGAATTGCAGGCTGCATCCGGGGGAGGATTTATCCAGCACTTCGGGGCTGATTTCGATCAGGGTCGCATCGGACTTGGCCACGACATCGGTGGAGCGGGTGAATTTTTGTTCGGACAGGTGCGCCATTTCGCCGAAGCAATCGCCCTTGTGTAGCAGGCTCAACAGGCGTCCCTGCTTGAGCACTTTGACGGTGCCGCTAGCGATGATGAAGAACGAACGGCCAGTGTCGCCCTCGCTGATGATGCGCTCGTCTTGCCGCACCTTGCGCCATTCGCTGATGCGCAGCACTTCCCACAACTCGACTTCGCTGAACTCTTTGAAAAAAGCCAGCGAACTCAGCGTGTCGAATTTTTCCGTATCGAAAATTTGCTGCGACTGCACTGCCGCGTGGTGGCTGAAGAAGCTGACCAGATCGTGCGCAAACTCGTCCCAGGTCTGGTAGCGCTGCGCCGGATTTTTTTGCATGGCGCGCAACACAATCGCATCCAGCTCCGGCGGTGTCTCGGGGCGGAAGGTGCTGGGCGGCGGCGGCTCCACATTCATGATCTGGTAGATCAGGCTGTATTTGTTGCCCGCATCGAAGGGCAGCTTGCCGGTGAGCATGCGGTACATCGTGACACCCAGCGAATATATGTCGGTCTGGTGCGTCAGCAATTTCTCTTCGATTTGCTCCGGCGACATATAGGCGGGCGAGCCCACACCGGCCACCTGCGTGGTCTGGTGGCTCACGATCACCGCCGCGCCGAAGTCGGAAATTTTGATTTCGCTCTGGCCGCACAGCAGGATATTGGCGGGTTTAATGTCGCGGTGGATCACGCCCTGATGCTGCGAGTACTCCAGCGCCTTGCAGCATTTGTAAATGATTTCCGCAATCGTGTTGAGCGGCAGCAGGTGGTCCACCTCGGCATAGCGCTCGATGGTCTCGCCCTCGACGTATTCCATCACGATGTAATTTACCGCACCGTCCATCACCGCATCGAACACTTTGACGATATGCGGATGCGACAACCTGCCGACCAGCGAAGCCTCGGTCATCAGCAGTTTGCGGTGGGCTTTGGCGAGGCTGTTGTCGGAATGGCTGTCGATATTGAACAGCTTGACCGCAACCTGCTGGTTGCTGAAAGGGTCGAGCGCCAGATAGACGGTGCTGGTCGCACCGCTGCCCAGCGGTTTGATAATTTCGTACTTGCCGATTTTATCCATTAGTTAAAACCAAAAAATTCATTAGAGCCGACCTCCCCTCCCCCTTGCGGGGGGAAGGAACTGGCATGTACTTAAAGAGCATTCGGATAAATTGTATTGACGCAGGAAATCAATTTTCCCGTCCCGCCGATTTTATCTTGCCGCAACAATTGCGGCGATGCGTTGCAGCAAGTCTTCTTCCTGATACGGCTTGCCCAAGTAGGCGCTGACACCCAGCTCCTGCGCATAGTTGCGGTGTTTCTCGGCGATGCGCGAGGTGATGATGATGATCGGCAGGTCGCGGGTTTTGGGGTCTTCGCGCAATTGCCGGGTCAGTTCGAAGCCGTCCATGCGCGGCATTTCGATATCCAGCAGCATCACGTCCGGGCTGATGTCGCCGAGCTGCTCCAGCGCATCGAGGCCGTCCTTGGCGGTGACCACCTGATACCCGGCGCGGGTCAGCAGACGGGTCGAAATTTTGCGCACGGTGAGCGAATCGTCCACCACCATCACCAAAGGCTGGCGGCGCAATTTCACTGGTGCGACACCCGTTGCCTGAAGCGGTGCAGTTGCCGCGCGTTGCGCCAACTGCACCGGATTCAATATCAGCACTACCGCGCCGTTACCCGTAACAGTCGCTCCGGCAATGCCGGGCAGGCGCGCCAGTTGCGGCCCGGTATTTTTCACCACGGCTTCGCGATTGCCCAGCAGCTCATCGACATGCAGCGCGATGCCTTGCTCGCCGCCGCGCAACAGCAGCAGCGCGTTGTGCGGGCGGTTTTCCGCAACGCGCTCCGCATCGCCCAGCAGGCGCGGCAAATAATGCAGCGGATAATTTTTACCCTGCCACACCGCCTTGCCTTCGTGGTAGAGGTTATCCATTTCCGCCTGTTTCACCTGGCGCACCTGTTCAATGGTGGCGGAGGGAATCGCGTAAATGTCATCGCCGGAGCGCACCATCAACACTTGCGTCACCGCCAGCGTCAGCGGCAAGTGAATAATGAACTGCGTGCCGTGTCCGCTCTCCGAGCGCACCTCGATGCGCCCGCCCAACCCGGCGATTTCGCTGCGCACCACATCCATGCCGATGCCTCGCCCCGCCACTTCCGTCACTTCGGTTGCGGTGGAAATGCCCGAGGCAAAAATCAGTTGCGCCAGTTGCGCGTTGTCGGCGGCTTCGTCCGCTTGCAGCAAGCCTTTGGCGATGGCCTTCTCGCGCAATGCCGCGTAATTCAGCCCCGCGCCGTCGTCGCTGAACTCGAACACGACTTCGTTGTTTTCCTGCCGCACATGCAGGCGGATTTCGCCGATGGGCGCTTTGCCGCTGCGCTGGCGTTGCGCTTCGCTTTCCATGCCGTGCGCCACCGCGTTGCGCAGCAAGTGCTCGAACGGCGCGGTCATTTTTTCCAGCACGCTGCGGTCGAGTTCCACTTCCGCGCCTTGCAGTTCTAGGTTGGCGCGCTTACCCAACTCCTTGCCGGTTTGACGCACGATGCGGTACAGCCGCTCGCTGATGCTGGCGAACGGCACCATGCGCACGTTCATCAAGCCCTGATGCAGCTCGCGGTTGAGGCGCGCCTGCGCCGACATCGCCGCCGCCGCTTCATCCATATTGCCCAGCAGCGATTGCTGCACGGTCTGCACGTCATGCACGCTTTCGTGCATCGCGCGGGTCAGTTCCTGCAAGCGGGTAAAGCGGTCGAACTCCAGCGGGTCAAAGTGTTCGGCATCTTCTTTTGCCAGCCTCACGCGCGCCTGCATCTGGCTCTCGGCCTGCATTTCCACTTCGCGCAGTTGCTCGCGCAAACGCGTCACGCTGCCGGTCAGTTCCAGCAAGCCTTCCTTGAAGGCGTTCATTTCCGCTTCCATGCGCGAACGCGCCACGCTGATTTCACCGGCCTCGTTCACCAGCCGGTCCACCACATCCGCACGCACGCGCAGCATGTTGGCGGCGGCAACTTCCGGCGTTGCGCGTTCCGCGCGCACCTCAATTTCGGCGGGCTGTGCGACCTCTTCTTCAACTGCCGCAGGTTCCGCCACTTCGCCGCTGCGCAAGCCCTCGATCATGCCGCCGATGCGGTCAAAATCGTCTTCCAGCTCGTTCCAGTATCCGGCCTGATCTTGCATCCGGGCTACGGCCAGCACACGGTCTTCCATTTCGTGGGCGACCTCACCGATGCGCATCGCCCCCGCCATGCGCGCGCTGCCCTTGAGGGTGTGCAGCAGGCGCTTCAATAAATCGGACTGCTGTGTGTCCTGTGGAGTTTCGCGCCATGCGCGCAGTGCCGCGCCGATTTTGGGCATCAGGTCGTCGGCTTCTTCGAGGAACACCGGCAGCAATTGCTCGTCCACATCGTCGCGCACTTGCGGCTTGTCCGTTTTGCCGAAAACCGTCGCCGGGGCAGCCTGCTGCATCGCGGTGAGCGCGTTGCCGATGGCCTGCGCCAACGATTCTTCCTCGCGCAATTTGTCTTTGTTGGCGAGCAATTGTCCGACCAGCTTGCCGTGCGATGACGGCACCTGCCGCGCGCAGATTTGCCCCACCATTTCTTGCAGCGCGGCTACGGTCTCGCGCAACATCTGGGTCTGCTCTTCGTTCAGCGTGAACGGCTGCTCCATGCGCGCCTGCAACCAGCGCTCCAAGCTGTGCGCCACCATCACCACATCGGGGAAGCCGGTGGTGCGCGCGATGCCCGCCAGCGTATGCGCGGCGCGCATGAAGTCGTATTGGATGGCGGGCGGTTCGGTCGCGCATAGCGCCACCAGTTGCTCCTGCAACACCGCCACATTCTGCTGGGCTTCTTCGCTGGAAATTTTGAACAGAACGGGATCGAGCGTGACGTTGCCGATCACCACCGGCTCTGGTGCGGCGGGCGTCTCTTGCGGTGCGGTAGCTTCAGGCTCTACGCCTTGCTCGATACGCCGCGCCATTTCCACCAGCTCGGCGGCCTCGACCTGCACGCTGCCCCGGCTCTTGAGTGCCTCGATCCAACCGGAGAATTTTTCTGCGGCCAGCCCGATAAAGCCCAGCAATTCCGGCGTGGCGGGTTTGTTGTCACGCAGCCATTTATTCATGGCTCGCTCGACGGCCCACGCCACTTCGCCCAAGTCTGTCAGCCCGACCATGCGGCCGCTGCCCTTGAGCGTATGGAAGCCGCGCCGGATGCCCGCCAGCGGCTCGTTGCCAGCCGGGTTGGCTTGGCAAAGCCGCATGTTGTCGCGCATGGCTTGCAGCGCTTCCTGCGCTTCTTCCAGAAAGACTTCGAGCAGCTCGTGATCGACATCCTGCGCATGCGGCAAGTCCTCCGCCACACCGGGCTGTTCGGCGGCAATAGTGGGAGAAGATTCGGCCTGCTGCAATCTGGCCAGCGCATCCAGCGCGGTCTGCAATGCGGCCGACTCGCGTTGTTGCGTCTGCGGCAGTTGTTGCAAATAATTTTCCAGCGCGTCGAGCGAGCCGGACAGCGCCGCCATTTCGGTCGGTTTCGGTGCGGTTTTTGCCTGCTCCAAAATACGCACTCGCTCCTGCATGGCAACGAGCAACTTCTCCGCCTGTGCTAACGACAGGAAGCGCAGCCCACCGCGCATCTGCGCCAGCAGACGCAGCAATGCGCTCTGCTCATTGCGTTTAGATGCATCGCCAAAGAATCCATCCAGCCCCTGTTTCACCTGTTGCAGGTTGACCAGTATTTCGCGCATCAGCGGCATCACCACCACATCGGCCTGCATACGGCTGTGCAGGCCGATCAGCTCGCCGAAACTTTGCGTATCTTCCGGACGGTTATTCAGCGTTGCCAGCATGCGCTCGCACAGGATGCGCGCCTGTTCCTGAAAGCTGTCGCCGAGATGGTCGTATTGCTCGATGCCGTTGCCCAACAGCAGCAGCGCCATCGCCATATCCATCGCGATGGGGCGCACATGTTCGGGCGCGCTCACCTGCAAGGAAACGGCCTGAATCTGGCGGGTCAGTTGCTGCAAGGTATCCGGGGCGAGTTGCTCGCTCTGCTGCGCCAGACTTTTTACCGACTTGATAAATTTGATGTAGGCCGAGGCGTCGCCTAACGCGCAGCCTTCCCAGTTTTCTTCCGCCAGATGAAACTGCTCGCGCATGTCGGCCAGCACTTGCACGACATTGACCGGCTCCGCAGGCGCGGGCGATTCGCTTTCCAGCGCGTAATGCCGTTTGATCTGCGCAACCCGCTCGCCCGCATTGTCGCTGCGCGCGATTAAATACAGCATCTCTTTCACCACATCGGCGACCTCTGCCGCGCCGCCTTTGGCGACCGCGTGCATGTGGCGGTCGATGCGCGCCAGCAATTTGCGCGCGTTCAATTCGGCGGGCAAGCCCGCAGCGATGCAATCGAGCAAGCCGCCCGCTATCCACCAGAATGCGCGGCTATCGTCTTGCGGCAGGCAGTTCAGCACGGTCTCGACGGCGCTTCTGAGCGCCTGCACCGAGTTGCTGTCATCGCTCTGGCGCAGATAGCGCAACAGGCTGTGCTGGTATTGGCTGCATGCCGATTTGATCTGGCCGGCCGCATCGTCAGGCGGCGCGACACTCAGCACATCGGCAGGCAAGGGCGTTGCAAGATTGGGCGCGAACATTTCCGGCGCAGATTCCGCATTCATACGAACCCCGAATTGTGGTTGATTGTCCATGACCCCGACTGTCTCAAATGCTTAGAGTTTGAAGCCCGCGACCGAGTCTTTCAGGCCGGCGGCAATCGCGTTCAACTGCTCTACGGATTGCGCCGTTTGCCGTGTGCCTTCGGTGGTTTGTCCGGTAATTTTTAGAATATCCTGCATCGCGCTGGCCACTTCACCGGCCATGTCGGTTTGCATCTGGGTGGAGACCGAGATGCTCGTAATCAGCGTGGTCAACTCGTTCGACACTTGGCCGATTTCCTTGAGCGACTGCCCTGCCATGTCGGACAGCTTGGTTCCTTCCACCACACCCTGCGTGCTTTTTTCCATCGCGGCCACCGCATCATGCGTGTCGCTCTGAATGGTTTTGACCAGCGCGCTGATCTTTTTGGTCGCTTCGCCGGAACGTTCCGCCAAGCGCTGCACTTCTTCCGCAACCACCGAGAATCCTCGACCCGCCTCGCCTGCCGACACGGCCTGAATCGCCGCATTGAGCGCCAGCACGTTGGTCTGTTCGGTAATGTCCGAAATCAGGTCCACAATCTCGCCGATCTCCTGCGAGCTTTCGCCGAGACGTTTGATGCGCTTGGAAGTTTCCTGAATCTGTTCGCGGATACCGTCCATACCGCTGATGGCGTTGCTCACCGCCTGCACGCCCTGCTCGGTGGTGGTCAGCGTGTGGCGACCCACTTCCGCCGCCTTGCTCGCGGTCGCGTCCACTTCCAGAATCGAGCGGGACATCAGTTGCACCGAGTCTCCGGCTTCCTGAATTTCGAGCGCCTGTTTCTGCGTCGCTTCGAGCAGGCTCTTGGAATAATTTTCCGCATCGCCGGTCGCTTTACGCATTTGCTCGACCGCCTTCACCACGCGGCTCACCAGCTTTTGCAGCTCCTCGGCGGTGTAGTTGATCGAGTCGGCGATGGCACCGGTGATGTCTTCCGTCACCGTCGCGCGCACGGTCAAGTCGCCGTCACCCAGATCGCCCAGCTCGTTCATCAGGCGCAAAATCGCGGCCTGATTGCGGCGGTTAACCGCGTCGACTTCGGCGGCACGCAAGCGGGCATCCACCAGATACGCGCGCTCCAGCATCGCCATGAATGCCAGCAGCAACAGCACCGACGCCACCAGCAAGTAATTCGTCCAGCGTCCGGTCAGCGTGGCTTTCACCGCACCGGTCAGCTCTTCCGATGCGGCATAGAATGGGCCGTTTTTGGTAACGCTCGTGGCTGCAAAAAGTTTTTCCACGCCCTGCTTGGCCGCGCCCCATGTTTTTGCCGAAGCGACGACCGCTTTGACTGCTTTGGTGTACTCAACAAAGAGGGGCAATATTTTCTCCACCGCCGGATTGGCCTGATCCATACTGGCCACCAGCCCCTCGGCCGCCGCAATGCGCGCCGCCAACATATCGAAATCGCTGCCCGTCATCGTGCCGGACAACAATCCGCCCACCTCGCCATCAATACGCTCCACAGACTGCCCTAGCTGAACGAGGCGCCCGCCCTTGTCTGCGCTTTCGCCATCCAGTTGGGCAATGATTTTGCGTCCCGTATTTCCAACAACGGCCATCGCGTCGAGCACAGGCCTTCCCGCCTCAATTTCTTTGATATAGCCCAGCTGCTGGTTCGCAATCGGCAACAGCTTTTCCAGCACTTCGCGCGATGCGCCTCCAAGTGCGGGGCTCTCGCCATCACCGGAATCCAACGCTGCCAGAATACGCTCCACCTCGGCGCGCCCCTGCGGCAGGCCGTTAATCGCGGTCTCGTTTCCTTGCAGTGCAGAGCCTGCATCCTTGGCCACGCGCTGCGTCAGCGTAACGAGCTGGCCGGATAGTTCGAGCTGATGCGCGCCAATGGAGGTTGCCCGAAAGTCCAGCACACCCGCCAGAATGCTCGCCAGCAAACTGAACACCACGCCGCCACCCAACAGTTGCAACTGTTGCTTGAACGGCAAACGCCCGATGATTGGAATCGGGCTGATTTTCTTTTCGCCAGCACCGGGCAATCCGGTTTTGGAAAATGAGGGTAATTTCAATTTGACTGCCATTTTATTTTTCTCTCCCGACGGGAAACACTAAACACCGATCTGCAAAAATTCGGTCTGCCCCAGCAAACCGACCACATCCAGCTTGCGCCACAGGACGCCCTGCTCATCGCGATATTCGACTAGACCTTCAACATTGCTTTGCTGCCACGCTTTCGCATCGCGCAATCCCAGCACGCGCTCCACCAGCAACGCCGCATTGAATTCATGCCGCTCCGCCACCAGCAGCACACGGTTGGCGGCATCATTAACCGTTGCGCCCACCCCCAGATAGTCAGCCATATCGGCGATGCAATACAAACTGCCGCGCACGTTGGCCACGCCGCGAAACCACGGCTTGCTCAAGGGAACATAGGTGAGCGACGGCAGCGGCAGCACTTCGCTGATGTCCGTCATTTCCACCAGCCAATGCTGCCCGGCAATCTGCACGCCCAGCGTGGTAATGCGCTCGGCGCTACGGTCTTTGGCGTGGATGCGGTTGCTCAGGTTCTGCTGGAACTCGCGCAGGTTGAGGCGTTTGGACATAACTTAGAGATTGCAGTTAACCGAGCGCAGCGATTTTGGCCAACAACTCTGCTGCATCCACCGGCTTGACCACATAGTCTTTCGCGCCTTGGCGCATGCCCCAAATCTTGTCGGTCTCCTGATCTTTGGTGGTGCAGATCAGCACGGGAATATTCTGGGTTTCCGGGTCTTTGGTGATCGCACGCGTGGCTTGAAAACCGTTCATGCCGGGCATCACCACATCCATGATGACCAAGTCCGGCTTGATCTGCTTGGCTTGCGCCACACCGGCTTCGCCGTTCTCCGCAAAGGTGACTTCAAAGCCCTGCTTGGTCAAAATTTCCCCGATGACATGACGTTCGGTCGCCGAGTCATCCACCAGCAGAATTCTTTTAATAGCCATGTTCATGATCTCCTTGTTGCGTGTGGTTAATCACAGTTTCTATCAGATTTCTTTTATTGAACGGCTTAATCAAATATTGATCGGAGCCTGTCAGTTTGCCGCGCGCGCGGTCGAACAGCGTGTCTTTGCTGGTCAGCATCACGACCGGAATATGTTTGAAATCGGGATGGCTCTTGATGAGCGCGCAGGTCTGGAATCCATCCAGTCGCGGCATCATCACGTCGATGAAAATAATATCCGGGCTAGCCTCCGCCACGCGCGACAAACCGTCGAAACCGTCTTCGGCCAGCACCACCTGACAGCCCGCCTGCGACAGGAATATCTCGCCGCTGCGCCTGACGGTATTGCTATCGTCGATCAGCAGCGCTTTCAATCCGGTCAATGGCAATTTTTCGCTCAACTTTTCCACCTCAATTTGATACGGGCTTACATCTCAAGGACAGCAAATACACTCGCTTGGAGGGGGCGAGTCTATCCAACATTGCGTATGTCGCCATAGTCCGCACGTAGCGGTGAATCTTATTTGCACTAACGGTATTAATTCCGCGATAGGCGGATGATTTCCCGGCATGAGCGGCAATGCCCCCAGGCACTATGCTGACGAAATTTAATCCGTCTTATCCGTTGCAGCCACAGGCCGCACCATCCAGCCCGCCACCACGATACCGGCCTCGTACAGCAGCCACAGCGGCATCGCCAGCATGAATTGCGACACCACATCGGGCGGGGTGAAAATTGCGCCGACAACGAATGCGCCGACGATCACGTAAGGACGAATCTCGCGCAGCTTGGCCGTGGTCACCAAGCCCATTTTGACCAGCAAAATCACCGCAATGGGTACTTGAAAAGTAATGCCGAAAGCGACGAACATGCTCAGCACGAAGCTGAGATATTTGTCGATATCCGTCATCACCGCCACACCGACGGGCGCGCTGGCGGTGATGAAGCCGAACACCACGGGGAACACCACGAAATAAGCGAAGGCCATACCGCTAAAGAACAGCAGCAAGCTGGCCGCCACCAGCGGAAATACCCAACGCTTTTCGTGTTCGTACAAACCGGGGGCAATGAAACGCCAGATTTGATAAAGAATGTAAGGCAGCGCAATCAGAAAAGCGGCCATCAGCGCCACTTTGAGCGGCACAAAGAATGGCGTAGTGACATCGGTGGCAATCATCTGCCCGCCTTTGGGCAGCTTGGACAATAGCGGTTGCGCCAGCAGAGTGTAGAGATCGGACGCCCAGGGGAACAGGCAGATGAACACCAGCAATACCGCCACGATGGAGTTGAGCAGGCGGTTGCGCAGCTCGATCAAATGGGCGATGACACTATCACTAGTACTCATTAATCAATCGGAAATTTTTGTTGCTCGGGCGCTTTGGCTTCGGGCAGCTTGTTGGGCACCGAGCGTGCCGGAGCTTGAATTTCTTTTGCCGCATCCTGCACCGATTGGGCGACAGCATCGTTAAGTTGCTGCACCTGCTGGCTCACCTGCTGCGTGGTTTGCGTGAGTGCCTGCTGCACCGCGGTCGCTTCCTGCTGCACTTTTTGCTGCATCTGACGCAGCTCTTCCAGCGCCATGTCGCGGGAAATATCGGCCTTCACGCCGTTCACGTAGCGCTGCGCGCGCCCCCACAAATGCCCCAGCGTGCGCGCCACTTTAGGCAAACGCTCGGGGCCGATAACGATCAGCGCGACCACGGCGATCACGACTATTTCGGAAAACCCGATGTCGAACATGGCGGCCTGTTTCGCTTAGTGAGTATGCGACTTGTCTTTCACTTCGCCTTCGATGGTTTTGCCATCCTGCGGCAACTGCTTGGCTGGCTCATCGTCACTCTTCATACCTTCCTTGAAGCCCTTGACCGCGCCGCCCAGATCGCTGCCGATATTGCGCAGTTTCTTGGTGCCGAACACCAACATCACCACCACCAGAACGATCAACCAATGCCAAATACTCATCGAACCCATTTCATTCTCCTTAATTAATCTCGTTTGACCATCGGCGGAATGTTGCCGCCGCCGATCACGTGAACATGCAAATGGAATACTTCCTGCCCGCCGCCTTTGCCGCTGTTAATCACTGTGCGGAAGCCGTTCGTCAGCCCCTGCTCTTTCGCCAGCTTCGGTGCCAGCACCAGCATCTTGCCGAGCAGCGCCGCATGGCTTGCATCCGCTTCCAGCAATGAGGCTAAATGCAATTTAGGAATCAGCATGAAATGCACGGGCGCGACCGGATTGATGTCGTGAAAAGCCAGCACGTCATCGTCCTCGTACACTTTTTTGCACGGGATTTCACCGCGCACGATTTTGCAGAATATGCAGTTATCGCTCATTTCCGGTTCGCCTTTTCTACGATGCCCGAGGTACCTTCACGCCGCGCAAGTTCTTGCAGCACGTCGTCCGCACTCAGGCCTTTGTGCGCCAGCAATACCATGCTATGGAACCACAGGTCGGCCACTTCGTACACCAGATGCGCGTTGTCGCCATCCTTAGAGGCCAGCAATACTTCGCCCGCTTCCTCGATCACTTTTTTGAGGATCGCATCCTCGCCCTTGTGGAACAGTTTGGCGACATAGGATGACTCGGGCGCAGCCTGTTTGCGCCCCTCCAGTGTTTCGGTCAGTCGTTGCAATGTGTCGTTGCTCATTTTTTATAAATCTCATCGGGTGACTTTAGCACGGCATCGACCGCTGTCCATTCGCCCTGTTCCAGCTTGCTGTAAAAACAGCTTTCGCGTCCGGTGTGGCAGGAAATGCCGCCTTGTTGTTCCACTTGCAGCAGGATCACATCGCTGTCGCAATCAGTGCGGATCTCTTTTACTTTCTGGATGTGGCCGGACTCTTCGCCCTTGTGCCACAGCTTCTTGCGCGAACGTGACCAGTATACGGCCTCGCCAATTTCGGCGGTGCGCTTGAGCGCTTCGCGGTTCATCCAGGCCACCATCAGCACGCGCCCGGTAGCAGCGTCTTGCGCGATGGCGGGAACGAGGCCGTCTTCCGACCAGTTCACTTTATTCAGCCAAGCTTCTCCGCTCACAGCCGCACCTCGATACCCTGCTGCGCCATGTACTGTTTAGCCTGCTGCACAGTGTATTCGCCGAAGTGGAAAATGCTCGCAGCCAGCACGGCATCCGCGCCGCCTTGCTTTACGCCATCCGCCAAGTGTTGCAGATTGCCCACACCGCCGCTGGCGATCACGGGAATTTCCAGCGCATCGGTGACCGCACGCGTCAGCGCGAGATCGAAACCACGCTTCTGCCCGTCCTGATCCATGCTGGTCAGCAAGATTTCGCCCGCGCCCAACAACTGCATTTTTTTCGCCCAGTCGATCACATCCAGCCCGGTGGCTTTGCGTCCGCCGTGAGTGAACACTTCCCACTTGCCCGGCAGCACTTGCTTGGCGTCGATGGCGACGACGATGCACTGCGAGCCATATTTCGCCGCCGCGTCCGCCACCAGTTGCGGGTTGGTCACCGCCGAGGTGTTGATGCTCACTTTGTCCGCGCCCGCGTTGAGCAGGTTGCGCACGTCTTGCACTTCGCGCACACCGCCGCCGACGGTCAGAGGAATGAACACCTGCTCGGCCACTTTTTCGATGATATGGAAAATGATGCTGCGGTCGTCTGAACTGGCGGTGATGTCGAGGAAAGTCAGCTCGTCCGCGCCCTGCTCGTCATAGCGGCGCGCGATCTCCACCGGGTCGCCCGCATCGCGCAGTTCGACAAAGCTGACGCCCTTGACCACCCGTCCGGCAGTCACATCGAGACAGGGGATGATGCGTTTGGCGAGCATCAGATAACCACGGGCGACAGTTCGTCGGCCAGCGCTTGTGCCGCGCGGAAATCCAGCGTGCCTTCGTAGATGGCGCGTCCGGTGATCGCACCGGTGATGCCTTCGGAGCGCACGGCGCACAGCTTGCGCACGTCATCCAGATTGGTGATGCCGCCGCTGGCGATAACCGGCACATGCAGTGGCCGAGCCAATTCGACCGTCGCTTCGATATTCACGCCGGTCATCATGCCGTCGCGGCCGATGTCGGTGTAAATGATCGCTTCCACGCCGTAGCCTTCAAAGCGCTGCGCCAGATCGGCCACGTCGTGCCCGGTGAGCTTCGACCAGCCGTCCACGGCGACCTTGCCGCCCTTGGCATCTAGCCCCACCATGATGTGGCCGGGGAAAGCGTCGCAAGCTTCGTGCAAAAAGCCCGGCACTTTCACCGCAGCGGTACCGATGATGATGTAGGTCACGCCGATGTCGAGGTAGCGTTCGATGGTTTCCAGATCGCGGATACCGCCGCCCAGTTGCACCGGCACGTCGGTTCCCACCGCTTCAATAATGCTGCGCACGGCAGCTTCATTCTTGGGCTTGCCCGCAAATGCGCCGTTCAAATCCACCAGGTGCAGGCGACGCGCGCCTTGTGCCAGCCAGTGTTTGGCCATGGCGGCGGGGTCGTCGGAAAAGACGGTCGCCCCCTCCATGACACCTTGGCGCAGACGCACGCACTGGCCGTCTTTCAAGTCGATTGCGGGAATAATGAGAGATTTAGTATCCATAATCTGAACGGGTTAAGCAGGATTCCAGTTGATAAAATTCCGCAGCAGTTGCAGCCCTGCCGCAGCACTCTTTTCCGGGTGAAATTGCACCGCGAATAAATTGTCTCGCGCCACCGCGCACACGAAGGGCTGCGGGTAGTCGCTGATCGCCTGCGCCAGACTCGCGTCGCGCGGCTGCACATAATAGCTGTGCACGAAATAGAAGCGCGCATCTTGTTCGATACCGTTCCACAAAGCGTGGTCGCCGTGGTGAACTTGGTTCCAGCCCATGTGCGGTACTTTGAGTTTGTTGCCCTGCGCATCGCGCAGGCCGGAGGCAAAGCGCGTGACCGGCCCCGCCAGCAAGCCGAGGCAAGGCGTATCGCCTTCTTCGCTATGCTCGAACAATACTTGCAGCCCCATGCAGATACCGAGGAAAGGCGTACCTTTGCTCACCGTCTCGGCGATCACTTGATCGAGGCCGCGTGTACGAATCTCGCGCATGCAATCCCGCGCCGCGCCCTGCCCCGGAAAAACCACCCGTCCGGCGTTGGCGATCACTTCGGCATCGCCGGTGACCGCAATGTCCGCGCCGGGCGCGACCTTGCGCACGGCCTGCTGCACCGAGCGCAAATTGCCCATGCCGTAATCTACGATTGCGATATCAACCATGATGGAAGTTACAGCGTTCCTTTGGTGGATGGCATCACACCGGCCATGCGCGGATCGAGCTCCAGCGCGACGCGCAGGGCGCGACCGAATGCCTTGAAGATGGTCTCGGCTTGATGGTGGGCATTACCGCCCGCCAGATTGTCGATGTGCAAAGTCACCAGCGCGTGGTTGACGAAGCCCTGGAAAAATTCGCGGATCAGATCGACTTCAAATTCGCCGATGCTGGCGCGCACAAATTCGGCGTTGAACACCAACCCCGGACGACCGGACAGATCGATGACCACACGCGACAGCGCTTCATCCAACGGCACATAAGCATGGCCGTAACGGCGAATACCCTTTTTGTCGCCGACGGCCTTGGCGAACGCCTGCCCCAGCGTGATGCCAATGTCTTCCACGGTGTGGTGCGCGTCGATGTGCAGGTCGCCCTTGGCGGCGATGCCAATGTCGATCAGACCGTGACGCGCGATTTGGTCGAGCATGTGTTCGAGGAAAGGCAAGCCGGTGTCCAGCTTGATTTTGCCTGTACCGTCCAGATTTACTTCGACGCTGATTTGGGTTTCCAGAGTGTTGCGGGTGACTTGCGCGCTACGCATGATGATCCCTAAAAGTTTGATGAATACTCTCTTGCAATGCCGCCATAAACTGCTCGTTCTGCTCTTGCGTACCCACCGTTACACGCAGGCAATCGGCCAAAGCCGGATGCCCGCCGTTCAAATTCTTGATTAACACACCGCGCTGCTTGAGCCCTTCAAACACCTGCGTGGCATGCGTTACGCGGAACAAAATAAAATTCGCCTCGCTGGGGTAAGCATACACATCCACGGTGCCGACCAGCCGCTCATACAGCCACTGGCGATCCTGCTTGATCTGCGCGGCCTGCCCCAACAGCACTTCGTGGTGCGCCAGCAGCGTTTCCGCCACCAACTGCGGCAAAACGCCGACATTATACGGTAAGCGCAATTTTTCCAACTGCCCCAGCCAAGTCTTGCTACCAGCGAGGAAGCCCAGCCGCAAACCCGCCATGCCGAGCTTGGAGAAAGTCCTCATCACCAGCAGGTTGCCGTAATGCGCCAACTGCGGAATAAAACTGTCGCTGGCAAAAGCGTAATACGCCTCATCCACCACCACCAGCCCCGGCGCCGCTTCGATGATCTGCTTGATCGCATCCGCGTCGAACAGGTTGCCCGTCGGATTATTGGGATAGGCGAGGAACACCAGCGCGGGCTGATGTTGCGCGATGGCATCCAGCGTGGCGCGCAGATCGAGCGAAAAATCTTCCGCCAACGGCACGCCGACATACTTCATCCCGGTGAACGCCGCGATCATCTTATACATCACGAACGACGGCTCGACGCTCAACAGCACCGCTCCCGGCTTGGCCACGGCCAGCGCCAGCAACTGAATAATTTCGTCGGAACCGTTACCCAGCAGCACATCCATACCGGGCGGCAAGGCCGTCACCTCGGCGATGCGCTGCTTCAGGCGCTGCGCTCCGGCATCGGGATAACGGTTAATCTCGGCACTCGCCACCGCGCGCGCGATCTCATCGCTCAAACTCTGCGGCAAGGGATAGGGGTTTTCCATCGCGTCCAGCTTGATCATGCCGTCGCTGTGCGGGACATGGTAAGCATGCAGCGCCAGTATTTCTTGGCGCAGCAGACATTCGGGCGTTACGGCTTTAGATAAAGAAGACATGGGTTATTGGCGTTCACTAACGGCGGCATTTTACCCCAAGCGCAAAAATCGCTAGGCAATTTTTCGAACATCCTTCTCTAGCAAACATATGCATTCTCAATTGCCCAAAGCCGCTTGTCTGTAGTAACCTCAGCCAAATGTTACCTAACGTCTTATCGAGAGCAGCTCAAACCTATTAATCGTGGCCGAACTTCCACCTAAATCTCTGCGTCTGGACAATTTCATCGCCAACCTTCCGTGTATGGCGTTCAGGCTGGTGCTCGACCAAGACAGCAACTGCTTTTCTTTTTCTTATATCGGCGAGGGCAGCAGCGCCTTGCTCGGCATCGCCCCCGCGGACCTCGAAGCCAACATCGGGCTATTCCTCAAGCTGATCCACCCCGAAGACAGCAACGCCTTTACCAACAGCATGCTGAATTCGGCGCACAACCTGACTTTCTGGAGCTGGGAAGGGCGCGTCACGCTGGCCTCCGGCGAGCTGAAATGGCTGACGCTGGGCTCCTCGCCGCAAGTCAGAGCGGACGGCAAGGTAGAGTGGGAAGGTCTGGTGGTCAATGTCACCCAGACCAAGCTGGACGAACTGGAGTTGGTGCGCTCGCAACAGCAGTTGCGCGAATTCTCGTCCCACATTCAGGATGCCAAGGAACAGGAACGTTTGCGCATTGCACGCGAGGTGCACGACGAAATCGGCGGCCTGCTCACCGCGATCAAGATGGATTTGGCCTGGATGAAAGAGCGTCTACCCAAGAGCAAGAAGATGCTGACCGACAAGACCACCACCATCGAAAATCTGGTGGACAAGGCCATGACCGCCGCGCGTAATCTGGCGCACAGCCTGCGCCCCGGCTATCTGGACAGCTTCGGCATTGTCGCCGCTATCGAGATGGAAGCAGGCGAATTCGAGCAGCGCACCGGCATCAAGTGCCTGCTCACCCACAACGATGAAGAGCTGGAGATCGACCTGCATCCCGATGTCTCCATCGCACTGTTCCGCATTTTTCAGGAATCGCTGACCAATATCATGAAGCACGCACAAGCCAGCGAAGTGCGCATCCTGATCCAGAACACGCCGGACTGCATCGAGTTGACCATCAGCGACAATGGTCGCGGCTTCAGCCACGATGCCCGCCTCAAACCCAGATCGTTCGGCTTGCGCGGCATCCAGGAGCGGGTGGCACACTTCGGCGGGCAAGTCAGCTTCTCCAGCGCGCCCGGCGAAGGCACCACGGTTTCGGTGACCGTGCCGCATATCCCGTCGGACACGCCTACGGGTGATACACTAGCGCAACCGCAACAACCCCTGTTTTAAAAAAACCATGCGCAACGGAGTTTCCCGATGATAAATGTGCTGATAGCCGACGATCACACACTCATCCGCAAAGGATTGAAGCAAATTCTGGATGACACCGACAACATGCGGGTCACCGGAGAAGCCGAAACAGGCGCACAAGCCATACAAATGGCGCAAAAAAGCCCCTTCGATATGGTTTTGCTCGACATCAGCCTGCCGGACAAAAACGGCATCGACGTGCTCAAGCAGCTCAAACTCAACAATCCCGATGTACCCGTGCTGATGTTAAGCATGCACGCGGAAGACCAATATGCGGTGCGTTCGATGAAAGCGGGAGCGGCGGGCTACCTCAACAAGCAAAGTGCCCCATCGCAACTGGTCAACGCCATCAGCACCGTCGCCAGCGGCAAAAAATACATCAGCGGCGAACTGGCCGAGCAACTCGCCAACGGTCTCTCGCAAGGCTATCAGGAGTTGCGCCACCAGACGCTGTCCGACCGCGAATATCAGACGCTGTGCCTGATGGCCTCCGGCAAAAAACTCAGCGAGATGGCCAAGATCATGTCGCTCAGCACCAAGACGGTCAGCGTCTACCGCGCCCGCCTGCTGGAAAAGATGAATCTGAAGACCAACGCTGAAGCGATTCACTACGCCATCAGCAACCACCTGATCGAATAGCAGTTCCGGGCCCGGAAATAACGGGGGTAAAACCCCGCTGTTTCCAACTTCACACTACCGCACACCCCGGGATAATGTCTTTTAATTATCGAACAGCGCCGCCCTTTGATACCATGAAAAAACATACTAATCCTTCCGAAATTGCACGCGAAACGCTCATTGAGCTCACCTCACGCAAGCTGGCTCCCACACCGGAAAATTATGCAAAAGTATTTTTCGAGGTAAGCGGCGAAATGCCCAAGGTTGCCAGCGCCCCGGCCGAAACCGGCACGCAGCAATCGGAACCCGCATGGTCGAAACTGATTCAGGAGTTGCTGCGCCAACTGGAAACCACACACAAAGGCATCACCCTCACCCGCAAAAAAGACGGACTGGAAACGGTACTCAACCGCTTTGGTGCCAAGCCGGACGAATTGTTTGAAAAACTTCAGGGCTTGTTGAATTCATGGTCAACCGCCCCGACCGCAAACATAGAGTTGGCGGACATGCCGTCAACCGCGGGCGCAACCGCCGCATCGCCCGCCGTAGCCGGAGCACTGCAAGCTGGCGGCAGCGACAACGCGCAAGCCCATCAGGAACTCATCACCCAATTGCGCGAGTTGTTGGCGCAAACACTGGAAAACTCCCTGTCCAGCCAACCCGAACTCAGCAACGAGATCAACGAGCTCGCCAAACAGGTGCGCGCAACCGACAACAGCAAAATCTACGAGCTCGCCAGCAAACTGCGCCATTTCTGGCTCAAGCTGGAACTGCGCGGCGGCGATAAAACCAAGATTCAGGAAGGCCTGGTGCGCCTGTTGCGCCTGCTGGTGGAAAACGTCGGCGAACTGGTTGCCGACGATCAATGGCTGCAAGGCCAGATTGCATCCCTGCAAGAAATCATCGCCAACCCCATCGACAAGCGCGTCATTGCCGACGCAGAACGCAACTTGCGCGATGCCATCATCAAACAGAGCCTGCTGCAAAAAAACCTGAGCGATGCCAAGTCCACCCTCAAAGGACTAATGACTTCTTTCATCGACCGTCTGGGTGAATTGAGCGAAAGCACCGGGCTGTACCACACCAAAATCGAGGGCTACGGCCAGAAGATCGGCGGCGCCAGCAACCTCGCCGATCTGGGCAACATTCTGAACGACATCATGCACGACACGCGCATCATCCAAGACAGCGCGTTGCAGTCGCATAAAGAGCTGGTCGATGCTCGCAAACAGGCCGACGAAGCCGAAGCACGCATCCGCCAACTGGAACGCGAGCTGGAGCAAATCAGTGAAATGGTGCACGAAGACCAGCTCACCGGGGTGCTCAACCGCCGCGGCATGGATGAAACATTCGCCAAAGAATTGCACCGCTCCGACCGCAGCAAGTCGCCGCTATGCATCGCGCTGCTCGATATCGACAACTTCAAAAAGCTGAACGATACCTTGGGCCATCAGGCCGGCGACAAAGCGCTCGTTCATCTGGCTCAAGTTATCAAAGAATGCCTGCGTCCGGCGGACACGGTTGCACGCTACGGCGGTGAAGAATTCGTCATCATTCTGCCGGATACCCCGCTGCAGGATGGCGTGGAAACAGTGGAGCGGCTGCAACGGGAGCTGACCAAGAAATTTTTCCTTAACAATAACGAGCGCATTCTGGTCACGTTCAGCGCGGGAGTCGCTTTGCGTAATGCCGAGGAAGACCAGGAAGACTTGGTAGGCCGCGCCGACAAGGCCATGTATATCGCAAAGAAAACCGGCAAGAACCGGGTCGTCGCAGCCGAGTAAGTTTTTTCAGCCACAGAATATATTTCTCACCACTCCTAAAGTTTTCCCCTGATCCTCCGATAACTGTACTAACGGCGGTTGCAATGCTCGGCAAAACCGGCAAACCGAAGTAAGCGGCAAAATAAGCCGGATGTACAAATCGGAATCAAAGGAGAACTAAAATGGCCTCATACATCAACACCAACCTCGCCTCCCTGAATGCTCAACGCAACTTGAACAGCTCCCAGGGCGCGCTGCACACCTCCTTGCAACGCCTGTCTTCCGGCTTGCGTGTGAACAGCGCCAAGGACGATGCGGCAGGTCTGGCAATTGCCACCCGTATGGAAAGCCAAATCCGCGGTTTGAACCAGGCTGTGCGTAACGCCAGCGACGGTATCTCTCTGGCTCAAACAGCTGAAGGCGCATTGGGCGCGATCCAAAGCAACATGGCGCGTATGCGTGAACTGGCCGTACAGGGCGCGAACGCGACATCGAATTCCGACGTCAGCTCGATTAATGCCGAATTCACCCAGCTCAACGCGGAAAATGCACGTATCGTTGCCGGCACTTCGTTCAACAACATCAACCTGTTGTCGCAGCCTGTGACCCAAGTGTTCCAAGTGGGCGCCAACAGCACCGCAGGCGTGGACTCGATCACTGTGACCACAACTGCTGCCATCGCCCCGACCTCGACTTCTCTGGGTGACACTTCGGCCTCGGCTCAAGCGGAAATCGCCAAGCTGGATGCGGACATTGCCAACGTGGCTTCGGCACGTGCAACTTACGGTTCGGTACAATCCCGCTTCGAATCTGTGATTAACAACTTGCAGATCGCGTCGGAAAACCAGACCGCAGCGCGCAGCCGTATCATGGATACCGACTACGCCGCAGAAACTGCTTCGCTGACACGCGGTCAGATTCTGCAACAAGCAGGTACAGCGATGCTGGCACAGGCGAACCAATCGCCCAACACCGTGCTGACCCTGTTGCGTTAAGGCTAACGTAATAGCATGACCGCACAGCCGATAGCCCAAAACTATCGGCTGTGCGTGTCACAATAGTAGAAGAGAAGGAGCATTAAAATGCTAATTCAAAATATAAACAGCAGTGTAAGTCCGGCATGGTTCGCCAATGATGGCGGCGTGACGGCGGTTGTCACCCAAAAAAGCGAATCTCCCCCGGTCAAACAATCCCAGCCTGAAGTGCGCAAACCCAGTGTTGCCGAATTGGAAAGAGCTGTGAGAGACTTGAATCAGTCCATGAAGGAAAACAATTCCAACTTGGCTTTCGTCGTGGATCCGGATACGGAACAAACTGTGGTTAGGGTTATGGACTCCACCACGGGCGAGGTCATCAAACAGTTTCCGTCTAAAGAAGCGATTGCAATTGCCAAGGCAATCGGCGATATTCAGCAGGGTTTGTTGCTCAAACAAAAGGCTTAACAGGGGCAATCATGGCGGTTTCCGGCGCATCATCGGCAGGTTCAGGCGGTACCAATATCGACGTCAACGGCATCGTCAGTAAACTGATGGCCGTCGAACAGAAGCCCCTTACCGCCCTCAATACCAAAGAAGCCAGCTATCAATCAAAAATTTCCGCGTTCGGGCAGGTGAAAAGCGCCTTGTCCGCATTTCAGTCCGCATTGCACGGATTAAGTAGCGCCAGCAAATTCCAAACCAACACCGTTACCTCGTCAAATCCCGGTTTATTTACCGCTACGGCAATGGGCTCGGCAGCGATGGGTTCCCATTCCGTCACCGTTTCCAATCTGGCGCAAAGCCAGCGCTTGGCTACACTGGGTGTGCAGGACGCCTCCAAACCGCTCGGCGAAGGCGTCATCACGTTCGATTTCGGCAGTGTTGCGGGCGGCGAATTCTCTCCCAACATTGCCAAACCCAGGACAACACAGCTCACCGGTGCCGCGATCAACACGACCACGGTTCCTGCCAAGGCGGGCACGACCATCCTTGCCACCGAAACAACCACGCTCGTTCCGCAAACCGACAGCTCGGGTTATATCCCCGCCGGCGCGCTGACACTCAATGGCGTCAAAGTGGCCGAGATTAACCTGCTTGATTCGGATAGCCCGCTGCACCGGGCGATCAATATTGCCGAGGCGCTGGATGCGGCTTACGTGGAATCGGGCGGCAATGCGGGCACCTTCACCGCGGACAACGGCAAGGTCATTATCAATGCATCGAGCGGCGGTAAAAGCATCTCTTTCGGCACCGGTGGCAAAGCCGGAGATGCAGCCACCGCCGCAAAGAATACGGTGACCATGGCCGCGCAACTCGGCTTGTCGGTCAGCCAAGTCGGCATGCAGGCATATGACATTGCCGATATATCCGTCCCCAGCACAGTGGGACTGACCGTGGGGGACACCATCTCGGGCGGCGGCTTCCCGGAAGGAACGACTGTCACCGAAATTACCGACACCACCCACTTTAAAACCTCGGCGGCCAGCACAACGCCCGCACAGGATAAGGGACTCACGCTCAATGTGACGTCCACATCTAGTAGCCGGTCTATCGCGATAGACTCCAGCAACAACTCCTTGCAGGGAATACGCGATGCTATTAATGCGGCGAAAATCGGCGTCACCGCCAGTATCGTCAACGACGGCAGCTCCACTCCAAACCGGCTGACCTTGAGCGCAGAGGCGGTCGGCGCCAGCAACAACATGCGGATATCCGTAGACGGGGGAGATCCTGCGCTAACCAATCTTTTTACCCACGATCCCGTTGGCCCGAAAAAATTGACCGAAATTGCGGCGGCCAAAGATGCCTCGCTAGTTATTGACGGCATACCGGTCACCAAGACCAGCAATACGGTCAAAGATGCCATTCAGGGCGTTACGCTCGAGCTGCACAACTCCAGCCCCGCGCCGGCCTCGCTGGAAATTGGTCGTGACACAGTGTCCGTAAAAAATTCCGTAGAAGACTTCGTAAAAGCCTATAACGATCTGAAGAAGACCATTACCGATCTGACCGCATACAATGCCGCCACAAAGAAAGGCGCGGCATTGCAGGGCGACTCGGCCATGCGTTCGCTGGAAGCGCAAATCGACGGCATCCTGGGCAATGCGATTAGTTCAACCGGCGGCTCGCTTACCACGCTGTCGCAAATCGGGGTAAGCAAACAAACCAACGGTACGCTGGCCATTGATGGCACCAAGCTGAACAACGCTATCGACACTAAATTTAACGAGGTTGCCGGGCTGTTCGCTGCCATCGGAAAATCTACCGACAATTTTGTTAATTACAAAGGCGCAACTGCGGTTACCAAACCCGGCAACTATGGGGTCACTGTTACCCAGCTAGCCAGTCAGGGCGGCACGCTCGGCAGCGTTAATCTGAACGCAGTGCCAGTAACCATCGACTCCGGCACAACAATCAACGTATCGGTTGACGGCGTCAGCGCGCAAGTGGCGTTGACCGCGGGCTCCTATAGCGGCGAGCAATTGGCTGGAATGTTGCAGGATGCCATCAACGGTACGCAGGCTTTTTCCGCTGCCGGCAAGTCGGTCACGGCATCCGTGACAAAAGACGGCTTTTTAGGCGTCAAATCGAACGCTTACGGAACAGCTTCTGCTGTAAGCTTGAACAGTGGCTCGCAAAATGCGAATTCGCCGGTTTCCGGTTTCATGGGAATGGCGACCAGCACGACCGGAACCAATGTGGCCGGAATGATTGATGGTGTACCAGCCACGGGATTGGGGCAACTGTTGACTTCGACAGCCGGCAACTCGACTGGTTTGAGTATTCAAATCACGGGTGGGCCGGTTGGTGAGCGGGGTTCGGTTAACTACAGCGAAGGCTACGCCCACAAACTCAGTAACTTTGCCGATTCGGCGCTGAGCAACAACGGGCTGCTGACCGGACGACTGAACGGGCTGAACGCATCGGTAAAGGGGCTCTCGAAAGAGCGTGATACGATTAACAATCGGCTGGCTACAACCGAAGAGCGTTATCGCAGACAATATACGAAGTTGGATGGCACCTTGGGCAACATGAACAAAACCAGCGCATTTCTCTCTCAACAATTGGCGAAAATGTAAGCGGAGAATAATATGAATATGAACGCAGCCATCAAAGCTTACTCGAATGTCGCGATCGAATCGAAGACGCATTCATCCGATCCGCACAAGCTGATCTTGATGCTGTACCAAGGTGCGCTGCTTTCCATCGCCTCGGCAAAAAATCAAATGCTGCGCAACGAAATTGCCGCCAAAGGAAAATCTATCAGCCAAGCTATCTCCATTATCAATGAGGGATTAAAAGCCAGTCTGGATATGAAGGTCGGCGCGCCGCTGGTGCAGAATCTGTCCGATCTGTACGACTATATGTGTCAGCGCCTGTTGCAGGCCAACATGAAAAACGATCCGGCAATGCTGGATGAAGTCAGCGCATTGCTGATCGATTTGAGAGGTGCCTGGGAAGCCATCCGTCCGGTCGAGCAACCCCGTGCCCCGACAACAGTCGCCCCGCAACAACCCGCCGCAAAAATGCCGCTGGTTTATGGAAGGATGTAAGCAATGCCCACCGTAATCGAACAATACGAATCACTCGCCGGGATCACCGGAAAAATGCGCGAAGCTGCCGCGCAAGGCGACTGGGACTTGCTCTCCGAACTGGAGCTGCAATCCAGCGCGCTGGTGGAAGAACTGAAGAAGTCGGATTTAACCCCGGCCGATGAAGCGACCCGCCTGCGCAAAGTCACCCTGATCAAACAAATTTTGGCCGACGATGCCGCCATACGCAGCCAGGCTGAGCCGTGGATGGCCCAGTTGCAACGCATCATGAGCAACGCCCGCAGCGAAGACAAGTTGCAAAAGGCTTACGGCAGTTTCTAGTCGTTAGCGTTAGTCGCCAGTTATGGCTGTCGCTGCGCGGTTTTGTTTTAACTAACGCCTAGGGACTAACGACTAAATGCTCCCCACCGACGTTCTCAATACACTGCGCGCGCTTTCCCTCAACGAAAAGCCGCTGATTACCCCGCTGCCGGACAAGGAGCCGGGGGCGAAAGGGGCGTTCGAGATCGGGCAAAAAGTTCAGGGCACCATCCTGTCGCAAGTCAACACCGGCGTGTTCAAAGTTCGCGTGCTCGAACAGATGATGAACATGCAGCTCCCCGAAGATTTCAAAAGCGGCGATGTGGTCGAGCTGCAAGTGATGTCGCTGCAACCCCGCCTCACCTTCAGCCTCTCCGCTGCCGCCAATCCGCTTTCCGCCCCCGAACAACTGAGCAACACCGCGCGCATGCTTGCCGCGCTATCGCAACAGCCGGTGGAAAAAGCCGTGGTGCGCAGCGCGCAAAGCGAGCCGTTGCTGGCGACGACGACTCCGGCATTGGACACCACTGCGCTGGCGGGCAAGCTGCACGAATCGCTCAGCCAGAGCGGGCTGTTTTACGAAGCGCATCAGGCGCAATGGCTGGCCGGTGCGCGCAGCACCGCGCAGCTTCTGCAAGAGCCGCAGAACCAACTGGTCGAAACCGCCAAAACCGCAGCGAACAGCGTGACCAATACCGCCGTTCACACCGCGCTCGACAACGCAGCCACCACCATTCCCAGCCAGTTGCAACCGTTGGTACACCAGCAACTGAACGCATTGGAAACACGCCAAGTGTTGTGGCAAGGACAGGTATGGCCGAACCAGCAGATGGACTGGGAAATCCACGAAGAATCGCCGCGCCGCAGCACCGCCGAATACGGCGAGGCAAGCGGGCAGTGGGCGACACAGATCCGTCTCGACCTGCCCAATCTAGGCGAGGTCGCGGCCATGCTGCGCTTCAACAGCAACGGCTTGAGCGTCACGCTCGATGCCTCGGTCAGCAAAACCCGCGCGCTGTTCGGCGCGGCCAGCTCGCAACTGACCGCAGCGCTGGCCGAACGCGGCATCGCCGTCTCCAGCACACTGGTGGCATCGCATGAACAACCCCAATAAACGCCAGATGGCCGTCGCGCTGGCCTACCAGACCGGGGATGCCGCGCCCAAGGTTGTCGCCCGTGGCCGCGGCATCATCGCCAAGGCCATCATCGAACGCGCCAAGGAGCACGGCGTGTTCGTGCACGAATCGGAAGAACTGGTCGGCATGTTGATGCAAGTGGAATTGGACGAGCATATTCCGGCAGAACTCTACATGGCCGTGGCGGAGCTGCTGGCCTGGATATACCGTTTGGAACACAAGGAAATCCCCTCTATTCCGACTATCGAATCGGGCAGCGCCAGATAAAATTTTTCAGCCACGTGTTGTGATGCAAGAACTCGCAACCAAGCTGAAAATTTGTGACAACCCAATCTGGATGACTGCCGCGATATGCTTAAAGAAAAAGAAATTCCACTCAAGGTAGAAGTTTTCCCGCAAGGCGAGGACCGCAATTTCCTAATTCTCAACCCGGGTGAGATCAAACATATTCTGCAAACGGTATGCGAACGCAAAACCCGTTGCGCCCTGTATTACGATAACGGAAAACGTTTTTTCCTGACGGTATTGCTTGCCGTCAACGACAAGGGCATCTGGATCGACCCGGCGCTCAACGAGCGCGATAACCAGCACATCACCAATAGCGACGAAATCGTTTTTGTCAGCTCGCACAACCGCACCAAAATTCAATTCGTCACCGGCGAAGTATTTCAGTCGGCCAACATCAACAACAACGCCATTTTTCTGCCGCTGCCGCAGCACCTGCTGCGCTTGCAGCGCCGGGAGTTTTATCGCCTTGAAACAGGGGCGCGCAATCCGGTCAAATGTGTAATTCGTCCCGTGGAGCACCTGCGGCACATCAGACATGAACTGGCTGTTGCGGATATCAGTCTGGGCGGGCTGGCGCTGGTCAGCCGCGAACTGGAACTGGAACTGAAACCCGGCAACATTTATCAGAACTGCGAGATCGAGCTTCCCGAGGTCGGCACGGTGACCACCACCCTGCAAATTAAAAATACCTTCGAGGTTCCCGGTCGCAACGGTAAAATGAACCGCCGCGCGGGGTGCGAGTTCGTCAAACCGGGGCGGGAAATGACAGTGCCGCTGCAACGCTTTGTTGCGCAGATGCAATTAAAAGCGGCTGCAGCGGGCGTATAACATCCATCAATTTCTTTTTTAGTCGGCGGAAACATGACCACGTACAAATTGCACGAAGACGAAGCAGAACCCCACTATCTGGGGCAGTTCATTCCGCTGCACTACCATCACAACATGCTGATGGACAAAAACCGCATGGACAATTTCCAGGCCGCCATCGAGTTCACCGTATTCGAGGGAGCCAAAGTTTTAGAGCTCGGCGGCGGCACGGGCGTGCTGTCCAACTTCGCCGCGGCCAAGGCCAGCAAAGTCTGGTGCGTGGAATTCAACCCCGACCTCGTGGCCGAATCGCGCCGTTTTCTGGCGCTCAACCCGAACGGGCACAAAGTTGAAGTCATCCACGCTGACGCATTCGAATACCTGCCGCCCGAGCCGGTGGATGTGGTCATCTGCGAAATGATCCACGTCGCCATGCTGCGCGAAAAACAGGTGCAGATGATCGAGGCTTTCAAAGAGCGCTACCGTCACCGCTTCGGCGACAAACTGCCGACATTCATTCCCACCGCCGTCATCATGGCGGTGCAACCCTTGCAGCAGGACTTCCATTTCAACGGCTACTACGCTCCCATCATCCAGTTTCAGCGCATGCAAGTAGAGCATCCCGAAACAGTGGAAATGGCCGCGCCGGAAGCCTACAGCATTCTGGATTTTACCCAGCCGACGTCGCGCGAAATCGGCTGGGAAGGCACGTTCAAAATGGAGCATGACGGCACGGTAAACGCATTGCGCTTCCTGACCAAAAACGTGCTGGCCATCGACGATCAGCGCGCCAGCACCATCGACTGGGTGATCGACTATCTGGTGCTGCCATTGGGTCAGCCAGTCGCCGTCCGCGCGGGCGACGAGTTGCAGGTCTCGTTCCGCTATCTCGCGGGCAACTCGATCCAGTCACTGGAAAAGAACATGCGCGCCACGCTGAAAGCCTCCGTCAAGTAACAATGCCGCATAGCCCCTCCGCACAAACAGCCGACCAGCTGGTTCAAGCCGGGCTGGTACACCATCAGGCGGGGCGGCTGGACAAGGCCAACGAAGCTTACCAGCAGGCGCTGCAACTCAACGCCGACCATCCCGACGCGCTCCACCTGCTTGGCATGCTGGCTCATCAGGTCGGCGATCATGCCTTTGCTTACGACCTGATCCATCTGGCGATACACGCCGCACCGACCAATCCGATTTTTCACTGCAATCTGGGCTCCGTGCTACAGGCGCAGGGCAAGCTTGACGAAGCGATTGCCAGCTTCAATAAGGCCATCCTGATTGATCGGAACAACACAGTATTTCATTTCAATCTGGGGCGCGCCCTGCAGGTGCAGGGCAAACTGCATGATGCCGCCGACAGCTACCGCGCCGCCCTCGCGCTGTCGCCCAACCACATCGAATCGCTCAGCAATCTAGGCCTCACCCTGCTCGCACTGCATGAGCCGGAAGAAGCTGCGGATATTTTCCGGCGCGCACTCGGCGTTGCCCCCGGCTTGGCGGAGATGCACTTCAACCTCGGCCTCGCGCTGAACGCGCAGGGCAGATTCGATGCCGCGATTGAAAGCTACCGCAACGCCATCGCAATCTTCGGCGACTTCGCGCAAGCGCATTGCAACCTCGGTGCGGCACTGCTGACGCAAGGCAAGATCGACGAAGCGGTCAACAGCTACCGCCGCGCCATCGCATGCAGCCCCGGCTTTACCGAAGCCCATTACAACCTAGGCATCTCTTTGCAGGCGCAGGGCAATCTTGCTGAGGCCATCGCCAGCTACCGCCGCACGCTCGAACTGCAACCGAACTTCATCGAAGGCTATTGCAATCTGGGCAACGCGCTGCGCGCGCAAGGCCAACTGGATAAAGCGGTCGAGTGCTACCAGCAAGCCCTCGCCATCAAACCCGACTACGCCAATGCTTACAGCAACCTGCTGTTCCTGCACAGCTACCACGCCACCCTGCCGCAGGCGGAATATCTGGCGCTGGCGCGCGGCTGGGAACTGGCCTGCGTGTCGCAAAAAATCAGACAGGCCGCGCGCGAAAAAACGTTTACCCGCGCGGCGCTATTCGACAGGCGCATCAAGATCGGCTACATCTCCGGCGATTTCCGCAGACACGCCGTCAGCTATTTCATCGAACAGATATTCGCCGAACACGACCGCGAACGGGTCACGCTGTACGCCTACTCCAACAACCGCACCCACGATGAAGTCACCGAGCGGCTGTCCGCGCTGGCGGATCACTGGCGGCCGATTGCGGGATTATCCGACACCGAAGTGAGCGAACAGATGGCGGTGGATCGCCTCGATGTGCTCATCGACCTCTCCGGCCACTCGGCGCACAACCGCCTCGGCGTATTCGCCCGCCGCGTGGCACCGGTGCAGGCGACGTACTTGTATTTCGCCAGCACGGGGCTGACCGAAATGGACTACTGGATCGGCGACGAACTGCTGACCCCGCCCAAACTGGACGCGCAATTCAGCGAACAGGTATGGCGCCTGCCGCGCACCTGGATGTCGTACAAAACCATCGCAGAAGCGCCCGCGCCGAACTGGCGGCCTGCTGACGATGGCAGCATCTGGCTGGGTAGTTTCAACAATCTGGGCAAGATCACGCCGCAGACCTTGCACCTGTGGGCGCAAATTTTGCATGCCTTGCCCGAAGGTCGCCTGCTGCTCAAAAACAAAGACCTGGCCGATGCGGGCAACCGCCAGCGCATCTTGAGCGAATTGGCCGCGCTCGGCATCGGCGCGGAACGCATAGACCTGCAACCCGGCTCGGACTGGATTGACTACATGGCGCAGCACGACCGCCTCGACATCGCGCTCGACCCGGTAGGCGGACACGGCGGCGGAACCTCCACTTGCGATGCGCTGTGGATGGGCGTGCCCGTCATCCACCTGCTGGGCGACCAAGTCGGTTCGCGCTTTGCCGCTACGCTGCTGCACACCATCGGCCACGACGAATGGATCGCACGAACCGAAGCCGAGTACATCGAAAAAACCGTCGCCCTCGCGCACGATGTGGCACTGCGCAAACAACTGCGCGCCACCCAGCGCGACACCATGGCAAACAGCCCGCTATGCGATGCAAAAGGATTGGCGCGGGCGCTGGAAGATGCCTATGCCGATATGTTCGAGCGCTGGTTAAAACGAAACACCCCGTAGGAGCGGCTTCAGCCGCGAATGCGCTTCGCGGCTGAAGCCGCTCCTACAATTTACAACCCCAAGCACGAAACGAAACTGCAATGACTCAAACCATCACCGTCCCCGATTACTACCCGAAATTCAAATGCACCGGCTCCGAGTGCGAAGACACCTGCTGCGGCGGTGGCTGGAATATCAGCATCGACCGTGACACCTACCAAAAATATCAGCAGGACACGCACACCGAACTTGCACCGCTATTCAAAGTCGCCGTCAGCCTAAACACCCTGCCCAGCGCCGTATCGGAAAATAATTTCGGTCTGATGAAAATGAAGCCGGACGGCATGTGTCACTTTCTGCAAGCAGACAAACTCTGCGCCATTCACAAACACATGGGCGCGCAGGCACTCAGCAACACTTGCCGTCTGTACCCGCGTTACCTCAACCAACTCGGCGCGCAGCGCGAAAACTCGCTCGGCGTTTCCTGCCCCGAAGCCGCGCGGCTGATTTTGCTCAACCCGCAACCGATGCAGTTCGGTCTCATCGCGCCCGAGCCGGTGATTGACGACGGCGCATTCACCTCGTACCGCTTCCCCTCGCAAAACGACGGCGACCCGGAACAAATGGCGATCCTGCACGACTTCCGCGCCGTCATCGTCACCCTGCTGCAATATCGCGCCCTCAGCCTGGGGGCGCGCCTGATGGTGCTGGGCTTTCTGCTCGAAGATGCGGACAAAGTCGCCAACTCCGAACAATTCGCCCATGCATCGGAATTGATCCCCGTGCTGGAAACCTATCTCGGCATGCTCGACCACCCCGAACAACTCGAAGTCCAGTTCGCATCTATCGACGCCGACATCGCGCGCAAAATCGAACTCGTCAGCAAACTCATCGAACGCTCATTGACGGACAAAACTTCCGAACGTTTCAAGGAATGTTTACAGGATGCGGTAGAAGGGCTGGGGGCGGCGAACGGCAACCTGCTGGAGAAATACACGCAAAGTTACGACGCCCACTACCGCCCGTTTATGGGGGACAAGGAATACATTTTCGAGAACTATCTGGTCAATCAGGTCATCACCAGAATGTTCCCGTTTACGCGCAGAAGTTATCTGGATCAATACCGTGAACTGGTCTGCAACCTCGCGGTGATTCAAGTGCTGCTAACCGGCATTGCGGCCAAACATCAGGGACTCAACGAAGCGTTGGTCATCCAGCTCGTCCAAACCTTCGCCCGCCACTCCAACCACAACAGCGCCCATCTGGACAACCTAATCGCCTCGCTGCGCGCGGGAGCGCAGGATTCGTTCGTACATGTGATGTGGATGCTAAAGGAAGCGGGGCAGTAATCGGCTCACTCCAAATGAAACGACAACCCCACGCCCCACGACACGTGGCTCTGGTTGTAGTCGAGCAGGCTTTCGCCGTAGCCGTTGAAGTATTGCAGGTGGATGTTGGCTTCGTCTTCCAGCTTGCCGTCCAGACCGAACAAGGCTGTCCACGGCGCGGCCACGTCCACTTGGATAGAGGCGATTCTTGAGCGCGCTTCCACTTCCACAATACCTTCATCGATGTAGCGCAGGGTAAATTCACGGTAGCCCTGATAATTCACGATGTCCGGGTTATTGTCCGAAAGCGGGTCTTCCTGCAGTCGCTGCCACCAGCGCGCCAGCAATGCGATCCGCATGCTGCCATCCGCATACTCGAATCCCGGCTGTATATAAACCCTGTCCCAGCTGCGCGACCGCGGATTGGATTCGCCGTTGGACTGGTGCACGATGCCGAAGTTAACGATGCCCGCATTGCTGGCAGGAATCGAGTAGATGAATTCCGGTTCGTAGTCGTTTTCCCGAAACGGGCGGGAATTGTTGCTGTCGTAAAATTGCCAGAATGAGCGTTGCGTGTAGGCAAACCACAGCGAGCCGTATTGCTGCAAGTCGGCCAAATCGTGCTTCACGCTGATCTGAAATTTAACGTCTTTGATGTCCAGCGCATAGGGCGTCAATACTTGGTTTTGCGGGTTGGCACTGGTTGGCGAGTTATTCGGCACGTTGGTGCTGGAATAAAACAAAAAATAATTTTTCTTATACGACCGCAGGGAGTTCGTCGGGGTCCATTCCTGCATTAGTCCGTGCCCGCCGGAGGAGCGCGAGGCGGATGAGCGCGCGGGGGCGGAGGATTTTGCCTTGGCGGGCGCGGCCGGCTTGGCCTTGGCGGCATAGGCTTGCAACGGCAAGCCAATCAGACAGGCTGCGCCGAATACAAGGGCTATCAGGTTGCGAATTTTGGCGGGCGAGGTTTCCATCTGTCTGGCTATTTTGGTTCCGTACAACCATAAAATCTAACCGAAGCTTATCAGTAAAAATTGCAAATTGTCGCCGAAGTTAACGGCCTGTTTACGACGTTAATCGGCAATTTGCTCCCGGTGAAAATCCCGGCTAATCCTTGGTTGCGAATGGCATTCGCTAGCAAGTGGCCGGTTATCCGGCGCGTGCCTATACTTCTTGACCGTAAGAGGGGGGAAGGATTCAATGCGGCATCTGTCCAATCTGTCCGGGAGGCGCACATGAGTTTTCTTCTCAAATTTTCGCGAACGATTCTTGGCGTGATGCTTCCGGTTTCCGGGGCGCTAGCGGTTGATGATCCCAATGCCAACTACTCTTCGCTGATAGTCTCGTATCGCAGCATTACTTTCGCCAATCCGGTGTGCATCGGTACCGAGTGTCATTCCGGTGTGACCGGGCCGTCTGCTGTTTTCTCGCACCAGCTGATTCCCAATTTTGCCGTGGGCATTTCGGGTTCCTCTATGCGCTCCGACGGTACATCGTCCACGTTGAAGTCATCTCTCAATTCGGTATTTATGGAGTTCGTTGCGGGCATCGGCCATTCCGTGGATGTCGGCGCATCGGTCGCGGCCCTGCGTACCTCCGTTGAGTCTTGCACCATCAACCCGGCGGCTTGTACCGCCACGGACGACAGCGGCAGAGATTTGGGCGTATTTACCACCTTTTTTCTAAACGATGCGAGCAGCATTTCACTCAGCTACGATTCGCTTGCCTATCAAAATGCATCGGACCAATCGGTTATCGGCCTATCGCTGGTTTCCATACTGGCAGCGCACCATCGCCTGTCTTTTTCCGCCGACCAGATTCAAAACGCGGGCGGCAAAGCCGTGTCGGGCGGATACGGCTTCGGTTATAGCTATTTGTTTTGAGTGACGGCGGCGTCGCCGCACAAAAATAATCTGTGACAAATTCACATTCCCTTCTCGCTTATTTGGTAAGGCCGTCAAACTCGGTTAATATTAGAGAGTTGAATTCATGCCGGAGCCCACTTTATGCAAAACCCCATTCCGTTGAGAAACATTCCCAAGACCAATATATTCCGCAAAGGCGATGTTTTTGTGCTCTTTGGCGAGTTGTTCGGGCGAGGTTATGCCAATGGATTGATTAACGAAGCACGCAAGACGGGTATGACCATCGTTGGCATTACCGTTGGCCGCCGCGATGAAAACAACAAACTGCGCGCGTTAACCGCCGAAGAGCTGGCCATCGCCGAAGAAAATCTGGGCGGTCGCATCATCAACGTGCCGCTGATGGCCGGTTTCGATCTTGACGCCCCTGCCGGCGAACCGACACCGACCGATCTGCTGGCCGATATGACGCTGAAGAGCTGGCAGGACGACAAGCTCGACTGGGCGCATATCGAAAAGTGCCGCGAAGTCGGTGTTAAGCGTTTCAAAGATTCGGTTGCCCAAGTGATGGCCGAATTGGACAAGATGATCCCGGACGGCAGCAATGCTTTCTTCGCCCACACTATGGCGGGTGGTATTCCCAAGGTGAAGGTGTTCTTGGCCATCGCCAACCGTATTTACAAGGGCCGCGGCGACCGTTTCCTGTCTTCCCGCGCATTGCTGGATAGCGACTTGGGCAAGCTGATTCTGAAGAACTTCGACGAAGTGACTGCGAACACATTCCAGTATCTGATCGAAGGCAGCGCGACAATTCGCGCGCGTCTGGAAAAAACCGGCGGCCAAGTGCGTTATACCGCCTATGGCTACCATGGCACCGAAATTCTGATCGACGACCAATACCAGTGGCAAACCTATACCAACTACACCCAAGGCAAAGCCAAGATGCGACTGGAGCACCACGCCGAAGCGGCATGGGTGCAAGGCATCAAGGCCACGGTGTATAACTGCCCGGAAATCCGCACCAATTCCTCCGACATTTTTGTCGGCGTTGAGTTGTCGCTGTTCCCCTTGCTCAAGGCTTTGCGCAAAGAACAAGGCGGGGCATGGGCTGAAGCACAGTGGAAAGCCTGCAATGAACTGTTGCAGGACGGCTACTCAATCGAGAATTTGCTGGAACAAATCGAGAGCTACAACATGAGCGATGTGTCCAGGCATTTCCGCGATTTTGCGGCCTGGCCGATGGACAACTCGCCGGAGTTGGCGGATATCATGATCGGCACTTCCGACGACATCACGCAAAAGCACAAAGACCGCAAAGTGCTGGTGACCGACTTGCTCAGCGCGCTGGTGCTGGAAGGCACCGGCCCGTTGATGTTCTTTGAAACTTCAAATCCGGCCGGCCCCGTGCTTTGGCTGAATCACGACATCATCGCCAAACAACTCAAACTGATGCACAGCTAATTCGTTTCGGGGGCTCCAACACTTCGTTAAGCCCCCGAAGTACACCGGTAAAACCAACCTATTCCCGCAATTCATTACCGGCATCCCTGCTACACTGGTTTCATTGCCATAGGTGGATGCAGGCTGCCGGAGTTGCATCATTCCAAGACTGGCGTTATAAAATAGAAACTTGAAAATTCGGTTGTGCGCAAAGTAGCCACTGCACTACCTAACCGTGAAGGACGAATCTTGAACCTAAAATTAACAGCAGCGATGTGTTTATTATCGGTGGCGATGTCTTCCTGTACGATCTATTCCACAGCTTTCGTCCCCAACACCATGGACTCGGCGCGCTGCAAGAAGGATTGCACAGTGGCCTATCAGGACTGCCATCTGGCGAACTGCGAAGCGCGGCACGTGACCTGCATGGACTATTGCATGGACATCGACCGGATTGCCACCAATAAAGCCAAAAGATAAACCGCCTGCCGGATCAACTCCGGCAGGCGGTTCCTGATTTAATTCAACTCTCGCCTACAGCAATCACGCGATAACTAGCGTTGATTTCGTCATTTCACGTACTGTGCCACCTTGTCCAGCGCCTTCAACGCACGCGCAATCACCGCTTGTTCGTTGCACCCGTTTTGCTGCATCGCTTCAACAATCAGACGTGAACTGACACACAACCTTAGCGCACTCACCTCAACCCCGGCCCGCCTGCCGCAGGGAACCGGCTGCGCCAGTTGTACCCGCTCATTGCCTTGCGCATCGTCTTGCAAAGCACGATAGATGCGCGCAGTCTCTGCGGCACTCAACGGGCTCTTTTCTGCCCGACACAGCAGAAACGGGAAGATAGTCTGAATAGCGTCCCAGCCCGGCGTGCCCGCAAGTGGCTGACGCTGTAACTCGAAAACCGGCAGCGCTTCAAACGCCGGATCGCTCGCCAGCCGCTGACTGATTGCGTTGGCAAACGCCTGCAAGAAATGTGTCGTGACAATATTCGAAATTGAACGAAACGCGCGCAACTCTTTCAGCGCGGCCTCCCAGCGCAACAGCAAACCGAAATTAGGTGTGTCGTCGAGTTGGCTGGCGGCGCGCCAACCTGTCGGCCAATCCGCTTTTGCCGAGCAAGTTTTTAAATGATTTCCCATCTCACTGTTGCGCAGCTTTTTTGCCAGTGCGGCAGGAATAAGCAGCGCACCCGAAAAGCTGGGGCCGGTGATAAATTTCGAGCCGGTGATACCCACCATAAACCCCTGCGCCAGATAGGCTTGCAGCGTGGCGGGGGTAATGCGGAACTGGCAGGCATCAACCAGTACATCCAGTGTATCGGGAAAACGACAGCGCAAATTCACGGCACAGGCAACGCTGGGTGCAATCATGCCGGTCTTGGATACATCCACCATGCCTAGCAACACGCGCTGTCCGGCAGCGGCTGCCGCAACGGCCTGTTGCTCGAAGTCGGCATCAATATCGGCGGCGGGGCGCGGCGTACCATCGGCCAAGCGCAGCGGGATAACCGCGAGCTCTGCATTGGGCACGGACAGCGCGGCGGGCACGCCGCTGCCGGTCTCCGCTTCGGCCACCATCAATATGCGCAGCGCGCTTGTCGCGGCACCCGCGACAAGATGCGCGGCGAGCAAATGGCTGTCGGTGCCGGAGGCGGCAAACACGATGTCGAGTCCGAGATAATTACCCAAGCCGCATAGCTCGATCAATTCACGGCGAACGCGATTCATCCCGTCCGCATAAATATCGGCGGGATCACTCGTCGCCACTTGCCGCGCCAAACGGTTGCGCAGTTGGTTGGCGGCAAAAAAAGAAGCCTCGGAAATGCCCGTGGCCGTGGCCGAACCGAACGCCGCGATGGCCGGATCGGGCTGCGGGCGGCAACCGTATTTGTTTGTCCCCGTGGCGGGGCTCAATGCGATACGCGCATCACCGCCCTGCACCAGCAGTTGCGCTGTGGAGGGAAAATGAGCAGCCGCAGTTTGCATCGGCATTGCCACGAGCGGGGACTCAATCGCGTTCATTTTGATGCAGCATCCTTGCCTGCGGTTTTGAACAGCAACGCGCGGAATGCCGCGAACACTTTTTGCATTTGCGGTTGCTTGTACGGATAAGTTTCCACCGGATCGAAAGCGTGCACGATCATGTTGCTGTCCACTTCAAAAATCAGCAGCTCGCCGGTCGGCGTCTCGGCGCAGTCTATACCGAGATAATCCAATCCCATGCGCTGATAAATTGTTTGCAAAGCCTGCGCGTGCTTCGCCGCGAAGCCGGTATCGAAAGCAGCAAAGCAACGCTCCTCTTCCGCGCGCTTTTCCGCGCTCTCCGCCATACCGGCATTGAGGTAGTGGATCATCCAGTGCGACGAAATGGCGAGGTGGCAAATGTACGGGCGGCCGTCGATCATCACCACGCGGTACTTGCGGAACTGGCCGTCGGCGCTACGGTAATCGACAAAGGGCGAAATATAAAAATCGTTTTCCGACATTGCCAGCAAATAGTCGCGCAGGTCTTCCGCCCGCTCCAGCTTGGCCAGCCCGCGCCCGGCATGGGAGTCGACCGGACGGATGATGATCGGATAGTCGCTGTTTGCCAGCACGCTGCTTAACGGTTGGCGCTGCGCGTCAATCTCTGCCAGCGTCTGGCGCGACACGCGCACCGCGACCGGCATTACCACGCCCGGCGCATCGCCCAGTATGGCGCAGGTACTATCGCGTTCGAGCAAGGCGATACGTCCCGGCGCATTCAGCACCGGGCGGGGCCACACCTGCTGTATGTCGGCCAGCTCTTGCAGCAATGAGATGTTTTCATCCGACTCGCCCACGGCGACGAACAGCACATCGTGGTCGGGCACAATTTCGGGCAGCGGCAAAAACGAGGCCACGTAAACCATGTGCAACTCGATGTCTGAATTTTCCAGCAGACACTCCAGCGGCGAGTTGGACAGCAAATCACCCGCCCCCATCATCAACAACAGCCGGAGCTTTGCGGGCTGCTTGGCGGCGGGGATGCTGAAGAGACGCTGCGTTTTGAGCGCCTCCATCTGCACCTGCATCGCCAGCGTGTGCTGAAAATTGAGTTGCAGGATGGTTGATAAATCCAGCAATGCATTGGCATCGTTGTGGTCACGCTCAGCGCGTGCGGATAACTCAGCCGCCAGCGGCTTCAGATCTTCGCCCTCAAACACCTTGCGCATCAGCGCGGCAAGGCCGATCAGGGGCGGGGATGATAGTGATATTTCTTCGCTCATTGGGCAGTCCGCGCTGTAAAGGTGTCGCCTAACGCAATCGCCTTGTCCAGCAAGGCATCAATATTTTCGCGCGCGGTGCGATGGTTGACGATAGCGGTGCGTATTGCGAAGCAGCCGTTAATCGTAGTGGAGGACGGTGCCGCGATGCCGGACTCCTGCATCGCCACTACGATGTCGGCATTCACCCGGTCGGCATCGGCGCAACGATAGCGGAAGCACACGATATTCAGCGACACGGGCGCAAGCAATTCGAGTTGCGGCAAGGCTGTAATGCGCTGCTGCATGTACTGCGCCAGCGCGCAGGTGTTGGCAATGGTCTCGCCTATTTTTTCCGCGCCGTACACTTTAATGGTGAACCACGCTTTCAACGCGCGGAAGCCGCGCGACAGGTCGGGGCCGAAATCGCACGGCCAGGGCGAACCCGCCGCCATGCCGCGCGTTTCGCGTTTCAGATAGGCCGCGGGGGCGGCGAAAGTGTCGTGATGCAATGCGCCGTCGCGCACCAGTATGAATCCCGCGTCGTAAGGGACTTGCCCCCATTTGTGAAAATCGAAGGCGATGGAATCGGCGCGCTCAATGCCGCGCAGGCGTGGCGCGAGTTCGGGCGACAGCATGGCCAGCGCACCGTAAGCCCCGTCGATATGAAACCAGATGCCTTCACGCTCGGCCATCTCGGCCAGCGCGGTCAAATCGTCTATCGCGCCGACATCCACCGAGCCCGCGGTACCCGCGATCAGGAACGGCGTAAATCCGGCCGCGCGGTCTGCGGCGATGGTGCGCTGCAATGCGGCCAAATTCATTTGAAAAGAAGCGGTCATGGGAATGGTGCGCAAGGCGTCGATGCCGACCCCGGCCAAATCCATCGCCTGGGTGATGCAGCCATGCGCGCCCGCCGAGGTGTAAGCACTCAGGCGCAAGTCGCTGCCCGCCATGCCGGTCTTGCGCACAGCCACGCCCAGCGCCTTGGTGCGCGCCACCCAAACAGCAATCAGATTCGCAATCGACGTACCGGTAACGAACAGCCCGCTGGCCGTGGCCGGAAAGCCGAACAACTCGCGCACCCATTGCACAACTTGCCGCTCCACTTCCACCGGCATCTGCTCGCGCCCGCCCAGATTGGCATTCAATCCGGCGGACAGCATTTCCGCCAGCATGCCCACCGGCGTACCGCCACCATGCACCCAGCCCATAAAACCGGGATGCGCGTTGCCCACGGCATAAGGCAGCACTTCGCGCATGAAAATCTCATGTACATCGCTCAATTCGGAGGGGTGCTGCGGTAGCGGCTGTTTGAAGTCAGCCCGCACTTCGGGGGGGATCGGCTGCCACACCGGGCGGGCGCGAATATGCTCGAGATAGTCGAGCATGTCGTCCAGCATCCGGTGGCCTTGCGCGCGCAGCGCTTGCCAGTCTTCCGGGTCTAGAGAGGGATTTGGTTTCATAGAAGTCGCTAGACGTTAGTCATTTAGTTGCGTGGGGGGGATTTTAACAACCAACTCACGATCATCGACTAACGACGGCCTTAAACCTGCATATTCATAATGTCGTTGTAAGCCGCCACCACCTTATTGCGCACTTGCACGGTCGTCTGGAACTCGATGTTGGCTTTCTGCATGGCAATCATTGTATCGCTTAAGCTCACCTTGTCATCGCCCATCACAAACGCGTTTTGCATATCCTTGGCATGATTTTGTGCGGCCGACACGCCGTCCAGCTGCGTTTTCAACACATTGGCGAAATCCACGCCGCCCGCGGCTGTGGGAGCTGCCGGAGCCTGCAAGCTCCCGCCCTGTGCGGCAGCCATTGCGGCGCGCATTTGGGCAAGCAAACTGTCTACATTGGATACGTTCATGCTCAAACTCCTTCTTCAGTGGCTGCACAATATCACCCGAGCGACATCATTAACCCGTGAAAAGCTATAGAATTCCCCCGCTTTTCAACTTACCGAACTTCCCGTAGACGCCGATAATGGGCAACGTGTGGTATTGAACGTGCGCCCCAGGTAAATATTATGACCGATACACCCGACAATCCGACTCCAGTCATCGCTCCGGCAACGCCCGCCCCTGCGGCTACGGTGGCGCCCGCGCCGTCTGTCGCGCAGTTGTTTCGCAATCTGCCCCCGCAACAGAAAACGCTGCTGATGGTTGCCGTTGCGGCTGCCGTCGCCATCCTGTTGGGATTCTGGATGTGGGGACAAGGCCCCGAGTACCGCGTGTTGTACGCCAATCTTTCCGACCGTGACGGCGGCGCGATTATCGAATCGCTGCAACAACAAAATATCCCCTACAAATTCGCCGAAGGTGGCGGTGCCCTGCTGGTACCCGCCAACGTCGTGCATGAAGTGCGTCTGCGCTTGGCCTCGCAAGGTCTGCCCAAGGGCGGCACCGTGGGCTTCGAGCTGATGGAAACGCAAAAATTCGGCACCAGCCAGTTCCTCGAGCAAGTGAACTACCAGCGCTCGCTGGAAGGCGAACTCGCCCGTTCGATGCAAACGCTCGCGGCGGTGCAAAGCGCCCGCGTGCATCTGGCCATCCCCAAGCCTTCCGTGTTCGTTAAAGAGCAGGAAAAGCCCAGCGCCTCGGTCGTGCTGGCGCTGCATCCCGGCCGCATTCTCGATCCCGGTCAAGTCAGCGGTATCGTCCATCTGGTTTCCAGCAGCATCCCCAACATGCCGATCCAGAACGTGACCATCCTCGATCAGAACGGCAACATGCTGAGCAACAACCGCGACAATGCGGATCAACTGATGGATGCGACCCAGCTCAAGTATGTGCGCGAAATTGAGCAGGACTACATCAAGCGCATCGAGGCGATCCTCATCCCGATCACCGGCCAGCAAAACGTGAAGGCGCAAGTCACCGCCAGCATCGACTTCTCCCAGATCGAGGAAACTGCCGAGAGTTACAAGCCGAATCAGAAACCCGGCACTGCCGCCGTGCGTAGCACCCAGACGCTGGAATCGCAGAACGGCGTTGCCAATGCGGGCGGCGTACCGGGCGCATTGACCAACCAACCGCCTGTTCCGGCTACCGCCCCGATCACCAAGCCGGCCACGCCGCCCGCAGACGCAACAGGGAATGGCACCACCAGCTCGCGCAAGGAAGCGACCGCCAACTATGAAGTGGATCGCACGATTCAGCATACCAAGCTGCCGGTCGGCAATATCCGCCGCATGTCGGTTGCGGTGGTGATGAACAACCGCAACGTTGCCGACCCCAAGACCGGCAAGATGACTTCCAAGCCCTACACCGATGCCGAAAAAGCGCAGATCACGGCGCTGGTCAAAGACGCGATGGGCTTCGACCCGAAACGCGGCGACAGCCTGAATCTGCTGAATAGCGCATTCAACACCGAGCCGCCGGAAGCCGCACCGGAAGTGCCGTTGTGGAAAGACCCGGAAAATATCGCGCTGTTCAAAGAAGCGATGAAATATTTGCTGGTTATCGGCGTTATCGGCTTCGTATTCTTTGGCCTCATCCGCCCCGCGCTCAAGCGTCAGGCGGCGATGGAAGCAGCCAAGGCTGAAGCTGAAGCAGCGGCCGCCGCCGCAGCGGCTGCAGCCCACCACGGCGTACACCATTACGAAGAGCAGCAAAACGTAAATACTTATGAAGACAATCTGCAACTCGCCAAGGAGCTGACCAAAAACGATCCGAAGATCGTTGCCTCCGTGGTGAAAGAATGGGTGAACCAAGAATGAGCGACGCCGGAGTAACCAAAAGCGCCATCCTGCTGCTGACACTGGGCGCGGAAGAGGCCGCCGAGGTGATGAAATTCCTCGAACCCAAAGAGGTGCAAAAAATCAGTACGGCCATGGTCGCGCTGAAGAACCTGACACGCGAAGAAATTGCCGCCGTGTTCGAGGAATTTCACGAAATCGCCTCTGAAAAAACCACGTTCGGGATGGACTCGGACGGCTACATCAGGGATATGCTGAAAAAAGCATTGGGCGACGACAAGGCCTCCGCGCTGATCGACCGCATCCTGCACAACAGCGACACCAGCGGTATTGAAAGTTTGAAGTGGATGGACCCGTCATCCATCGCCGATCTGGTCAGCAACGAGCATCCGCAAATTATCGCCACCATCATGGTGCATCTGGAGCCCGAGATGGCTTCCTCGGTATTGGCGCTGCTGTCCGAACGCACCCGCAACGATGTGATGCTGCGTATTGCCACGCTGGACAGTGTGCAACCTATCGCCTTGCACGAATTGAACGATGTGTTGACCAAACTGTTCTCTGGCAATCAGGTGGGCAAGAAGTCGATCAAGGGTGGTGTGCGCACTGCCGCGGAAATCCTCAACTTCATCGGCAGCACGCAGGATGCGGTGCTGGATTCGGTACGCGGCCACGATGCCGATCTGGCGCAAAAGATCATGGACGAGATGTTCGTGTTCGAGGACTTGATGGACATCGAAGATCGCGGTATCCAGTTGATCCTGCGCGAAGTGCAGTCCGAATCGCTGATCGTTGCCCTCAAAGGTGCCAGCGAAGAACTGCGCGACAAGATCCTCAAGAACATGTCGCAACGCGCCGCCGAAATGTTGCGCGAAGATCTGGAATCCAAGGGCCCGGTCAAGCTTAGCGAAGTGGAAGCCGAGCAGAAAGAGATTCTCAAGATCGTGCGCCGTCTCGCCGACGAAGGTCAGGTTTCCATAGGCGGCAAGGGAGATGAGGCTTATGTCTGATTTCCTGACACCCAAGGAACAGCTCACCGCTTACGAGCGCTGGGAGCTGCCTTCGTTCGACGAAGGCGGCATCCGCGTTTCCGGCAACCCGCACGGCATGAAACTGCCGACTGCCGCCGAACTCGAAGAGATGCGCAATCAGGCGCACGACGAAGCGTATCAGGCCGGGCTGGCCGAGGGGCATGCCGAAGGCCATGCCGCAGGTTATGCGGCAGGCTACGGCGAAGGCGCGCAACAAGTGGCGGCGGAACAGGCGCAACTCGCGGCGCTGGTGACTTCGATGGGGCAACTGGCACAACAGACGGATCAGCAGATCGCCCAAGGGCTGCTCGACCTCGCACTCGAACTGGCGCAACAGATGGTGCATCAAACATTGAAAGTGCGCCCCGAAGTGCTGCTGGAAGTCATCAACGACGCCATCCGCACCCTGCCGCATTTCAATCCTAGCGCGCACCTTGTGCTGCATCCGGCCGATGCCGAAATGGTGCGCGAACGCATGGGCGAACAACTGGCGCACTCGGGCTGGAAAATTTTTGAAGATGCGCAAATCAGCCGTGGCGGTGTCAAGATCGAAACCGCTAACAGCCAGATTGATGCCACCGTTGAAACACGCTGGAAACGCATCACGGAAAACATGGGCCAGGAGTCATCCTGGTTACAGGAATGATAGACAACCGCTACCAACAACACTGGCTGGACGTACTCCAGGCCAATCGCGACGTAGTCAGGCAAAGCCCGCCTCTGGCGGTGAGCGGCCGTCTGACCAAGGTCACCGGTTTGGTCATGGAGGCGGTCGGCCTGCGTATGGCGGTTGGTAGCACTTGTCTCATCCAGTTGCCCAACGCGCAGGTTGAAGCCGAGGTCGTCGGCTTCTCCGGCGACAAATTATTCCTGATGCCGGAAAACGATGTGCAGGGACTGGTTCCCGGTGCGCGCGTGATTCCGTTTGAACCGCCGCGCGATGCCCTCGCGCCCGGTGAACTGCCTCAGGCGCAACGCCGCAATGCCGATCTGGCGCGCCACCTGCCCGTCGGCGACATGCTGCTGGGTCGCGTGCTGGACGGTGCGGGTCGCCCGCTCGACCAGTTCGGTTCCTTGCAGGCCGGCCCCAGCGCGCCGCTGCAAAGCCGCCCGATCAATCCGCTGGAGCGTGCGCCCATCCACGAAGTACTCGATGTCGGCGTGCGTGCCATTAACGCGCTGCTTACAGTCGGACGCGGCCAGCGCATGGGCTTGTTCGCGGGCTCCGGCGTCGGCAAGAGCGTGCTGCTCGGCATGATGGCGCGTTACACCACGGCCGATGTCATCGTGGTTGGGCTGATAGGTGAGCGCGGTCGCGAAGTGAAAGAATTCATCACCGACATTCTGGGGCCGGAAGGATTGAAGCGCGCCGTGGTCGTGGCCGCCCCCGCCGATGTCAGCCCGCTGCTGCGTATGCAGGGTGCGGCTTATGCCACCACCATCGCCGAATATTTCCGCGATCAGGGCAAGAACGTTTTGCTGATTATGGATTCGCTCACCCGCTACGCGATGGCGCAACGCGAAATCGCGCTGGCCATCGGCGAGCCGCCCGCCACCAAAGGTTATCCGCCCTCGGTATTTGCCAAGCTGCCGCAACTGGTGGAGCGCGCGGGTAACGGTGTAGAGGGCGGCGGTTCGATCACGGCGTTCTACACCGTGCTGACCGAAGGCGACGACCAGCAGGATCCGATTGCCGACAGCGCCCGCGCGATTCTGGACGGCCACATCGTGCTGTCGCGCCGTCTGGTCGAGCAGGGACATTACCCCGCCATCGACATTGAAGCCTCGATCAGCCGTGCCATGAGCCATCTGGTCACCCAGCAGCATTACACGCAGGTACAGCGCTTCAAGCAACTGTACGCGCATTACCAGCGCAACCACGATTTGATCAGCGTCGGCGCTTATGTGAATGGCAGCGACCCGCTGCTGGATCAGGCGATCATCATGCACGAACGCCAATCACAATTTCTCAAGCAGGGCATGTACGATGCCGAGCACTACGGTGCCAGCATGAATGACTTTGCCGCGCTGTTTGATCAAGGGAGCTAATCATGGCTAAGCCTTTCTCACTACAGCCTCTGGTGCATATCGCACAACAGCAGAATGAAGCTGCCATCAAAAATCTGGGCAAGCTCAATCAGCAGCAACAATCCGCCGCGAACAAGCTGAACATGTTGCAACAGTTCCGTCGCGACTATCAGGAGAAGTTTCAGGAAGCGGTGAAAAACGGCATGGCACCGGTTGATCTGCGCAATTTCCAAGACTTCATTTACCGGCTGGATCAGGCCATCGGCCAGCAGCAAAGCGTGCTTGATCTCACTGAGGGCTCGGTCAATGCCGGACGGGCGCAGCTCATGGAGGCGAAGCGCAAGATGCAGTCCTTCGACACGCTGGCACAACGCCATATCGAAGCGGAAAAAAAATTGGAAGCCAAAGTCGAGCAGAAAATGCTGGACGAGCATTCGGGACGCTTTGCCGCCTATAAAGCGAATGAAAAAAACGACGACGAATCAGAGCAACATCATTAGGAGCCAACCATGAACAACTTGCCCATCCTTTCCAGCGCACCGCAAACCGCCGCCAAACCGGCGCAAGCAGCCACCATGTTGACCGCGGCAGCAACGCCAGTCAAAGCTGCAACTACTGCTCCGGCTAAGAATGCAGCTACCGCAACGCAAGCAACTCCGGCCAAGCCGGCGACTGCCGCAACAACTCAAAATGCGGCCGAAGACAGCACTGCGCAAGGCCAGTCTTTTAACGAGGTACTGGCCCGTCAGGTTTCCGGTTCGTCTGCGGAAGACGATACCGCGCAGACTAAGAAAATTAAAACCAAATCTGCCGAAGAAATTTTTGCCGACATCAAGGGTGATACCGCTGCCGTGCCAGTTGCTGCAGCCGATACGAGCAATCTGCCGGCGGAGATGCTCGCCGCCATGCTGCCACAGGGTATGAACATTGATGCCAAAACCACCGCGCCTGACAATGCGCTACTCGGCCAAGCTCGTGCCGAATTGACAGGTGCAGCCTCCGGCTTGGCCAAGCCAGCCGATCCGTCCGCAGCAATCGCGATCACCGATCCGGGTAAAGGCCAAGCCAAACCTGCGCTGACCACTGCCAACACCGGCGCGCAAATTGAAGCCAAGAAAGATGCCGCATTTGCCAGCATGATGGACAAAATGACCGCAACGGCAACCGCCAAACTGGCCGGAAACGACGAGAAAACCGTAGCAGTCGCAGCGGCTCCGCAACCCAACGCCGCAGCACTGGCCGCGATGCAGGCTCCCGCACCACTCACCCCTGCCAACATGATGCCCACCCAAGTCACCATCAACACGCCGGTGGACCATGAAAAGTGGGGCGACGAGTTCAACCAGAAAATTACCTGGCTGGCCGGCACCAAAGACCAAACTGCCGAACTGCATCTCAACCCGCCGCAACTGGGGCCCATGGATGTGGTGCTCAAGGTGAGCGGCGATCAGGCCACCGCGCTGTTTACTTCGCCGCACGCGGCGGTACGCGAAGCCATTGAACAGGCGCTGCCCAAACTGCGCGAAATGATGGCGGACAGCGGCATCATGCTGGGTAACGCCACCGTCAGCGACCAAGCCCCGCGTGAACGTCAGAGCGAATCGGACAGCCGCTCGCAAAATTCGCGCAACGGCGGCATCGGTGGCGTGGCAGACTCGACGCTGGCTGGCAATCCGGCCGCGCGAGTCTCCCAAATCAACCGCCATAACGGTATAGTGGATACCTTTGCCTGAGCGCGCGGAAATAGGGATGATTCCTTTGCTTATTCCGCCGATGGCAGGCGCACATTAAGCCGGATAATGAAACACATCAGAAAAGGAAAGTAACATGGCCAAAGCACCCGCAAAACCTGCCGCGAAGAAGGATGCAGCACCAGCCGCCAAGGCCGGTGACGCCGCGGAAGCGCCAAAAAGCAAAAAGAAACTGATTATCATCGCAGCGGTGGTGGTGGCGATTGCTGCCGGTGCCGGTGTGTTCTTTATGAAGTCCAAAAAGGCCGATCATGCCGAAGAAGCCAAAGTGGAAGTTCACGCCGAACCCAAGTTCATCCCTCTGGAAGCTTTTACGGTTAATTTGCAGCGCGAGGAAGCGGGAGATCAGTTCTTGCAGGTCAGCATCACGCTCAAGGTGATGGATCCGTTGCTGGAAGAAAAAATTAAAGCCGTGCTGCCGGAAATTCGCAGCAAAATAAATTTGTTGCTATCCAGCAAACGTCCGTCCGAGCTTTCCTCTATACCCGGCAAGAAAAGGCTCGTGGCTGAAATTGCTTTTGAAGCCAATAACGTTCTCGGTTTCCATAATGCGCCGCCCGCTGCCGTACCGGGAGCTGCACCGGTAGCTGAACATGAACACGCCGCCGAAGGCACAGCTCCGGAAGGTGCTGCTCCGGCAGCCGAAGAACATGCTGCGCCTGCCGCCGAAGGCACTGCCCCGACCGAGACTCCGGCGGCTACCGAGGCACCGGCTCACGCAGCTACCGCAGAACCGAAAGGTATTGTGGACGTGCTATTCACGTCATTCATTATCCAGTGATGATGCCATGAGCCAGGAATTCCTCTCCCAAGACGAAGTCGACTCGCTGCTGCGGGGCGTCACGGGTGAGACTGATGACTCCGACAAAGATGCAGCGCCTGCCGATGGAGTACGCACGTACAACATGGCAACGCAGGAGCGCATTGTGCGCGGGCGTATGCCCACGATGGAGATCATCAACGAGCGTTTCGCACGCCTGTTCCGCATCGCGCTGTATAACTTTATCCACCGCAGCGCGGAAGTATCGGTCGGCCCGGTACGGGTGCTGAAGTTCTCCGAATTCATCCGCAACCTGCCTGTTCCCGCCAACCTGAATCTGGTACAGATCAAACCGTTGCGCGGCAACTCGCTGTTCATCTTCGACCCCAATCTGGTTTTTCTGGTGGTGGACAGCCTGTTCGGCGGGGATGGCCGTTTCCACACCCGCGTGGAAGGCCGCGAATTTACGCAGACCGAACACCGCATCATCCAGCAAATGCTGACGGTGCTGTTTGAAAGCTACAGCAAGGCATGGGAGCCGGTTTACAAACTCGACTTCGAATTTGTCCGCTCGGAAGTGAACCCGCAGTTTGCCAACATCGCCACGCCGAACGAAGTGGTGGTGGTCACCACGTTTGAAGTCGAATTTAACGGTGTCGGCGGGGCGATCCATATCTGCAAGCCGTATTCGATGATCGAGCCGATCCGCGAATTGCTCTACAGCACCATGCAGGGCGATCACGTGGTCGCCGACAAGCGCTGGTTGCACATGCTGTCCAGACAAATTCAGGCTGCCGAAGTTGAATTGACCGCTGTGCTGGGCAAAGGCAAAACTACCGTCGACCAAGTGCTGAAAATGAAAGTGGGCGATTTCATCCCGCTGGATATTCCCGAAAACGTGGTCGCCGATGTCAGCGGTGTTCCGGTGATGGAGTGCAAGTACGGTGTATTCAACAACCAATACGCACTCAAGGTGGTCAAAATGTTAGCTGCCGACAATAACGACAAACCCAATGGAGAAAATAATGGCTGACGATACAGAAATCAGCGCCGACGACTGGGGCGCGGCAATGGCGGAGCAAGCTGCCGCTCCTGCCGAACCGGCGGTACAACCGCACGTATTCGAACAATTCGGCGCCGGCGGCGCGACCGCGCACAACGATCTGGACATGATTCTCGATATCCCCGTGCAGCTCACGGTGGAACTCGGTCGCACCAAGATGCCGATCAAAAACCTGCTGCAACTGGCGCAGGGCTCGGTGGTGGAACTCGCCGGTATGGCCGGTGAACCGCTGGATGTGCTGATTAACGGCTTCCTGATCGCGCAGGGCGAGGTGGTGGTGGTGAACGACAAGCTGGGTATTCGTCTGACTGATATTATTACGCCTTCGGAACGTCTGCGTCGTATTAACAAATAAATATGCCCGTTAAATTTTTTGCTTTAGTTGTAGCTTGCTGTTCATCGTTGGCCTATGCGGCCGACGCTCCCCGCGCCACCTTTACCCCGCCACCGGCCGCCGCCGTTTCATCCGGCAGCGTGCTGCAAGTGGTGCTGAGTCTGCTGCTGGTGCTGGCAGCCATCGTGTTGGTCGCGTGGCTGCTCAAGCGTCTTAACCTGCCGCAAAACGCACCGGGCAGCGCGCTCAAAGTTGTCAGCGGCGTGGCCGTCGGTCAGCGCGAGCGCATCGTGCTGGTCGAAGTGAACGACACCTGGCTGGTGGTTGGCGTCGCACCGGGACAAGTCACCGCGCTGCACACCATGCCGAAAAATGTGCTGCCCGTTGTCGAGAGCACAACTCCCGATGCGGACAATAAATTCAAGAACTGGCTGAAGGTGATGATGGAGAAACGCAATGCGGGCTAAGTTGTCGCTGCTGGTATTGCTGCTGCTCGCCTTCACACCTCTCGCCCATGCGGCGGAAGCCGGACTCCCCGCCTTTACCAGCACCCCGGCCGCGGGCGGCGGACAAAATTATTCGCTGAGTTTGCAGACGCTGATTCTGCTCACCTCGCTGACCTTCCTGCCTGCCGTGCTGCTGATGATGACCGGCTTTACCCGCATCATCATCGTGCTGTCGCTGCTGCGTTCCGCTATCGGCACACCGTCGTCGCCGCCGAATCAGGTGCTGATCGGCCTCGCGCTGTTTCTGACTTTCTTCGTGATGTCGCCCGTGCTGGACAAGATTTACGCGGATGCCTATCTGCCCTACAGCGAAAATAAAATCTCGCTACAGGAAGCCTACGACAAAGGCAGCGCGCCGCTCAAAGCCTTCATGCTGCGCCAGACCCGCGAGACTGACTTGGCGCTGTTCGTGCGCATCTCCAACAGCGAACCGCTGCAAACCGCCGCCGACGTGCCGATGAAAATTCTGGTGCCCGCCTACGTCACCAGCGAATTGAAAACCGCGTTCCAGATCGGCTTCGTGGTGTTCATCCCGTTCCTGATTATCGATATGGTGGTGGCCAGCGTGCTGATGTCCATGGGTATGATGATGGTGTCACCCTCGGTTATTTCGCTGCCGTTCAAAATTATGCTGTTTGTGCTGGCCGACGGTTGGAACCTGCTGATCGGTTCGCTGGTACAAAGCTTTTATACCTGAGGTAAGGCCGCCAAATGACTCCCGAATCCGTAATGACCATAGGACGACAAGCGCTGGAGCTGACCCTGCTGGTGTCGGCGCCGCTGCTGCTCACCGCGCTTGTGATCGGTCTGGTCGTCAGTATTTTTCAGGCGGCCACGCAGATCAACGAAATGACGCTGTCGTTCATTCCCAAGCTGCTCGGAATGTTCGCCGTGCTCATCATCGCCGGGCCGTGGATGCTGGAAATGCTGACCGATTACATGCAGCGGCTGTTCACCAGCATTCCCTACATGGTTGGCTAACGCCCTGCCATGATCAGCTTCACCAGCGCTCAACTCAACGCATGGCTCGTGGCGTTTATCTTTCCGCTGACGCGCATACTCGCGCTCATCGCCAGCTCGCCGGTGCTCGGCAACAAACAAATTCCGATTCGCATCAAAGTCGGCCTCGCGATGCTCATCACCGTCATCGTCGCCCCAACCATCACCGTGCCCACCGATATTGAGCCTGCCTCGGCACAGGGACTGTTCATTCTGGTCATGCAAATACTGGTGGGCTTGGCGATGGGCTTCACCATGCGGCTGATCTTTACCGCCGTGGAAATGGCGGGCGATCTGGCGGGCATGCAAATGGGCTTGGGCTTCGCCAGTTTTTACGATCCGGTGAACGCCGCCTATTCGCCCGTCATCGCGCAGTTTCTCGGCATCCTCATCACACTGGCCTTCCTGGGCTTCGACGGCCATCTCTACATGATCGCCGCACTGGTGCAAAGTTTTCACGACTTCCCCATCAGTGCCACCCTGCCCGCGGCGGGCGCGTTCCGCACCGTGGCCGAATGGGGTAGCACCATCTTCACCCACGCCCTGCAACTCGCCATGCCGCTGATCGGCGCGCTGATGATTACCAACTTAGCCCTCGGCATCCTCACCCGCAGCGCGCCGCAACTCAACATCTTCGCCGTCGGCTTCCCCATCACCCTCACCGTCGGCTTCACCGCACTGGCGCTGTCATTGCCCTACCTCGCCCCCATGCTCAACCATGTGATGCACGAGGCGCTGGATACGATGCAGCGGGTTACGCTGCAAATGGCAAGGCATTAGCGAAGCCACAACCTTCACTCTGCGCCCCTTAATATTGGTTAATTTTGAGAAGTGACTTTAGCTTCCATCCGCTAAATTTTAGGTTGCCCTAAAATGAAAACCCTGCGGGAAAATTAGGTAACTTTATGAATAAAAATCCCAGGCGAGGCATTGGCAACACGAACCGTTATAGACGACATTGCCGCCTTATGAAACTGTTTTCTATTTAACGTTAGATCGAACACACGGAGAACTGAGATGAGCATGAAAACTAACTACCTTCTACACAGGTCTGGTCGCAATCAATTCGGTGATCCCGGTGAGCCAGCGCTGGCTCCGTATCAGCCAAGCCGTGAATCCCAAGTACGCAACGAACAAATGTTTTCTCACCATGCCTTCTTAAATGAGCAGTTTGTCAGCACTCATCGCGACCGCTGGCTTGGCCATTTCACTGGTTTGGCTAAGAAGGCCGTTTGGCAACAGCTATACCCTCATGGTCGGCCCACGCTTTCTACTTTCTACGCACATTCTAGAGAGTGCGCTTCATTTGAAGAGTATTTACTATGGTGGCTGCTTAGCAAAAAGACGCAAGCTCTTCGAATGATGGGCTACACCCCCCAAGCTATAAGCGAACAACTTGCCCCCTTTGCAGAGTGTGGTCGCTACTTCGTCCGGTACGGTAAGAGTGAGAAAACGTTTGCAACGATCTAAGAATAATAGGGGACTCGATTCAATCTCTTTGCCCCATCGCGTTTCCAATTGGCGACGCAGCCTACCGCTGCCCGACCTGATGCACTCTGAAGAACCCCATCAACTGTTGCAAATGCACCGCTTGCGCGCTCATTTCTTCTGCTGTCCCTGCTAGCTGTTCCGTCGCTCCGGCGTTGTGTTGTGTGCCTTGGCTGAGATGATTCATCGCGATGTTGATTTGTCCTGCGCCGATGCTTTGTTCTTCGCTCGCGGCGGAAATTTCCTGTACGAGTTCGCTGGTTTTGTTGATGGTGGGTACCATTTCATTTAGCAGTTTTCCGGCTTGTTCGGCTTTGCCCACGCTGCTTGCGGCGAGTTCGCCGATTTCGCGTGCGGCCACTTGCGAACGTTCGGCCAGTTTGCGCACTTCGGCGGCCACCACGGCAAAGCCTTTGCCGAACTCTCCGGCGCGGGCGGCTTCAATTGCGGCGTTCAGCGCCAGCAGGTTGGTCTGGTAGGCGATCTCGTCGACGATGCCGATTTTGCCCGCGATGCTCTTCATGGCAACCAGTGTTTCCGTTACCGCTTCGCCGCCCTGTACGGCTTGCTTGGCAGCGGATGCGGCCATGTCCTGCGTGATTTTGGCGTTGTCGCTGTTGTGGCTGATCGAGGCGCCGATTTGTTCGACCGAGGCCGAGGTCTCTTCCACCGATGATGCCTGTGCGATGGTGGCGGTGCTGATGCTTTGCGCCGTCGTCGAAACTTCATGCGAAGAGGAGGCAATTCGGGTGGCGGCATAACCCACATCGGCGACGATACTCTCGGCATTGCCCGCCATGGTGATGATGGCATGCATCAATTGCCCGGTCTCATCGCGCAAATCCGCGGTCGACTCCATACACAAATTGCCGGATGCAACCATCTGACAGGCTCGTACCGCTTCATTCAGCGGATGCAGCATTTTATAAACCAGCAACCACCACATATATCCCGCAACTGCGAGCCCTGCAGCGGCCAGTACAGCACGGCTCGCCAGCTCATCAACTCCGGCACCAAGCCATAACACCAGCGCACTCAACACGACAGCTGCTATCGACATGCGTGCTTTGATGCTTAGGTTAGCCAGCGCGGAAAACCAGCCGACGATTCCGGTGCGCACGACACGCCCTTGCTTGACGGTCAATCCGCGCGCTTTGCCTTCGCGGAACTGGCGATAGATGCGCTCAGCCTCCTCCACTTGGGCGCGTGTGGGCTTGGTGCGCAAGGACATATAGCCCATGATCTTGCCGTCTTTCCAGAACGGATTGGCATTCGCCTCGACCCAGTAGTAATCGCCGTTCTTGCAGCGGTTTTTGACCAGGCCGCGCCAAGCTTTGCCGCTCTGCAAAGTTTTCCAAAGGTCGGCATACGCGCCCTCGGGCATATCGGGGTGGCGGACGATATTGTGCGCATTGCCGATCAACTCTTCCTCGCTGAATCCGCTGATCTCCATAAACGGGCGATTCACATAAGTGATATTCCCTTTCAGATCGGTTTTGGAAACAATGTACTCGCCATCTTTGAGATGTCGCTCGACATTGGTTATCGGCATATTTACTCGCATTACTCTCGTCCTCTTAATATTTTTATCCGTACCTGCGGCCTTGTTCTGTGCCGCCTTTACAGTTGCCGGCTTATTTTTTACCGGTCAGCCAAATTCCAGCATCAAACCGTCTCCGGTTTTGCTGAAATTGACGGCTCGCATCATGCCTAAGAGTTCCTTGGCGGGCAGTCAGGTAATTCTGATTTTTTTGTAGGATTTTGCGCTACGGGGTAGGGATAGATGCACCACGCTGAGTGTGGTTATTACGGGGGGCTTACAACGCTTATTTACCGTAACGACGGGCAATAAGCGATGTATTTAGGAGGCGGAGTTTTCTTGCAGCAAGCTCTCGGGCTCAACTTTACTGCCACTTACCGCGATGCGTTTATGCCGCGACTGCCCGCCCTGTTTGAGCTCGACGTTGCGCAGCGGCACGCCGAAATGATTGGCGATGAAGCGCAGCAGGGCTTCATTGGCGCGGCCTTCGATGGGCGGGGCGGCAAGGCGGATTTTTAACGCTTCGCCGTGCAGCCCGGCCACATTGGTTTGCTTGGCACCGGGTTGCACGTGCAGGGTCAGGGTGATGATGTCGCCGCTGCGTTGATACCAAGTCGTCATAGCATGCGCGAGACGAGATGCTCCAACCAGCCGACAGGCACGATCAGCAGGAGCTGGCAGAGGATGAGCAAGGCCAGCACGGAGAAGTCGATATTGCCGATCATGGGGACAACGCGGCGCACGGGGTCGAGGAAGCGGCGGGTGAAGGAGGCGGCTACCGGCGCCAGCGGCGAGTGCGGGTTCACCCATGACAGCACTGCCTGAATGAACAGCATCATCATCAGCAGGTAGATGCTCAGCACCAGCAGTTTGACCGCCGTCCACGCAAGTAAGCCGGGCAGCGGAAACACGGTGTAGGGATAACCGTTCGCCCAGAGTTGGATGACGAGATAAATCAATTCGACTAGGAAGGCCAGCAACAGCGACGAGGTGTCCAGCTTCCAGATCGCGGGGATATAGCGGCGCAGCTTCAGCACGGCAAAGTCGCTCAGCGCCATGACGAATTCGCCGATTGGGTTGCGCATCGGCACATGCAGCCAAACGGCGTGGAAGCGCAACAGCAACAGCGCGGCGAAAGGTTGTACGAGTACGTCAATTAAAAATTGAATGACTTGGTTTAGCATTTATTTGGCACTCCCCAGTTCGTCGCCCATTTCTTTGGAGCGTTTCGCGGCAGCGTGAGCGGCGGCGACAATGTGTTGTTTGACCGCATCTGCTTCCATGCTCAATAGCGCACGTTCGGTGGTGCCGTTTTTGGAGGTGACGCGGGCGCGCAGCACGCTCACTTCGTCGGTACTGGCCTGTGCCAGTTTGGCCGCACCGAGGAAAGTGTCGATCACTAGGCTTCTAGCCTGTGCTTCGTCCAAGCCCAATTCGCGTGCGGCCTGTTGCATAGCTTCGATGAAATAAAACACATAGGCGGGGCCGCTGCCGGAAATGGCGGTCACGCCGTCCAGCAACGATTCTTCCTGTACCCATACAGTGCTGCCGACTGCATTAAGAATGTTGGCGGCAATTTCTTTGTGTGTCGCATTAACCTGCGGTAGCGCAAACAAACCGGTAACGCCGCTCTGTACCAATGCCGGGGTGTTGGGCATACAGCGCACGATGTTCGACGTGTTCAGCCAGCGCGCAATATCAGAAGCGCGGATACCCGCCGCGATGGAAACGACCAGTTGGTCGTTAAGCAAAGGGGCAAGTTGCGCGCACACTTCGCGCAACTGTTGCGGCTTGGTCGCCAGCACCACCACATTGCTGCCGGAGATGCCGTCGGCGATTTCAGCCGTGGCATGCACGCCGAAATCTTTTTGCAGCTTGCTGCGGTTGTCCGCATTGATTTCCACTACGCGCAATTGCGCGGCGGTGTAACTGCGCTTGAGCAAGCCGCCGATGAGCGCGGTTGCCATGTTGCCGCCGCCGATGAAAGTGATGTTCATTTGTTTTCTCCGTAATCCCGTTTTCCAAAAATTGCCGTGCCCACCCGGATGATGGTTGCACCTTCATGTATTGCCGCTCCGTAGTCGTGCGACATGCCCATCGACAGGGTGTCGAGTGCGATGCCCTGCGCGGAGATTGCTTGTGCCAGTTGTCGCAGTTGCGCAAAGGGCGCGCGTTGCGCCGACTCGTCATCGGCCGGTGCGGGTATCGCCATCAGACCGCGCAGTTTAAGGCGCGGTAGTTGGCTCACGGCGCGCGCCAGTTCTGCGACTTCCGCAGGGGCGATGCCACTCTTGCTTTCTTCGCCGCTGACGTTCACTTGCAGGCAGATGTTCAACGCGGGCAGTTCGGGGGGGCGCTGTTCGGACAGGCGCTGCGCGATTTTCAATCTGTCCACGCCATGCACCCAGGCAAAGTTTTCCGCGATGACACGCGTTTTGTTGCTTTGGATCGGCCCGATGAAGTGCCACTCCAAGGGCAGGTCGCGCAGCGCTGCGATTTTATCGAGCGCTTCCTGCACATAATTTTCGCCGAATGCCTGCTGGCCTGCGGCATAAGCCTCGCGCACCGCTGCTGCGGGAAATGTTTTGCTCACCGCAAGTAGCATGATGCTTGCCGGATCGCGCTGCGCGGCTTGTGCCGACTGCGCAATGGCGAGTCTGATTGCTTGCAAGTTGGAAACGATTGCCGTCATAATCCCGCGGGCTGGTTGATTGGCCTTGTCCCCGCCTGATCTGGGGACAAAATGAACGAGGAATTATAATGGATATCACCGAACTGCTCGCCTTCGGCGTGAAGAATAAAGCTTCCGACTTGCATCTTTCCGCAGGCTTGCCGCCAATGATCCGCGTGCACGGCGATGTGCGCCGCATCAATCTGCCACCGATGGATCACAAGGAAGTGCACGCCATGGTGTATGACATCATGAACGATGCGCAGCGCAAATATTACGAGGAGAACAAGGAGCTCGACTTCTCGTTCGAAGTGCCCGGTCTGGCGCGTTTCCGTGTGAATGCTTTCGTACATAACCGTGGTGCGGGTGCGGTGATGCGTACCATTCCTTCCAAAATTTTGTCGCTGGAAGATTTGAAGGCGCCGAAAATTTTTGAGCAAATTTCCGATTACCCGCGCGGTCTGGTGCTGGTGACCGGGCCGACCGGCTCCGGTAAATCCACCACGCTGGCCGCGATGGTGAACCATCGCAACGAAAACGAAATGGGCCACATTTTGACTGTGGAAGACCCGATCGAGTTTGTGCATGAATCGAAGAAGAGTCTGATTAACCAGCGCGAAGTCGGCCCGCACACGCTGTCGTTCCAAAATGCGCTGCGCTCGGCATTGCGCGAAGACCCGGACGTGATTCTGGTCGGCGAAATGCGCGATCTGGAAACCATCCGCCTTGCCATGTCCGCTGCCGAAACCGGCCACTTGGTGTTCGGTACGTTGCATACCAGTTCTGCCGCCAAGACCATCGACCGTATCATCGACGTGTTCCCCGCCGACGAAAAAGAAATGGTGCGCGCGATGTTGTCCGAATCGCTGCGTGCGGTTATTTCGCAGACGCTGCTCAAAACCAAGGATGGTTCCGGCCGCGCCGCCGCGCACGAGATCATGATTTGTACCCCGGCGATCCGTAACCTGATCCGCGAAGCCAAGGTGCCGCAGATGTATTCCGCCATTCAGACCGGCGGCAGCATCGGTATGCAGACGCTGGATCAATGTTTGCAGGATCTGGTCAAGCGCAACATTGTTTCCGCCACGGAAGCCCGTTCCAAGGCCGTCAACAAAGATTTATTCCCCGGTACTTAACCCTCCCCCCAGATACGCAGCACCAAGGAGAAATTCACAATGGAAAGAGATCAGGCCACCGAACTGATACACAATTTGCTGCGCGGCATGATTAGCAAGAAAGCCTCCGACCTGTTCATCACCGCGGGTTTTCCGCCCGCCTTCAAGGTGGATGGCAAAATGACGCCAGTGTCGCCGCAGGCGTTGACCGCAGTGCATACGCAGGAACTCGCGCGCAGCATTATGAATGACCGTCAGGCTGCCGAGTTTGAAGCCAGCCACGAATGCAACTTTGCCATTAGTCCGCCGGGCATAGGCCGCTTCCGCGTCAACGTGTTTATGCAGCAGCAGCGCGTGGGCATGGTGCTGCGTACCATCACCACCAAGATTCCCGATTTCGATGAAATGGGCTTGCCGCCCGTGTTGAAAGATGTGGTGATGACTAAGCGCGGTCTGGTAATTCTGGTCGGCGGTACCGGCTCCGGTAAATCCACCACACTGGCCGCGATGATCGGCCACCGCAACAAAAACAGTTACGGCCACATCATTACCATCGAAGACCCGGTGGAATATGTACACGATCATATCAACTGCATCATCACCCACCGCGAAGTGGGCGTGGATACCGAGAACTGGCACAACGCGCTGAAGAACACGCTGCGTCAGGCACCCGATGTAATTTTGATCGGCGAAATCCGCGATGCGGAAACGATGGAGCATGCCGTCGCTTTCGCCGAAACCGGCCACTTGTGTCTGGCCACGCTGCACGCCAACAGCGCCAACCAGGCGCTCGACCGCATCATCAACTTCTTCCCGGAAGAGCGCCGCACGCAACTGCTGATGGACTTGTCGCTGAACGTGAAAGCGCTTATCTCGCAACGCCTGATCCCGAAGAAAGACGGTGCGGGCCGTGCTGCTGCCATTGAGATCATGCTCAACTCGCCGCTGATCGCCGACCTCATCTTCAAGGGCGAGGTGAACAACATCAAAGGCGTGATGGCGAAATCGCGCGAGATCGGCATGCAGACTTTCGATCAGGCATTGTTCGAGTTGTACGAGACCGACAAGATCAGCTACGAAGAAGCGTTGAAAAATGCCGACTCGCTCAACGACCTGCGTCTGAACATCAAGCTCAACAGCAAGCATTCCAAGGATACGGACGTGATGTCCGGGATCGGGGATTTAAAGTTGAATTGAGTTTTACATTCGATGCGGCCAAAGTGAAATGACAAATTTGTTTGATTATGTTTTTAGTGCAACACCGGAGAGCCTCAAATTAGTGCTGGCATTTCTGACGCTGGGCACTTTTGCGGTTTTGCTTCTGGTTCTGTTCTACCTGCTGATCGTTAAGCCGCTGGTAAGCTATATTGCGCTGTCGAAACTGCGCACTCCGCACCGGATTGATGAAGTGGCCGCCTTTTCCTGGGGTAATCCGTTGTTGCGCGCGCCGCTGGTTGCTATCGGCACCGACATCTACGCATTCAGCCAGACTTCCATGCACGGCAAAACCATCCGTTACATCAAGGCTGCCTCGGTATTTATTCCGGTGGTCTGGTGCGCGTTTGCGCTGGCTTTGCTGATTGTGCAATCCGGCGAACCTTCGGACGCGCTGAACTGGTATGTGCTGGCCGTTCCGATTGCTTTGGTTGCCATCACCATTTTTATTCTCGACGTTTCGATCATCACTTCGCACAAGTCGAAGCGCGCCAAGTTCGTGCGTATCATGATCGCGCTGACAACCGGATATATGTTCTCCGCGATCCCGCTCGATTACGTTTATAAATCGGACATCGATGCCTATCTGCTAACCAACGACACGCAGCAGCGCGAGGCTTCAGCCCCGATCAAAAATCAGATTGCGGAGATTGAAAAGAAGTCTTGGTATCAGGACTATCTAAAAGAAAGCAGCGCCCTTTCCGACATTTCGAAAGAGTTGGAAAAAGAGCGCATGGGGGAGGGCGTCACCGGCAAGCCCAACCAGCCGAACAAGCGTAACCGGATGTATGAGCAGATCATGCTTGAGTACAACATGAAGCGTGAAGACGTGAACAAAATTTCGCAGTCGCACGCCAGCGAAATTGCCTTGCTGCAAAGCTTGAATGCCAAGCTGGTCAGCACTGCCCAAGGTATCGCCGCAGCCAACCCCACCAACCACATCAAGCGCCACCTCGCGTTGTGGAGTTATGCGCTCTCGTCGTTCGGCACAGCACTATTTTTCCTTTGCTGCTTCAGCTTGTTCTGGTCGGTGGATTCGCTGGCGGTGCTGGTGTCTTTTCTGGACGAAAGCGAATACCGCGAGCATGTGCGCCTGCACAACGAACGGCGCGAAGCCGTTTTCACCAGCGCCGAGTTTCAGGATAAATATAAACCGGTGATCGCCGGAGGCGGCTCGTAAAATCTGACAGATAGCTGTTCGAAAAAACCGAAGGGCATTGCACCGCGTAACCGGTGCAATGCCCTTCTCAGTTTATTCCCCGATATTCTCAGGCTTTCTTAGTCGTCGTTTTCTTCGCCGCAGGTTTGGCTGTTTTCGTTGCCGTTTTTGCCTTGGCCGTTGTGGTCTTGGTGGCTGCGGCTTTGGCAGCGGTTTTCTTCGCTGCGGGCTTCTTCGCGGCCGCCTTGGGTTTTGCTGCCGCTTTGGCTTTGGTGGTCGCCGCTTTCTTCACCGTCTTGGTTTTGCCTGTGCCGCCCTTGGCGGCTTTGGCGGCGATTAGTTCCAGCGCCTCTTCCAAGGTAACCTCATCCAGCGAGACATCCTTGGGCAGCGTGGCGTTGATTTTGCCGTGACGTGCGTAAGGGCCGTAGCGACCGCTGCAAATCTCAATCGGTGCTTTGTCATCCGGGTGTTCGCCCAGCGTGCGCAGCACGGCGTTGCCCGCCTTGGCTTGCGCCAGCAACTCCACCGCCCGCTCTAGCCCGATGTCGAAAATGCTGTCGGTGCGCGGGATGGATTTAAACTTGCCATCGTGACCGATGTAGGGGCCGAAGCGGCCGATGTTGACGATCACTTTCTTGCCCGTTTCGGGGTGCGCGCCGAGTTCGCGCGGCAGCGACAGCAGCTTCAATGCAGTAGCGAGATCGGCTTGCTCCAGTGGCAATTCTTTCGGCCAAGACACGCGCTTGGGCTTGGCTTTTTCGCCTTCGACCACTTCGCCGAGTTGTACGTAGTAGCCGTAGGGGCCGCGCAGCAGCAGCACGGTTTGCTTGCTTTCGGGATGCGCGCCCAGTTCTTTGCGCGCTTCGCCGGGGTCTTCTTCGCCGTCGAGGCTGCGCGTGTAGTCGCACTCGGGGTAACCGGTGCAGCCGATGAAGCTGCCGCGTTTGCCGAGGCGCTTGGACAGGGGCTTGCCGCATTTGGGACACGGCTCTTCCAGTATCTCGGTACCGGGGCGGTCTACGTCTTTCTTGTCGGCGATGAGTTGGTTGAATCCCTTCCAGAATGCATCCAGCACCGGTATCCAGTCGCGCTTGCCTTCGGAAATTTCATCCAGTTCGTCTTCGAGGTTGGCGGTGAAGCCGTAATCGACGTAGCGCGTGAAGTGCTCGTTGAGGAACTTGATGACCACGCGGCCCACATCGGTGGGCATGAAGCGTTTCTTATCCAGCGTGGCGTATTCGCGTGCCTGCAAGGTGGAAATAATGGTGGCGTAAGTGGAGGGACGGCCGATGCCGTACTCTTCCAGCGTCTTGACCAGACTCGCTTCCGAATAGCGCGGTGGCGGCTGGGTGAAGTGCTGTTCGCCGTAGAGTTTGTCTACGGGCAGCACATCGCCTTCGGCCAGCGGCGGCAACTTGGCGCTGTCTTCTTCTTCCGCATCGTCCACATCTTCCATGTACACGCCGATAAAGCCGGGGAACACCAGGGTTTGGCCGGAGGCGCGGAGCAGGGTGTCGTCGCTGGAAAGGCGGATGTCCACGCTCACCGTGTCGAAACGCGCAGGCGACATTTGCGAAGCGAGCGTGCGCTTCCAGATCATCTCGTACAGGCGCATCTGGTCGATGTTGAGGTATTCGCGCACGCTGTCCGGAGTGCGCAGAATCGAAGTCGGACGGATTGCTTCGTGCGCTTCCTGCGCGTTCTTGGATTTGCTCTTGTAGGTCGGTTGCTTGCTGGGCAAGTAATCACTGGCGAAGTTATCGCCGATGTAACCGCGTATCTCTGCCACAGCCTCGTTCGCCAGATTGAGCGAGTCGGTACGCATGTAGGTAATCAAACCGATGGTCTGGCCGCCGATGTCCACGCCTTCATACAGCGATTGCGCGGTGCGCATGGTGCGCTCCGAGGTCATGCCGAGTTTGCGCACCGCTTCCTGTTGCAGCGTGGAGGTGGTGAACGGCGCGGCGGGGCTGCGCTGTTTGCCTTTTTTCTCGACGCGCACTACCTTGGGCGGCAGCTTGGCATCGTTCAGTTTCGCATGGATGGCGTCGTATTCGGCTTGGCTGCCGATACTGAGCTGCTCCAGCTTTTTGCCTTGGTACTGGAATAGTTTGGCGCTGAACGGGGTGCTATTTTTCTGGCTATCCAGATGCACCGACCAGTATTCCTGGCTATTGAATTTTTCGATTTCCAGCTCGCGCTCGACGATGAGCCGCAGCGCGGGGCTTTGCACGCGACCGGCCGACAAGCCCGGGCGGATTTTGCGCCACAACAGCGGCGACAAATTGAAACCCACCAGATAATCTAAGGCGCGGCGCGCTTGCTGCGCGTTCACCAGCGGCATGGCAATTTCGCGCGGGTGGGCGACCGCTTCCTGCACGGCGCTCTGGGTGATCTCGTAGAACACCACGCGCTGCATCTTTTTGCCTTTGAGCGCGCGCTTGCTTTTGAGTAGCTCGGAAATATGCCAGGCGATCGCCTCTCCTTCGCGGTCCGGGTCGGGTGCCAGCAGGATGTTGTCGGCATCGGCTGCGGCTTTCGCAATCGCATCCACATGCTTGCTGTTGCGCGCGATGGTCTCGTAGTTCATCGCGTAGTTGTTTTCGGTGTCCACCGCGCCGTTTTTCGGCACCAGATCGCGCACGTGACCGTAGGAGGCGAGCACCTCGTAGTCTTTGCCGAGATATTTTTTGAGCGTCTTCGCCTTGGCGGGAGACTCAACGATTAACAGGTTTTTTGCCATGCTGAAACGGATACCGGAATTAATGTAGTTGGGCCGAGTCGGCCGGAGTAAGCAGGTCTTCGATAATCATGGGGTCGAGGTCTTCGTGCTGGTTCCACAACACCATCAGCGCGATCAGTTTCACTTTATCCAAAGACAAATTGTCACGCCCTAAAGCTACCGCGCGGTCGATAATCATTTCGCGCTCGACCGGCTGGATCATTTTGTTTTGTTCCCAGAACGAGATGAAGCGCAAGCCTTCGATGCTGATGCGCTGCCGTTCCAGATCGGCAAAACAACGCGAGCCGCTTTGATTGATGCTGGCGGGATAATCGGCCAGCGACAATTCGCGCAAACCGGAAAGCCAGGCCACTGCCTGACTAATATCTTCTTCTTCAAATCCGGCTGCGCTTAATTTTACGGCGAGCTTTTCCGAGTCGGGGTAGCTGCCTGCGTCGAAATAGCTTTCGAATAAATAAATGAGAATGTCGAACATGTGGCCTGAATTATCCAATTAAACAATGCGTTGATAAAGGCCGCCGGGTAAAGCTGTAATGCGTCCATCCAATTCCAGTTGCAACAGAATGGCGGATAGCGCGGCTATCGTCAAGCCGCTGCGTTGCGACAAGGTGTCCAGATCGACGGGATCAAAACTCAAATGGACGAACAATTCATGCTCCGATTCGGCTGGAGGCGCAGCCTTCGCGCCGGCTAAATTCCCACCCAATTCTTCCAGAATATCCTGCGCGCTTTCCACCAGCTTTGCGCCCTGTTTTATCAGCGTGTGACAACCCTTAGATTGCGGCGAATGGATAGAGCCGGGAATAGCGAACACTTCGCGCCCCTGTTCCAGTGCCATGCGGGCGGTAATCAGCGAGCCGCTCTTGAGCGAAGCTTCCACCACCAGACAGCCCAGACTCAGCCCGCTGATGATGCGGTTGCGCCGGGGAAAGTTGGCGGGCAACGGTGGTGTGCCGAGCGGAAACTCGGAAACGATCACGCCGTGTTGTGCCAACTGGTGCGCCAGCTCGCGGTTCGCGGAGGGGTAAACCTTATCCAGCCCCGTGCCCACGATGGCGATGCTGGAACCTTTGCCGCGCAAGCCGCCGAGATGCGCCGCCGCGTCGATGCCGTGTGCCATGCCACTCACGATGCACAGCCCGGCTTCGCTCGCTGTCTGGGCGAATGCCTCGGCATTGCGCAGGCCTTGCGGCGTGGCATTGCGGCTGCCGACGACGGCCAGCGCGGGCGCGTTGAGCAGGTCGGTGCGGCCTTTTACAAACAGTAAAAACGGCGGGTCGGAGATATTCAGCAGCGCCTGCGGATATTCCGCGTCGCCGATGGTCAGTATGCGGTTGAGCGGATCGTTCAGCCAAGCGGCAGTGGGGGCGAGCGCATCATCGTCGATGCCCTGCTTGATGGCGCTGGCCACAGCGGGCTTAACGATGCGATTCAGTTCGGATGACGGGGCGAGGAATACCGCCTCGGGTGATCCGAAAGCCTGCAATAAGTGCCGCAGGCTTTCATTGCCGAGGCCAGCAATCTGGCTCAGGGTGAGCCATGATGCCAGCGTCGCGTCGAGGGTCATTTCAGGGAGTTTGAGCAGCGTCTTGCAGTTTAACGGGGAAGCGCGTTTGCAATACCAGCGCATAGGACACTTTATGGAAGGTGCGGAATACCATCGCCAAACCGTAGCGCACATCGGGCAGTGTAGTTGTGTCGCGCTTGTACCAATGTCCGCTCTTCAGCACTTCGCCTTTTTGGTACAAGGCCAGCACATGACCGCTTTCCAGCCCGTCGCGTTTGCCTTTGTTCAAAGTGATGATGGAGTTTTGGCTGCCTTGGGGAATATCGCCGTAAATCGAAATAATCTTTGCGGCAATATTGGTGTTCGGCGCATGCGGTTCAAAGCCCCCGGCATAACCTTGACCCGGTTGCGCAACCGCGAAGTAATCGCCCTTGGCAATGTCCGCGATGGCCTTGGTGATACGCAACTCGCTGATCGGCGCAAATTTTTCTACTGCCGCATCGCCCAAATATCTTACTTCATAGCCGAGCACTTCTTCCGTATCGGGGTCAATCAAGGTCTGGCTGGGGCGGTAAACCTGCCACTGCGAACCTTGGTCTGCCGGCAAGTTCTTTACATACGCAACATCGTCGGTTCCCAGCAAGGTGCGTCCCTCGTAGGTTCCCACCAGTGTTGGTGAGATGGAGGGATCGGTGGTGTCAACCACCAGCGGTTTGGCAAGGAAAGGCAAGATTGCGTTCAGCGGGATAGCCGGAATTGCATGGCGGTCTCCGGCTACTTCGCGGATGCGGGGGGAGAGTTTGATTATTTCGCTGTCGGCGGTTGGCACCGTCGAGCCTGAAACATCGGCTTGCTGTGGAATTTCGCCGATATGTAAAGTTCCCGTCGCGCGGTCAAGCATTACCAGATCGCCCGGATAAATCCAGTGCGGATCTTTGATGGTGTCTTTATTCAAACCCCAGATTTGCTGCCATTTCCACGGGTCTTTGAAAAAAGTGGCTGAAATATCCCACAATGTATCGCCCTTTACCACGACATAGCGGTCTGGTGCATTCTCGCGGATTGCCAATTGGTCGGCATAAGTGACAATCGGCAACAGAACACAAATCAGCGATATAATCTTGCGCATGAAAAACCCCAGCAAAGTAAATAAAGTGCGGTGCGAACTTCGCACACACGTTTAAATTCTGCATCTAGTCAATTAAATTAGCAAGCTTTTATGGCAATCCTTCCCATACTTCAATATCCAGATGAGCGTTTGCACAAAGTTGCCAAAAAGGTGGATGGCATTACCGCCCCCACGCGCAAGCTGATCTCGGATATGGCTGAAACCATGTACGCCGCACCCGGTGTCGGGCTGGCCGCCACGCAAGTGGATGTTCACCAACAGATCATTGTGATCGACGTGTCGGAGACGCACGACGACCTGCTGGTATTCATCAATCCGCAACTCGTCGCCAGCAGTGGCGAAAGCAAATGCGAGGAAGGCTGCCTGTCCGTGCCTGGAATTTACGACAAGGTTGAACGCGCCGAGCGCGTTACCGTGCGTGCGCTGAATGCCAAGGGTGAGGAATTCACGCTGGATGCCGAAGGGTTGCTGGCGGTGTGCGTTCAGCATGAAATGGATCATTTGCAGGGCAAAGTTTTTGTGGAGCATTTGTCGCACCTCAAGCAAGTGCGCATCCGCAACAAACTGAAAAAGCGCCTGCGCGAAACGATGTAATGGAAAAATCTTGAAAATCATTTTTGCGGGAACCCCGCACTTTGCCGCACAAGCGTTACAAGCGCTACTGGATCAGCAAGCTGACATCGTCGCGGTGCTGACGCAGCCGGATCGCCCGTCGGGACGAGGGATGCAGCTCAAACCCAGCCCGGTCAAGCAATTGGCTATCGAACATGGCCTGACGGTTTTGCAACCGCTGTCGCTCAAAGATGCCGACATTCAGCAACAGTTGGCGGCCTATCAGGCGGATGTTATGGTGGTGGCCGCTTACGGCCTGATCTTGCCCAAAGCTGTACTGCAACTCCCCCGTCTGGGATGTTTGAATATCCACGCATCACTGCTGCCGCGCTGGCGCGGTGCCGCACCGATTCAGCGCGCGATTCTGGCGGGCGATACCGAAACCGGCATCACCATTATGCAAATGGATGTCGGGTTGGATACCGGCGATATGCTGCTGAAAAAATCCTGCGCGATTGAAGCCAAAGACACCGCCGAAACGCTGCATAACAAGCTGGCTGCATTGGGCGCGATAGCTATTACCGAAGCGCTACCTCTGCTGGAACAAGGCAAGCTGGCTCCCGTGCAGCAAGACAACGCACTGGCAAACTATGCCGCCAAGCTCACCAAAGAAGAAGCACAATTGGATTGGTCGCTTGAAGCCGCACAACTTGATCGCGTTGTGCGCGGCTATAACCCGTTCCCGGGAGCCAGCTCGACCATCAACGATACGCCGCTCCGAATCTGGCAAGCCAGCATCCGTACCGGCATGTCCGGCGCACCCGGCACAGTGTTGGCGGTTGAAAAAAACGCATTGGTGGTGGCGTGCAGCAGCGATGCGCTGAGTCTGGAAGTCTTGCAAAGACCCAACGCCAAAGCCCTGCCTGCTGCGCAATTTTTGCAGGGCTTTCCAATCAAGGCGGGCGACCGCTTCCTTAGTCGCTGATGCAAAATATCCAACAACTCGCGGCAACCCTTGTCGGTCAGGTATTGGCCGGACGCAACTTGAACCAGCTATTGGACGAGGCGCTACGCAGGCACGCCGGGTTTTCCCCACAAGAGCGCGGCGCGCTGCAAGACCTGTGCTACGGCACGCTGCGTTTCTACGGACAACTCGGCAAGATACTGGATGCGCTGTTGAGCAAACCGTTGCAGGATGAACGGTTGCGGCATTTGTTGCTGGTCGCCTTATACCAGTTGCACTACAGCAAAGCCGCCAGCCACGCGATTGTCGATCATGCGGTGCGGGCGGCGAAGAAAATCAATCCGGCGGCAAGCGGTCTGGTCAATGCGGTGCTGCGCAATTTTCTGCGGCGGCAGGAGGAACTTGTTCTGCTTGCCACCAAAACTGAGGAAGGGCGCTACTCCTATCCGCAATGGTGGATAGCGGCCGTCAAAGCCCAATACGGCGCGCAGGCAACCGCCATTCTGGATGCGGGGAACCAACATCCGCCGATGACGCTGCGGGTAAACAGAAGACTGGCGACAGCCGAGCAATATTTGGCACAACTGGCCTCGGCGGAGATTGCCGCCCAATTGATTCCGCCGCAAGCCTTGTGGCTCAGCAGTCCGCTGTCAGTAGACAAGTTGCCGGGGTTTTTCGATGGTATGGTGTCGGTGCAAGATGCCGGCGCCCAATACGCGGCAAGCTTTCTGGATGTCCGCGACGGCATGCGCGTGCTGGATGCCTGCTCGGCTCCCGGCGGCAAAACTGCGCATTTGCTCGAATCCTGCAACATTAATATGGTCGCCGTGGATAAGGACGAGCAACGGCTGGAACGAGTGCGCGAAAACTTGCAGCGCTTAAAGCTGGAGGCAGCACTGGTTTGTGGCGATGCCGCTGAGCCGGCAAACTGGTGGGACGGCAAACAGTTCGATCGCATTCTGGCCGATGTGCCCTGTTCCGCCTCGGGCGTGGTGCGCCGCCATCCCGACATCAAGTGGCTGCGCCGACCTTCCGACATCGAGAGTTTTGCTGTGCAGCAAGCGCAGATTCTGGAAGCGTTATGGCCGCTGTTGGCTGCGGGTGGTAAATTGCTCTATGCGACCTGCTCGATTTTCGCCCGCGAAAACCAGCAGGTCATTGGCGCATTTTTAGCCCGGCATGCGGAAGCGGCGCAAATCGCCCTTTCCGCGCCCGACCTGAACAACGGGCAGCTATTGCCTAATGACCGTCATGACGGATTTTTTTATGCGTTACTGCAAAAAAATTCTTGATCCGCTCATCAAGCTCGCACTACTGCTGAGCTTGTGCGTCTCCGCAGCTATTGCCAATGCTGAAGGCATTACCGTTACAAAAGCTCAGACGCGCCTGACTGATGACGGCTATGAAATACAGGCCGACTTCAAAATCACTTTGCCGCCGTCCGTGGCGGAGGCGGTGATTCACGGTGTCGCGCTGAACTTTGTCAGCGAGCTGAGTATCACCCGTTCGCGCTGGTATTGGCTCGACAGTGATGTCGTGCAAAATGAGCAAGTCACCAAGTTGTCCTATAACGCTTTGACGCGGCAGTATCGTATCTCGCGCGGAACCCTGTTCCAAAGCTTTGCAAATCTGGAAAGTGCATTGCGGGTGTTGGGTCACCAGTCTGCGCCTCCCGTGCCGGAATCCGCGCTTCACAATGGCAGCGGGTATGTCGCCCGGTTGCTCAGAAGCGAAACCCGCTATACCGCTTTCGCGCAAATGCGTCTGGACACTTCGCAATTGCCGAAGCCGCTTCAAGTAAGTGCTCTGACCAATAACGAGTGGAATCTGAGTTCGGAAAAAATCACTTGGCCGGTGCAGCCCGAGGCGGCAGAAGCAGCGGGGGCGGACAAGCCATGAAATATCTGATTGCCATCTGCGGTCTGATCGGCATTGCCCTTCTCTATTTGTTATCAAGCGCCAGTGCCAACACCGCGCTTTTCTCGCATCATTATTCCAGCCTGCTCATTTTGATAGGAGTCTTGGCACTGGGGCTCGCGGGCTTGGTCGGCTACCAATTATGGCAGCTACGCCGCAAGCTCAAGGCGCGCGTCTTCGGCGCAAAGCTGATGTTGCGTCTGACCATATTTTTTTCGCTGATCGCCATCCTTCCCGGGTTGTTGATGTACACCGTGTCGGTGCAATTTCTCGGTAAAAGTATTGAATCGTGGTTCGACATCCGGGTGGAAAAAGCACTGGAGGGTGGCCTGAATCTGGGGCGCAACTCGCTGGATGCGGGACTTAAGGAACTGGGTAAAAAGGGGCGATTGCTCTCGCTGATTCTCTCCGAACAAACGCCGGAACGCTATAACGCAACGCTGATGCGACTGATCGACAAAGCCGAAGCGCAGGAAGCCGCGATATTTTCCCGCAACGGAAAGCTGCTGACATCAACCGTTGCGCGCAACCAGTCGCCGAAAAATATTCCCGACCCGCAAATGATGCGCGAAGCCATTCAGCAGGGCATGTACAGCACGGTGGATGCTTTGCCGGACAACAGTCTGACTTTGCGCGTGCTGGTTCCCATCAACACGGATGCCTCATCGGCAGAGCGGCTATTCCTGCAATTTACCCAGCCGGTGCCGCGGCAGTTTTCGACCGATGCCGAAACGGTGCAGACGGTTTACCGCGACTATCAGGAACTCACGCTGTCGCGTCAGGGCTTAAAACAACTTTATGGCATCACGCTCACGCTCACGCTATTGATCGTGCTGTTAAGTGCTGTGTCGGCGGCATTCTTTTTGAGCGTGCGGTTAAGTTCTCCTCTGGCCGCACTGGCGGAAGGTACGCGCGCTGTCGCGCAGGGCAATTTCTCCGGTAACTATCCCGTTCAAAGCCGCGATGAGCTGGGCGCGCTGACGGGACTGTTCAACCAGATGACTACACAGTTGGCCGATGCGAAAAAATTGAGCGAGCGGCAGCAAAGCCAGGTGGAAAATGCCAAGGGCTATCTGGAAAGTATTTTGACCCACCTGTCTTCCGGCGTCATCGTGGTGGACGAGCAATTCAGGTTGCGCCTGATCAACGCCAGTGCCGAACAAATATTGGGCTCGCCTTTGCGCGACATGATCGGAAGCACGCTAGCCGAAATGGTCTCCGGCCACGCCTTACTGCGTTCGTTTGCGGATGGAGTTGCAAGTGCGGCAACCGAGTCTGCCGGCAAAGAATGGCAAAGGCAGATCGAGCGGCTCAGCAAAAATGGTAATCAAATGTTGCTGCTGCACGGCACCCGTTTAAATACGGCAACCGAGAGCGGGCACGTGATCGTGTTCGACGACATAACCCATTTGTTGCAAGCTGAGCGTCAGGCTGCCTGGGGAGAGGTTGCGCGCAGACTGGCGCACGAGATCAAAAATCCGCTCACCCCGATTCAATTGTCCGCCGAACGAATACAGCACAAATTGAGCGACAAACTCGACGAGCAGGACGCCAAGCTGTTGCAGCGTGCCACCCAGACTATCGTCAGCCAAGTTGGTGCCATGAAAAATATGGTGGCCGACTTTGCCGACTATGCCCGTGCGCCCGCTCCCAAATTTACGCTGTTGGATATGCACCAGTTGTTAAATGAAGTGATGGGGCTGTACGAGGCAAACAGCAGTCCGATTACTTTGCAGCTGAATGCCGGACGGAGCTGGTTGAATGGCGATCCGACCCGGCTGCGTCAGATCGTGCACAACTTGCTGCACAACGCTCACGATGCACTGCAGCAGGTCGAGCACCCGCAAATCGTTCTGGCAACGGCCAATACGCCTTCCGAATTCATTTTGACGGTACATGACAACGGCAGCGGCATACAGGAAAACGTGTTGGCGCGAATATTTGAGCCCTACATGACGACAAAAATCAAAGGCACCGGGCTGGGTTTGCCCATCGTTAAAAAAATTGTTGAAGAACACGGCGGCAGCATAACCATAGAAAGCACTCTTTCGGGCGGGACGCACGTGAAAGTCAGTTTGCCGCTGGCGCAAGAAATGGAGGTGGCATAGTGTCAACCAAAGAAATACTGGTCGTAGACGATGAGATCGGAATTCGGGAATTGCTTTCCGAAATCCTGTTTGACGAAGGCTATCATGTGCATCTGGCGGAAAATGCCGAACAAGCCCGGGCCTTTCGCTTGAACCGCACGCCGGATCTTGTGTTGCTGGACATTTGGATGCCCGACACCGACGGGCTGGCGCTGCTTAAAGAGTGGGCGGCACAACAACTGCTGACTATGCCTGTCGTGATGATGTCCGGGCACAGCACGATAGAAACCGCGCTCGAAGCAACCCGTATCGGCGCAATCGACTTCCTAGAAAAACCGATCGCACTGCAAAAGCTGTTGAAAACCGTCATTAAGGCGCTACAGCAGGGCGCGCCCGTCCTGTCGTCGCAAGTTGCCGAAACCGACAAAGTCGAGGCGGAGGGAATGACTATGGTTGCGTTGCCGCTGGACTTGCCGTTGCGCGAAGTGCGCGAACATTTCGACAGCGTTTATTTCAATTACCAGATGGAAAAAGCCAACGGCAATCTGACTCGCGTGGCAGAACAAGTTGGCATTGAACGCACTCACCTGTACCGGAAGTTAAAACAACTGGGGATAAAGCCGCATAAAAAAGGGGCTAACAGTCTGGAGCAATAGTCAATAAATGCCGTATTGGGTGCTCCTCCTGCAAATTGAGTGGCGGGTTTTTTTGCAGGTAAGTTTTTCGATATGGCTAGATTGCCCTGCATAATAAGACTTGCATTCATATAAAACTTTTTACACAAAATTAAGGCGTTAAAACCATTCGACTTGGTCTTGTTGCCCTAAACAAGTCGCTGCGGCATAATTGCCGTTCTTTATAACAATTATTAATATTTGCAATTCAATTTCAACTTTCAGAATGTCCTCTAGGAGACGGTAATATGGCTGTAGCGCGCAATGTAAGACCCCCAAAGTTTAATGATGTAACCGGTGCGATCCGCGCACTTGCTATGGATGCGGTGCAAAAGGCGAACTCCGGCCATCCGGGCGCTCCTATGGGTATGGCTGAAATCGCCGAAGTTCTGTGGAACCATCACCTGCGTCACAACCCGGCTAATCCGAAGTGGTTCGACCGCGATCGCTTCGTGCAGTCCAACGGCCACGGCTCCATGCTGATCTACGCCCTGCTGCATCTAACCGGCTACGATCTGCCGATCGAAGAGCTGAAGCGCTTCCGCCAGATGCACTCCAAGACTCCGGGTCACCCTGAATATGGCTACACCGTCGGCGTGGAAACCACCACCGGCCCGCTGGGTCAGGGCATCACCAACGCCGTTGGTATGGCGATGGCGGAAAAGCTGCTGGCCAACGAATTCAACAAGCCCGGCCACGAAATCGTCGACCACCGCACTTGGGTGTTCATGGGCGACGGCTGCATGATGGAAGGTATCTCGCACGAAGCGTGCGCGTTGGCCGGCACATGGGGCTTGGGCAAACTGACCGCATTCTGGGACGACAATAATATCTCCATCGACGGTCATATTGACGGCTGGTACACCGACGACACCGCCAAGCGTTTTGAAGCTTACGGCTGGCACGTGGTGCGCGACGTTGAAGGCCACGATGCCGCTGCGATCAACGCTGCGATCGAAGAAGCCAAAAAGGTAACCGACAAGCCATCGCTGATCTGCTGCAAGACCATCATCGGCGCAGGCTCTCCCAACAAAGAAGGTACGCACGACGTTCACGGCGCAGCTTTGGGCGATGCGGAAATCGCGGCAACTCGCGCCCACATCGGCTGGAACTACCCTCCGTTCGAAATCCCCAAGCACGTTTACGAAGCATGGGATGCACGCACTAAAGGCGAAGGCCTGGAAAAACTGTGGAACAACAAGTTCGCCGAGTACAAGGCCGCATTCCCGAAAGAAGCTGCTGAATTTGAACGCCGCATGAACGGTGAATTGCCTGCTAACTGGGCAGATCACGCAGCCAAGGCAATTGCACAAGTTAACGAGAAGGCAGAAACCATCGCCACCCGTAAAGCTTCGCAAAATTCGATCAACGCACTGCAACCCGCATTGCCCGAGTTCCTCGGCGGCTCGGCTGACCTGACCGGTTCCAACCTGACCAACTGGACAGGCGCGCACCATGTTTCCGGCAAGAAGCCCGGCAACTACATCAGCTACGGCGTGCGCGAATTCGGCATGTCGCACATCATGAACGG